>Ga0209843_1000241_pt1 | contig 10553 bp, 9 predicted proteins | sample GWRWS1_20_30_FD_187222 | JGI IMG/M metagenome (GOLD analysis project Ga0209843, IMG submission 187222) | Riverbed sediment microbial communities from areas with vegetation nearby in Columbia River, Washington, USA - GW-RW S1_20_30 (SPAdes)... | ecosystem: Environmental > Aquatic > Freshwater >... | reverse complement strand
TTCCGTCTTCCGACACCCCCAGGAACGGAGTGGCATGAAGGTCGTCATCCCCCGCGGCCGAACACGTACGCGGATAGTTCTTGCTGCAACCTCGGCGCTGGCCCTGGCAGCCACCGCAGTGGTCGTCAACGGCAGCGCAAACGCCCAGGTCGGCAACCTGCCCGGCGCCGTAATCGGCTCCGATGAGTACTACATCAATTACGCCGAGCCGGCTGTTCAGCGCGACCACAACGGTCGCGAGGTCAAGGGCAACGGCGGGATCTACGCATCACCCGTCGACAAGGCCAAGGCCTACGACCACAAGTTCGCGCGAGGTAACCCGGTCACCGCACGAGAATTGGCCAAACTCGAGGCCAAAGCCATCAAGACAGGCGAGAACCCGCGCCAGATCAAGCAGGCTAAGAACACCCAGACCGCCAAGCTGCTGACCATCCTGGTTGAGTTCAACGAGGCGGCCAACGACGACTTCACCGACAGCATGGTACCCGCCACCGTGTTCGACGGCCGCAACTGCGTGCCCGGCAACGTCCAGAACGGCCCGCTGCACAACAACATTCCGAACCCGGCGGACCTCGCTCACGACGACAACAACTCGATGTGGGTTCCGGACTTCTCCACTGACCACTTCAACAAGATGCTCTACACGACGACTGGCATCACCGAGCGGGTCCGCACCGACCTGACTGGCCCGGACGGCCAGCCCGGCATCAGCCTCGCCGGCTACACGATGCGCAACATGTACCTTGAGATGTCGAAGGGTGCTTACACCGTCGACGGGGCCGCGACGCCGTGGGTCAAGGTGCCGCACTCCGAGGCCTGGTACGGCGCATCCCGCTGTTTCGAGGTCGCGCCAGGAGTGTGGCAAGCCGGTGCGGTGCAGTCAATGAATGGCCACCCGGACAACCCACTCGGCCCGGGACGGCTCGCCACCGACGCGATTGACACGCTCGCCGCGACAAACCCCTCCTTCAACTGGGCCGACTACGACATCGAGGACCAGGGCGACCGGGACGGTGACGGCAACTTCTTCGAGCCCGACGGGGTCGTAGACCACCTGGTGCTGGTCCATGGGGGCGAGGACAAGTCCGGTGGCGGCGGTGCGCAGGGCGTCTACTCGATCTGGGCGCACTCCTCGGCGGTGGCCGGTGGCCACACGATTCCTGGCACGAGCGTCAAGGTCTCGAACTACATCGTGCAGCCGGAGGACTCCGGTGTGGGTGTGTTCGCGCATGAGTACGGCCACGACCTCGGCCTGCCGGACCTCTATGACACCTCGGGCAATGCCGACTCGGACGTCGACTTCTGGGACCTGATGTCCTCGGGCTCGCACACAGGACCGATCTTCCAGGCGACGCCGACGCACATGGGTCTTTGGGACAAGTGGGTGCTCGGATGGGCGGACCCGCTCATACTTGCACCCGGGGCGGACGCGCGCGATGTCCAGCTTGGGCAGACGTCGCGGACACCGCGCGGAACCAAAGACGGCATCAAGATTAACTTGCCGAACAAGGTCATCACGCTGGCGGATCCGCACAGCGGCGGCAACATGTGGTACTCGGGCGCCGACCAGGACTGGGCCGACGTCAAGATCACCCGATCGGTCGACGTCCCGGACGCCGACGATGCGAAGTTCTGGATGTGGAACAACTATGTCATCGAGGAAGACTGGGACTTCGGCTTCGTGGAGGTCTCCGCCAACGGCGGGCCGTGGACGGAGCTGAAGGTCTTCAACGAGGCGGGGACACTGGTCTCCACCGACGACGGCTACCCCGACCCCAACGGCCGGATGGTCGACTATGGCAACAAGAAGTACGGCCTCACAGGTGACAGCCACGGCTGGCGGCACGACTATGTCGACCTCAGCCCGTTCAAGGGCACGACCGTCCAGCTGCGGCTTCGGCAGGCCACCGACGCAGGGTTCCTGGAGCGCGGTTGGTTCGCCGACGACTTCTCGGTGACCGGCGGCGGCGCGACGCCGTGGAGCGACAACGTCGAGAGCGGTGCCAACGGTTGGACCGCGGCAGGCGGCACCTGGACCGACACGGTCGGGGCAGGGTGGCACATCGACAGCGGCACCCAGGTCCGGGCCCACTACTACCTCGCGGAGTGGCGCAACTTCGACGGCTTCGACCAAGGCCTGAAGTACGCCTACGACACGACCTACTCGCGCGACGCGTGGAAGGTCGAGCGGGTTCCCTACAACGCTCCCGGCATGCTCGTCTGGTACCGGGATACGACCTACGGAAACAACAACCACGTCACGGCCGACCTTCAGGGCTTCCCGAACTGGGGCGCCAAGGGCGGGTTGCTGATCGTAGATTCGCACTTCGATCCGTACCGTCGGCAGGGTGAGGCGGCCTTGAAGGATCCGAGCACGTTGGACAACATCCCGAGCCGTCCGCAGTCCTCCAACGCGGCGTTCTCGTTGAAGTCGACCAACGCGTTCACGGAGTGCCTCGAGGCAGCCGGGGAACCGTACAGCGAGTACTGCACGAGCTTCGGCCAGCAGCCGGGGGTGTCTACGTTCACCGACGCGAAGGGTTGGTACCCGGGCCTGGAGATCCGCCCCGGCGGGCGCCTCTTCTTCCGGGATGTGGACGCGTCGTGCGTGATCCCGGCGAGGAACCAGGCGGCGTACACGTTCCGGATCGTGAATCCGGACGGCACTCCGGCGACCGACCTCTATGGCGCGAACATCGGCGTAGTGCTCGGTTCGGGCAACCCAGGTGATGCCGGAGTCAGCTACGGTGTCACGATCAGAATCCTGAAGACCGCTAAGGACAACTCCTACGCCACGGTGCACGTCACCCCAGCTACGAGGTGACCTCGGCACCCCCGGTGCATCAACCGGGTTAGTGCAACGGAGACCCGCCGGGAGCTTAAGCTCCCGGCGGGTGTTCCGTCTCAGCAGAAGTCAGGCCGATTCGCGGATGATGAGCTCAGTGGGGAGCACGACGCTCGATTCGATCTCCTCGCCGGCGGAGAGGCGCAGCATCAGTCGTACCATCTCGCGACCGATCTCAAGGATGGGCTGCCGAACGGTGGTCAGCGGCGGCTCGGTGTACCGGGCGACCTCGATGTCATCGAAGCCCACGACGGCGACGTCCTCGGGCACCCGACGGCCAGCCTGGCGCAGTGCACGCAGGGCGCCGTCGGCCATCAGTTCGGATGCGATGAAGACCGCGTCGAGCCCCGGGTCGTCTTCGAGGAGTTGGCGCATGGCGACCACGCCGGACTCGCGGGTAAAGTCGCCGACGGCCACAATGGAGCGACTGGGTGAACCTTTGAGTTCCTTGCGATTCTCCTATTCGGGACCTTAAGCCCTAGATCGACGAAATCCACAGGCGAGGCGTCCCGCTGGAGCTGCTACGGGCGGTCAGCGCTCATTGAGTCGGTGCGCGGGCTTCGGTGCGGGCTGGATGTCCGCGACGAGTGCGGCCAGCGCGGTAGTGATCGGTACAGCCGCCACGAGGCCGATGGTCCCTACGGCGCTGCGGACAATCTCCTGCGCTAGGAACTCGCTCGTGAGCAGGTCACTGACATCGCGGCCACCAGCGGCGACGAGCAGGAGCAGGGGAAGAAACGCACCCGCGTACGCCAGCACGATCGTGTTGACCGCTGATGCCACGTGGGCCCGCCCTATCCGGGTCGCCGCTCGGTAAAGCTCCAACCTGGACGTCGGCGTCTGGGATAGCTCCGCGACGGTGGACGCCTGTGTCACCGTGACGTCGTCGAGAACGCCGAGCGCGCCAATGATGATCCCAGCAAGTAGCAGCCCCCGCATGTCTACATTGCCCTGCAGGATGGACAGGTAGAGGCTCTCCTCGGTGCCAAAGCCGGTCAGCTGGGTCGTTGCCGTGAAGGCCGCACCAAGCAGTCCGGTCAGGACCAGGCTCGCGAGGGTGCCGAGGATGGCCACCGACGTGTGCACGTTGACCCCGTGTGTCAGGTATAGGACCGCGAACATGATCGCCGACGATCCCACGATGGCGACGAGCAATGGTGGTTCGCCGTCGAGAATGGCCGGAATGACAAAGAAGAGGAGCACGGCGAAGCTCACCGCCAGCCCCACGATCGCGGTCAGTCCACGCCACCGCCCGAACGCGATGATGACGGCCGCGCACAGCGCCAGCATCAGGACCATGGGTTGCCCGCGCTGGTGATCGATGACGGCGTACTCCGGCGTTCCCGGTGGCGCATCCGGGACGTGGACTAGCACCACCTTCTCGCCGGTTTGAAGTTTCGGTGCACCAGGGCCCTGCGGTAGGTCGACGGTCACGGTGGTGTCCCGGCCCGGGCCGTCGCTGATGTGAATCGTCGTCGAGCCGCATGGCAGCTGCTGACTTCCTGGCGGCGCGGCCTGACCCGACGGACACGGCTTTTCCTCGATGCGCAGGACCTCGCCGTACGCCCGCTGCTCCTCACCATTCGTGGTCAGCGGTGCCGGTCTGCCCGGCCACAGAAAGATCAACGCCAGCGCAGTGATGACCATGGCTGGGATCAGGATGGCCATGACGACGCGAGTGGTATGCGACGACACCGAAACGGTGATGCCGTGGCTGTGACCGTGGTGGTGGCCGTTGCCCATGGATTGCGGCCGACGCAGCGGCTGCTGCGTCGGCGGAAATTCGTCGTCGGAACCCCAGGGAGGGTGGCTTCGCGAGGACATGTGAGGCCGATCTGTCTGAGGACCAGGTGCTGCTCTATCCGGCAAGACGGTGCCGTGCGCCGGCGGAGGCACGGCACCAGGTACGTTCCCAGGATCTCATTGTGTCGGGCGCCGTGTTGTCGGGTGGACATACGCACCAGGTGCACGTCGTCCACATGGGATCGCCGCCAAGATCGCCGTGATCATGAGCTGGCCGTCGTCAAACAGCGTCGATCATGACCTCCAGGTCATGATCGACGGGATCTTGGGGCGGCGGCCGGCCGAGGCTTTGACGTGTTCGACAAGGGTGACGACCACCTGCTTGCCCGACTGGCGGTCGCGGGCGTCACAGAGGACGACCGGAACATCCGGATCCAAGTCGAGGGCTGCGCGCACCTTGTCCGGCGTGTGGCGCTGTTCGCCGTTGAAGCAGTTCACGGCGACGAGGAATGGTGTGCCGCGCCGCTCAAAGTAGTCCACCGATGGGAAGCAGTCCGCCAAGCGTCTGGTGTCGGCCATGACGATCGCACCCAGCGCACCGAGCGCGAGCTCGTCCCACAGGAACCAGAATCTGTCCTGGCCGGGGGTGCCGAACAGATACAGCACCACGTCGTCGGTGATCGTGATCCGGCCAAAGTCCATCACCACCGTCGTCTTCGATTTGGTCTCCACGCCGGCCAGGTCGTCGGTGCCGATGCTCGCGTCGGTGAGCACCTCCTCGGTCTGCAACGGCGGGAGCTCGCTGACCGATCCCACGAGGGTCGTCTTGCCGACGCCAAATCCGCCGGCCACAAGTATCTTGAGCGCCACCGGAACCAACGACCCGCTGGCCAGACGGTTCCCGCCCGTCAAACGATCAGAGTGCCCGAAGTCCATCGATCACCGCCTGCAGGACGTGTTCATCGGGAGGGTGGATCGCCGTTTCCGACTCGAAGGTCGTGACGAGGCTGGCCTCGAGCAGGTCCCCGATGAGGACCCGTACCACGCCGACGGGCAGGTCGAGTCGCGCCGCAATCTCGGCCACGGTCAGGGCCGTATGCGTCATCGACAAGATTGCGCGTTGCTCGGGCTGAAGATGGATGAGGTCGGCCTCGGGCGAGTACAGGGCCTCGATAAAGGTGAGCAGGTGAAGGCCTCCGGTGATGGGTCGGGCGCGCCCGCCGGTCATCGTGTAGGGCCGGACGACCGGCCCGGCCTCATGGTCGAGCCAGTCGTGGTCGGGGCCAGCCTCAGCCGGGAGATCATCCCACATCGGTGGGCGCGGCAGCCGGCCGCAGCGGCGAGGACAGGGTCTGGCCGACCCGCTTGACCAGCATCGCCATTTCGTAGGCGATGAGACCGATGTCGGAGGTCGCATCGGCGAGGACGGCGAGGCAGGCCCCCTGGCCTGCCGCGGTCACGAAGAGGAACACAGACTCCATCTCGACAATCGTCTGGCGTAGCGGGCCACCCTGGAAGTGCCGACTCGCCCCGCGGGCGAGGCTCTGGAACCCAGCCGCGATGGCGGACATGTGCTCGGCGTCATCGCGGTCGACCCCGTGGCTGGTGGCCATGAGCAGGCCGTCGACCGATAGCACCACGGCCTGTTTGGCGGACGGGACCCGGTCGACGAGGTCGTCGAGTAGCCAGCCCAGGCTTTTGGTTCCGTCGCTCGCCTGCGTCACTATGAGTCCCTCTCCGATGGACCACCGTCGGTGCCGTCCTCGGCCTCGCGTCGGCCACGATCCATGCCCGCTTGGAATGAGGTCATCATCGTCCGCAGCTGCTCCGGCGAGCGACCGCCGGAAGCTTGTGTCGCGATGTCGCCAGCCATGGCGATCTCATCGTCTCGCAATTGCGGCGCGATGCTTGTCTGGCGAACGCGCCTTGGCAGGCCTTCGGCACCCGCGGACAGCGGTGCTTCGATGACCTCCTGGCGGGAGTGGCGCGGGATGGCCCAGCCCGAGTCGGCATCCGTTGGCGCCGCGCCCGGTGGTTCGGCGTCACCGTCCACCGCATCGGATAGTCCGGCGTCGAAGGTTGCGGCGGGTGGCGCGGCAATCGCCGGCCGCTGCGCCGTGGAGAGCTCGCGATAGAGCGCCCCCCGGGTGGCAGCGCTATCCGTACCGTTGTTCGTCGCCGCACCGTGCGGTGCCGAGGGCAGCGCGGCGACGGCCTCACGGGGACGTGGTGCCCCGCTGCGAGAGGCGAACTCGCCGGCCTGCGCCACGATGAGCTCCTCCGGCAACAGTGCGACAGCCGTAATCCCGCCGTACGGGGAGGGGCGGAGCTGGACCTTGACGCCGTGGCGTGCGGCGAGGCGTGCCACCACGAAGAGCCCTAGCTGGGCACTGTTGGCCGGATCGAACTCGGGTGGGTCGGCGAGGCGAACATTGCCCTCGGCGAGTGCATCCGGGCTCATGCCGAGCCCTCGATCCTCGATCTCCACCGCGAACCCGTTTGCCACCATCTCGCCGCCCACGTTGACCCGGGTGTGCGGGGGAGAAAACGAGGTCGCGTTCTCGATCAGCTCGGCGAGAAGGTGGATTATGTCGCCGACAGCTCGCCCGGTCACGGCGATCTCCGGCATCGGCCGGATGCTGACCCGGGCGTAGTCCTCCACCTCGGATACGGCTCCGCGCAGCACGTCCACCAGGGCGACCGCGTTCCGCCAACCGCGACCGGGCGTCGCACCGGCGAGGATGACGAGGTCCTCCGCGTGGCGGCGCATACGCGTCGCGAGGTGATCTACCCGGAACAGATCCTCCAGCTCGACCGGGTCATCAGCGCGACGTTCCATATGGTCCAGAATGGACAGTTGACGATGCAGCAGAGTCTGGCTTCGGCGAGCGATGTTGAGGAACACCTCGTTGAGGCCCCGGCGGAGATTGGCCTCCTCGACCGCGGAGTTCACGGCCGTGCGTTGCAGCTCGTTGAAGGCGTGACCGACCTGGCCGATCTCGTCGTCGCCGTACGGCAGAGGCGGTGCCTCGTGCTTGACGTCGACCTCTTCGCCGCGGCGTAGTCGGGACACCACCCGCGGCAGCCGGTCCACAGCCAGCTCCAGTGCCGCCTGCCGAAGGCCGGCGAGGCGTTTGAGCAGGCTGCGGGCGATCCGGATGGACGCGATGATCGTGATAACGACCGTGAGCAGACCGAGCAGACCAGCCAAGGCGATCTGCCCGAACGTGACCAGGGCCGCCGGCCCGCTGCGGTCCACCAGACGGTCGGCCGCGCGCCGTTCGAACTCCTGTAGCTGCGTCGCCACCGTCTCGTACGACGTACGCCAGCTCGCCGCGTCGATGGGATCCGCCGCGCCCGCACGGGCGTCGCTCACGATCCTGTTCTCCAGGGTGGCGAGCCGAGTGAAGGGTTCGGTGGCGATCAGCGCCTCGTACTCGGACAGGTCGACCCGGTTGAGGTCGGGCAGTGTCTCCGCGAAGCGGAACCTCTGTGCGCCGATGAGCTGGACCGTCTGCCCCAGGTCGGCCGCGGCGAGGGATCCGGCCGCGAACGCGGCGCTGAGCATGGCGTCCTCCTGCGCGAGGATCTCGCGCGCTCGTCCGAGACCCACCAGCGCGCGCGACTCGCGGGCCAAATCCTCGTCCGCCGCGCGGATCAGCGACCCGGAGACCAGGAAGCTTGAAGCGACAATGTCCGTGTACTGGCGCAGAGCGCTCGCGCGGTCGATCACACCGCGGTCCACGCCGGCGCGCAACAGAGCCATAGAGTCTAAGGCCGCGAAGAGCTCGGTCAGCCGCTGACTCGTGAGGTCGGTCGCGGCGTTGCGCGCATCCTCGCTGCCGGCGCTCTGGCGAAGCCTGGTCACCCTGGCATCCGTCTCGGATCGCTGCGCGGTAAGCGCGGCCGGGTCTTTTCGACCGCTCGCGAGATAGACCATGCTCATCTTGCGCTCGGCCTGGATCTCGGCCACGAGAGCCTGGACCGGCCGGCCGACAGTTTCGACGTTGTTCTGCGCGTCGAGCAGGTCCAGCCCCGGGCCCAGAGTCACCGCGGTGGCTAGTGCCCACATGGCGACTAGGGTGATCAGGGGGACGAGCAGCAGCGAAATGATCTTCGCCCGAATCGACCAGCTCCGCGAAGCTTGCGAGCGGAACGGCAAGCGCTTCCGGGTACGCATCACACCTCGTCCAAGGGGGAGTCCAGCACGCCGACGGACGACAGGCAGTGTAATGCCCCGGCCCGACAACTCGACGACGCCGCGCACCTTTGTCCGGGTTGGCCAGGTCTGGTCGGGTCTCAGTTATAGCTCACCCGCGCCGGGTCGGGGTTGTCACGCTCGGCCTCGGCGGCGCCGAGCATCAGGTCCAGGGCGCATCGCGATCGTGTTCCTCGTCATGGCGGCGACGTTCCGTAGCTTGATCCAGCCGCTTATTCTGCGGGCTGCTGTTGGTGACGGGTACCCCGCTCGGCGTACCGGCACTCATCGGCATGGTCATGTCGGTCGGCATCGTCGTTACCAACGCGATCGTATTGATGGACCTGAAAGCCAGGGCCGGGCCGAGGGCAGGGCATCTAGGAGGCGGTGATCGAGGCGGCTGCCGGCGCCGGAGGCCTATCCTCATGAACGCGATTGCCAGATCTTCGCGCTGCTGCCGATGGCGCGCGGTCTCACCGGCAGCGGGGGCTTCATCTCGCAGCCGCTTGCCGTGGTCGTCATCGGCGGCCTGCTCAGCTCGACTGCGCTGACGCTCGTACTCGTACCGACGCTCTACACCATGGTGGAGAAGGCGAAGGAGCGGGTGCGCCGCCGGGCCGGGCGGGCGCCGCTACTGTCGCGGTGCCACGCCACGCGTCGGCGGACGCTGACGGGGTCGTGGTCGGAAGGGCCGCCGCAAGCGTGTGACAGGCTGGCGCCGTGGAACTCCGGCCCCTGCTGATAGTCGATTCGGCGAACGTCGTCGGGTCCGTGCCCGATGGTTGGTGGCGCGACCGCGCCGGCGCAGCTCGCAGGCTGCGGGACGCACTCGCGGTCGCCTCGGCCGGGCTGCACGACGGGCCGTCCGACCTTGGGCAGCCGCTCGACATCGTGCTGGTCGTTGAGGGCGCCGCCCGCCGGATCGCCGAGGATGCCCCCGACAGCAGCGGCGCCAACGTGCGGGTGGTCGCCGCCTTTGGATCGGGAGACGACGCCATCGTTGACCTGGTGCGGCGGGAGGCCGGAACGCGTACGGTCGCGGTGGTCACGGCCGACCGCGGCCTCCGGGACAGGGTCATCGCGCTCGGGGCTCGCGTGCTTGGCCCTCGCACCGTGCGTCGCGATCCTGGCTGACATCGCGACTGCCGACGGCCGCGTAAGAGTTGTTCCGAAAGCGTGTCACGGGTTGTCGAGGCGGAGGTTGTAGAGGGAGGCGGCGGCTCGGAGGGTCTGGTTGATCGCGGTTCCGCGTCGGCGGTGCTGACGTGGGATCTGCCAGTCCTTGAGTTGGACGATGGTGTGATCCGCGGTTACCCGTCGTCGGTTGAAGTGTTGGCGGTTGCCGTGGGGTCGGTTGTCCTCGCGGCGTCGTGGCGGTGTAGTGATGTCGGGCGCGCCGCGGTGGGCGCGGTCGCCGATGACGCGGGGATGGGTCAGCACGGCCGCGGCCGTGGCCCGGTGGACGATGATGTCGTCGTTGCGGTTACCTGGCCGGGGCCTCGCGGATGGTGACCACTCGGCGGTCGCGGATCCGGGTAACAACCTGGGCGCAGACGCTTCGGCGGTAGTTCCCCCACTTCGCCGTTGCGGCGTGGTCGTGGACGGGGATGAGGGTGCCGTCGATGATCCACAGGTCGCGTCGGTCAGTGGGCGGGGGGTGAGCGGGCCGGCGATGCGGCGGGTTCAGTTGGCTGACAACCCTGTGTATGGTGGCGACGGCGACATGGAACGGGGCCGCCGGCCCGGTGGGTCAGGTGCGCCAGGCCT
>Ga0209843_1000240_pt1 | contig 10560 bp, 11 predicted proteins | sample GWRWS1_20_30_FD_187222 | JGI IMG/M metagenome (GOLD analysis project Ga0209843, IMG submission 187222) | Riverbed sediment microbial communities from areas with vegetation nearby in Columbia River, Washington, USA - GW-RW S1_20_30 (SPAdes)... | ecosystem: Environmental > Aquatic > Freshwater >... | reverse complement strand
CGGTCTAGCATGCGTTCGGAGAAGTCGAGCCCCGTCACCCGGCCGCCGACGCGCTCGGCAGCGAGGGCGAGATCGCCCGTCCCGCAGCACGCGTCGAGAACTCTGTCGCCGGGCCGCACGACGGCCTCGACGGCGAGACGCCGCCAGCGGCGATCGAGCCCGGCCGTCATCAGCCGGTTCATGGAGTCGTAGACCGGGGAGATCCGGTCGAACATCGCCTCGACCGCGGCAGGAGCGAGCGTGCCGGAGCTCATTGGCCCCACCGGCCGACGAGCGTCTGGTCGATTCCCAGCTGGTCGAGACATCGCGCCACCACGAAGTTGACCAGATCGTCGATGGTCTGGGGGGCATGGTAGAAGCCCGGCGCCGCGAAGACGACCGTCGCCCCGGCCCGGCGGAGGCGCAAGAGGTTCTCGAGATGGATGGTCGAGAGCGGCGTCTCGCGGGGCACGAGCAGGAGCTTCCGCTCCTCCTTGAGCGCCACGGAGGCGGCGCGGTGGATGAGGTTCGCCATCGCGCCGGCCGCGATGCTGGCCGCCGTCGACATCGAGCACGGGCAGACGACGTAGCCGTCCACCCTCGCCGAGCCGCTCGCGTACGGAGTCGAGTAGTCCCTGAGTCCGAGGACGGAGAGTCCGTCGAGCCCGTCGGCGAGACGCGCCGTCACGTCCTCGCGCGAGAGCGAGATGTCGCCGTAGAGCTCGGTTGCGCACACCTGGACGCCGGCGTCCGAGATGGCGACGCCGACCTCGCAGCCGGCGGCCGAGAGCGCCCGGAGGAGGCGTGCCGCATACGGCGCGCCCGAGGCGCCGGTGATGCCGAGGAAGACGTTCACGGGGCACCGCCCGGGCGCGGGCTAGCCGCCGCCCTCGCCCTTCGACTCTTCGAGGAAGATCCCGAGCAGGCGGAGAACCTCTTCTCCCTGGCTCTCGTAGGACGGCATGACGTTGTTGCCGAACTCGGCCGGGTTGGCGACGTACGCGGAGAACTCCTCTGCGGTCTGGCCCGAGGCCCCGATCTCGGACAGGTCGGGGGCGCCGAGGTTGGGCGTGCCGGCGCCGAGATAGGTATGGCAGTTCAGGCAGCCGATCTGGGCGAAGAGGGTCGCGCCCTCGATCCCCTCCTCGGAGAGCCCCTGCACCTGTGCCCACTCGTCCACGAGCTCGACGTTCTCGCCGGCGAGCGACTCCTTGGCCGTCGCGCCCTTGTACGTGAGGATGCCCATCGAGGCGATGACGAGGAGCGCGGCCACGACCGCCACGGGCCGGCGGAGGATCCGCCGCTCCCGGCGGCGGTCGATGAACGGGAGTACGAGCAGGAGGATGAGGGCGATCGTCGGGATCCCGACCGTCCCCAGGATGACCGAGTCCGGCCACTTGAAGATCCGCAGAAGGTAGAAGAGGAAGTAGAAGTACCAGTCCGGGCGCGGCACGAAGGACGTCGTGCCCGGATCGGCCTCGTCCGCGTAGCGCGGCCCGAGGATGCCCGCGTCACCCGCCTCCTCACCCGAGGTGAAGTACCAGACGCAGGTGAGGGCGACGATGACGCAGACCACGACCAGGCTCATGACCGTGTCGTGAAACATCGCGTACGGGAAGAAGGGCTTCCCGCGCTCCCGGACGTCCTCCTTGTAGCGCTTGAAGTACGCGCGTTCCTGCTCGTTGCTCACGACCTTTTCCCCTTCGGGCAAAAGCTCGACCAAAAGATGTGTGCCCTCCCGATCAACGGGGGCCTTCTCCAGTTAGCGTTCCTTCGCTCGGCGAAGGAACGCTGCCGTCGCCTCGCGGGCGGGGCTCCACGAGCCCGCGCTTCGCGGTGACGACCTCCGCGCGCTCCCTGCCCGCTGCCTCGTCCGACCACGGCGGCGAGGTGACGCCGAGGCGGATGACGAGGTACAGGTGAAGCACGATCAGCCCGATGAGGCCGCCTGGGATGAGCAGCATGTGCATCGAGTAGAAGCGTGAGAGCGTCTCGGTGCCGATCTCCTGCCCCCCGCGCAGAAAGTCCGAGAGGAACGGGCCGAGGAACGGCGCGGTCGCGTTCAGGTTGATGCCGACGACCGTCGCCCAGTACGCGGTCTGGTCCCAGGGAAGCAGGTAGCCGGTGAAGCCCTCGAGCATCGCCAGCACGAGGAGCCCCACGCCGAGCAGCCAGTTCAGCTCGCGCGGGTACTTGTAGGCGCCGAAGAGGAAGACTCGCCCCATGTGGAGGAAGAGCAGGATGATGAAGACGCTCGCCCCCCAGCGGTGCATCCCGCGCACGAGCCAGCCGAGTGTCAGGTCGTTCGTGATGAACTGGATCGAGGCGTACGCCTCGTCGGGCGAGGGCTTGTAGTAGAAGGCGAGCACGACGCCTGTGACGGTCTGGACGATGAAGGCCGTCAGCGTCGCCGAGCCGAGCGTGTGGAACCAGTTCGAGTCGCGCGGGACCTTGCGGAAGAGGAAGTACTTGAGCCCGCCGACGAGCCCGGAGCGCTCCTCGAGCCAGTCGACAGGCACCATCAGGAGGTGCCCGGCCTGCTGGCGCCTCTTCGACTTCGCGCGCGGCACCTAGGCCATCCTCACGGCACGATCGGGTAGAAGACCTGTTCCGGCCCGTCCACGTGGACGCCCGGATCGGCCGGCCGGTACTTGACGATCACGGCGTCGGCGCCCTCGCCTTCCACCTCGCTGACGCTGTACGGCGAGCCGAGCCAGAGGCTGCCGTCGATGATCGAGAACTCGTAGCGGTCGAGTGCGCGTACCGGCGGCCCGGCCACCCGGTTGCCTTCGATGTCGTAGGCGCCGCCGTGGCAGGGGCAGCCGAAGCCCGAGGGCGTCGTCGCCGACAGCGTCACGGGCGTCTGCGACGTCTCGATGTCACGCAGCTCGCCGGGCGGCCCCTGCGGCTGAGTCGGACAGCCGAGGTGGACGCAGCGGTTCGAGATGATCGTGAAGCTCGGGACCTGGTCCTTGAGGCCGTTGTTGCGGACAAACGCCGTCCGTCGCGAGACGGCGCCCTTGTCCGCATTGCTGGTGAAGGTGACGATCTGCCACTCCTCCTCCGGGTAGTTCTCGAGCGGGCCGATGTCGACGTCGGGGTAGCCCTGGTCGACGAAGGCGGGGGCGACGGCGAAGCCGAGCACAGGCACGGTGACGATGGCGCCGATCGCCGCGCCGAGCCCGAGTGTCGCGCCCTCGAGGAACTTCGAGCGCGTGTAGCCCTCGGCCTCCTCCGGCTCCTCGACCGGCTCTTCCGCCGCGCCGGGCGCGGGGGCCTCGAGCGGCTCGGGCTCGCCGCGCACCTCGCGCGTCACCTGACGGATCCAGAGGAAGCCGAAGACGACCGCGAGGGCGATCCCGAACGCGGTCGCCCAGAAGCTGATGATCAGTCCGAGGAGGATGAGGGCGACCGCGCCGGCGAAGCCGAACGGCCAGATCGTCGGCGAGGGGAGGTGGGCCTCAGCGTCTTCGTGCTCGGGGGTCTCCCCCGGCCGCTCTAGCTCGTCGGCCACCAGGCTCCCTTCTCCCTGCCCTCGCTGTCACGAGCGTGGAGCATTCTTCCTTCGGCCGCTCGATCCTGTCAACGACGTACCTTCTGCCTCAAGACCTGGGAGATTCGGCCGTTTCCCGAGGCCTGGGCGCCGATGCCGTACTCCTCCCAGCGCCAGTCCACCGTGTCACGAACCTCGGGAGTCATCTCGATGCGCTCGGGCCACTCCCGGGCGCCCTCCTCCGGCAGCTTGTGCGTGGCGTCGATGCCGAGCTTCCCGCCGTAACAGGGCAGCACTGCAGCGTGGTCGAGCTGGTCGAGCGGGCCCTCGCTGAGGAGGACGTCCCGCTTGGGGTCGACGTTCGCGCAGACGTAGAAGAAGACCTGCTCGTAGTCGTGGACGTCGACGAGCTCGTCGACGACGACCACCGACTTGGAGAGCGACAGCATCCCGAGGCCCCAGATCGCGTGCATGACCTTCTTCGCGTGGCCGGGGAAGGCCTTGCGGATCGAGACGATCACGCAGTTGTGGAAGGCGCCGGCGACCGGGAGGTCGTAGTCGACGATCTCCGGGACGGTCATGCGGATCGCCGGCAGGAAGATCCGCTCCGTCGCCTTGCCGAGCCAGGCGTCCTCGGCGGGCGGGACCCCGACGACTATGGACGGGTAGATCGCGTTCCGGCGCATCGTCATGGCGGTCAGCCGGAAGACCGGGAACGGCTCGGGCGGGGAGTAGTAGCCGGTGTGGTCCCCGAACGGCCCCTCCGTCCCCATGTCGCCGGCCTCGACCGTTCCCTCGAGCACGATCTCCGCGTTCGCGGGCACCTCGAGGTCGACCGTCTTGCACTTGACGAGCTCGACGGCGTCGCCGCGCAGGAAACCTGCGAGCATGAACTCGTCGATGTGCTTCGGGAGCGGCGCGCTCGCCGAGTAGGTCGTGACGGGATCGCAGCCGAGGGCGACGGCGACCGGGATGGAGCCCTCGGCGGCCAGCCAGTCGGCGCGCCCGTCCTTGTGGATCTGCCAGTGCATGAAGGTCGAGCGCGCGTCGATCTTCTGCATCCGGTACATGCCCACGTTGCGGACGCCCGTGCGCGGATCCTTCGTGATCACCGCGGGCAGCGTGATGAAGGGCGACGGGTCGTCGGGCCAGCAGTGCTGGATCGGGAGCGCGTCGAGATCGGGCTCGAGCACGAGCTCCTGGCAGGCGCCGCGCGAGACGGTCTTCGGCATCGAGTCGGCCAGGCGCTTGAGCTTCCCGAGCCCCTTCACCTTCTCAACGAGCCCTTGCGGCGGCTGCATCTCGAGGACGTCCTCGAGCTTGCGCGCGACCGCATCGAGGCTCGGCTCGCCGAACGCGAGGCACGTCCGCCGCTCGGTTCCGAACTGGTTGATGAGAAGCGGTCGCTCAGACCCCTTGACGCTCGTGAAGAGGAGCGCCGGTCCGCCGCCCTTGACGACGCGGTCCGCGATCTCCGTGATCTCGAGGTACGGATCGACCTCGGCCTCGATCTCGACCAGCTCGCCCTCCCGCTTGAGCAGGTCGATCCAGGAGCGAAGATCGGCGGCAGGCACCGCTCCGAGTCTATCCCCCGAGGTGGGCGCCGGTCGCGGCTCAGTGGCCGCGGCCGCGGCGATGGCCGAGCCAGCGCCCGAGCTGCCCCAGCGCGATCACGCTCACGAAGATGAGCCCCACGACGAGCATCGCGACGATGATGTCGCGGCCCTCCTCGGCTGTGGACTTCTCGGCGGCGAGGACGAGGGAGCTGACGAAGGCGCCCATCTCCGCGAGATCCTAATCGACCCGCTCGGCGTGCAGGGCGAGCGAGCGCCCGACCGCGCCCGCGCCGGCCTCGAGCTCGGCGAGCGCGAGGAGCGGCGCCGGATCGCCGTTCAGGCGAAGTGCCGCGCGGGCGGTCTCGAGGCGGGGATCGTCCGCCCCGAGGCGGGTGACCGTCCCGGCCCAGGCGGCGCCGTCGCCGGCGCGTTCCTCGGCCCGCAGCTGCGCGCAGAGGGAGACGAGCTCGGCGAGGTCGGCGACGACGGCCACGTCGCCGTGCGCAGCCACGCGGACGAGCCCGTGGGCGTAGAGGTAGTCGCCCAGAAGCATGGCCGTGTCGGAATCGGCCGGCGCGAAGAGCCGCGGGCGTCCGTAGTGCAGGAGGTAACCCTCGTAGATCGATTCGAGCCCGAGCCCGTGGGACTCCGGCGCGAGCGCCGAGAAGATCGGGGTCTCGTCCCGCTCGGCGGCCGGGCGAAGCGCTGCGGCCCAGAGGGCGCTCTCCCAACCCGCCTCGTCGGCAATCGTGCGCCAGATCCCGAGCTCAGCCGCCGAAGAGCTCACGCGTTGCCTCCACCGTCGCGTCGATCTCGGCCTCACCGTGAGCCGTCGAGACGAAGAGCGCCTCGAACTGCGAGGGGGCAACGTAGACGCCCCGGGCGAGCAGGTGGCGGAACCAGCCCGCGTACCGATCGGTGTCGCTCGCCGCGGCCTCCTCGAAGTTGCGCACCGGTCCCTCGCGGAAGAAGAGCGTCGCCATCGCCCCGACCCGCTGCACGCAGGCCGCGTCACCGGCGGCGGCCTCGCGCAGCCCCGCCTCGAGACGCGCGCCCGCCTCCTCGAGCCGTTCGTAGACGGCCGGGTCGCGCAGGCGCTTGAGGACGACGAGCGCCGCCGCCGTCGCGAGCGGGTTTCCCGAGAGCGTGCCCGCCTGGTAGACGGGCCCGCTCGGCGCCAGCTCGTCCATCACGTCCGCCCGTCCTCCGAAGGCCGCCAACGGGAGGCCGCCGCCCGCGATCTTCCCGAGGACGCTCAGGTCGGGGCGCACGCCGTAGAGCTCCTGCGCACCCCCGCGCGCGACGCGGAAGCCGGTGATGACCTCGTCGAAGACGAGGAGGGCGCCGGCGGCGTCGCAGAGGGCTCGCAGCGCCTCGAGGAAGCCGGGCTCGGGCGGGACGACGCCCATGTTCCCGGCGACGGGCTCGACCACGATCGCCGCCAGGCCCTCGCCGTAGCGCTCGACCGCGGTGGCGGCGGCGTCGACGTCGTTGTAGACGCAGACGACCGTGTCGCCCGCGGCGCCGGCCGGCACGCCCGGCGAGGACGGGATCCCGAGCGTCGCGAGCCCGGAGCCGGCCGCGGCGAGCAGGCCGTCGGCGTGACCGTGATAGCAGCCCGCGAACTTGAGGACGCGGTCGCGGCGGGTGAACCCGCGCGCGAGCCGGAGGGCGCTCATCGCTGCCTCGGTGCCCGAGGAGACGAGGCGCACCATCTCCACCGAGGGCACGGCGTCGACCAGCTCCTCGGCCAGCTCGACCTCGCGCTCGGTCGGCGCCCCGAAGGTCGTCCCATCGGCGGCGGCGTCCTGGACCACCTCGACGACCTCCGGGTCGGCGTGGCCGAAGACGAGCGGACCCCAGGACATGACCCAGTCCACGTAGCGGTTCCCCTCCGTGTCGAACAGGTACGCGCCCTCCCCGCGCGCCGCGAAGAAGGGGTCCTCTCCGCCGACGGCCCCCCACGCGCGCACCGGCGAGTTGACCCCGCCGGGGATGACCCGGCCGGCGCGGCGGAACAACCCGCTGGCGGTCAGAGCCATTCGGCCAGCTCCCGCGTCCAGTAGGAGAAGATCACGTCCGCGCCGGCCCGCTTGATCGCCGTGAGGCCCTCGAGCGCTGCCGGCCGCTCGTCGAGCCACCCGCGCGCCGCGGCGGCCTTCACCAGCGCGTACTCCCCGCTGACGTTGTACGCGAAGAGGGGCGCGTCGAAACGATCTCGCGCGGCCCGGATCACGTCCAGGTACGGGAGCGCGGGCTTGATCATGATCGCGTCGGCGCCCTCGGCGAGGTCGAGCTCGCACTCGCGGAGCGCCTCGCGGACGTTGGGCGGATCCAGCTGGTAGCTCCGCCGGTCGCCGAAGGCGGGCGCGGATTCGGCCGCTTCGCGGAAGGGACCGTAGAACGCGGAGGCGTACTTCGCCGAGTAGGCGACGATCGGCGTCTGCTCGAAGCCCTCGGAGTCGAGGGCGCCGCGGATCGCGCCCACGCGCCCGTCCATCATGTCGCTGGGGCAGACGGCGTCGGCGCCGGCTTCGGCGTGGCTCACGGCAGTCTTCGCGAGGAGCTCCAGCGAGACGTCGTTCAGCACCTCGTCACCCTCGACGAGTCCGCAGTGGCCGTGGGACGTGTACTCGCAGAGGCAGACGTCCGTGAGGAGCACGAGACCGGGGACTCGGTCGCGAAGGGCGCGGAGCGCGCGCTGGACGATGCCGTCGTCGTCGTAGGCGCCCGAGGCGGCCTCGTCCTTCTCTTCTGGGATCCCGAAGAGGAGCAGGGCGCGCACGCCGGCGCGACTCGCGTCCTCGGCCGCGTCGCAGAGCCGGTCGACCGAGCGCTGCGCGATTCCCGGCAGACCTTCGAGCGGCCGCTCGACGCCCTCGCCCGGACACACGAAGAGCGGGTAGACGAAGTCGTCGAGCGAGAGGCGGGTCTCGCGGGTGAGCGCGCGGAGGGCGGCCGTGCGCCGGAAGCGCCGCAGGCGCGTGCTCGGGAAGGTCGACACGTCGCCGGGATCTTCGCACGCGGGTCCCGGCCGCTGTCGCGGGGCGCCCGCTACCGCGGGGGATCGGCCGTGACGTGCTCGACCAGGTACGTCCCCTGGTCGCCGCAGCCGACCCGCACCGAGATCGTCCCGCCCTCCCAGAGCGAAGACTCGATGTCGGCGCGGGTGAGCGGCCGGCCCAGCGACGCCGGGACGCGGACGGTGAGGAAGGCACGCTCGTATCGGGGTACCGAGCTCGCCTCGACGAAGAGATCCAGGTCGTAGGGCGGCGCCAGGTCGAGCTCGGTGTTCCCGTCGGCGCCGAGCATGCCGAGCCACGGCCCCGAGAGCTCGATCGGCTCGTCGCGGGGATCGCACGTCGGCGCACGCAGGAGCTCAGCCACCTCCGGCGGCGGCTGCTCGATCCCCTCTCGCAGCAACACGGTGTCGGTTTGCCCGGCCCAGACGAGCGCGACCTCGGGGGAGACCCCGGCGATCTCCGCGAGCTCGATCTCCTCGTCCGGCTCCGGACCGCCGCCGTCGTCGCAGCCGGGCAGCACTCCCGTCCCGACGCTTCCGCCCTCGACGGGCGCCACCCGGACGGTCCAACCCTCGTAGAGGGAACCCTGGTAGCGGACGACGAGAGTGCAGCTCGCCGCGCCGACCAGGGGGGCTCCGCTCTTGCTCTCCCCGGCGGTCGGACCGCTCGAGCCGCTCTCCCCGCACCCGAAGAGCGCCAGGGCAAGAAGCCCGCAGAGACCGAGCGCGATGGCCGTGCGTACCTTCATGCTTCCTAGACGGCCGAACCAGCCTCGATGTTCCTCCCTGATTTCGGGTCGTCCGCCGCCCCTGGCAAGGTGCGCCCACGGCGAGCACGCCGCGAGGCCAGCGATGCCGGTCGGGTTCCAAGTCTATGACCAGGAGCACGAAGTCCCTGCAAAGCGAGGGAATGTCGTTGACCTCTGGGGCGTCGAGGAGGACTGGGAGTTCCCGACCGACGGCTCGCTCGCGCTCCGGCCTGAGCCCCTCGCGCCGGCCAAGAGCCTCGATGAGCGCGAGGAGGAGCCGCCCAAGCCGGCTCTGTTCGGTTTGAAAGCGCTGGCCTCCTTCGTTACCGTGCCGCGGATGGCTACGACGGAAGCCCCAGGCTTCGCCGCGCGCGCGAGGCAGCGTGAGCGCGAGGAAGCCCGGGCGAAAGCCCGTCGGGCACGCCGCACTGCGGCGCTGGTCGTCATCGCGTGCGGCTGCCTCGTCGCCCTCCTGCTCACTGCCTTCGGCCGGGGTGGGGAGGGCGCCGTGACGATCACCGGGCCCGCACCCGCCGCGCGTCTGCTGCCGGCCGGGCCCCCGCGTCCGCAGATCGTCGCCATGCATGACTCACTCCGCATCCAGCTCCCAGTGAACCAGAGCCGAGTGACCGCGCTCGGCTATCACGCGAGCGGCACGGCCGCGCTTCCGCTCGACCCCGTCGGAACCCAGGCGAACGCCGGGCTCGCCGAGCGGATCTTCCGCAGGCTCTTCGGCTCGAGCGGCGGCGGCGTGAGCTACTACCTGCTCGAGGGCGGCGTCGGCGCGGAGACCGGCGGCCTCGACGTCGGCGCCCCCATCGACACGGACGTCTACGCGCCGGTCGACGGCAGCGTCATCGCCATCACCGACAACGTCGTCAACGGCAAGGCCTACGGCGTGACCGTCGAGATCCAGCCCTCGGGCTCCCCCGGGGTCGTCGTGACGCTCTCGAACGTCCGCGCCGACCCGGCGCTGACCGTGGGCTCGACGGTCTCGGCCGGTCGCACCAAGATCGGCCGCATCATCGACCTCTCCGAGGTGGAGCGGGCCGGGCTCGCCCGTTACACCCAGGACAACGGCCAGCACGTGCACATCGAGGTGCACCCGGCGACGGCCCTCACAAGCCCCTAAGGATTCGCTTCGCGAATCCTTAGAATGAGCAACCACAAGCTGTCGACGGAGAGCGAGATTCTTTTGGTCGAGCTTTTGCCGCCAAAGGCGGGAAAAGGTCGTTGAAGCTCCTCTTCATCGGCGACGTCTTCGGGCCCCCCGGCCGGCGGGCGGTGACGGAGCACTTGCCCGAGCTCCGGCATGAGCTCGACGCCGACCTGTGCGTCGTGAACGGCGAGAACGCTGCCGACGGCGCCGGCTTGACTGCGAAGCTCGCAGAGAAGCTGCTCGCCGCCGGTGCGGACGTGATCACGACGGGGAACCACGTCTGGCGGCACCGCGACCTCGTGCCGATCCTCGAGTCGAGCCCACGGGTGATCCGCCCCGCCAACTTCGGCGACGCGGGCATCCCGGGGAGGGGGCTCACCTTCGCCGAGGCGCGCGACGGCACGGCCGTCGCGGTCCTCAATCTCCAGGGAGCGCTCTTCCTCCAGACCCCGGTCCATCCCTTCCACGTCGCCGACGCGCTCGTCGACGAGGCGCGCGCGCGAACGCCGGTCGTCCTGGTCGACTTCCACGCGGAGGCGACGAGCGAGAAGATCGCGCTCGCCCGGATGCTGGACGGGCGCGTGACGGCCGTGATCGGCACG
>Ga0209843_1000237_pt1 | contig 10593 bp, 11 predicted proteins | sample GWRWS1_20_30_FD_187222 | JGI IMG/M metagenome (GOLD analysis project Ga0209843, IMG submission 187222) | Riverbed sediment microbial communities from areas with vegetation nearby in Columbia River, Washington, USA - GW-RW S1_20_30 (SPAdes)... | ecosystem: Environmental > Aquatic > Freshwater >... | reverse complement strand
GAGATGTCGGTCTCGCCCTTGCAGAACTTCTCGAAACCGCCACCCGTGCCTGAGGTACCCACAGTGACGCTCACGTCCGGCTGGGTCTCCCTGAAGATGTCCGCCGCCGCCTTGCTCAACGGAGCCACGGTGCTGGAGCCGTCGACCGCGACGGCGCCACTGAGCTTGGCCGCGCCTGCCGTGGTGCCCGTGGTTGATGTGTTGCCGCCGCATGCCGCGGCCGCCAAGGTCATTGCGAGGACGGCCACCACTGAACCTATGCGTGGCAGAGTGCCGATGCGCCGCAGAGTCCTGGTCACGTCAGTCTGCTCCCTAGATCGTGTTTATCGATCGCGTCTTGCCGCCAAGATTGGCTGGCGACGCCCTCATACAAAGCTCGGCACGTGAGGGAGCGTGGAACCAAAGGTGAACGGATGCTGAACTATGGCAAGACTTTGAGAGGTCACGAGCCGATAACGGTGATCGCGACGCACCCGACGTTAAGGATCAGTTCACCTTGATTGTCACGCTGCATGCACCATTGAGCGAACTTCGCAGCTTGTCCGGGCCCGTACTTCTCGGGACGACCACGATGGCGGTGTGACCCTGAGACGGGTGGTGGTGACCGGTTTCGGGCTCTGGCTGGCCTCGGAACTCGTCGGCGGCGTGCACCTCGCCGACGGGCTGGATCCGCTCGCGACGGTCGGCACACTGCTCGTCGTCGCGCTCCTGCTTGCCGTCGTGGACGCGCTGGCGGTCGGGCTGCGCCGCGCGGTGGCGCTGGCGTGCGAGCCGCTGCCGGTGGCCATCGCCGCCGCCGTCGCGCTCAACGCGGCCCTCTTCTGGGTCACCGCCGCGCTCGCGGACGCCGCCGGACTCGGCTTTTCCGTGGCCGGCTTCCTGCCTGCCCTGCTGGGCTCCCTGGTCGTACTCGCGGTGGGTTGGCTCACCAGACCGTCGCTAAGCCGCGCCGGCTGAGCACCCTCAACGCTGCCCGCAATGGCTACGGTTACCTCGTCCTGGATTACCGCGTTCACGGTGCGGTGCGGAGGAGGTCTGATGGCGGTGCGACCAAGGGTCGGCGGAGCGGTCGCGGTCCCGATGGTGCTGGCGGTGCTGGCGCTGCTCGTGCAAGCTCTCCTCAGCGGGTGCACGGCCGGCGCGAGGCAAGCGCCGGTGCCCGAGGTGAAGGGCACGGTCACGGTATACGCCCCCGCCTCGCTGACCGAGATCTTGACGGCCTTCGCCGCCGACTTCGAACTGCACAACCCCAACCTGACCGTCAAGGTCATCTTTGGCGCGGACTCGGAGATGACCCAAAGCGCGATGGCCGACGTCGCCTCGACCGGGACCGCAGCCGATCCGAGGGCCACCGTGCTGATCGTGGAAGGACGTGCGCCGCTGGACACACTCGGCTCCCTCGCGGATCCGTCCCCCGTGACCTTCGCCCGCAACCAACTCGTCGTCGCTATCGCGCCAGGCAACCCGAAGCGACTCGTCGGCGTCGGCGACCTCGCCCGGCCCGACCTGCGCGTCGTTCTCTGCGCCGAGACGGAACCTTGCGGCACCACCAGCGCCGCCGTGCTGACGGCGGCGGGGGTGAAGCCGCTGGCGCCCATTCGGGTGCCCGACGTCCGTACCGCGCTGGCCCAGGTCGAGCAAGGCAAGGCCGATGCCGCACTCGTCTACCGCACCGACACTCGTATCGTGGATGACACGGTGGGCACGCTCGAGTTCGCAGAGTCCCGCGCGGCGCTCGCCGAATACCAGGCGGTCGTGCTGGCCGGATCCTCCAACGCACATTCCGCACAGGTGTTTCTGAACACGCTCGCCTCGACCGCGATGGCGGAAACACTCGCCGCCGCCGGCTTCCAGGTCTCCGGCTAACTCCGTGCTCGTGACGTCAGGCGTCGTCCCAGCGGAAGAGGGAGACCGCGATCACGGATACGACCACGGCGAACGCCAGCAGGATGCCGATCTGCGGAAGGACGCTCGCCGGCCCCTCGCCGCGGACCATCACGGCCTGCATCCCGTCTACGAGATGGCGCAGCGGCAGCGCCTTCGAGATGGTCTGCAGCCAGCCGGGCGCGCCCTGCAGCGGGAAGAAGGCCCCGGAGAGGAAGGCCATCGGCAGCACGATGAGGTTCGCGATCGCGCTCGCCGCCTCCGCCGTCTTCGCGAACGAACCCGCGAGCAGCCCGATCGCGAGGAACGCCAGCGTGCCCGCCCCGACCAGCGGGATCGCCATCCACCAGTAGGCGGACAGCCGCAAACCGAAGTACGGGATGAGGGCCACCCCGATGAAGATGGCCATCTGCACCAGCGCGATGGCGATGCTCACGCCCACTCGCGCGCCCGCAATGGTGGCGGTGCTCACCGGTGCGAGGCGTAGCCGGCGCAAGACCTTCTTCTGGCGCCAGGTGACAAGTGTCAGCGCCGCCCCGAACATGGCACCGGTGGCGATGGCCCAGCCCAGCAACCCCGGCGTGACGTACTGGATGGTCTTGAGCGACTCATCTTCGACCTGTTGCGTCTCGAGCGAGTACGCCGGCTTGGTCACGCCCGCAGCGGCAAGGTTGCCGTACTGGACGAGTGAGTCGAACAGACCCCGCACCGTGCCGGACTTCACCTGGTCGGCCGCCGCATAGTGCAGCACGATCGTCTGGCCGACCTCCTCAACGGCGGCGTCCGCGTCGCCCTTGCGTACCTTCTCCAGCGCCGCGGCCCGGTCATCGGTCTTCTCCAGCTGCAGGACCTGGTCCAGTTGGCTGCGCTCTGCCGGCGGAATCCGATCGAGCAGGGACACCTGTCCAATTTGGACGACCTCGGACCGTGGCGCGGTCTGGTCCTTGAAGATCCCGCCGAACAGCACCAGGAACATCAGCGGGAACAGGATCGTGAAGAACAGCGCGGTCTTGTCCCGTACGAAGCCGAGCGCCATCGCACGGGAGAGACTGTTGAGGCTATTGCTCATCGCGGTACTCCCGCCCGGTCAGGTTGAGGAACACGTCCTCGAGGGTCGCGCCTCTCACTGAGAGTCCGCGCAGGGCGTTGCGTTCGGCCAGGGTCGACAGCACCGCCGCGGGGGCGCGGGTGGCGATCGTGAGCGAGACGCCGTCGTCACTCACATCCGCGTCCGAAAAGAGGCGGCGCGCCTCCGCCTCCGGTATCGCTCCACTCTCGACCGAGACGTGGGTGGGCGCGTCCAATCCCCGTACGAGGGCTGCCGGCGTACCAAGTTCGAGGATCTTGCCGAGGTCCATGATGGCGACACGATCACAGAGGATCTCGGCCTCATCCATGTAGTGGGTGGTCAGCACAACGGTGCGCCCCTCGGCGTTGATGTCGCGCAGCAGATCCCACAAGTTGCGGCGCGCCTGCGGGTCCAGGCCCGAGGTCGGCTCGTCTAGGAAGACGAGATCCGGCCCGTGCGCCAACGCACACGCGATGGAAAGGCGCTGCGCCTGACCGCCCGAGAGCTTCTCGGTGGGGGTGTTGGCCTTGTCACCCAGCCCGACCACATCGAGCATCTCGTCGGCCTTCTTCGGCGCGATCCCGTAGAGCGAGGCCCAGGTGCGGATCTGTTCGCGCGCGGTGAGCCGTTCGAAGAAGCTCGACGCCTGCAGCTGCACGCCGATGCGCGGCAGCAGATTGGGGTTGCGTGGCCAGGGGGATTCGCCGAGAACGCGGACCTCACCCTCGTCGGCCTGGCGCAACCCTTCGATGATCTCGAGCGTCGTCGTCTTCCCCGCGCCGTTGGGCCCGAGGATGCCGAGGAACTCCCCCTCGCTGACCTCAAACGAAACGCCGTCCACGGCGCGGGTCTCGCCGTAGAGTTTGCGGACATCTTTGACCACGATCGTCGACGGCATAAGTGGCACCTTAGCAACGGCAGTCCAAGGTCCATTGGCCTCAGACTGGCATCGCCTAGCAGCACCGCCACATGGATCGCCTGCGACACCCGGAAACCGTTGACGAGACGTCGTACGTCAGCCGCTGCAGTCATCCCGGCATCGTGGCAGTGGTTCCCGCCGCAGGGCAGCCGTCGCCCGTGCGTAACGCTCGCCGAGCTTGCCCACGTGCTCCGCCAGCCCCGGTGAGTCGAGCACCTCGAAGTCGACGTCCAGCAAGCCGATGTAGTGTGCCAGCATTCCGAACGTGTCGGCGCCCACCTCGACCACGCAGCGTCCCTCGTCCAGCACCTCGATGCCGGAGTCGACGAACGGCAGCCGGGCCGCCACGTACGACGCAGGAGCATGCAGCAGCACCTTGGCCCGGTGCCGCCACAGCGCCGCGCCGAGCCCCTTCGCCACGTACGCCGCGACGTCACCGCCATGCGGCAGCTCCCGGGCCGCGAACCGCGGGCCGCTCGGGGCGCGCGGCGTCATTCGGTCCACGCGGAACGTACGCCAGTCCTGCCGCTGCACGTCCCACGCCACCAGGTACCACCGGCCGCGGGTGTGCACCATCCGGTGTGGCTCCACCGTGCGAACCGAAGTCGAGCCGTCGTGCGACGCGTAGTCGAAACGCAGCCGCTGCAGGTCACGGCAGGCACCGGCGATCGCGACCAGTATCTCGGGGTGCACCGTCGGACCGGAGCCGGGTATCGGCACGGTTGCCGCATGCAGGGCGTTGATCCGGTGCCGCAGCCGCGACGGCGAGACCTGCTCCAGCTTGGCTAACGCCCGCAGCGACGCCTCTTCGATGCCGGCCACAGTCCCGCCGGCTGCCGTGCGCAGGCCGACCGCGACCGCGACGGCCTCCTCGTCGTCCAGCAGGAGTGGCGGTAGCGCGGCACCGGCGCCGAGCCGGTATCCGCCGGTCACGCCCGGCGTCGCGTGCACCGGATAACCGAGCTTGCGCAGGCGCTCGACGTCGTTGCGGATCGTGCGCGTGGTCACGCCCAGGCGCTCGGCCAGCTCCGGCCCGCGCCAGTCCCGCCGCAGCTGCAGCAGCGACAGCAGGCGCAGCAGGCGGGCGGAGGTCTTCAACATTCCGCCATCTTGCCATCTATTGCGGAACCAATCTTTCCGCAGTGCCTTGTAGCGTGCGCGGTATGACACAGATAGAGCCGTACCGCGTTAACATCCCGCAGGCCGACCTCGACGAGCTGCACGACCGCCTCGCCCGGACCCGGCTGCCGGGCACGCTGCCGGACGACGGCTGGCGCCGCGGCGTCCCGCTGGAGTACCTGCGTTCATTGCTTCAGTACTGGCGCCAGCGTTTCGACTGGCGGGCGCAGGAGGCCACGCTCAACGAGTTCGACCAGTTCACCACCACCATCGACGGGCAGCGCATCCACTTCATGCACGTACGCTCCCCGGAGCCCGATGCGCTGCCGCTGCTGATCACCCACGGCTATCCCGGTTCGGTCGCCGAGTTCACCCAGATTCTCGGCCCATTGACCGATCCGCGCGCGCGTGGCGGCGACCCAGCCGACGCCTTCTCCGTCGTGGCGCCGTCGCTGCCCGGCTTCGCATTCTCCACGCCGCTGTCGGGCAAGGGCTGGGAGGTGGCCCGCACGTCGCGGGCGTGGATCGAGCTGATGCGCCGGCTCGGGTACACCCGCTACGGCGCCCAGGGCGGCGACATCGGCGCCGGAGTGGCCGGCATGGTCGGCGGGCTGGATCGCAACCGGGTGGTAGGCGTGCACATCAACAGCGACCTGTTGGGCGCGGCCAGCATGGCCGGCGAATACATGCCGGTCGACCTCGACGCCCTCACCGCCGAGGAACAGGCGCACCTGACCGAGCTCAAGCAGCCCCTCGCTGAGGGCAAGGGATACCTTCAACTGCAGTCGACTCGGCCGTACACGGTCGCATACGGCCTGACCGACTCCCCGGCGGGGCAGCTGGCCTGGATCGTGGAGAAGTTCAAGGAATGGACCAGCCCCGCGGTCGAGCTGCCCGAGCAGGCGGTGGACCTGGACCAACTGCTTACCAACGTCAGCCTGTACTGGTTCACCGGCGCGGCGCCGACCGCCGCCAACTTCCTGTACGAGGCCGCGCACTCCTACGACTGGGGCGACGGCTCGGTGGCCGCGCAGCAGGGTTGGGCGGTGTTCGGCGGGCGCGATCCCCTGATGCGAAAGCTGTTTGACCCGAACGGCGGGATCGGCCACCGGTCGGAGTTCGACGAGGGCGGGCACTTCCCGGCGATGGAGGTCCCGCAGCTGCTCGTCGCCGACGTACAGGATTTCTTCCGGCCGCTGCGATGACGGGGTTGGGGTGCCGCCGTCGGCTGACGGAGGTGGGGTGGCGCCGTCGGCTGACGGCGCCACCCGGCGAGAGCTAGCGGAGACCGCGGAAGAAGGTTCGGACGTCAGCGACGAGGGCTTCCGGTGCCTCCATCGCGGCGAAGTGTCCACCGTGGTCGATGTCCGACCAGTGCACGATGTTGTTGGCCTGCTCGCCGTAGCGCCGGATCGCGATGTCCTCGGCGAAGGCGGCGACACCTGTCGGAGTGGTTGCTGGTGGCTCGCCCCAGGCACGCGCCATGTGCATGTTCTCGTAGTACAGCCGAGCCGCTGAGCCTGCTGTCCCTGTCAGCCAGTACAGCATCACGTTCGTGAGCATGTCGTCGCGGTCTACTGCGTCCTCCGGGATGCCCGTTTTGGTGTGGGACCAGGCGCTGAACTTGTCTACGATCCAGGCCAGTTGGCCGACGGGCGAGTCGGTCAGGCCATAGGCCAGGGTCTGCGGCCTGGTGGCCTGGATCTGGAAGTAGGCATTGCCGCCTTCCATGAATTGGCGTAGCCGCTCCAGGCGTGCTTTGTCGAGGTCGGAGAAGGTAGCAAGCTCCGCCGGGTCCACGTCACCCCAGGGGATGAAGCCGACGGTGGCCGCGTTGAGGTGGACGCCGACGACGTGGTCGGTGTCGATGCGGCCCAGCAACGGAGAGATGATCGCGCCGAAGTCGCCGCCCTGCGCGCCGTACCGGTCATACCCGAGGCGGCGCATCAGCTCTGCCCACACGTGCGCGGTACGGACGGTGGTCCAGCCCTGCTCACGAGTCGGCCCGGAGAACCCGAAGCCAGGGATCGCTGGTATGACGAGGTGGAACGCGTCGCGCGGGTCTCCCCCGTGGGCCCCCGGTTCGGTCAGCGGCCCGATGATGTCGAGGAACTCCGCGACCGAGCCCGGCCAGCCGTGGGTGAGGAGCAGTGGCAGGGCGTCGGGCTCTGCGGACCGCACGTGCAGGAAGTGGATGGTCTGACCGTCGATCGTCGTCGTGAACTGGGGATGGGCGTTGAGCCTCGCCTCCTGGGCCCGCCAGTCGTACGAGGTCCGCCAGTGCTCGGCCAGATCCCGCAGGTAGTCCATCGGGACGCCGTAGTCCCAGCCGACCCCAGGCAGCTCGTCCGGCCACCTGGTGCGGGCAAGACGATCCCTCAGGTCGTCGAGGGCGGCCTGCGGCACGTCTATCCGGAACGGCCTGATGGAGTCGTCGCCAAGTGCGTCATCAACTGGTACATCGGCGGGGTTGGTGGTAGTGCCGGGCATCAGCTGCTCCTCTCGCTGAGTGAGGCTGGGTTGTCGCGCTACACATATGACAGAATGCTGTCATGTCAAAAACCCTACCGGAACGACAGCATGCTGTCAAAGGACCAGCCCGGCCGACGCGGACCTCGGCCGGCGACGCCTTCACGTCGTTCGTCGTCCAAGTGGCTCGGCTCGGGGGTGACTTCACGGCCACCGGCGAGAAGCTGGCGGCGCTTGGCGGCCAGACACTGGCGCGGTGGGTCGTCCTCGACGCCGCCGAGGACGGACCGGCCAGCGTCGCGCAGATCGCCCGGGGTCGCGGGATGGCTCGGCAGAGCGTGCAGCGAGTTGCAGATCTTCTCGTTCGGGACGGGCTTGCCGTTTACGAGGAGAATCCGGTCCATCAACGCGCCAAGCTCCTAGCACCGACCCCGCGCGGACGGCGCGCCCTCAGAACGATCTCCACAGCACAGAAGGCATGGGCCGATGCCCTCGGCGTCGAGATTGGGGAGGCTGAGCTTCGACGACTGAGCACCACCCTCGAGCGCATCCAGCGAGTGACATCCCGGAACAAACCCTGACGCGCAACATCACCAGCACGTTCTGTGCCCCCTCATCGGCAGAGTCGGATGACGTTTGATGTCGGATCTGGTGGCCATCGACTGGCGGTGTCACCCGCGGATGTCGTATCCGGATCCCTCGTGTAGCCGGGGGGCCGAGCCGGTCGACCACGCGGTGGATGAGATCGCCGCGGCGATGACCTGGACCAACATGGCCGCCACGAAACAGGTCGAGTTCGCCGAAGAGCTCATCGGCGAGCTGCCGGTGCTGCACCAGGGCATGCTGGAGGGTCGGCTGGAATGGCCCAAGGCCAAGGTGTGTGTGCCGACGCCGTGCGGGGCTGCACCCGGACATCGCCGCGGCGGTATTGGACCGGGTGCTGCCCGACGCGGCCCGGAAGACCACCGGCCAGCTGCGGGCCCGCCTGGCCAAGCTGGTGATCAAGGCGGATCCGACCGCGGCCAAGCGGCGCTACCACAACGGCCTGGAGGGTCGGCGGCTCTACCACGGCCGGGAGGACGACGGCACCGCCAGCCTGTCCGGCCGGTTCCTGCCGGCCGAGCGGGCCGCCGCCGCGAACGGGCGCATCCAGGCCATCGCCGACTGGATGAAAGACGACGGAGACGAGCGCGACATCAGCCAGCTGCGCGCCGACATCCTGCTCGACCTGCTCCAAGGCCACCAGCCCGTGCCCGGACCCGACGGCCAGGACCAGCATCCCCTGCCCGGCGACCCCGACCATCCCGACCGCGTCGATGACGACGATGGCAAGGTCGAGCTCATCGTTAGGCGGCCCGCGGCGAACAAGCGCGAGGTCCTAGCCGAAGCGCAGCTTGACACCAGCGCTGGCCTCATCGGCGATGGATGGCTGCACGACGACGGTGACCCCGCTCGCCAGATTACGTTGATGAATGCACGCGTGGTCGCACTGCTCGCGCGGGCGCGGGAGTGCTGGCCGCTCGCGGGTGATCAGCTTTACGTCGATCTTGACCTCAGTGGTCAGAACCTTCCACTGGGAACGCAGCTTGAGGTGGGATCCGCGGTACTCGAGGTCTCGGCCGAGCAACACCGTGGCTGCAAGAAAGTTTCAGTCTCGGTACAGGCTCGATGCGTTGCGATTCGTGAACTCGAAGGTGGGCTATGCGCTGAACCTCCGCGGCATCAACACCCGAGTCGTGCACGCCGGCGTGGTCCGTCCCGGAGATGGCATTCGAAAGCTTCCTACGGTGGGCCCGGACTGGCCGCTCTGCATGTGCCGGCACCTACGTGACGGGCAAGCCCGGCTTCCGCGCGGCGAGTCGTTCGATCGCGCCGAGACGCGTCCGCTCGCGGTGCTCGGGGATGAAGCCGTACCGCACCGCGAGCGTGGCCGGCCGTCCGCGAAGCCATCGTCGCTCAACGTGATCGATGAGCAACAACAGGCCTCCCGGTCGCAGGACGCGGTACATCTCGGCAATGGCGCCGGCGCGGTCGGCGACGGAGCACACGGCCAGAGTGCAGACAACCGTGTCGAAATGCCCATCGGGGAACGGCAGGTGTTCGGCCGGGCCCTCTCGCAGGTCCACGCTGCGCCCCAGCTGGCGGGAGCGCCGGCGGGCCACGTCCAGCATTGCTGGGCTGAGGTCGATGCCGGTCAGGTCGACCTCGCCGTACAGGGGCAGGTTGCGGCCGGTGCCGATGGCCACCTCGAGGGTCCGCCCCCTGGCCTGGGCGCAGATCCACTCGCGGCCGTCGCCAATCGCCCACCGCTCCGCGCGCAGGCCCTTCTTGTCATAGGTGGCTGCCCGCCGGTCCCAGCGCCGTCGGACCGACTCCCACCGACCGGAACGGTGGACGGCATCGGAGTCGTCGCCCATGTCCCCTCCTTCGCCACGAAGGTACTCGCGCCGGGGGAGGGCCGCACAAATTGTCACGCCTCGACGAGACGCAGAAGGGTCGTCACCACGTCGTTCAGCGGCACCGTTGTTCGAACTTCGTGACTGGCTACCCGGCGCAGCAGCGGCTCAACGGTCTTGACGTCGTCAAGGAAGCGACGTAGCTCCTCGGGTGCCCGGCCGTACGAGTTGGTGGTCCTCGTCGCAAACCGCTCGATCAGAGTCTCCAGTGGCGCACTCAGCATGACGATGTGGTCGAACTGCGGATGGGTAAAGCTCACCGTCGGAGCGAACGGTCGTTATCCGGTGGTCAGGATCAGCTCCGGCCGGAACGAGGCCGCCTGTCGGGAGTAGAAGTCGGTGCCGTCGTTGGAGCTGGTGGCCACGACGAACGCGTACGTGCCGTTGCCGGTGATGCCCGCGGCGGTGACGTCATACTCCACCCAGGTGTCGGCCGTGATGGCGCCCTTGTCCTCAAGCGCCCCCGTGGTGCGGGCCGGGCGGTTGTTCCAGATGATGCCGGTCTCGGTCCAGCCGGTGGTGGTGCCGTAGGCCGCCGGGCCGTTGCCGCTGGCGCTGCCCGCGCTGTTGGTGGTGTGGAGCCGCAGCTTCACGCCGGTCACCGGACCCGAAACGCCGGTGACCGTGAACAGCAAGTAGCTCTCCACGTCGGGATCGACGCCGCCGTCGGCGCGCAG
>Ga0209843_1000236_pt1 | contig 10600 bp, 11 predicted proteins | sample GWRWS1_20_30_FD_187222 | JGI IMG/M metagenome (GOLD analysis project Ga0209843, IMG submission 187222) | Riverbed sediment microbial communities from areas with vegetation nearby in Columbia River, Washington, USA - GW-RW S1_20_30 (SPAdes)... | ecosystem: Environmental > Aquatic > Freshwater >... | reverse complement strand
AGGATGTCCGCGCCCTGTTCCACCATCCGGGTCGCGTGTGCCGCCGCGGTGGCCCTGTCGAGGAACCTACCGCCGTCGGAGAACGAGTCCGGCGTGACGTTCAGGATCCCCATGAGGAGCGTGCGCTCGGAGCAGTCGAACGCGCGATCGCCGACCCGCCAGATGGGACCGCCCATCCACCCATCGTAAGCCCCGGTTGGGAACCTGAACGTGGCTCGACGGATCGGCCTAGTTGCCGATGTGGTGCAGGGCCTCCTGGCGCGTTCGCGCATCGTTGCGGAACAGCCCTCGGACGGCGGATGTCACCGTGATCGCGCCCGGCTTCTTCACGCCGCGCATCGTCATGCACAGGTGCTCGGCCTCGATCACGACGAACACACCCCGGGGCTCGAGCGCGCGCTCGATCGTGTCCGCGATCTCGGTGGTGAGCCGCTCCTGCACCTGCGGGCGCTTGGCGAGGATGTCCACGACCCGGGCGACCTTCGACAGGCCGGTGATGCGTCCGTCCTTGTTCGGGATGTAGGCGACGTGGGCCTTCCCGCTGAACGGCAAGAGGTGGTGCTCGCAGAGCGACTGCAAAGGGATGTCCTTCACCATGATCATCTCGTCGAAGTTCGCGCCGGGCACCACGGTCGCGACCGGCGTCGGGTCCACCCCGACGCCCTCGAAGATCTCCCCGAACATGTCGGCGACCCGCCGGGGCGTGTCGACCAGGCCCGCGCGATCGGGGTCGTCGCCGATCCCCTCCAGGATCATCCTGACCGCCTGCTCGACCTTCTCTCGGTCGATCTCGGCCATCACGCGCTCACGAGGTCGTCGAGCGTCTCGGGCAGCTTCGACAGGTCGCCGAGCTCCGCGTCGCGTGGCAGGTCCGAGGTCTCGCGCAACCGGTTGATCCACACCGCGCGGAGCCCGAGCTCGTTCGCCGGGGCGATGTCGTGGAACAGCGACGCCGCGACGTGCGCGTGGCGCTCGCGCTCGGCTCCGGTCTGTTCGAAGAACCGCTCCCAGTGCCCGTGAGCGGGCTTGTACGAACCCGCTTCGGCGGCCGTGATCCGAAGGTCCACGAGAACGCCGATCGCCTCCAGCGAGGCGTCCAGGAACTCCGGGTCCGTGTTCGACAAGATCCCGATCCGCCAGTCGCGCGAACGCAGTTCGGCGAGCGACGACGGGACCTCGTCGAACGGCGGCCAGGTGGGCAACGAGTCGCCGAGCGCCTGCCGTTCCTCATCCGCGAGCTCGAGCCCTTCGCGATGGGCCACGCGTTCGAGCGACTCGGCGAGCACCTGCCGGTACGGGACCGCGCGGCCGCGCTGCACCTCCGGCTCGATCTCGTGGTACGCGGAGAGCAGCAGCTCGGCGTCGTGCTCGGGCCACAGGTCGGACAGCGTGTCGCGGATCCCGCCCATCCAATCGATCAGGGTGCCGTAGCAGTCGAACGTCGCCCAGCGCTCCCCGGCCATCGCGCGCGAAGCCTATCCGATGGGTTTGGGCGGGATCGTCCCCGGGGTGTTCGGCTGCCCGCTGGTCCGGATCGCCCGCCGCGACACGGCGAGACCCGCGCCCCGAACGGACTGGTCGCGTTGCGGGCGCTTGGGGATGTCCGACAGGAAGCTCTCGACCTCGTCGCGCTCGAGCGTCTCGCGCTCGACCAACATCGTCGCGAGCTCGTCGAGCTTGGTGCGGTTGCCCTGCAGGATCTCGAGCGCCTCGTCGTGGGCTTCGTCGATCATCCGGCGGACCTCGTTGTCGATCTCGAACGCCACCTGCTCCGAGTAGTCGGGCTGAGACTGGAAGTCCCGGCCGAGGAAGACCTCGTGCTGCTTCTGCCCGAGCGTCTGCGGCCCGATCGCGTCCGACATCCCGTATTCGGTCACCATCTGCCGGGCCACCTTGGTCGCGCGCTCGATGTCGTTCGCGGCGCCGGTGGTGATGTCCCCCACGATCAGCTCCTCCGCCACACGCCCGCCCATGAGCATCGCGAGCTCGTCCGCGAGCTCCTCGCGGGTCATGAGGAACTTGTCCTCCTCGGGAAGGGTGAGCGTGTACCCGAGCGCGCGCCCGCGCGGGATGACGCTGATCTTGTGGACGGGGTCGGTGTTCGGCAGGATGTGGGCCACGAGGGCGTGCCCGCCCTCGTGGTAGGCGATCACGCGTTTCTCGCGTTCGCTCATCACACGGGTCTTGCGCTCGGGACCGGCCATCACACGGTCGATCGCCTCCTCGACCTCCTTCATCGAGATCGCCTTCTTGCCCCACCGAGCGGCGAGCAGCGCCGACTCGTTGATCACGTTCGACAGGTCGGCGCCGGTGAAGCCGGGGGTGCGGCGCGCGATGGTCGACAGGTCCACGGTCTCGTCGAACGGCTTGCCCTTCGCGTGCACCTTCAGGATCCCCTTGCGGCCTTCGAGGTCGGGCCGGTCCACGGTGATGTGCCGGTCGAACCGCCCCGGCCGCAGCAAGGCGGGATCCAGGATGTCGGGGCGGTTGGTCGCGGCCATCAAGATGACCGCGGTTCGCTGGTCGAACCCGTCCATCTCGACGAGGAGCTGGTTGAGCGTCTGCTCGCGCTCATCGTGGCCACCGCCGAGGCCGGCGCCGCGGTGACGTCCGACGGCGTCGATCTCGTCGATGAACACTATCGCGGGGGCGCTCTGCTTGGCCTGCTCGAACAGGTCGCGGACCCGGGCGGCGCCGACCCCGACGAACATCTCGACGAAGTCCGACCCCGAGATCGAATAGAACGGGACGCCCGCCTCACCCGCGACCGCGCGCGCGAGCAGCGTCTTGCCCGACCCTGGTGGGCCGAACAGCAACACCCCGCGAGGGATCTTCGCGCCCATGGCCTGGAACTTGGCCGGGTTGGCGAGGTACTCCTTGACCTCCTGGAGCTCCTCGATCGCCTCCTCCACCCCTGCCACGTCCGCGAAAGTGGTCTTGGGCTGGTCCTTGGTGACGAGCTTGGCCCGGGCCTTGCCGAACTGCATCACGCGACCGCCGCCGCCCTGCGACTGGTTCATGATGAAGATGAACGCGCCGACGATCAGGATCACGGGGATCAGCTGGAACAGGAACCCGACGAGGGCCGAGCCCTTCTGCGGGTCGGCCGAGACGTCGACGCCGTTCTCCTCGAGCCGTTGCACGATCTCCTGCGTCGCCTCGACGTAGGCGACGCGATAGGTCGAGCCGTCCGAGAGCTCGCCCTCGATCACGCCGTCGCCGAGCAGGAACTCCGCGGATTCGACGTTCCCCGCGTCCACCTCAGCCTGGAACTCGCCGATCGTCATCGGCTCGGACGCCGCCCCGCGGCTGTTGAACAGCACGAACAGCCAGATCGCGGCGAGGACGAGCACGACGTAGACCGCCGGGCCACGGACGAGCCTCCGGTACGGCGACCCCGGGTCGGTTGCCAGGGTGCGCTCCTTTCGAACCTGGGGACCTCGAAGATGCTTCGGGGCCCGCGCGTCTGCCGACGGCCGAGCCCTCGGCGATGGTAGCACCTGGGTTGGCTTCTGCCGATACCCCGATCAGCGGATGCCGCTGTCCACCACGACGTCCGAATGCACGACCTCGCCGCCGACGACGTCGACCCGTACCGGCTTCACCGACCGAGCGGGATCCTCTTGGATCGACGCGGTGAGCACGTACGCGCCGGGCGCCACGTCCATCGCGAACCTGCCGTCGTCATCGCTCACGGTGTCGGCTCGGACGTTGCCCTCGTCGTCCACCGCGAGCACCGGCACGCCGGCCAGCGGGCGAGCGGGGCAGGGGCTCTCGATGCTCTCGACGGGGCACGTCGGAGCGAGCAGGACGGCGCCGCGGATCGTCCCGACCGGCTCGTCATCCGAGCCCGCGCTCGGACCTCGTGCACAAGCGGAGAACGGGATCAGCGCGAGGAGCAGGACCAGAACGGTGGAGCGCCTCATGCGCCTTGGACGCGCTCGGCGAGCCATGCGTTCCCGTTCAGGTGTCGCTGTACGCATCGGACTTGAGCAGACCGACGTACGGCAGGTTGCGGAAGCGTTCGGCGAAGTCGAGGCCGTAGCCGACCACGAAGTCCGGCGGGATCTCGAACCCCACGTACTTCACGTCGAGGTGGACCCGTTGGATCCCGGTCTTCTTGAGGAGCGCACACACCTCGAGGCTGGCGGGGCGGCGACCACGGAGGTTCTTCAACAGGTAGTTGAGCGTGAGCCCGGAGTCGACGATGTCCTCGATCAACAGGACGTCGCGGCCCTCGAGATCGTGGTCGAGGTCCTTGAGGATCCGAACGACGCCCGAGGTCTTGGTGGCGGCCCCATACGAAGCGACCGCCATGAAGTCCACCTCGAGCGGAAGGCGGATGTGCCGCGACAGATCGGCCATCATGACGAACGCACCCTTGAGGACCCCGAGCAACAACAGCTCGCGACCCTCGTAGTCCCGCGTGATCTGTTCCCCGAGCTCGCGCAGCTTGTCCTGGATCTGTTGCTCGGTGATCAGGACGCGTTCGATGTCCCGTTCACGCGCGTCGGCTGCATCGACGGACGGAGCGTGGACGGCGTCCTCGAGCTCGGACAGTGCGACCCAGCCTTCCATCTCGCCCCCCTTCACTCCCGGCTCTCGGGGGAAGTGCGAGAGAGGGAAACATACTCCCGCTCACGCCGCGCCGTCGATCCGTTGGGGAGATCACGACGCCTGCCGGCCCGGCCGCGGGCCAGGTCGACGATCGCGTCCACCGCCTCGCGGGTCCAGGGCGCGACGTCCTCCCGTTCCATGATCCGGTACAGGGCCAGGCGGACGACCCGGGACGCCGTCGGCTCTGGCAGCGCCAGCAGGGCGGCGACGTCGAACCGCAGGTCCTCGGGTGGACCGCTCACCACCTGCCCGAACGCATGGAGGGCCGAGGCGTACAGCTCCCACCGGTCCTCTCGAAGCAGGTCCGCGGATCGAGCGATCGGGCGCCTGACCTCGCGGCCGGTGGCCCGCTCAATCGCCGGGAGGACCCGGTGGCGGATCGCGTTGCGCAGGTGCCGCGTGTCCCGGTTCGTCGGGTCGAGTCGCGGGCGGAGGTGGAGCGCCCCGCAGAAGGCCTCGACCTCGGCCCGGTCGACGTCGAGGAGCGGCTGGGCGAGACCGGAGTCTCCATGCCTCCTGCCACCCGGCCAGATGCCGCCGACCGCCTCTAGCCCTCCGCCACGGATCAGGTTCATCAGGACGGTCTCGACCTGGTCGTCGAGCGTGTGGCCCTCGGCGATCGTCCGGGCGCCGATCGCCTTCCGCACCTCGTTCGCGGCGTTCATACGCGCGGCGGTCGCCCACGCCTCGACGGATCCCCCCTTCGGGGGTGCGTCCACAGCGGCTCGGAGATGGAAGGGCGATCGGAGGCGATCGGCGAGCCGGCCGACGTACTCGGCGTCCTTGGCGGAGTCGGCCCGCAGGCGATGATCGAAATGGAACACCTCCAGACGGATCGCGAACAGACGGCGCAGGTGCCAGAGCGAGTACAGGAGACACACGGAATCCGGACCGCCCGAGACGCTGACCAGGACCGTATCGCCCTTCGCGAACATCTCGTGCTCGCGGGCCGTCCTGGTCACCCGCTCGAGGACCCGGGCGACGGCCGGCGGGCGGCGCATCAGCCTCTCGCGACCCTCCCCACCCAGCGGGCCGGATCCCCGATCTCCTCGGGGCTCGGGAGGTTGGCCTCGTCGCTCCAAACCCGGTTCAGACCGTCCATGCCCGCCTCGGCGACGACGCTGCGGACGAACCGCTCTCCGGTCGCGTACTGCTTGACCTTCGTCTCGAATCCGATCGCCTGCTGGAACGCCTTCTCGACCCCGCCGCGAGAGCGTCTCCGGTCGCGGAGGGCGTTGCGCATGCGATCGAGATCGCCCACCCTGCCCTCGGCGACGGCGTTCATCACGAACGTCGCATGACCTTCGAGCAGCGTCATGAGCGCCTGCATCCTGGAGAAGAGGGCTCGCTGCTCGTCGTTCATGATGAGGAGGATGCCGTTCATGCCCCGCCAGTCGGCGCCCGACCGGATCGCCTCGGCGGCGCGCCGGAGCTGCGACAGCACCTCTCGCGAATCGACCTGCACGGTCTCGAGGTATCGACCGATCAGACCCTCCAGGTGCGGTCGCAGCCACGGGGTCGCGCCGAACTGCACCCGGTGCGTCACCTCGTGGATGGCCACCCACAGCCGGAAGTCGCGTCGTGGCAGCTCGAAGCGGCGTTCGATCTCGACCAGGTTCGGCCCGACGAAGTAGAGCACCCCGTCGTCGTCGGGTGGCAGGAACGCGTCGTACTGGCCGAGCACCTTGCGGGAGACGTAGCCGAGGAGCGCGCCGATCTGCGCGCCCAGGGCCTTCCGGCGCAGGTCCGATCGAGGCGCGCCCTCGGGGAGCACGCGCGCCGCCAACGGCTCGAGCAGGCGCTGGAGCCCGTTCAAGTTGGCGTTCACCCATTCGCCTCGGGACATGAGCCACGCGCGGGAACGGAAGCCGCCGGCGGTTGACAGGCCCGTGAACTCGCCGATGAGCGTCTCCGCGTACGGCACGACCTCCGCCAGGTCCTCACGCATCCGCGCGCGTTCGACCGTCGGCGTCGGCGGACCGCTCCCGCCGACACGCCGGCCGGTCTGGGTCGCGGTACCCCAGTCGACGAGCGCGGCGGCGCGGGAACCCATGGACCAGTCGATGGTGGCCTCCATGGCCGGAGAGGGCCTAGCCTTCGGCCTTCTTGCGGGCTGCGATCATGGCCGCGCGCCGAGCCTGGCCCTCGGCGACGCGACGGTCCGTGCCTTTCTCGAGCAGTTCGGCGAGGACCCGGTCGAACGTCTCCTGGTCGAGGCTCACCTCCGCATGCTCGACCGCCGACGGGGCCGGGGCGGCCGCGGGTGGAGCCGCCGGGCCCTGACCGGTTGCGGCGGGAGCTTCAGCGGCTGGAGCGACGGGCGCAGCCTGAGCCGCCGGAGCGACGGGCGCGGCGGCAGCCACGGTGGCGGGGGCGGCAGCAGGCGCCGGTGTCGCGACGGCCACCGGAGCCGGGGCGGGGGCGGCGGCCGCCTGCCCCACGACGGGCGGCTGCACGACGACGGGCGTTCCGATCACCTTGACGGGCCGGCGGACCTCCTGCCCCGGCTGCCTCCGCGGAACGCGCACGGATCGGCGCGTCTGCTCATCGGTCTGGAACCGCGGGGCGAGCCGCATGTAGCCGAACACGATCGCCAGCGTCAGCAGGATGGCGAGCAAGGCGAGTAGCTGCGCGGCGTTGAACACCCAGCCGCCGTTGTTGAGAACCGGGGTGACGTTGGGATCGACGCTGACCTGGCCCAGCACGGCGGCGATTCTAGCAACCCGGACCCCTCGTCCCGTCGAGGAGTGGAGCCGGAGAGGGGATTCGAACCCCTGACCTACCACTTACGAGGCGGTTGCTCTGCCTGACTGAGCTACTCCGGCGAACGGCAGGGAGTCTACGGAGCGCCCGCGGTTGCTGGCACCCACGGGCCGCACGGCATCCACGGTTCCGCTCCGGGAGCCTCGTCTGGGATGATTCGGCGTCATGGCCTCAGGGAACGGGAGCAGCGGAGCGGAGGGCATCACCCGCGTCATGGTGGGTACCGATCGTTCCGCCACCGCGGAGCGGGCCGTCGAGTGGGCGGCCGCCTTCGCAGACGCCTACTCGGCGGAGCTGCACGTCGTCCAGGTCGTGATCCCCCTCCACCCCACCGACACCGAGCACGGCACGGCGGAGGTCACCCGGGCTCGAGCCGCGGCCGACGAGCTGCAGCTGTACGCCACCAGCATCGCCGGCGAGCGAGGCCGCGCGCACGTCGTGATCGACGACGATCCCGCCCTCGCGATCGTGCACGCCACGGAGGAACACGACATCGACGTCCTGGTCGTGGGCAACGCCGGCATGGCCGGGCGCAAGGAGTTCCTCCTCGGCAACGTTCCCAACCGGATCAGCCACAGCGCGCGCTGCACGGTCATCATCGTGAACACGACGGGCGACGGACCGGTCGCCACGGTCGCGCGGCCCTCTACCACGATCCGATCGAGCGCCGTCGAGACCCCGACCGAGCCTCACCTGATCTCGCGCGGCACCAAGATCGCGACGGTCTTCGCCAAGCACGGGCTGAAGGAGCTGTTCGGTCGACCCGACCAGGAAGGAGCCGTCGGCCGCCGACGCCAAGCCAAGCGCCTGCGGAGCTCGCTCGAGGAGCTCGGACCGACGTTCGCCAAGCTGGGCCAGATCCTTTCCACACGTCCGGACCTCATGCCGCCCGAGTTCATCGAGGAGCTCGCGACACTCCAGGACAACGTTCCGCCCCTGACCGAGGAACAGGTCGTCCGCGTGATGGAGCAGGAGCTGGGCGTCCCCTGGGAGGACGTGTTCGAGACGATCGAGCCGCTCCCGCTCGCCGCCGGGACGATCGCCCAGGTGCACCGAGCGACGCTCGCCGATCACACGAAGGCCGTGGTGAAGGTCCAGCGGCCCGATGCGAAGGAGCAGATCGAACAGGACCTCGCGCTGCTCGAGGTGTTCGCCGAGAAGGTGGCGGATCGCCCCGGTCTCAAACAGGTCGTGGACATGCAGGCGGTGTTCGAGCACCTGTCCGAGTCGCTGCACCGCGAGCTCGACTTCCGCCGCGAGGCCGAGAACATCGAACGGATGGGCGCCGTGATCGGCGACTTCTCGAGACTGCGGGTGCCGGTGGTGCACGCGGACTACTCCACGTCCCGCCTCCTGGTGATGCAGGACATCGGCGGCGGTCCGGCGGCGTCCGCAGCCGAGGGACCCGCGCGCAAGGAGGCCGCTCGGCAGCTGCTCGAGTCCTTCTACAAGCAGATCCTCGTCGACGGCTTCTTCCACGCAGACCCGCATCCGGGGAACCTGATGTGGCAGCCGGACGAGGAGGCGCTGTACTTCCTCGACCTCGGCATGATCGGCGAGGTCGGGCCCGACCTGCGCGAGCACATGATGCTGCTGCTGATGGCCTTCTGGCAGCAGGACGTCGGGTTCCTGACCGACGTCACGCTCATGCTCACGGGGGCGATCAACCGGACGGACCTGGACGTCGAGGCGTTCCAGGAGGAGCTCGGCGCGCTCATGGCGAGGAACCGCGGCGCGTCGCTGAAGGAGATCCAGCTCGGTCCGGTCCTGCAGGAGATGACCGAGATCGCGCTCCGGCACGATGTGGCACTCCCGGCGTCGCTCGCCCTGACCGCGAAGGCCCTCGCGCAGATGCAGCTCGCGGCGTCCACGCTCGATCCGGATATCGACCCGTTCGACGTCGCGGGCAAGTTCCTGATGCGGAGCGTGGTGCGAGGGATGGGGAGCAAGCTGAACCCGACCACCTTGTTCTACCAGGCCCAGCGCTTCAAGGTTCGCTTCGAGAAGGTGGTCGAGGCGATCGAGCGACTGATCGGCGCTCGGCCGGGGCAGAAGCTCGAGGTGAACTTCCGAGCGGCGAGCCTCGAGACCACGATCCGCCGGGCGGGCCGCCGTCTCGCGATCTCCCTGACCGCCGGCGCCGCGATCTTGGCCTCGGCGCTCACCGCGGTGTCGTCCAACCGGGTCGCCGGGTGGGTCCCGGCCGCGTTCGGGGTGATCTCCGCCGGTCTGTTGCTCGCGTTGCTCGTCGACCTGATCCGCAAACGCGGCTAGTGACCGTCGGCGAGGTCCACCTCACCGCCCTTGGACGTGAGCGTCGTACGCAGCTCCTCCTTGGAAGCTGCCGGCTTTCCGGCGCGGCGGATGCTCCGCAGGACCATCCGCTCGATCACGAACGCGATCACGGCCATCACGACCCCGACCATCCATCGCTCGATCTTCCGCCACAGGGTCTTCGGCTTCCTCCGTTCGACGGTCACGCGGCCTCCCGATGGAGCTGCGCCCCGGCGACCAGGGCGACCCCCCACGCGAGGGTGAGCCATGCCCACGCGGGTCGGAACGCGCCCAGGTAATCCGAGAGCAGCAGCGAGGCCAGGCCGAGTCCGGCGCCCGTCACCCCGACGATCCACACGGCGATCCGTCGACCGGGCACCCGCAAGGCCGCGGCGAAGGCAGCCAGCGGCAGCGAGAGCGCGTACGACGCCATCCCGCTGTAGTGGTGGAACTCGACGTGCGGATCCGACACGAAGCCGTTGCGCTGCAGCTCGGCCTGCGTGAGTGCGAACGCGACCGCGGGCACGAGTGCGACCAACCCGAGGAACGCCGTTGCCACCTCGATCCCGTCGATCCGAAGGAGCGAGGAACGCGCGGGGTGGAGAGCGATCAGGATCACCAGCGAGATCGGAGCCGTGAACCAGACGCCGGAGATGAAGTCCCCGGAGATCAGCCCGGCGATCGTGCTCGCAACGCCGGTGGCGACGGCAACCCAGAAGGGCCCGATCGACTCGGGCCTCCAGGCGCAGATGATCAGCGACCCGCCCAGGAGGAGCCCCGAAGCGAAGACGCCGGCCAGGAAGTGGAGCCGGTGGATCGACTCGGCGTCGTCGGTGAACGACGTGATCGCGAACGGCAGGTTGAGCCCGATGACGGCGGCACCGAGCACACCGGCGACGATCCGGAACGCTCGCCTCACATGCTCACCTCGATCCGCCCTCGAACG
>Ga0209843_1000234_pt1 | contig 10625 bp, 5 predicted proteins | sample GWRWS1_20_30_FD_187222 | JGI IMG/M metagenome (GOLD analysis project Ga0209843, IMG submission 187222) | Riverbed sediment microbial communities from areas with vegetation nearby in Columbia River, Washington, USA - GW-RW S1_20_30 (SPAdes)... | ecosystem: Environmental > Aquatic > Freshwater >... | reverse complement strand
TGCCCCTGACCATCACCGTGCCGAGCGTGGCGCCGGTGGCGTCGATGTAGCGCTGCCCGAAGCCCTGCACCTCGATCAGCCGGCTCCACGCCGACGGCGTGTCGATCTGGTAGTTGCGCTGCGGGAAGGACGGCGCGGTGGAGGTGCTGGCGGCGCCCGGGTCGCGGACGTAGACGTCGACGAGCTGCGCCCCCAGCGGGCTGCCGAAGGTCGGGCTCAGGTCGCGGGTCTGCAGCCGGAAGACGACCTCGGAGCCGTTGTCGAGCACCTGGAAGCGCTCGATGTCGAAGGCGCCCTGGTGGAAGTTCGTCGAGGTCGGGTAGGCGTAGTTGCCCGGCCCGTTGTCGTCGCCGGTCGGGTCGGCGGTGTCCAGCAGCACCGTGCCCGGCGTGAAGTCGAACACCACCGTGCGCCGCTGGTGGGCGGTGGCGCCCGCGGGGCTGGTGGCGACCACGTCGAGCACGATCGTCCCACCCTCGATCGGCACGTCCACGCTCCAGCTCCCGTCCGCCGCGGCGGTGGTGGTCGCGATGGTGTTGGCGGAGTTGGCGTCGAGGTTGGTCGCCGACACGTCGACGGTGTTGCCCGGCGCCGAGGTGCCGGACACCGTGACCGGCGAGCCGGGCACCGCGGTCCGGTCCTGCGGCTCGGTCACCTGCAGGGTGGTCTGCTGCTGCTGGTTGGTGACGTAGCGGCGCACGGTGCTGGCGGGCTGCTCCAGCAGCCGCCCGGCGGCGATGTCGCGGACCAGGCGCACGTACTGGGCCGCCGACCAGGTCAGCGGCGACGCGGAGCCCACCGGCTTGCCGTTGGCGAAGCCGATCGAGGCGACCTCCGGCGCGGTGCCGAACGGCGACGGCGGCAGGTCGGGGTTCTCCCAGCCCTGCTCGGGGATGAGGCCGAACCCGGAGGCGAAGCGCCGCATCGAGTCGGCCAGCCGCGAGGCGGTGGCGCGGTCGCCGAGCGCGATGTGGTGCTCGGCCCGCTCCCCCGCCAGCACCGGCCACAGGTGGCCGTTGCCCCGGCCGGTCGGCGCCCAGGGGTGCCCGTCGCTGTCGCCGTCGCCGTAGCCGTCGCCGTTGTAGCGGTGCCAGCCGGGTCCGCTGGCGGTGTCGGCACGGATGGCGGCGTCCACGACCGGCAGCGAGCGGAGCACGTCGGGGTCGTCGGCGGGCAGCATCCCCAGGCGCGGCAGCTCCAGGAAGCCGGCGTCGATCACCTCGCGCTGGTCCAGCGTGGGCCCGCCGTTGCCGACGTTGTAGGTGATGGCGGCGTTGGGGTCGCCGGTCTTGGAGAGCCGGATGAAGTAGGGGTCCGGGCTGTTGGGGCCGTTGCTGGTGACCGTCCAGCCCTTGACCGAGCGCTGGAAGTCGTCGGCCACGCCGCGGTACACGCGGGCGGCGGCGCGGTCGCCGTTGCGGGCGGCGATGTCGGCGGCGGCGATCAGGCCGGCGATCTCGGCAGCGATCGTCGACGGCGAGAAGCCGCCCTGCTCCTCCCAGCGCTCCGACCCGAAGCTGGGCCCGTGGCTGATGGCGAAGTCGGCCGCGCGCTTGACGTGGTCGCGGTAGAAGGCCCGGTCGGTGATGCCGGCCTGCCACGCCATCAGGATCGGGTAGGTGACCTCGTCGAGCTGCACGCCGAAGGTGTCGGGCGCCGGCTTGCCGTTGACCAGGCTGTTGCGCGGCATCGAGCCGTCTGGGAGCTGCTGGCGCTCGAACAGGAAGCGGACCGTGGCGCGCGCGGTCGCGCGGTCGCCGGCCAGCAGCAGCCCCGTGAACGTCTCGTACAGGTCGCGGGCGAACACCTCGCGGTAGGAGCCGAAGTAGGTGTTGTTGGGGTCGCCGGCCGAGACCGCCTGCCCCCACGGGGACGCGAGGCTGGCGACGACCGCCCCCGGGAAGGTCTTGTCCTCGGAGGCCTTGAGCACGTTGGCGCTGAGGTAGTAGACGCGCCGCAGCTCGCGGGCGGTGGCGGCGCCGAGCCCCGGGAAGCGCAGCGGCGGCGGGGTCAGCCCGGCGTCGTAGGCCGCCCAGCCGAGGGCGGAGCGCAGCAGCGCGCCGCCGAACCCGGACCGCAGGGCGGCGCCGGCGGTGCGGACCGCCTGCTCCTGGGTGGCGCCGAACCCGAGGGCGAGGGTGAGCGAGTTGCCGGCGGGCAGGTCGACCTGGGCGGTCTGCACCAGGTTACCCTGGGCGGCGTCGGTGAAGGTGGTGGTCAGGGCGTGGTCGCGGTCGAGCTGGGTCAGCCCGTCGCTGTCGGCGCCGGCGAAGCCGTTGCTGACCGCCGTGAACGGGGTGGAGGCGTCGAGGGCGGCGAAGACCGGCTGGGCGTAGTCGCGGTTGGCCGCGTTGGTGGCGGTGACGGTGTCGATGGCGACCGGCACGGGATGGCCGGTGGTGGTGTCGACGGTGCCGGTGTCGGCGCCGCCGTTGCCGCCACCGCCCCCGCCGTTGCCGTTCACGGTGGGGTCGAGGCGCAGGTAGAGGTGCAGGTCGCCCGGTGTCAGCGGCTCGAACCGGACCCGCAGCAGCAGGGCGTCGCGGCCCGGGTCGGTGACGTAGTCGGTCACGATCCGGTACCTGCCGCTGGTGGCGGTGGTGGTCACCCGGCAGCTCATCCCGGTGGGGTCCAGCGGCCGGACCGTGTAGGTGGTGTCCCGGGTCTGGAGGTCGGTGAAGGTGGCGCCGTCGGTCACCACGTACTGCAGCGTCTCCACATTGGTGTTGTCGACGGTCGGGTAGTAGACGTCGCTGAGGACGCCGTTGGCGACCGTGTACCAGACCTTCGAGGTGCGGTTGCGGGCGGTGCCGAGGCAGTCCTTGCGGGCGCGGTCGAAATGGGAGAGGGCGCCCGGGCCGTCCGGCGCCGCGGCGTCGGGGGCGGCCGCCGAGCCGCCCGCCGCCGGCCCGAGCTGGGCGCCGACAGCGAGCCCGAGGACCAGTACCACGGCCAGGAGCCTGCCGCGTCCACGCCGGCGCCGTCCCTGCATGAGGCCACCTCGCTTCGCCCGTGCGCCGGCAACCAGTACGTACGGCGCAGATCCACCGGTTCAGGTGATTCGGCGCGAAATCCTACCGGGTGGGACGGGCCGCGGGAAGGGGCTCACGCTCCGCAAGCCGGAGCCGACGTCGCGACCATCGGGGACCGCCCGGCCGGAACCCTGGGCGTGGTGGGGTGGCGTCTCCGGGTCAACCCTGAGGGTGGCTGCTCAGAGCGGGATCCACTCGGTGACGACCGGAGGGCTGGAGGGGGCGTCGCCGAAGTGGCATCGCAGGCTCACGGGCCCGGCGCTGATGGCGTCGGCGCCGAAGCGGCCGAGCTGGTCGGCCCGGACGGTCGTCACCCCGCCAGCGTGGCGGACGTCGATCCGCGCCGCCTGCGCCGGCACGAGCTGGCCGACGAGCTGGCGGCGGGGTCCGATCGGGGAGACCTCGACCTCGATGCTGAGGCCGGGGGCGGCGAAGGTCAGCAGCCGTGGCCCCTCGCTGCTGCGCACGGCGGTGGCCGCCACGTCGACCGCGGAATCGAACTCCAGCGCGGCGAGCTCGGCGTCGATGGTCCGCCACGTGAGGCTGGCGCGGGCCACCTCCAGGACCGAGTCCGGCGGCGGGTCGAAACGGCGCACGGCGGCGCGGAGCTCCTGGAGCAGGCCCTCGTCCTCGGGACCGAGGAACTCGGCCGTTTCGTTGGTATCACGGCTCATGGGTTGTCGTCTCCTGTCAAGTGCTTTTTCTCAAGAGTCCTCTAGCTCCGCCCTGATACTGAAATTAGACATTCGGTGACGAAAATCCTGGAGGCAGGCGGCCTGGGCGGCGGCGATGCCGGCGATGGGCAGGTCCAGCGCGGCCGAGACCTCCTCGTGGCTGGGTGGCGGCACGGTGAGCAGGACGCGCAGCAGCCGGCGGCAGTGCTCCGGGAGCTCGCGGACGACCCGCCAGAGCAGGGCCTCCCGTCCCTGCGCGGCCGCCGCGCCGGCCACCGGCTCCGTCGCCGGCGCGCTGTTCGGCGCGGCCGTGGCGATGCGCGCCGCACCCAGCAGGCGCAGGCTCTCGCGCCTGGCGGTCGCCGCCAGCCACACCCCGAGCCGCTCGTGCTGGGCCTCCAGGTGCCCGAGCTGCTCGGCCAGCAGCAGCCACGTCGTCTGCGCGGCGTCGGCGCCATCACCCGGGCTCAGCCCGTACGCCCGGATGGTGGACCACACCAGCTCGCCGAAGCGCTCGACCAGCCCGTCCCAACCATGTTGATCCCCGGCGGCAGCCGCCCGGGCGAGGTCGCGCACGTCGATGCTGGCACCCATGGATGCCTTCCTCGCCAGTGGGGTAGGGGTCGAAAACGTACCACAGCGGACGGGCCGGGCCCGGGGCGCGACGGTGAGGGTCATGCCGTCACCTCCGCCGGCGCCGGCCGCAGCGGCCGCACCACCGGCGCCGGCCGCGGCTCGTCGCCGGCGAGCTGGGCCAGGTAGCGGTAGGCCTGCCCGAGGTGCTGCTCGACCCCCTCGTCCTGGAGGTGGTCGGCGGCGCGGACGTGCAGGATCGCCCGCTCGCGTTTCGGGATGGCCTGGTAGGCGGCGTCGCGCAGGAGGCGGTGACGGAACGAGAAGGCGTCCTCGCCGTGCCGGCGGTCGCCGACCTGGAGGAGGTTCCGCCTGGTCAGCGCCAGCAGCACGCCCACCACCCGCGGCCCCAACGGCGCCGGCGCCAGCGCGGCGACCGACCGCCAGTCGAAGACCCGCCCGACGACGCTGGCCAGCTCCAGGACGCTGCGCTCGTCGGCGGTGAGGTGGTCCAGCTCGACCGCGACCAGCGCTTCGACGGCCGGCGGGACGGGCCAGGAGCCGCTCCGGCCGAGCGGCCCGGGGTCCTCCCGGTCGGCCAGGTCGCGGAGGAGCTGCTCGACGAACAGCGGGTTGCCCTCCGCCCAGGCGGCGACCTGGCGCGCCGTGCCGGCGGGGAGCCGGTCCGGCCCGAGCAGACCGGCGGCCAGCGCGGTGGCCTCCGCCTCGGTGAGCGGCTCCAGGTCCAGCACCGTCCCGGCCGCGCGGACGTTCCGGCCGGGCCAGCGTCCCGGCAGCTCCCGCCGGGCGGCGACCACCAGCAGCAGCCTGGCGGCGGCGAAGGCGTGCAGGTAGTCGACCAGGTCGAGCAGGACCTGCTCGGCCCGGTGGACGTCGTCCAGCAGCACCACCACCGGGCGGGCCCGCGCCAGCGTCTCCAGCAGCACGCGCACGCCGCGGAACATCGACCGCGGGTCGGTCAGGTCCGCGGCGGGCTCGGGCGGCCGGGCGCCGGCGCGGCCGGCCTGGGCGACGAGCTGGCCGACGACCTCGGCGGCGACGGACTCGCCGTACGGCGGGCAGCCGCCGGTCAGCACCAGCGCCCGCTCCCCCGCCCGCTCCGCGAACGCCCGCAGCAGCCGCGACTTGCCGACGCCGGCGTCGCCGAGGATCGTCACCAGCTCGCAGGCCGGCCCGCCCGCCGCCCGGTCGAGCAGGCGGTCCAGGGCGTCCAGCTCGTCGGCCCGGCCGACCAGCGGGGCGTCCAGGCGCCTGGCCTGGCCGGCCGCGCCCCAGACGACCTCCAGCAGGCGGAACGCGGCGACCGGCGCCGTCTTGCCGCGGGGCACGAACGGGGCCACCGGCTCCACCCGGACGGCGTCGGCGACCAGCCGGTGGGTCGCCTCCCCCACCAGCACCTCGCCGGCGCAGGCCGCGCGCTCCAGGCGCGCGGCCACGTTGACGGTGTCGCCGCCGACGAACGCGTGGCCCTCCTGCTCGTCGCCGGCGAGCACCAGGCCGGTGTTCACGCCGGTGCGGACGTGCAGGGCCACCCCCAGCTCCCGCTCCAGCTCGCGGTTGAGCGCGGCGACCTCCTCGCGCAGCTCGCAGGCGGCACGCACCGCGCGCAGCGCGTCGTCCTCGTGGACGTGCGGGATGCCGAACACCGCCATGACCGCGTCGCCGATGAACTTCTCGACCACGCCGCCGTGCCGCTGGTGCACCCGCCTGGCCACCTCGAAGTAGCGGGTCATCGCCCGGCGCAGCGACTCGGGGTCGAGCTGCTCGGCGAGCGCCGTCGAGCCGGCGACGTCGGAGAACACCACCGAGACGGTCTTGCGAACCTCCCGCTGCATGGCGTCAAGCCTCGCTTCCGGAGCTGCCGGCGGCCAGCGGTCGTGGCCCTCACCCACTTTGAGCCCGAGCGGCCCGCCCTGATACCTCCCGCCGCGCCATCGAAGCCGTCAAGCGTCAGGCCGCGCCAAAGGCGGTGAACGCGCACCAGTTCACGAAGGCGCGCCGGTCGTCCCGGTCGATCGTTGCTCGCGCCGCGTGCAGCGCCTCGGCGAGCGTGGCGCCCCGGCGCAGGAACTCGTGCAGCGAACGCATGAGGGAGACCGCCTCCAGATCGGGGACCATGACCGCGCTGGCGATCAGGCCGGCCGTGCCGCGGGCGATCAAGGCGCTCACGAAACCGAGCAGCTCGTCCCCCGCATAGCTGACACCAGCCGCCGAGTCGCAGGCCGCAAGGATCATCCGGTGGGGCGCGATACCCCGGAGATCGAGCTCCTGCACCGTCAGCGAGCCGTCGCTCAGGAGGAGCGACGAGAACGTCGGGTTGTCGGACCGCAGACGGCCGTGGCAGGCGAGGTGGGCCAGCGCCGCGCCGTCGAGCGCCTTGGCCGCGGCGCTGACGGTGCTGGTGGGTGGCATGAGCACGGTCGGCCGATCGTGCAGCCCTCGCAGCGTCTCGACCTCGGCGGCAGCGCCGGCGAGGTCGGGCCCCGCGATGAGGACGACGTCCCCACCGATCACCTGTCGCTGGCGGGTGCGGGCCCAGAACGACGCCGACGGAGCGATCGACACCGGCGCTGGGTGCAGCCCTGACCAGGGGATGCGCTGTAACGCGGCGGCGGGGACGATCACGAGCCGCTGATCGTCCGGCAGCCCGAGCGGCCGCAGCAGCAGCTCGGTCAGCCGGCGCAGCCCGAAGTCGGCGCTGGCGCGGGCGGCCTCGATCGCGGCTGGTGGACCCGGCCGCGTCAGCCGGCGCAGCGAGAACAGGAGCGCGTTGGCCTCGTCCTGCACGGGCTTCAGCGGGCCGAGCTGGACGAGCCGGGTTCGCCGCGCGTCCAGGACCGCTGCGAGCAGCCGGCCGTCGAGGCTGCCGTACTCGACCAGCACCTGCCCCTCCAGCCGCCGCCGCAACTCGGCCAGGGGCAGAACCGCACCCTTCAGGTCCCCGGAAGCCTGCCGCATCCAGGTCGCCCGACGGATTCGGCTCTCGATCGCGGTCTGCCTGGCGAGGAGTTCGGGAGGCTCGGCGCCCGAGTCCCGCCTGGCCTGGGCGAGCTCGGCGTCGACGACCTGCAGCGCCGCCAGCTCCTCCTCCAGCCCTTCGGTGGCGGCCGGTTCGACGGTGAACAGCGCCGCCGCCCGGGTGCGCTCCATCCAGTCGAGGGCGCGCGCCGCCGAGCTCGTGCGGACCAGTACATCCAGGCCGAGCCGGCCGAGCTCGACCCCGTGCCCAGAGGCCAGCGCCCGCAGCTCCAACGAGGCGAAGGCGGCGCGATGTCGGGCCAGGTCGGTGAGGCCGGCGTGGCACCGCTGCAGAACGCCCCGGTCGTGCCCACCCAGCCGTGCCGCCAGCGCGCCGGCGACGTGCCCCTTGAGCCGGACCAGGACGGGAGCGTGACGGGCGAGCGCCTGCGCCCGGCCGAGGCTGACGAGCGCCGGCGCCCGGCGGCCAAGCCCGAAGGCGAGGCGCCCGGCCGCGACGTACGCTTCGACGGCGCTCGACCGGATCCCGAGCCGCTCCAGGGTGGCGGCGGCCCGACGCGCCACCTGCAGCTGGGCCACTGACACCTCGCCGCCCTGGCCACGGACCTCCACCGCGAGGACGTCCGCCATGGCGGCCCACGCCGTGCGGCGCTGCCGACGGAAGCTCCGCGCCGCCCGCTCGGCCGCGGCGGCCCCCTGCTCGTCCCTGGTGAGCAGGGCCAACCGCGCGGCCCGCAGCTGCGCCTCGGCGGCCATCAGGAGGATGCCATGGGCTTCGAACAGCTCCACGGCACGCTCCGCCATCGCCCTGGCCTCGGGAAGCAGGCGGAGGTCCACCAGGGCGTCGGTGTACTCGATGTAGTGCTCGCCGAGTGGCAGCCCGGCGACCTCGTAGAGGCGCGCCGCCTCGTCGAACAAGCCGAGGCTCTCGGTAAGCCTGCCACTCTGCACCGTCACCCAGGCGCGGCTCTGGGCCACGATGGCCACCAGCGCCGGGCCGACCTCGGCGGCCATCCTCGCCGCCTCGTCAAGGTGGGCCAGCGCAGCCCGATGGCGGCCGCGATGGGCCTCGATCAGGCCCAGGTTGTTGGCCATCTTGGCCTTGACGTCAACGGGGCAGTCGGGGACGGCCAGTGCCCGCCGGTAGATGGCCACTGCCTCCGACAGCCGGCCGATGTTCTGCAGCAGGGCCGCCTGCTGCAGGGCGAGCTCGGCCGCCTCCCTGCCACGCAGCAGTGGCTTGGCGCGGTCGAGGTCGTGCTGAGCGGCGGCGACATGCCCCAGCTCCTGGTTCACGGCCGCCCTGGTGACGAGGACCTCCCCGAGGGGACCGTCCAGACGATACCGGCGGGCCACGCGGACCGCCTCGTCCAGTAGCTCCTTGGCCCGGGTGTTCCCCAGCCGGGCTCGCTCCGACCACGCCTCGGCGCGGAGCGCCAACACGAGCGCCTCGCTGTCACCGGCTCGTCGAGCCTCGGCGACCAGGCTGGCCGCGACCGGTCCGAACTCGCCGGGATCGGCGACGACACCCTTGTATGCTGCGGCCGCGCGTATCAGAAGGTCCTGCTTCGGCTCATTGTCCATAGTAGTGCCCGTCGGTCACGATCACGGCCTTCCCCAGGTGATCATCCTTCCTCACGGAGAGGGGGACCAGCGCAATGCAGGACCAGGCCTGGCAGTACCCCGGACAGCCATTCCCCGGCGAGTACGGCGACCCCAGAAGCGAGCAGCAGCTCGCCGCCGACAAGGAGGAGGTGGCCCCTCAGGTCAAGGACCTGACACGACGGCGGCGAGACGTCGGCTTCAGGCGAGAGCTGGTCAAGACGCTGCAGCAGCGGCGGAGTGGTCGGGACGTGGCGCAGTTCTACCCGATCGAACGGGTCGAGGAGGAGGGCGACGAGCGGTTCGAGACGCTGGTGGCCGTCGGCGAGCTGCTGGTGCGCGGCGAGGACGCCCAGAAACCGTCGGTGCAGGGGTTCGCCCGGACCTACGGGTTCAGCCAGATGCCCGTGGCCTGCCTGGACGGTCGGGTCGTGCGGCTGGTCAACCACCAGGTCGGGGTGGGGACGCTCGAGGTGATCGCGCGGCTCCTGCAAGGCCAGGGGGTGCGGGCGTCGGTCAACCACATCACGCCGCTCGGCCCGGTCGCCAAGGGGCTCGGTGGCCCAGAGCCGTCGAAGGGGGCCCGGCCGTTCCCCGGCAGTGTGGAGCAGGCCCCGGGATCGATCACGGTCGCGGTCATCGACACCGGCATCGCCGAGTCGCCCCGCGGCGACCACTGGCTGGCCGGCGTCCCCAGAGATCCTGACAACGTCGACCGGCTCGATGCCTATCCACCGTTCGGGTTCCTCGACTTCGGCGCCGGCCACGGCACGTTCGCCACAGGCGTCCTGCAACAGGTGTTCCCCCAGGCCGACCTGCGGGTGTACCGGGCTCTGGACAGCGACGGTGTCGGCAGCGAGGTGGACGTCGCCTGCGCGATGGTCCGCGCCGTGAACGACGGCGCCCAGATCCTGAACCTCTCGCTCGGCTCGCAGACGTTCGACGACCGCCCTCCGGTCGCCATCGAGGTCGCGCTCGAGATCATCGCCGAGCTCGAGCGGCGCCAAGGCCGGGAGGTGCTCGTGGTGGCCGCCGCGGGCAACTTCGGCGTCGACCGCAAGTGCTGGCCGGCGGCCTTCGACTGGCCCGTGTTCCCCGTCGTGGCGGTCGCGGGCCTACGCGCCGACCTCACGCCCGCAGGCTGGTCGAGCCGCGGACCCTGGGTCGACTGCTCGACCATCGCCGAAGGCGTCCAGTCGACCTACGTCGAGGGCCAGGAGTCCTTCGAGATCGACCCACGACCCGACAGCTTCCCGCGCGACGCGTGGGCGGTGTGGACCGGCACGTCGTTCGCGGCACCCCAGATCGCCGGTGCGGTCGCCCGCCTGTGCCACGAGAATCAGCTCGCACCCCGCGCGGCCCTCCAGGAGCTGCTCCGGCGGGGTCGAGCGATCACCGACTTCGGCGTGGCCGTCGAGATCCTCCCCGGCACCTGAGCTGTCTACAGGGCGGCGGAGCGCAGCGCCTCGGGTCCTCAGATGTCGGCCAGGGCGTCCACCCGGCCGCCGGCGGCTGCAACGACCGCCTGCACGCCCGCCTCGGTGGCGATGTCCCCTGCGACCGGGACGAGGTCCAGGTCGGGAGCTCGGCGGTGGGGTGAACGGCGGCTCGGCGGGGAGCTCGCTGGTGCTGGACATGGCGGCAGCCTCTCAGAAGGCGGCGAGCTGGCGCAGGCGGTCCAGGCAGCGGGCCCTGGTCGGGCCGATGCTGCCGATCGGCATGTCCATGGCGACGGCCACCTGCT
>Ga0209843_1000233_pt1 | contig 10630 bp, 10 predicted proteins | sample GWRWS1_20_30_FD_187222 | JGI IMG/M metagenome (GOLD analysis project Ga0209843, IMG submission 187222) | Riverbed sediment microbial communities from areas with vegetation nearby in Columbia River, Washington, USA - GW-RW S1_20_30 (SPAdes)... | ecosystem: Environmental > Aquatic > Freshwater >... | reverse complement strand
GACTCCTGGCGCTCGGCTACCTCCAGAAGCTCGACAAGAGCGCCATCCCGAACATGAAGAATCTCGAGGACTCGCTGGCCCACCCGGACTGGGACCCTGACCGCGACTACAGCCTTCCGTGGCAGACGTACATCACGGGCGTCGGCTACGACCCGGACAAGGTGGGAGGCGAGATCACCTCTGTCGAGCAGCTGCTCGACCCCGCGCTGAAGGGGAAGATCACGATGCTGAATTCGATGGAGGACACGGTCGGGCTCTTCCTGCTCGAGATGGGCGCCGATCCGGTCGACGTCGACCCCGTGGCCTACGACGAGGTCATCGCCAAGATCCAGAAGGCGGTCGACGACGGGCAGATCCGCCAGTTCACCGGCAACGACTACACGGGCCCACTCGCGAAGGGGGACGTCTACGCCTCGATCGCCTGGTCGGGCGACGTCGTCATCCTTCAAGCCGATAACCCGAACCTCCAGTTCACCATCCCCGACGCCGGCGGCATGACCTCGGTCGACACGATGCTCATTCCGACCGGCGGCGACGTCTACACGGCCTCCGTCTACATGAACTACTTCTACGACCCGAAGGTCATGGCCAAGGTCGAGGCGTACGTCAACTACATCCCACCGGTGAAGGGGACGAAGGAGGCGATCGCCGAGATCGATCCCGAGCTCGCCGAGAACCCGCTCATCTTCCCGCCCCCCGAGGTGCGCGAGAATCTCTACGAGTTCAGCTCCGAGGCCATCGACAACGTCGAGTTCCAGGAGAAGTGGCAGGCCGTGATCGGCGCCTAGCGATCGGCCGCCGCGACACATGACCTTCTTCCACCGGCACCGCTGGCTCACGCCCTACGTGCTGCTCGCGCCTGCGCTCGCCTGGCTCGTCCTGTTCTTTGTCGTCCCCCTCTTCTGGCTCTCGATCACCTCGCTGCAGGAGGGGACGGTCCAGGTCGGCTACACCTTCACGTGGGCCTGGGAGAACTACTCGAACGCGATCCGGGAGTACCACACGCAGTTCTTCCGCGCGCTCCTATACGCCGGGATCGCGACGGTCGTCGCGCTCTTGATCTCGTACCCGCTCGCGTACTGGATCGCCTTCCGGGGCGGCCGCTGGAAGAACGTGCTCCTCCTCTGCATCATCGCCCCGTTCTTCGTCACCTACCTGATCCGCACGCTCGCCTGGCAGAACATCCTCTCGGACAACGGCTTCGTGCTCGACGTCCTGAAGACGATCGGGCTCGTCGCCGACGACGGGCGCCTCCTCGCCACCTCGACGGCCGTGGTCGCGGGGATCACCTACAACTTCCTTCCCTTCATGGCGCTCCCGCTGTACGTCAGCCTCGAGCAGATCGACCGCAGCCTGATCGAGGCGGCGGAGGACCTCTACGCCTCGAGCGCGAAGGCCTTCCTGCGCGTGACGCTCCCGCTCTCCATGCCTGGCGTCATCGCCGGGACGCTTCTCACCTTCATCCCGGCGGCCGGAGACTTCATCAACGCCCAGCTCCTCGGGACGCCGAACCAGTACATGATCGGCAACGTCATCCAGTCGAAGTTCCTCGTCATCACCGACTACGGCCAAGCGGCGGCGCTCTCCGTGCTCGTGATGGCCGTCATCCTCGTCCTCATCGCGGTGTACACACGGCTGCTCGGCACCGAGAGGCTGGCGGGATGACCGCCGTCGCCCAGCCGGAGCCCGCTCGCCGGCGGACCGCGAGTCCGCTCGCCCGGGCCTGGGCATTCGTCCGCCGGAACGCGATCAGCGTCTTCGGCGTGCTCGCGCTCGTCTACCTGCTGCTCCCGATCGTCGTCGTCATCGTCTTCTCGTTCAACGACCCGGCCGGGCGCTACAACTACACCTGGGAGGGCTTCACCACCGAGCACTGGACCAATCCGTTCGGCCCTCCCGGTCTCGGGGACGCGATGGAGGCGAGCCTGAAGGTCGCCGGGCTCGCGACGCTCGCGGCGACGATCCTCGGGACGCTAGCGGCCCTTGCCCTCGTCCGCTACCACTTTCGAGGGAGAGGCGCGACCAACCTCCTCATCTTCATCCCGCTGGCGGCCCCGGAGATCGTGCTCGGCGCGTCGCTCCTGACGCTCTTCCTGAACTGGGGCGTGAGCACGGGCTTCTGGACGATCGTGATCGCCCACATCATGTTCTGCATCAGCTTCGTCGTCGTGACCGTCAGGGCGCGGCTTGTCGGCTTCGACCGTCACCTCGAAGAGGCGGCCATGGACCTGGGCGCGAACGAGTACGTGACGTTCTGGAAGGTGACGCTGCCCCTGATCGCGCCCGGCATCCTCGCGGGCGCCCTGCTCGCCTTCTCCCTCTCGATCGACGACTTCGTGATCACGAACTTCAACTCTGGAACGACGGTGACGTTCCCGCTCTACGTCTGGGGCTCGGCCCGGCTCGGCGTCCCGCCCGAGGTCAACGTCATCGGCACCATGATCTTCGGCGTGGCGATCGCGATCATGCTGGCGAACGTGCTTTTCCAGTGGCGGCGCACACCGAAAGGAGCTCAGTGAGCCTTCCCGCGACCACCCTCTCCGCCGACGAGCTGCAGAAGGCGGCGCGCGAGCACCTCTGGCTGCACTTCACCCGCATGTCGGGCTACGAGGACGGCGAGGTGCCGATCATCGTGCGCGGCGACGGCTGCTACCTCGAGGACATCCACGGGAAGCGCTACCTCGACGCGCTCGCGGGCCTCTTCGCGGTCAACATCGGCTACGGCTTCGGCGAGGAGATCGGGGAGGCTGCAGCCGCCCAGCTGCGGGAACTGCCCTTCTACACGAACTGGAACTACGCGCACCCGCGTGCGATCGAGCTCGCGGCCGAGGTCGCCTCGCTCGCGCCGGGCGACCTGAACCGCGTCTTCTTCGTCTCCGGAGGCTCCGAGGCGGTCGAGTCGGCCTGGAAGCTCGCCCGCCAGTACCACGCCGCGCGCGGCGAGCGCCGCTGGAAGGCGATCGCGCGCCGGATCGCCTACCACGGGACGACGATGGGCGCCCTCTCCATCAGCGGGATCGCCGCGCTCAAGACGCCCTTCGAGCCGCTCGTCCCGGACACGCTCCACGTCCACAACACGAACCGCTATCACCGACTGCCCGAGGAGACGGAAGAGGAGTTCACGGCGTTTCTCCTTCAGGACCTCGAGGAGACGATCGAGCACACCGGCCCCGACACGGTCGCCATGGTGATCATGGAGCCCGTGCAGAACGCCGGCGGCTCCTTCACGCCCCCCGCGGGCTACTGGGCCGGCGTGCGCGAGCTCTGCGACCGCTACGGCATCCTCCTCTGCGCCGACGAGGTCATCACCGGCTTCGGCCGCCTCGGCGCGTGGTTCGCCTCTGAGCGCTACGACATCCGGCCGGATCTCATCACCTCCGCGAAGGGCCTCTCCTCGGCGCACGCGTCGATCGGCGCCGTCATCGCGTCCGACAGGGTCGTCGAGCCGTTCCTCCAGGGCACGTCCATGTACATGCACGGGATCACCTTCGGCGGGCATCCGGTACAGGCGGCGATCGCGCTCACGAACATCGAGATCATGAAGCGGGAGCGGATCGTCGAACACGTGGCGGCCCAGCAGGAGACCTTCCACGCGACGCTCGCGCAGCTCCTCGAGCTGCCGATCGTCGGCGACCTGCGGGGCACGGGCTTCTTCTACGCGCTCGAGCTCGTGAAGGACAAGGAGACGCGGGAGACGTTCTCGGAGGACGAGTGCGAGACGCTCCTGCGCGGCTTCCTCTCGCCCAGGCTCTTCGACGCCGGCCTCATCTGCCGCGCCGACGACCGCGGCGACCCGGTCGTGCAGATCTCGCCGCCGCTCGTCGCGGAGCAGGCCCAGTTCGACGAGATGACGGGGATCCTCGGCGAGGTGCTCTCGGAGGCCTGGGGGCGAGTCACCCGCTGAGGGCGATGGTGCTCGAGGCTCCCGGGGAGCGTCTCCGGGAGGCCGAGTTGCCGGCTCCGGAGCCCGGCCCGGGACAGGTCGTCGTCGCCGTGGACGCTTGCGGCGTCTGCCGCACCGACCTCCACGTGGTGGATGGAGAGCTGCCCGAGCCGAAGCTCCCGCTCGTCCCCGGCCACCAAATCGTCGGTCGCGTGCTCGATGTGGGCGAGGAGGCGGCCCGCTTTCGCACGGGCGATCGGGTCGGCATCCCGTGGCTCGCCTGGACGTGCGGGGAGTGCCGGTATTGCCGGTCGGGCCGGGAGAACCTCTGCGACCGCGCCCGCTTCACCGGCTACCAGCTCGACGGCGGCTACGCCGAGCTCGCCGCCGCCGACGAGCGCTTCTGCTTCCCGATTCCGGAGGACTACCCCGACCTCCAGGCGGCGCCGCTCCTCTGCGCGGGGCTGATCGGCTACCGCTCGCTCCGGCTCGCGGGCGACGGCGAGCGGCTCGGGCTCTACGGCTTCGGGGCGAGCGCGCACATCGTCGCGCAGGTCGCCCGCTACGAGGGGCGCCGTGTCTTCGCCTTCACGCGCGCAGGCGACGAGGCCGCGCAGGCGTTCGCCCGCGAGCTCGGGGCGGAGTGGGCTGGCGCTGCCGAGCAACGCCCGCCCGACGAGCTCGACGCCGCGATCGTCTTCGCCCCCGTCGGCGAGCTCGTCCTGGCGGCGCTCGCCGCCACGGCGAAGGGCGGCACGGTCGTCTGCGCCGGCATCCACATGAGCGACATCCCCTCCTTCCCCTACGACCTGCTCTGGGGCGAGCGCGTGCTCCGTTCGGTGGCGAACCTCACGCGCGGTGATGGGGAGGAGTTCATGGCACTTGCGCCGCGCATCCCTGTGAGGACGGAGGTCGAGGCCTTCCCGCTCGAGCAGGCGAATCAGGCGCTCGCCCGGCTGCGCGCCGGCGAGGTGCGGGGCGCGGCGGTGCTCGCGGTCGCGGAGTAGGCTTCCGCCATGCGGCGTCTCGCACTAACCGTCGTTGCGGTTATCGGCCTGTCCGCGTCCTGCGGGGGTGACGACGACGAGGCCGCCGAGCCCGCGACGGCCGGCGCCGCCGCACCCGGCTTCGCGTTCGCCGAGAGCGCGGTCGCCGAGGGGCAGGCGATCGACCCGCGCTATACGTGCGACGGCGAGAATGTCTCGCCGGCGCTCGCCTGGGAGGGCGTCCCGGACGGGACGGCCGGGCTCGCCCTCGTGCTCGAAGATCCCGACGCGCCCGGGGGGACGTTCACCCACTGGCTCGTCTACGGCCTGGATCCCGGCGAGACGGCTCTCCCGGAGGGCGTTCCCGACGGCGACGAGGTCTCCGGTCCGCCGGCCCTCCGCCAGGGGACGAACGACTTCGGCACGGTCGGCTACGGCGGCCCCTGCCCACCCGGCGGCGAGAAGCACCGGTACGTCTTCCGCCTCCTGGCTCTCGCCCATGAGCTCGACCTAGCGGGCGGGACGAGCCGTGACGAGCTTCTCGAGGCCGTCGAGCCCCACGTCCTCGCCGAGGCGACGCAGACCGGGACGTACGCCCGCTCGTCGCGCTAGGTGTAGTCCCAGAGGGGGTTTACGATCTTCCAGCCGGCCTCGGTGCGGACGAGGTGAAGATACCCGCGGTAGACGTTCGAGTCGACGACGACGGCCGCGATCGGGCCGTGAACGTCGGCGACGCGGACGTCGATGCCCCGTCGTGCCGGGTCGCGCTCTCTCCCTCGGCCCGCTGCCGTCGCCTCGATCATCTTCGGCGCGGTCACCTCGTCGAGCGCCTCGCCGTCGAGCGACCGCTTGACCAGCTCGGAATGGAGCGCGCGCGCCGCATGCGCTCCGGGTCGGCGTCGAACCACCCCTCGAAGTAGTCGAGAGCGCAGCCGACGATGGCGTCTTCATCGGGAACCATCAGAGGAGCTCCGCGATCCGCGCGGCCGCCTTGGCAGCGCCGTCCGTTTCGACGGGCAGGTAGTCGACCTCGCGACCGATCTCCTCCGCGATCGCTCGCGCGATTACGGTCGGCGTCGCGGTCTCGAAGTCCATCGCGCGCCCGGCTCCGTAACGCTCGAGCCGGTGCAGGACGTGGAAGTTCTGCTCGAAGTGATGGCGGAGCGGGAAGTAGAGGAACGGTCGCCGGTTCGCCGCCAGCTCCATCGCCGTCGTCAGGCCGCCCTGGACGACCGCGAGGTCGCAGGCGCCGAGGTGACGGTAGAGGTTGTGGACGTAGGCGCGCACCTCGAGGCCGTCCTCGGCCGCGAGCGAGGCGGGGTCGATGCGCGGGCCGGCCACCACGATCATCCGCAGCTCGGGGACGAGCTCCCTCGCCTCTGGGAAGGCTGCGATCACGCGCCGGAGCAGGTCGGCGCCCACCCCGGAGCCGCCCACGGTGACGATGCAGACGAGCTCGCCCGGCGCGTAGCCGAGCTCGACGCGGAGCCGTTCGCGGTCGGCGACCGGCTCGAACCCGGTGACGTAGCCGGCGAAGTCGTAGTGCTGCTCCGTCCAGTCGCGGATCGCCGGGAGCTCCGGGCCGAAGGAGTCCGGCACGACGTCCTCGGGGTTGCCGACGAAGAGCGCCCGGTCCCGCACGCGCGGGAAGCGCGCGATGTGCTCGATCATCTCTGCGTTGTAGTCGGCCGTGAGGAAGGCCTCGCGCTCGCCTCCGTCCGGCATCGGAAGCCAGCCGACGAAGTCCGTCAGCCAGACGTAGGCGGCCCGCTTCTCCTCCGGGTTCTCGTGCAGGTAGTAGTCGAGCTCCCACGCCTCGTCGCCGATCCAGAGGTCGTAGTGCTCCTCGGAGACGACGTCGTGGAAGACCATGAAGTTCGCCAGGAGGATCTCGTCCATCCGCCGCCAGGCCTGGAAGCAATGGAGGTCGTGCTCGGCCGACTCGCTTTCGATGTGGCCCGACTCGTTGGCGAGCTCGGCGCTCAGCGGGTGGACGCGCTCGCCCTCCGCCTCGAGCACCGCCGTCACAGGGTGCTGGGCCAGCCAGTCGATCTCGAGGTCGGGCACGAGCTTCCGCAGCTCCATAGCGATCGCCACGTCGCGCTGCGCGTGCCCGAGCCCGATCGGGGAGGAGACGTAGAGCGCTCGCTTTCGCCGACTCTTGGCCCGCGTCCACCTCCGAGGCTCCGGTGAGAGGCCGGCGAAGTCGCGCAGCATGAGGTTCACCCTCACCGGGTCGCGGACGTGAGGGCCGTGGCCCGAGCCTTCGAGGAGGGTCACCGGAGCGTCGAGCTCCCGGGCGAGCGCGATCCCGCGCTCCGGCTCGACGAGGGCGTCCTCGGTGCCGTGGATCACGAGCACCGGGCAGCGGATCCGCGCGGAGAGCGCCACGGTCGCCTCGGCGTCGAGCTCCTTCGTGTCCCAGCCGCGGAAGCCGGCGAGGATCGTCTCGGCGTCCGTCTCGAGCCCCCAGCCGACGGCGTCCTCGATCGGCTTCGTCGAGTGCGGCTCCGTAAAGCACTCCGAGAAGAAGTGCTCGAGGTAGCCAGGCCAGTCCCGCAGCCAGTAGTGGCGGTTCTCCTTCGCCCACCCTTCCTCGGTGTCCAGGACGTCGTCGAAGGAGTAGGGCGGCTCCTCGCGCCCCGCGACCGGAACGGGGGGAGCGATGAGGACGAGGCCGGCGACGCGCTCGGGGTGCTCGGCGGCGAGGACGAGCGACTCGCCCATGTCGGCGGGAAGAGGATCGTCGTCTCCCCCTCGCCGTAGCGCTCCCAGAAGACGCGGACGCCGTCCCGCTCGACGTAGCCCTCCTCGTCCGGGTAGCGGGCGCGCGTCTGTTCACGAACCGGGGCTTCCATCAAGGCGCTCATGTCGCCCTCCTTTCGAGCGACTCGACGAACTCTCTGATCAGCAGGTTGACCTTCACCGGGTCGCGCGCGAGCGGGATGTGGCCGGAGCCCTCGAGGGTCACGAGCGTTCCGCCTGTGAGCTCGGCGAGCTCGGCGCCGTGCGCATGGGGCCGAATTGCGTCCTCGTCGCCGTGGAGGACGAGCACGGGACAGCGGACCCGGCCACAGACGGCCAGGGTCTCCTCCCTCGTTCGGAGGCCGGGCGCGGTCTCGGTGAGGATGAGCGTCTGGGGGCTCGTCTCGAGCCCCCAGCCGACGGCGTCCTCGATCTGCTTCGTGGCGTGCGGCTCCGTGAAGCACTGCGAGAAGAAGAACTCGAGGAAGCCCGTGTAGTCCCTGAGCCAGTAGTGGCGGTTGTACTTCGCCCAGCCCTCGTTCGTGGCGAGCTCCTGGTCGAAGGCGAGCACTGCTTCCCGGTCCGAGTGCAGGTCGCCGAGGGACAGGGACGGGCCGATGAACACGGCGCCTGCCACGCGCTCCGGGTGCTCCGCGGCGAGAAGGAGCGCCCGCTGCGCGCCGAGCGAGAGAGAGACGATGGCGGCCCGCTCGGTTCCGGTCGCGTCGAGCACGGCGAGCGCATCGGCCGCGAACTCGTGCTCCGCGTAGCTCTCGGCGTCCGCAGGCCGGTCCGACCTGCCGTTCCCGCGCGGGTCGAACGCGAGCGCCTGGAAGTGTCGCGCGAAGTACGGAATCTGCAGCTTCCAAATCCGCGAGTGGACGATCGACCAGGTGGGGAGGAAGAGGATCGTCGGTTCCCCCTCGCCGTAGCGCTCCCAGAAGACTCGGACACCGTCGCGCTCGACGTAGCCCTCCTCGTCGGGATAGCGGGCGCGAGTCTGCTCCGGTCGTGTCCCCAGCGCTTCCGCCGTCGTCACGGGGCCTCCTTCTCCTCGAGCCAGCCGTCGATCCACTCGAGGAGCTCGGCGTGGCCGGTCTCGATTCCGGAGAGCCGCTCGAGGATGATCCCTTCGTTGAACGTGGCCACGAGCGTGACGAGGGCCTGAAGCGGCATCTCGATGCCGTAGCGCTCGCGAGGCTCCGCGAAGGCCTCGGTGAGCACCTCGCGCCACTCGTCGCGAACGTGGCCCACCCGCTCCCGCAGTTCGGGCCGGTTCCAGGCGAGCGCCTGGAGCTCCCACCAGACCTTCTGGTACTCCCGGTCGGCGTCCAGGTAGCGCATCGCCGTCCGCCACTTTTCGACGAAGGCCGTGTCGGGATCGGCGTACATCGCGCGCTGGCGCTCGATCATCCGCTCCGTGAACCGCTCGAGCACCCGGACGAGCAGGTTCTCGACGGAGCCGAAGTAGTAGTGGACGAGCCCGTGGTTCACGCCGGCTTCGGCCGCGACCCGGCGGGTCGTGACGCTCGCGTAGCCGGTCTCCACGAGCAGCCGCTCGGCCGCGTCGAGGAGAGCCTCGTCCGCGGCCGAGCGGGTTACCGTCGGCGCAGCCACTGCACGAGTCGGGCCGCGCGGGCCTGCCAGAGGAGCGCGAGCGCGGGAACGGCTCCCGCTCCTCCGGCTGCCGCATAGAGGACGAGCTCCTCGCCGAACCCGTGGTGGGCGAGGATCACGGGAAGATCTCCGTCGTGCAGTCGCCGCCCTGGAGGCGAACCTCGTGTGCACGGGCGGGGCCGCCGGGCCGCTCGTGGAAGTCGAGGAAGAAGTCCGGGTCGACCTCCATGGAGCCGTCGTCGGCGATATCGACCTTGAGGAGCCACGAGCGCAGCCCCGGGTAGAACTGGTTGTCCCAGGTCGAGTAGAGCGAGTTCGTGACGTAGAGGCGGCGGCCGTCGAACGAGAGCTGGAGCATCTGCGGGCCGCCGTTCAGCTCGCGGCCGGCGTCGCCCGGCTTCCCGAGCAGGCCCCCCAGCCAGAGCCGGCCCGTCAGCTTCGGGTTCGACGGGTCGGAGACGTCGTAGCGCCGCAGGTCGCCGTGCAGCCAGTTCGAGAAGTAGAGCGCCTTGTCGTCCATCGAGAGGACGAGGTCGGTGATGAGCGCCGGCACAGGGAACGGCCAGCCCTCGAGCTCAACGCCCTCGATCGTGATCACGGGGTCCGCCGACCAGGAGCCGTTCGAGCGGTAGAAGCGCCACATGACGCTCGAGAGGGCGGCCCCGATGAAGCCCTCCTCCGCCTCCGGGTCGTGGAGCCAGCGGATCTCGAGGGGAACGAGCCCCTGCTCGCCGAGGTCGATCGTCTGCTCCAGCGTCCGCTCGGTGAGGTTCCAAAAGTGGAGCCGGCGTCCGTAGCGGCCCTTGCCCACGTCCTCGAGGTCGAAGCCGGGCTCGTAGGCGTTCGGCTCCGCGAACTCCGACGAGGCGAGGACGTTCTTCCGCGGCTGGTACCAGAAGTCGTAGTTGAAAGGCGGGCGCTCGCCGCCGTTCTCCCAGCGGCCCTTGATCTCGAACGTCTTCGCGTCCAGGACGGCGAAGCCGCCCGACGCGTTGCCGTCGGCGTCGCCGAGCATGGAGACGACGACGTTGTCGCCCGGCATGCAGTGGACGGTGTGCGGGCGGGTGTAGCCCGTCGCGCGGACGATCTCCTCGGACTCGACCACCTTCTCGATCGTGGGCCGCCGCGGGTCGTCCGCCACGTTGACGATGTGGATCCGCGACGAGCGGAAGCCGGGGACGATCAGGTGCGTACGGTCGGGCCCGTGGCAGGCCGACGAGCAGCGGTTCCAGCCATAGTGGTGGAGCTCGTCGCCCACGTTCGGCATGGGCGTCTCGTGGATCACCCGGCCCTCCTCGGCGTCGACGACCGCGAGGAAGTCGGGCGCCTCGACGCCGGTGCCCTCGTGCAGGCAGGCGACGTAGAGGAACTCCTCCGGCGGCGCCGTCTGAGCCTCGGC
>Ga0209843_1000232_pt1 | contig 10658 bp, 12 predicted proteins | sample GWRWS1_20_30_FD_187222 | JGI IMG/M metagenome (GOLD analysis project Ga0209843, IMG submission 187222) | Riverbed sediment microbial communities from areas with vegetation nearby in Columbia River, Washington, USA - GW-RW S1_20_30 (SPAdes)... | ecosystem: Environmental > Aquatic > Freshwater >... | reverse complement strand
CGGGTGCCTCACGAGCGGCGATTGCTACCGGGAAGACGTCGCGTGGCCCGTTCTGGAAGCCCAAGCCGCTTGACAGTTGCAGCCGTGGGATATCTAGCCCGGGCGTCCGACCCGCCGCTCGCGAGGTTCGTGCGCCGCGGATCGGGCTGGGTCAGCCTGAGCGGAGCTGGGCGCCGAAGTCGCGCGACAGCCGCTCAACGATGGAGTCCACTGCCCCGTCGGCCTCCTCGTCGGTGAGGGTACGGTCCCCGGCGCGGAAATCGAGCGAGAACGCGAGGCTGCGCGTGCCCTCCGGGAGCGGAGGTCCTTCGAAGACGTCGAACAGGAGCACCGAGCTGACGAGATCGCCGGCCGCCTCGGCGAGCGCGGATCGGATCCGTTCTGCTGGCGTCGAGGCCTCCACCGTGAACGCGAGGTCGCGCCGGACCGGCGGGAACCTTGGCACGTCCTCGACCCGCACGAAAGGCCTCGCCAGGCGCATGAGGACCTCGACCTCCAGCTCCGCCACGCCCACACGCCCCGGGATATCGAACCGTTCGGCGACCGCCGGGTGGATCTCGCCGAGCACACCGACTCGCTCGCCGTTCGCTTCTACGACCGCCGACCGGCCGGGATGGAAGGGTCGGCCGGCCGGAGCGCCGAGCGACCATCCGATGCCGAGCTCGGCCATGAGCGCTTCGACGACCCCCTTCGCGTCGAACACGTCGAACGGCCGGTCGCCGCTCGCCCATCCGGGGTCGGCGTTCCCGGTCATCGCGAACGCAGCCTTCGGACGCTCGACGGGCTGCCCGTCCACCATCTGGAACACGGTGTCCACCTCGAAGACGGCGACCGATCGGACGTGCCGACGGACGTTGCGTCTCGCGGTCGTCAACAGACCCGGGAGCAGTCGCGTTCGGAGCCAACCCTCGTCCGCCTGAAGGGGGTTCGTGACTCGCACCGCGTCGTCGTCCCGAACCATCTCGAGGACCTCATCGGAGACGAACGGGATCAGTCGAACCTCGCGCAACCCGGCGCGGCGAAGCGCTTCGCGAACGCGCTGGCGGAAAGCGTAGGGGGCGGGCAGGCCTCCGGGCTGCTTGATGGCCGGGAGGGACGATCCCACGTGCTCGTACCCCTGGATCCGAACGACCTCCTCGATCAGGTCCACCTCGCGCTCGAGGTCCACCCGGTAGCCAGGCACCTCCACCAGGATGGTGTCGTCGTCGACGGTCTCGGTCACGATCCCGAGTCGATCGAACACGTCGACCGCGTCTCGGGTAAACACGGGGTAACCGATCAGTGCCGACGCGCGGGTCGCCCGTAGTTGGATGCGACGCCGTGGCGGCGGGCCTCCCACCTGGATGATGCCCCGGAGCGTGCGCGCCCCGCACCACTCGACCATCAACCGGCTCGCCCGGTCCGCGCCGATGGGCGCCGCTTCGGGATCGACGCCTCGCTCGAAGCGCATCGAGGCCTCGGTGGACAGGCCGATCCGCCGCCGGGTCCGTTGGACGCCTCCGCGTTCGAACGACGCGCTTTCGAGTAGGACGTCGTTCGTCTGCTCCGACACCTCGGCGAGCTCACCGCCCATCACGCCCGCGACGGCGACCGGCCGCTCCGCGTCGCAGATCAGGAGGTCGTCGTCGGTGAACGTCCGCTCCACGCCGTCGAGGGTCACCAGCTGCTCCCCCGGCTCGGCGCGGCGGACGACGATGCCGGGTCCTTTCAGCAACGCGAGGTCGAACGGGTGCAGCGGTTGCCCGATCTCGAGCATCGCGTAGTTCGTCGCGTCTACGACGGCCGAGATCGGTCGCATGCCCGCGACGAACAGACGTGCCTGGATGGCGATCGGGGACGGGGCATGCTCAACGTCGCGGATGATCCGCGCGAGGTACCGCGGGCACCGCTCGAGGTCCAGGACCTCGAGCGTGGCGACGTTCTGAGCCTCCTCCGCGTCCTCGTCGACGCTGGAGACGGGGAGGACGAGCGGCGTCCCCGTCGCGGCCGCCACCTCGCGCGCGATCCCGAGCACCGAGAGGAAGTCTGGGCGGTTCGGCGTCACCTCCACGTCGAGGACCGCGTCGGTGAGATCGAACGCTTCGGCCACGTCCATCCCAGGCTCCAGGCTCCCGGGCAGCACGAGGATGCCGTCGTGCGAGGGAGAGATGCCGAGCTCGTCGGGGGCGCACAGCATCCCGTGGGAGACGACACCGCGGATCTCCCGAGCCCGGAGAGGTTCGGGGAGCGTGAGCACGGTCGCTCCCGGCGGAGCGAGCGGGACGAGGTTTCCTGGCACCATGTTGCGAACCCCGACGACCACCTCGAGCTCACCGGAGCCGGTCTGGACTCGCGCGATACAGAGCTTGTCGCTGTTCGGATGGTCCCGCACCTCGATCACCCGAGCGACGACGACACCCGAGACGCGCTCCCACGGATACTCGATCGACTCGACCTCCGCCCCCCTGCTACCGAGGAGCTCTGCGAGCTCCGCCACCGGAAGCTCCGTCGGGCACAGCTCCCGGAGCCAGGACACCACGACCTTCACGCGACCCCCTCGAACTGCTCCAGGAACCGCACGTCGCCCTCGACGAGCAGCCGCATGTCGTTCACGCCGTAGCGCACCATCGCGACGCGCTCGATGCCGAGTCCGAACGCGAACCCCGTGTATCGCTCGGCGTCGTAGCCGCAGTTCTCCAGCACGTTCGGGTGCACCATGCCGGCGCCGCCCTGCTCGAGCCAGCCGTTCCCGCAAACGCGGCATCCCACGCCGTTGCAGACGAAACACGACACCGCCATCTGCGCGCCGGGCTCGACGAACGGGAAGTAGTCGGGCGTGATCCGGGCCTGGATCTGCGGGCCGAACATCTCGTGGGCGAAGGCCTCGAGGGTCCCCTTCAGGTCCGCCAGGGAAAGACCTTCGTCCACGGCCAGACATTCGAGCTGGTGGAACACGGACAGGTGAGTGGCATCGACGGCCTCGCGCCGGTAGACGCGCCCGGGGACGACCACGTAGACCGGAGGATCCTGTGACTCCATCGTCCTGATCTGTACTGCGCTGGTCTCGGTTCGAAGCAGGAGGCCGGGCACGTCCACGTACAGCGAATCCTTCATCGTTCGCGCGGGGTGATCGGGCGGGATGTTGAGCGCCTCGAAGTTGTGCCACTCGTCCTCGATCTCGGGCCCTTCGGCCACTCGGTAACCCATCCGCGTGAAGATCTCTACCATCCGCTCCTGGACGAGGGTGAGAGGGTGCAGGGACCCCGGCCGGGGGCGTCGCCCCGGCAACGTGACATCGACGGCGTCCGCACGGAGCAACTCGTCCTCCGCGCCCTCCTCGAGCTCGGACCTGCGCGCCTCGAGCGCCGACCGGAGCTCGGCGAACGCCTCGTTCGTCCGCCGGCCGAGCTCGCGCCGGGCGTCGCCCGGCAGCGACCCGATCGAGCTCTGTACGGCCGAGATCGGGGCCTTGCGACCCAGGAGCGCGATCTTCGCCTCGTCGAGCGCCTCGAGCGTCCGGGCCGCGCCGATCAGCTCGCGACCGCGCTCGAGCTCCTGCTCGAGTGTGCGCGCGGCCTCGTTCGGGTCCATGGTGCGGCGAGTCTAGCAAGCGCCTTTTTCGAGCCGGCGCCGTCAGGCGTTCGGGTCTGCGGGGACCGGGAGGTCGAGCTCGAAGCGGAGCGCACCGTCGGTGACGCGGGCAGAGACGCTCCCGCCCTGCGCCTCGACCACGCCCCGCGCCACGAACAGTCCGATCTTGCTCCCCGAGCCGGTCCCCGGCGCCGGTGGGCGGAACAGACGCTCGGCGTCTTCCTGCGAGAGGTCGGTCTCGGCGCGGTGCGCCTCGACGTGGAGGCGACCATCCAGCAGCCGCGCCTCGACGCGGACCGGTCCTTCGCCCGCCCACCACACGAGGGACTCGACGAAGGCCTCGAGCACCAGGCGAAGCCGTTCGGGGTCGACGAAGGCCACCAGCTCGTCGCTCGTCCATTCGACACGGACGTGGTCGGGATCGCGGGCGAGGGACGTCGCGATCTCGTCCACGACCTGCCCGACGGAGGTCCGCTGGGGGAACAGATCGAGCGCGCCCGCCGCGACCCGAGCCGCGTCCACCAGCTGTCGCAGGATCGCGTTCAGACGATCGGTGTCGAACTGGATCCCCCGCAGCATCATGTCGCGGTCCTGCGGCGTCATCTGCTCCCACCGCGTCGCCAACGCGTGGCCGATCCCTTTCATCGCGGTCAGCGGCGAGCGGAAGTCGTGGGCCGCTGCCGCGATGATCGTCTCGAGCACCGCGCGCCGGCCCTCGCGACGCTGGCGCTCCCATTCGAACAGGCACACCGTTGCCGCGGCGGCGAGATTCAGCGATTCGGCGCGGCCGCGGATCGGGACGCGCACGGTGGCGTCGGCGAGCGAGGCGACCTCCTTCGGGAGCCCCCACGCTTCGTTGCCGAACACGAACGTGACGGGGTCGGACAGATCCTGTTCGTACAGATCGGCATCGCCGTCGGCATCCATGGCGAGGATGCGCATCCCGCGGGACCGGAGGACCTCGATCGCCTCCTCCGTCCGGCGACCACGCACGACCGGCAGATGGAACAACGAGCCGGCCGACGCCCGGACGGTCTTGGCGTTGTACACGTCCACCGAGGACGACGAGAACACGACCGCGTTCGCCCCGACCGCGTCCGCCGACCGGAGCACCGTCCCCGCGTTCCCGGGATCGCGAACCTCGTGCAGGAGCGCCACACAGGCCGGGCTCTCCGGAACGACCTCGAGCGAGACGTCGACGAACGAGGCGACCCCCACGAACCCCTGCGGTGTCACGGTGCCGGTGAGACGAGCCATCACCTCGTCGCTCACATGGACCATCACGATCCCCGCCTCGCGCGCGCGCTCGACCAGGTCGTGCGATGGGACGGTGTGGAACAACGTCGAAAGGCTGCCTCGGGACATCGAGAGGGCCTCGTCCAAGGCCTGGACGCCCTCGACCAGGAACGCGCGCTCACGCTCTCGGAAGGCTCGTTTGTGGAGCCTGAGCGCCGCCGCGACCTTCGGGTTCCGGATGGAGGTGATCACGCGCCCTCCCCCAACCGCCGAGCCTACGGCGCGAGCGCGTCCTTGGCGGCCTCGACGAGCTGACCGAACGCGGCCGGGTCGTGCACGGCCATGTCGGCCAGGATCTTGCGGTCCACCTCGATCCCGGCCTTGCCCAACCCGTGGACGAACCTCGAGTACGACAGGCCGTGCTGTCGCGCGCCCGCGCCGATCCGCGCGATCCACAGACGGCGGAACTGCGCCTTGCGGTCACGCCGGTCGCGGTACGCGTACTGGCCGGAATGGAGCAGCTGCTCCTTGGCCACGCGGTACCGCTTCGAGCGCGACCCGAAGTACCCCTTCGCCTTTCGGAGGACCTCGCGGCGCTTCTTCTTCGCGTGGACCGATCGCTTGACCCGTGCCATGGTTCCCTACTTCCCGAGGAGTCGGCGGATGTTGGTGCGCTCGGCCGTGACCTCGGCCATGCCCTCCACGCGCCGGCGGCGGCTTCCACTCTTCTTCGTCAGGAAGTGGTTGCCCGTCGCCTTGCGATGGAGGACCTTGCCGGTCCGCGTGATGCGGAACCGCTTGGCCGTCGCTCGGTGCGTCTTCTGTTTCGGCATCGCTCTTCTCGACTTCCTTCGCTCACGTTTCCTGTGGCTGCTCGGCCGGGGCGGCGGCCACCTCGCTTGGCGCCTGTCGCTCCGGCTCGGGTGTTGGTTCGGCCGCGGCCCGTGGAGCGGCCGGCCGTTCTTCCTGCTTGGGCTCTGCGCCCTTCGGCTCGGGGTGCTTCTTCGTCGGCGCGAGGACCATCACCATGTTGCGCCCGTCCTGCTTGGGCAGCGATTCGACGACTGCCGAATCCGCGAGGTCGGCCACCAGCCGGTCCAAGATCCTGCGACCGAGCTCGGTCCGGGCCATCTCACGCCCGCGGAACATGATGGTCACCTTGACCCGCGCGCCGGTCCGAAGGAACCGCTCGACGTGCCCCTTCTTGGTGGCGTAGTCGTGCGGGTCGATCTTCGGGCGGAACTTGATCTCCTTGACCTCGATCCTAGCCTGCTTCTTGCGGGCTTCCTTCTGGCGGATGTCGCGCTCGTACTTGAACTTCCCGTAGTCCATGATCCTGGCCACGGGGGGGTTCGCCTGCGGCGCCACCTCCACGAGATCGAGATCCAGATCCTGAGCCTGACGGAGCGCGTCCTGGGTCGAGACGATCCCGATCTGCGACCCGTCGGCACCCACCAGACGCACTTGCGCCGAACGGATGCGGTCGTTTATGCGCGGATCAGCCGAGACCCCGCATCACCTCCTACCGAGACAAAGGCACCGGCCGTCCGCCGGTGCCGCCCGAACACGGTGAACAGAACCCGCAGAGTATAGGTGCCGTTCGGGGAGGCTGTCGATGACCGGAGCCACGCGCCTGCGAGATCGGTCAGACGGCCCGCACGTTGGCCGCCTGCTTGCCCTTCGGGCCGTCGACGACGTCGAACTCCACCGCCTGGCCCTCCGTGAGGGACTTGTATCCGTCGCCCTCGATCGCCGAGAAGTGGACGAACACGTCGTCTTCCGCCTCGCGCGAGATGAACCCGAAACCCTTCTCGTTGCTGAACCACTTCACGGTGCCCTGCTCTGCCAACGTGCCCTCCTGTGCCTGGAGCGCGCGGAGCGTAGCACGGCCCGCGACGAGCGCTCAACGGGGGTGGCGGGTGGGAAGAACGGGCGTTCGGAGGAGCTCACCAGTCGGGTTCGAGCGGCCTGCCGTAGTCGTCCTGCAGCCGCAGCGTGTCGTCCTCGGTCGTGTAGCCGTATGCGATCTCGAGGACCCGGCCGCGGGTGGTTCCGGGGTTCGCGATCCGGTGCGTCGTCTCGGCGCTCACCATGAACTCCTCGCCCGACGAGGCCTCCACCTGACGGTTGCCGATCTGCACGCTCAACCCCGGGTCCAGCACGACCCACACCTCGTCGCGCATCTGGTGGTAGTGGACGCTCGTCTCCTGACCGGGTTCGACGGTGATCACGCGGACCGAGCTCGGCTGGTTCAGCGCGTAGGTCACGACCTTGCCCCAGGGCTTGTCGACGATCACGGTTCCGCCTCCTTGGGGAGCTGTTCGAGCAGGGACGACATCTCGATCGCCGCCGTCGCCGCGTCCCATCCCTTGTTGCCGTGCTTGCCGCCGGCCCGGTCCAACGCCTGCTCGAGCGTCTCGGTCGTGAGGACGCCGAACGTCACCGGGACGCCGGTGGTCTGGCCCGCCTCACGGATCCCTGCGGCCGCCTGGCCGGCGACGTGCTCGAAGTGCACGGTCTCACCGCGGATCACGCAGCCGAGGCAGATCACGGCATCGTAGGTCCTCGACCCAGCGAGCCGCCGAGCCACGAGCGGCAGCTCGAACGCCCCCGGCACCCACACCACGTCGACGTCTTCGACCGCCACCCCGTGCGCGGCCAGCGCGGCCAGGGCCCCCTCGAGCAGCTTCCTCGTCACGAGCTCGTTGAACCTCGCCGCCGCGATCGCGAAGCGGCGGCCGCGCGCGTGGAGGTCGCCCCGGATCTCGCTCACGGTGCATCCTCGGGTTCGAGCTCACTCGATGGTGCGGCCTCCGGTTCGAGGTTCTCGAGCAGGTGTCCGAGCTTCTCCCGTTTGGTGCGCAGGTAGCCGATGTTCTCCTCCGTTGGTCGCGTCTCGAGCGGCACGCGCTCGATGATGGACAGCCCGTACCCTTCGAGACCGGCTCGTTTCGCGGGATTGTTGGTGAGCAGCCGCATCGAACGAACGCCGAGGTCGACGAGGATCTGCGCCCCGATCCCGTACTCCCGCGGGTCCGCCGCGAACCCGAGCTCGACGTTCGCCTCGACCGTATCCCTGCCCTGCTCCTGCAGACGGTAGGCCCGCAGCTTGTGCGTGAGGCCGATCGCCCGCCCTTCGTGACCACGGATGTACAAGATCACGCCGCGCCCCTCCTTGCCGACCTGCGCGAGCGCCCCGTGCAACTGATCGCCGCAGTCGCACCGCATCGAGCCGAAGACATCGCCGGTCAGGCATTCGGAGTGCACCCTCACCAGGATCTGCTCGCCGTCGCCCACCTCGCCCAGCACGAGGGCGACGTGCACCATCCCGTCGACGGAGCTCTCGTAGGTGTGCGCGGTGAACTCGCCGTGCTCGGTGGGGATCTGGGCTCCGGCGGTCCGCAGCACCAGAGGCTCGCGGTGCCGGCGGTGCTCGATCAGGTCGGCGATCAAGATCACCTTGAGCGCGTGCTCCTCGGCCACGCGCATGAGCTCCGGCAGGCGAGCCATCGAGCCGTCCGGGTGGAGCACCTCGCAGAGCACACCGGCCGGGTACAGGCCGGCGAGCCGTGCAAGATCCACGGTGGCCTCGGTGTGCCCGGCGCGTTTGAGGACCCCGCCCTGCTGCGCCTTCAGCGGGAAGACGTGGCCCGGCATCCGGATGTCCTCGGGGCGCAGATCCGGATCCGCCACCGCCCGAACCGTCGCGGCCCGGTCGAAAGCGCTCGTCCCGGTCGTCGTCCGGCCCTGCACATCGATCGAGACCGCGAACGCCGTGCCGTGGCTCTCGTTGTTCTTCGAGACCATGAGCGGGATCCGCAGCTCGTCGAGCCGCTGCTGCGTCATCGGCATGCAGACGATCCCACGACCATGCGTGACCATGAAGTTCAGGGTCTCCGGTGTGGCCTTCTCCGCGGCCATGATGAAGTCGCCCTCGTTCTCACGGTCGGCGTCGTCGACGACGATCACCATCTTCCCCGCTCGGATGTCGGCGACCGCCTCGTCGATCGTCGCGAACACCGGTTCCCTGCCTTCCGTCATGACCGTCCCTCCAGGAGCGCTTCCACGTACTTCGCGATCACATCGACCTCCAGGTTCACGGGATCACCCACCTCGGCCGATCCGAGCGTCGTCACCTCGAGCGTGTGCGGGATCAACGCCACAACGAAGGTCTCCTCTGCCCGGGCGGCGATCGTGAGGCTCACGCCGTCCACGCAGATCGAGCCCTTGTCGACCAGGTACCGGCCGATCGACCCGGGCGCTCGAACGGTGATCCTCGCGCTGCCGTCCTCCCAGCGTTCGATCGACTCCACCTCGCCGACACCGTCGACGTGGCCCTGCACGAGGTGGCCTCCGAGCCTGCTCGAAAGCGTCAGCGGTCGTTCGAGATTCACCGGATCGCCCTCGTGGAGCCGGGAGAAGCTGGTGCGGCGACGCGTCTCCTCGGACACATCGAACGCCAGATGTCGGTCGGAGCACTCGACCACCGTGAGACACGCCCCGTTCACCGAGATGGACACTCCCTCGGCCGCGTCGGACGTCACCGTTCGGCACCCGATGGACATTCGCGTGGGCGCGATGTCGCGCACGGAGCCTCGTTCCTCAACGATCCCGGTGAACATCCGCCTCCACCCTCAGGTCCTCGCCGATACGCTCGACGGAGCGGATGCGCATCGGCAGCGCCTGCCGGATCGGCGCGAACCCGCGTCCTTCCAGCACGGTCGCGGCGGCTTCGCCCCCGATCAGCTTCGGCGCCAGGTATAGGACGATCCTATCGACGAGCCGATCCTCGACGGCCGACCACGCGAGCGTGGGACCGCCCTCCAGGAGCACACCCTGCACGTCGCGTTTGCCGAGGTCGGCGAACAACGACCCGAGCGCCACCCCCTCGCCGTCGGTCTCGAGCACGAGGACCTCAGCGCCGGCCGCACGCCAGGCCTCTCGGACCTCGAGGGGCGCGAGCTCGGTCGTCGCGACGAGCGTGGGGGCCTGGCGGTCGAACAGGTCCCCCGTCGACCCGACCCGGCCGCGCGCGTCGACCAGGACGCGGATCGGCGGCCTCCCGCGGTACCCGGGAGCCCGAACGGTGAGCTCCGGATCGTCTGCGAGCGCGGTTCCGGCGCCGACCACGATCGCGTCCGACCACGCGCGGAGCCGGTGAACGTCGGCGCGGGCGGCCTCACCCGTGATCCAGCGGGACGAGCCGTCGCGAGCCGCGACCTTGCCGTCGAGCGAGGACGCCGCCTTCCAGACGACGAACGGCATCCCCGTTCGTACGTGCTTGGCGAAGGCCTCGTTCAGCCGTTGGGCGACCTCGGCCAGGACCCCGTCCCGCACCTCGACCCCGCGGTCGCTGAGCATCCGGAGACCCCGGCCGTCGACCACCGGGTTCGGGTCCGTGGTAGCCGACACAACCCGTGCCACACCGGCCCGGACGATCGCCTCCGTGCACGGCGGCGTGCGGCCGTAGTGGTTGCAGGGCTCGAGCGACGTGTACAGGGTCGCGTCGCGCGCGCGGTCTCCGGCCTGGTTGAGCGCCACGACCTCGGCATGCGGGAGGCCGGGGCCCTCGTGGAACCCCTCGCCGACGATGCTGCCCTCGGCGACGACGACGGCGCCAACCATCGGGTTCGGGGACACCAGGCCCCTGCCCCGTTCCGCGAGCTCGATCGCCCGCTCGATATACGCCTCGTCGGACACGTCGCTCCGATCTCGAGGCGGTGATGACGGGGAAAGGGCAGGACCGGCAGCCGAACGCTGCCGCACCGCCCGTCCTCTCCCATCCCGACTTTCACGGTCGGTCCCGGAATCTCACCGGGTCCACCCCCGAGTGGCTCTCGGAGGGTCGCGGA
>Ga0209843_1000230_pt1 | contig 10681 bp, 15 predicted proteins | sample GWRWS1_20_30_FD_187222 | JGI IMG/M metagenome (GOLD analysis project Ga0209843, IMG submission 187222) | Riverbed sediment microbial communities from areas with vegetation nearby in Columbia River, Washington, USA - GW-RW S1_20_30 (SPAdes)... | ecosystem: Environmental > Aquatic > Freshwater >... | reverse complement strand
GGACCGGCCGGTGGCCCTTCAGACAATGGCTGTATGTCGGGATCACGAACTCGCCGTCCCGCCGCTTCCACCAACACCGCGCGCACAGCGCCTGGATGCTTGAGGCGGCCACCATCCGGTTGAAGAGGTATCCGGATCGCGAGTCGGTTATGGTGGCCGAAAGGCTCATGATCAAGGCCAAGAGGCCGTACTACAACGTGCAGCACAACCGCCAAGACGTTGAAGTCGAGGTCTCGGGTGAGAGTCTGGCCGCGCTTAGTGCCGCGATCTGCGTCGCCCTCCTTGGATTGCGTTGGCTTGCCGATGCGTGTTCGGCCTGGTGGATTCAGCGGCAGGCGGACCGCCAGGGCGCGTCCGTCGTATTGCCGCCGCGTCGCAATCCGTTCACTGAGCCGTCGGTGGTGCTAAGCCTGCTCGAAGCGTTCTGCGCCAGGGCCGTTGGCGAACCTCTGAGGCAACCGTCCAAGGATTCAGCGCCCGACGAGGTCAGAACGGTGCCATCCACAGAGCCGCCGGCGGTCACGGAGAAGCCGGGCCTTAGCCGGCATGTCGCTCGCCCGGTCGTTGCTCCCGAGTCGGCCAGTGGTCTGCCCTTTGGGCTGGTCGTGGCGCTGTGTCTAGCCCTTGCGCAGGGGCCGACCGCGAATCCGGGGCCGGATCGCGGAGAACACCGGTGATCAAGCGCCGGGGTAGGAGTATCCGGCCGCATCACACCCCTCTTCGGGCGAGGCTGCTGACTACGGTCGAGCGCGATTTGCCCGGCGAGAGGTCGTGGACCACCCGCTCGGCTATCGCCGGCCGCTCGCTTCACGCCCGGTCCGGATACGTACCGTTCGCCTCCCACCAGACCACGTAGACACCAACTTCGTTGAGACTGGCGTCGTATGCAGCAGACCGTATGAAGTCGTCGTAGTCGCCCGGCTCGGTGTCCGTCATAGGGGCGCCGATCATCGCACCAGGGTGATCCGTGCGAAAGGGGCGTATGCGCTGTGCGCGAGCGAGGTGGGGACGGCCTGCGGGCCGAGCAGCATGGCGAACCGCCTCCGGAGGGCGGGCGGCCAGCAGTACCACCGGCTCTGTGACCTGCGTCGTTTCGCCCGCCGGGAGCGCCTCGGCTCACTCGTGGCCGTCCATTTGCCGCGTGCGGTTGAGACCGGAAGGAGGACGCCGACGTCGCGCGGCCGGTGGGAACATCGACGCGTGTCCGTAAGGGAGTTCATCTCGTCGATCGCGTCGTCTTTAGCGTGGCCACTCGTGGGATTGGTCGCGCTCGCGGTGTTTGGTCGCGACCTGAGGAGGTGGCTCAAGGAGTCGCCCACTAAGGTCAAGATCGGGCCACTTGAGGCCGAGTGGACGCGTCAGGTCGCCCGCGCTGAGGTGAGCCTTGATCAGCCGGAGACCCGCCGGCCGGCCGACGGTGGTGACCGTGGGGAAGCCGTGTTGGCCGAAACCTTGAAGCCCACCGTGGGCGTCGACCCTACCGTGGCCGTGACAGAGGCGGCCTCAGCGGTCGAGGGCGCACTGCGGATGAAGTTGGCGCAGTCCGGCGTCCAGGACTTTGGCCAGCTGGGTCTTGCGGGCATGGCGAGCCTTTCCCTGAGGCAAGGCGTGATCAACGCGAGGACGGCCGATGCAATCAACGGGCTTGGGGTGATGCGCGGCCTGGCCGTGCATGGCGATGGCCTCGTCAGTCCGGAGAGAGCGGAGGAGTTTCTGGCGCTCGCAGACGCTGTGATTTACGCCGTTGACCATTCATGATTTCGTGACGAGTGGCAGGGGTGGAGATGTCCCTTGTGGACCCGATGCTGGGAGTGATCGCTGCTGTCCGGTAGGCCGAGCGTCTAGCGCGCCCAGAGCACGGCCGGTGAGTGCGGTACGGAGGGTAGGGTCCAACCGCCCGGAACCCGTTGCACGGGCGGTGACGCGTCGCGGCGGTTGGAGTACAAAGGTCTCGCGCTTGTTCACGGCCAGATGAGGGCATGGATCCGGCACTGTCCCCTGGGCGAGTGCGTTCGGCACTGGCTGGCCCAGGCTCCGGTCAGCTCCTCATTGGCGCGAACCCCTTCGCGGTGGCGGCCGGGTCCAGGGTCGGGCTTGCCCGATCGCTTGCGACGCCCCGAAGGGGCGCCCTTGACGCGGTTGTCGCCGTGAAGACAATGGACGCCGAGGGGATGGCCGGTAGGGTGACTGGCCGGCGTTGGGTGACCCGGCTACGGCCCTGGCCCTGTTCCCGATTCTGAACGTCGTACCGGACCGGACGCGGAGCTTGTCGTGCCGGCCGGTTCGGGACGGCGAACGCAGACCGCCGTTAACCTCTCCCCTCCTTCTGCTGCTTTAGCTCGGCCTGGTCCTGCTCGCCGATGCTGTCGAGCTCGCATTGGTGCGCGCCCTCGGTGTCACCGGTGCTGATGTGGTCTGCCTGCTTGCCGGTCGTGGTGGCAGGTCGATGATGCCGGTCCGTGATGTCGTGGGGATCGACGGGGCTGGTCAGCGCGGTTTCCTTTCCGCCGGGCCGGACCGGCGCGACGGAACTAGCGGCCGGGCCGTGCCCGGCGGAGGTAGGTCATCGATGGAGACCGAGCTGCCCGGCGGGATACCTGCGGACAGGCATGACGGTCGCGGCCTGGTCGTCGCCGGGCTACACACCATGGACGGTTAGGGCGGCGTGACCAGCTCCGGGCATCGAACGTGACGGTCGAGGTTGTCGGCGAGCGGGTGGACGGACTGGAGGAATCTGGCGGTCAGGTCAACACGACCCTCTGAATCCTGCCGTGCCGTCCTCCCTCCCTCCCACTTCTCGCGGCGCGCGGAGCGCGCCGCCTTGAACTCGTATGGAAAGTCTCATCCAAGCGGAGACCAGGCACGGAGACCAGGCACGGAGACGAGGCACGGAGACGAGGCACCGGAGCTGGACATGTGTCCTTGTGGAGCAGCGGTACCAGGTGGGTGCTGATGGTCCTGTACGGGTCAGGTGGTGGACGTCGCAGCCTGTCCGGGTGTCGCGGGAGGCGGTGCATTGCTGGTCGGCGGCATACCGGGACGGCCGGTTGGCCCGGCTGGGCTCGAGGTCACGTTAACGTCAACGTCTTGGACTACGTGGCCACCGCCAGCGCCAGGCGGCCGCGCAGGTCGGGGCTGCCAACATCGGACCGACGCTGCATCGAGGCTGGCTTCGACCGGCGGGAACTCCCGAAGGCGGGAGTGGCGTTCGTGCGTAGTGTCCGCGTACGACTCCCGTGCTGGACAGGGAAGTCTCGATTGGTGTCCGCGCTCCAGACGATCGTGCTCACCGCAAGCCGGCGAATCGAGCCTGACGGTCGCGCCGCACCTCCGCAGCCTTGAACCGAATAGCGCGCCTCATCTCCTGCTGAATGGCAGTCGTCCGCTGGTCCGTCACGTCGTCGCGTCGCTTCTGGCCATCCAAGATTGCCTGGCAGTATTCGGCGCCGTGCGTCGCACACCAATAGGAGGTGAGTAGCTTGCCCTCGCGATCGCCGTCGCTCTCAGGGACCTTCTCGATGGTGACGTCTTGCCAGATGTTCGCGCTCGGTCCCAAGCCACACGGACATGAGACCGCGAGATAGTCGTTATCAGCGACCCAGTCCCAGATGGAACCACTTACGATCATCTCGTGCCGGTCTGCCTGCTGTGCAGCCTTTGCGGCATAGTTGACGGCTCGACCGGCCCACACTGGTTCCTGGTGGTCCGTTCGTGGCACACCGACCCGCTTTACGAGCAACGGGCTGTTGGCGACGCCGACTTTAAGGCCGGTCTCAGGCAGGTCTGGCCACTTCTTCTCCAAGCGCGGCGTGAGGTGCTTGTGACTGAAGGTCTTGATCGTGATTCCAGCGCATATCGCACGAGCCCGCCTGTGCTGCCCCCAGAACAGTGCGAACGCGCCATCGCCCTGGATGGCAACGAAGTCGGCGTCGAACTCATCGAAGATTTGAACAACACCGCCAGTCGATGCCTCGTAGATGCTCGCCGTTGACGCCGCATGCTTGTTGAGGCCAAGTTGGGTTGAGCTCTTGAGATCTGCGATCACCGCCACTGCGTCGCGCAGCTTGTGCCAACGTCGTGCCGCGATAGGCAGCTTTTCCAGATCCAGGTCGTGACCCTTGTCGACTACTTCTGGCTTAACGGACAGCTCGGTCGCCACGTCATCATCGAGATCGTCGAGGAGCGAGTCAAGATCCACATCGGTCATGGGTTGTCCCTTCGGTGCGATTTCCTGAGCGACCATAGACCGTGGGTGTGACACTCCCGCTAACCTCACTCTGGGCAGGCCAATCGTGAGAGGCTTTCGCGTTGTCACGATCGCCTTGGCATCGGACCTGCATGTCCGCGCGATGGCTCGTGTATCGTCCGTCGCTGTGAGCGCGGAGGATGGCTGGAAGTCTTTACAGCAGGTCAACGAATGGATTCGGTTCGCAGACGCGAAGGCGGCCGCCGTGCTCGCCGGCAGCGGCGTGCTGGGCGGACTTCTCTTGGCAGCCGTCCCAGATCGTGATGACTTCAAGGTCCACACCACGCGGGCGACTCTCGTGGCCCTAGCAATCGCTTGCGTAGGCGCTAGCTCGTTGCTGTCGCTGCAGATTTTGTCGCCGCGCCTCCGTACGGGTGAGCCGCGATCCTTGATATATTTCGACCACATTGCGCGTCGCTATGCGGACGATCGGAATGGCTTCGTGGAGAACTATTTGGCGCTGACAGGACATGGTGAGGATCTCGCCCGTCAAGTGTCGGATCAGATATGGTCGAATAGTCGAGTGGCGCGACACAAGCTCAGGCGAGTGTCGTTCGCGATCCGGTTCCTTGGTGCTTCGATGGTGTTTGGCGGGTTTGCAGTTGTTGTACAAAGGGTGTGGAATTGGTGAAGAGCACTGGAACGGCGTACGATCATGTCGGGAGTCACATGCGAATTAGACCCATACTTGATGAGAACGATACGAATTGTGCGGAAGTCGATTCACTTCCGAGTCGCGATAGACTGACGTACACAAACGGCTTCTACGCGAACTGCGCGGCCATGATTGTTGATATCCGAAACTCCTCTCAACTCCCGAGCAAGTACAAGCGCCCTCGTCTGGCCAAGCTATACCGTGGCTATATCTCTGAAGCCGTTGCTGCGATGGACGGCAATGTTGACTGCCGAGAGGTCAACATCGTTGGGGACGCCCGTGGGGTGTATTCGACACGCCTTACAGGGCAGACGTGCCGCCGGCGTATCGGTTGCGGCCTAGGTCACGAGACCGCTCGCGGTCTCCGCCGGACAAGGAAGAGGACCCTCGCGCCAACAGCGAACCCGATGTTCGCAGCGACACTGGCTTCAGCCTCGTAATTGTTGCCGCTGTAGTCCGACCTAATCGAGAAGCCGATGTAGGTCACCCCCGCAATCGTTAGCGCCAGGGCGGCCGTGCCCACGATGAGTCCTAAATGCGGGCGCAAACGAATCGCGCGCCGTAGCAAGTCATCGGGCAAGGCAAACGCGATCAGAGTGGCGACAGCGCAACCGGCAAGAAAATCAAGGGTATTCCTTGGTCCAAATGGATATGGTTGATCTCCGAGCCATGCCTCGACAGTCTCGCGAAAGAAGCCCAATGCGCGAGGGAAGAGAGCTGCAACTACTAGCACGACCACGATTAGATATAGCCGGCGCTGTTGCCGTTGCCGTTCGACGGCGGGAGCAATGATGGGGCTTTCAATCACGCTGGCGATCTGAGGAGGGATCTCTTTGGAGTCCTCTGCAGCTTATGCAGCTCGCCCGACAGGCGTTCGTACTGGCGTACGCTCGACAGGATCGTATCGCTCGTCGCCTCGATTTGGCTTTCAACAAATGCGCGTCGCGCCTGCAAGGGGATTTCCTTGCGCACACTGCGTTCGAGTGCGTGCGCCAAGTCCCTTAGCTTGGCAGCCTGCTCCTCGGTGTATATGGCCTTTCTATCCCTTCGGGCCTCATCAAGGAGTTGTTTGTATGCGGCGTCAGCCCTACGGTCACACCGGAATCTCCAGAATTCAAGAAGTCCGGCAACCAGGCCAACCACGTATCCGAGCCAATTGAGCAGATCTCCAGCGATCCTTGCGAAACTCACCTTTGTCGACTCCGCCCGTTCGACGTGTTCACCCAGTCGAACGCCCTGTCCCTTGATCACAGCGGTGTCAATCGCGCAACCGGACTGGACTGGTGATACGAGTAGGTCAGCGCCAGTCTGTACAGGATGTTCGTGAGCCCGGTTTTCGGGGGAAGCTCAAACCGCGGGCGTCATGTCTCCATGTTGGACGCCAGTCGATGCACCTCGGGGATATCGGTTGAGACGCACCACGTGTAGAAGTCGCCCAGTTGGGCCCGGATGAGATGCGGTGCGGCCGGTTGGCGGGCGCAGGGCAGAACTGCACCGAAGCCACCCGAGGCTAGGAAGGCGCTAGCGGGCGACGGCGTTGCCTGACCGCGGCTGAAGGGCAGCCTACGGCGCATGCTCATCTCCGGCTGGGTCACCGGGTCCGGATCACGTCGGTGGCCGGGCCCCCATCCTCGTGGTCCCTCGCGGCTGGATGGGCCTCGGCTTGGATCCACCGGAAGGCATCGACGATGAGGAGGAATGACCGTGCGGGTGGCCGTATATACGCGCTAGGCTTGAGCGTAGGACGGGCGGTGATCGTACGCCGTGCCGCCGATGAGACTGGACCAGATCTACTGGGGTCACAGCACCCCGTACGCAACCCGCCGAGCGACCATCGCAGAGATCGAGGACGTGCTACTAGACCCGAGATCCGCGTTTCGCCGCAACCTTCGCGGCCGAGCTGCGACCCATCTCGCGACTGGACGAACTGAGGTCGGCCGACGACTGACGGTCGCGTTCACCTACCTGCCCGCCACGCGGACAGCTGTTCCGATCAACGCATGGGAGAACCGATGACCCGTCGTGACCCGGTCACCGGGAAGACCGACAAGGAGCTGGCCGCCCTGGCGGACCAGGCGTACGCCGAACGCAACGACGCAGACGCGTGGGAGAAGGAGGAACCGCCCCAACTCAGCCCTGACGTCCGGTCGGTCGTATCGGTTCGGTTCAGCAAGGGCGAGCTGGGCCCCATCGAGGCCGCGGCCGCGGCTGCCGGTGTACCCGTCTCGACCTACATTCGAAACGCTGCGATCCACGCTGTGTCTACTGTGGACCTCGCCGAGGCACGCCGCCGAGCCGACGGGCTCCAGGAGGAGTTGGACGCGCTCATGGGAGCCCTTCGCGCTGAACCGCCAGGCAACGGAAAACGAGCCGGGGCGAAGAATCGCAGGAGGTCCGCAGCGTAACGCCTCGGCGGGATCAACTGTCAGCCATGCAGGAACGACCCGCGATAGTGGGAGTTGATCCCCGCTTCCGTGAGTCCGTCGTACGCTACGACTACGGTGTCATGCATGGGTGACAAGAGCGCGATCGAGTGGACTGAAGCGACCTGGAACCCCACGACCGGGTGCGACCGGATCTCGCCTGGTTGCGACAACTGCTATGCCGCGACACTGGCCAAACGGCTGAAGGCGATGGGCAATCCGAAGTATCAAGTGGACGGCAATCCTCGCACGAGTGGTCCCGGGTTCGGTCTCACGCAGCATCCGTCAGCGTTGTCCTTGCCGGAGACGTGGAGCACGCCGCGAATTGTCTTCGTCAACAGCATGTCTGATCTGTTCCATGCGAGAGTAACGGATGGTTTCATTCGCCAGGTGTTCGACGTGATGGAGCGCACGCCGAGGCACACCTACCAGATCCTCACCAAGCGCCCGCGGCGCGCGGTCCGTTTGGCCGATCGGTTGCGGTGGCCCGAGAACGTGTGGCTTGGCGTCAGCGTTGAGACGTCCGAGCAACTGTGGAGGATCGATGACTTGCGGCAGACCCCCGCTCAGGTCAGGTTCGTGTCCGCTGAGCCGCTGCTCGCCCCACTGAACAACGTAAATCTTGACAGCATTCACTGGCTGATCGCCGGTGGTGAGAGTGGCCCGTCGCACCGACCGATGCACCCAGCTTGGGTGAGGAGCTTGCGTGATCAATGCGAGGCGGCGAGTGTGGCGTTCTTCTTCAAGCAGTGGGGCGGACGAACGCCCAAGGCGAATGGTCGCTTGCTCGACGGCCGTCTATATGACGAGATGCCTACGCTGGCTCTATCCACTTCCCACTAAGCGGATCGCCTGTCGAGTCGGTCTTGGTCAGGCCGTCCTTGTGCACTTGCTTCCACGCTTTCCGCAAGTGGGTCTGGCGCGCTTGCCCGGTGGCTGAGCCGTAGACCTCTGAGTACCTGTCGATCACCCGGAACGGCTTGTCCTCGCCCAGGAGCCGCGCCAGGTTCTCATAGATCTCAGCTATCCACCGTGCCTCAAGAGCGGCCTCTTGGTCTTTGAAAGTGTCCTCAACAGAGAAGAGGGTTCCCTTGAGCTCGACCTCCAGCACGGCACGCCGCCATTCTTCGAGGCCCTTCGATGCCACCTCACCGAACAGATGCAGGCCGTCCCGGTGTCGGGTAAGCAGGATCAGGTAGTACACGGGCCGATGGCCTTGGCGTCTCTTGACGTGAGTGATCCAGAACCCGCACCTGGTAGCAGCGAAGATCATCCTGGCGTACTGACGAATGACGGCCTCTTCTGCTGCCACCCGGTCGTCCCCGTGCTGCAGCCACTGTTCCCGCCACCACGTGCCACCGCAGACCTCATCCATCCGGGCGAGAGACGCGTCTCGGCCGGGGTTCTCCTTGTCGCTCGTTAGCAAACCGGCGATTCGACGAAGGCCGCTCGCGTTGAAGTTGATGAGTACCTCGGTCGCGGGCGCGCCGATGGTCCCCGGGCGTTTGAAGATCTTCGCGACCGCCGTGAATGGGATCATTAGACCGAACGGGTCAAGGAAGATGAATACGGGGATGCCGTTGACCCGAGTGAGGATGTCGTCCAGGTGGTCGCTGATGTCGCCCGCGATGGTCGCGACGACACAGGCACCCGCCTCCGCCTGGACCACCGACGTGAGACGTGCGAACGCCGTGGGGTCCGCTTCGACGAATGTGCATTCAAGTTGACGATGGCCAGCAAGGTTACGCGCTGTGAGCATGGCCAGCGCGGGCGAGCCTTCTTTACCATCCACGTAGCGGCCTTCGCCGGCGTAGCCGTCCACGAAGGCCACACGGCGATTGAGCGAGTTGGTCCCGGTCTTCATTGCGTACGGGTGGAGGTACCGCTTTAGGATTGCGTGCTTGAGGATGGCCGCAGCTTGCTTCGTCTCAAAGAACTCCACGGCCGGTCCTTCCTCGGGGTAGCGCCGCGTGGACGGTGACGCTACTACACGTAACCGCACGAATCGATGTGACCCGCCGTAATCGCCCGTCGGTTGCACGCATAGACACGATCGCGCCGCGGTCGAGGATTGGGCCGTTGAGAGCCGGCATCACAGCCGCGCGGCGAGCGACTGCGGTACGGAGCGGAGGGTAGGGTCCTTCCGCCCGGAAACCGTTGCACGGGCATCGAGCGGCGGGGCGGAAGGAGATCTGAGGTCCCGCGCACATGTACGGCCGTGACGCTCGCACGGCCCCGGCGTTCTCCCTTGGGCGAGTGGGTGAGAGGAAGGGCGCACCGGTCTGCGGCCATCCCTCGATCGGCGCTGCTCCTCTAAGCGAGTGGCGTTGTCAAGGGTCTGCCCCGAAGGGGTCGCCGTCAGGCGCGCTTGACAACGACGGGAGCGTGAAGATACTCGGGCGCCGGGGGAGGGCCGCCAAGGGTGACGGGCCGACGGAGCCGGTGTGGTACGGCCTGTGCCTGCTCCTGGTTTGTCGTACCGGTTCCGGACGCGGATTCGGCGGAGCGGCCGGGACCGGGACGGCCGCCTCACCCTCCTCCCTTCACCGGCCCGCTCGGTGTCGTCGTCCTGGTCCTCGTCGACTTGACGACCTCGGGGGCCCACACGCGGCCGTCCTGTCCGTCGGCCCGGGGAGTCCATGGCGACCAGCTACTGAGGGCCGGGTTCGTGGGTTCCGCTCCTGGGTCGCGAGCGACCGGGCCGGCGCCGGAGGGCGCGGCCGGCCGAAGCGTTAAGCGAAGGCCGAGACGCTGGCCCGAAGGCATTGGCCGGCCCGGCTGGGAACGATGCCGCGCAACGGCAGTTCAGCGGTCGGAAGCGCTGTGACGGCATGGGCCTCGTCGAGATGGCGGTCGACCAATGCGCCTCCGCATCGGTGCGAACATCAGTGGTGGCCATCGTCATCGGTGCGAACGAGGTCGTCGGCACGTCGACGAGCCAACCAAACGATCACGCACGAGGCGGCTTCGTGCAGCTGACCTATTTCCTTCCCCGCTGGCTGCGGCGCACGTGAGCGCGCCGCCTTGATCGTCTATGAGACGAAATCGGCAGGCAAGCATCCAAAACCGTCAAGTAACTACCATCCGGATGGCCGAGCTGATGCTGGGCCGTCTGGGCGGTTGATTCGAACACAGAGTGCGGGCACTCTTACCTTGTGAGACCACATCGGGACAACCCGACCGGCGACCGCGACAGAGATCTCGAAGTTGCGGCGAAAGCTGGCACTCTATCCGCTCTCGACGAACCAAGCCTCTTCTCTAGGGGTCTTGAGCGGGCGAAGCCCGCAAGATGAGTCAAGTCTGGTTGATCATGCGGTCCTTTGCGTGCTGTTGTCCGTTGACGCTTGCCCGGTCAGG
>Ga0209843_1000227_pt1 | contig 10700 bp, 10 predicted proteins | sample GWRWS1_20_30_FD_187222 | JGI IMG/M metagenome (GOLD analysis project Ga0209843, IMG submission 187222) | Riverbed sediment microbial communities from areas with vegetation nearby in Columbia River, Washington, USA - GW-RW S1_20_30 (SPAdes)... | ecosystem: Environmental > Aquatic > Freshwater >... | reverse complement strand
CCCAACGACCATGGATCACACATCTCAGCTAATTGCATGTTCACTGCTTGAGGCCGCCAACCGGCTGGACTCCACGCTGATCAAGATCGATGAGGTCGAGGAGCTGGCCAGATCGGCCGACTTCTCCCTGCGCAGCAGCGCGGCGGTGCTGATGTGGCAGTGGGCAGAGTCGTCTCCTGGCCGCGTGCCCATTCCTTTGTTGGGCCGGCTTGCTCTGCCAAGCACGGAGGACTGGTACGTACACGCCGCAGCCAGAGCCGGTGCGAAGCAACTTCTGCTGCGTCGCGCCGCGGCGCGCGCGATCTTCGACCGGATGGCAGCAAGCCTTGATCCTGATGACCGAGACTACGCGGCTGCAGACCTGCTGGAGGTAGCCATGACAGAACCGCGCGCCGTTCCGGCTGATCTTGCCGTTAAGCTGGCGCGTGACGAAGACAAATCCGTAGCCTCTCGAGCGGTGAAACTGCTGCAAATAGTGAATGCCGTAGGGGAAGACGAGCGCAGCAAGTACTACGGCCGGTTCGGGATGTGAGGACACTTCTCCGTACAACGAGCGGAGCGCGGCCGTACTTACGAGGTCTCGCACGCGTACACGACCGCCAACACGGGTGCGGGCCACGGAAGACGTACACGATGCTCTATTTGCCAGAAGCTAGATCGAGGCCTGACGTTTCGGTACGCCCATCGTGCACGCCAAGATCAAACGCACTAATTTGCCGCTGACCGCGCTGGGTGGTCCGCGCCCATATTGCCTCGCCCGGCGGTTGGCGGGGCTGCCTCACCCGGCGGGGCGCTTTGCGATCTCCGGTTGTGCTAGCTTGGCGCTGCCCGGCGGGTAGGCATCTAGGTTGGAACGTGGACCAGCCCCCTGGGCCTGCACTACCTACGCCAACCACCCAAAACCCTCCACGACCTACCCGACCCCATCACCACAGACGACACCGACAGCGACAGCGACGACGAGGACGACTACCGGTGTCCCAGCTGGGACCAGCCCGCCAGCATGCAACCCGAACCCCCACCGCCACCACGCCCACCACCACCGCCACCACCCCCACCACCACCGGACCCGACCGACGACATCCCACCGTTCTGACCACCACCGAGACGTGCTCGCACCCCCGCCACCGGCGCCGTCCCCGACGTGACGGCGACAATCGATCCACACTGCACAGACCCAGCACCGCCTCGGTGCGACAACAGGCAAGGGGCTGGCCGACGTCGTCGCGGCCCACCACGCACACATCACACGCACGACAACGGCCCGAAGCCACGTCCTCCGGCACGCCGCCGACACCGCGAACCCTGAGGATCCGGCCGCTCAACACCGTCAAGCACAACCGACCGCGCCAGGCCCTCGACGACACCCGCAGCGGCCCCACTTCACCAACCCGCCGCACCACCCTCGAACACACCCCTGGCTCATCGACCAACTTAGCGGCATTGAGTCAAGATACACACGTCGTCAGGTTCGTGTGGATCTTGGTACTTCGTGGTGGTCCCAGCCGCCGCCAAGAACCACGATCCACTTTGCTGTGTGGCGAAATGCGCAGACAACGCTGTTCAGCCATGAGTCGATGAACAGGTTGGACCGTCGTCACGGCGGCGCTGGCATCTCGGCAAAGGAGGACCATCATGCCCCGCAAGAGTCGCCTCTGGCATACATTCGTCGCCTTCGCACTCGTCGCTACCCTCGGGGCCTGTGGCAACGACGACAAGGCCGCCGATCCAGGCTTCGCCGGTCATTGGACCAGTTCGCAATGGGGCGAGCACTACATCCTCGTCGAAGGCTCGACGATGAAGATCATATACGCGCACGACGACGGGCGCGCCGTGGGCACCCTTGACGGCACGACGTTTGCCGGCTGGTGGACCGAGTCGCCAAGTCGACAGCCACCCAGGGACGCCGGGGAAGTCGAGTTCAAGGTCATTCGCACCGACGACAAGCGCACCATCGACGGCACATGGCGGTACGCAAGCGACGGCGCCCTGCGGGAGGACTGGGATCTGGTGTGGGTGGACGCAGAGATCCCTGCAGAAATAGCGGCGAAGTTTGCTGACGCCGCGTTCTTCGTCCAACACCCATAGGCGCCTCACCCCCTGAACCGTCGCGTGCTCGCCGCGCGTCGTCGGGCGCGACGCGACGACCAACATCGCGGTGCTGCTGGCGGACGGAGTCTCGGAGCTGACTCCTACCGTCCTGGGCACCAGCGCAGACCTCCAGGTCGGGGACAGCGTGCTCGCCTTCGGCAGTCCATCGGCCTCGAGGGCACTGTGATGGCGGGCATCGTGTCCGCCGTCAACCGGGATGTCGACTCCAGCGAGGCCGGCCTCACCAACCTCATCCAGACCGATGCGGCGATCAACGCGGGCAGCTCCGGTGGCCCGCTGGTCAATATGGCCGGACAGGTCGTCGGCATTAACGTCGCCATCGCGACCACGGGCCGGGACACCAAATCGGCGTCGGCTTCGCCATCCCGATCGAACATGGTCAAGACGCTCATCGACACCATTGGCGGCGACACCTCCTGAACAGATCACGCACGGCTTCGCCGCCCACGGATGCGGCATGGCTGCGCGGTAGCATGCACGACGGGTTGACCACGCGGTTGTACGGTCGCGAACTCCCGAATGCGGGCAAAAGGCCCGCCCCGCACACTGGAATGACCAAGAGAGAGCGAGCAGCGGTGAGCATCCACCTGTCCAGCGAAAGGGGCGCGCTGCGACGAGTCGTGCTCAGTTGCGACGTGGCGGGATGTCCGGTCCAGTTGGAGCCGCCTCCTACCGAGTCGTGGCGCAGTGACTCTGACGCACGGTCGTGGGCTCGTGATCACGCGGTCGGCTGGACGTCCGACCCGATCCGCCAAACCGATTACTGCCCCGAGCACGCCGAGTTCAGTACGGTGCCGGCCGCCGGGGTGGTCCCGCCACGCCCGACGGCAAGCGTTCGAGATTCGGCCGGCAACCCGCTCAACCGTGACGAGTACGCCGTGAGTCTGCGAGCTCGGCTCACCGGCAGTGGCCGGTCTACCGGAGACGCGCTGATGCTGACGGCCGCTCAAGCTGCGGTTGTGGCTCGGCTGCTTGACGAGCTCGTCGGCGTATATCGCGGCGAGAGCCTGGGCACGCTCGCGCACGAGCTGTCCGTGCTCCTCGACAGCCAACTGGGCGAGCAGGACTGACCGTCGATAGCGGTCACAGCACCGGCACGTACTCTTCGGCGGGTCGCCGCTTGCGCGCTGCACCTGATCGGCGTGGTAGCCGAATGCCCACTCGACCACGTGTACGAGACGTAGGATCGAGCAGCGTCGAACGCTGAGATCATGCAGGATAGTGCCCATAAAGCGAGCGGGGGAGGGTCTGTTATGCGTGTTGTTCGGATCATCGGCGTGCTCGAACCGGGTGGCGCCCAGCTGTCCGCGTTGCGGCTTTCGCGTGCTTTGTTCGGGTTTGGGATCGACTCGTCGCTGCTGTTGGCTGGGGACGCCACCGAGGCGGGCGTTGGCGTTGCCCGCCGCTACGGCGTGGCGATCGAGACCTTCTCCCTCGACGAGCATCGGTGCCTACAGTGGACGCCAGACGAAGCGTTCGTCGACTGGCTCCGTCCCCGGCTCGTCGGCGCCGACTTGGTCCACGCCCACATGTTCGGCGCGTGGTGGGCGGCCGCCGCGGCAATGGAGAGCACCGGCACGCCGCTGGTAGCCAGCGAGCACAACGGAATGACCTGGCCGCACGGCGATCACAGCGCGGCCGCGAAGGCCGCCGCGCTCCGGCTGGCCGCGTTCTTCGCCCATGGCCCGGCGGCGCGATCGTTCGCCGCGAGCCTGGGACTCGATCCGCGTGTGGTGCACGAGGGCCGTTCGGCCGTCGAAGGACTCGACGCCTCGCCGCTGCCCGACCTGGCGACACCCCGGCTGACCTTCACCGGCAGGTTTCGCGAAGACAAGGGTCCAGACGTCCTCGTCGAGGCATTGCCGCTGCTCGCCAGTGAACTGGGCGAGCTGCCCCACTGCTACCTCGTCGGCGACGGACCGAGGCGACCATCACTGGAGCGGCGTATCCACGAGCTCGGGCTGGCCGAGCGGGTCCGATTCACCGGCTGGACCTATCAACCCGCCCGCTACGTCGCCGGAGCGGCGGTGCATGTCGTACCGTCCCGTGAAGAAGCGTGGTCGCAGTCGGCGGTCATCGCCATGGGTCTCGGCGTGCCGGTTGTCGGCACAGCCGTGGAGGGATTGCCCTTGACGTTGGGCGAGGGTCGAGGACTGCTCGTGGCCCCCGAGGACCCCTCGGCGCTCGCGGCCGGCATCGCCGGCATCGTTCGCGGCGAGGTGCGGACGGACATCGATGGGGGCCGCGCATACGCTGCGCGCTTCGAGGCCGGACTCGTGGCCGAGCATTACGCCGCCGTCTACCGCGGGGTGGTTGACGGTGGGTGAGAGCGGCGCGCCTAGCCGCGCTGAGGACCGTTGACCGTACCAGCGCCGCCAGTCCTGGCCACGGCCACGCCGGCCCGGTCGGCCAGACGGTCGAAGTCGAGCCCGGTCTCGCGCTCCCAACGTCGCAGGACCTCCCGCTCCCCGGGTCTCTCCGCGTCGTCGAGGACGACGGTCGCGCCAGGGGCGAGCCAGTTACGCAGGACGGGCAATGCGGGATACCGCGCCAGTCCGTGGCCGGGCGCGTAGGCGGGTGGGCCGTCCACGAGGAGCAGGTCGATGGGGTCGCCCCGAAGGGCACCGCGCAAACCAGCGGTGAGGGCATCGTGGTCGTACCAGTTCAGACCTCGCTCAGCCCGTGGGTGCGAGGCCAATGGCGCGTGGACAACCACCACCTCTGACCCCGTGCCCTCGCGGTCGAGTTGCTCGGTGACCCACTGGGCCCAGCCGGCGTCGTGCTCGACGGCGGCGATGCGGAATCCGCCTGGCGGCGAGCGTTGGCATAGCAGCCGGGCGAGGAGCACCGTGCTGATCCCGCTGCCGAGCTCGACGATCCGGCGCCGCCCATTGAGGACGATGTCGTTGCAGACGGTCGCGAGGCCGGCCGGCCGCATCGCACCGGAGCCCCATGGCAGGTAGGGCCCCGATAGCGCGGCCAAAGCCGCGCGGGCAGCCTCGTCGGAGAACTCCCTCCCGATGAGGGACGGGGGCGGAAGGTCGAAGGCGGCCACAGCTGACCGTAACGCGCCATGACGGGCCGGACCGCCTCCACTGCTCGAGGTGGGTCGCGCACGACCGATGCAAGCGGTGCGACCTGCATGTGATGATCGACCGATGGCAGAGGTGGAGACGCACATGAGCAGCGAGCCGCCCGTATGGCTGCTCGATGTCGATGGCGTCATCAACGCGAGCCGTCCCGGCTGGGGTACGGCGCCGCGCAGGGAGCACGTCTGGTCACCCAGCGACCACCAGAGCTACCTGATGCGCTGGGCGCCGGGCCTCATCGACCGGATCCGAGCCTTGCACGCCTCCGGCACGGTCGAGGTCCGCTGGTGCAGCACCTGGTGTCCGGACGCCGAGGCGCTCGAGCGGTTGTGGCGGCTCCCGCCACTGGAGCGTGCACTGACTGAAGTTCCGGTGCCGAAGGGCGCGTACGGTTGGCCGCTGAAGGTCGAGGCCGCCCGGGCGGTGCTGGCCGGCGGGCGTCGCCTCGTCTGGACGGACGACGAGGCAGTGCCGACGAGCGGTGTACTGCATGACGAACTGACCGCCGACGGGCGGGCGCTGCTGATCGCGCCCAACCCGACGCGCGGCCTGCAGCCCGACCACGTGGACGACATCGAAGCATTCCTTCACTCCTAGCCGGCGCGCTGGCTCGGCAGACTTCGGACTTATTCGTGGCTGACGGCTGGGACGGCCTTCGCCGCGTCGCCCTCGGCCGGGTCCGAACCTGCTGGCGCCATGCCCGGCATGGGCATTCCGCCGCTCATCGCCGGAGCGTGCTTGAGCTTGGCCACGACGAAGACTGCCAAGGCGATGAAGAGCACGGCGTTGACCCCCCCGATCACGTGCAGCGCTTGGGTGAATGCGTCCCGTGCGGAGTCGAGCAGGTGCGTGCCCACTGGAACTGGAAGCGTGTGCGCAATGGAGTTTGCGCCCGCGATGCTCTCGCCGGCCACAGCTGCCGGGCCGGGCGGAACCTCCGCCGGAACGGTCACATCGCCGCGGTAGATGGCGGTGGCGACGCTGCCCAGGAGGGCGACGCCCAAGGCGATACCGAGTTCGCCACCGGTGGACTGGAGCGAACCGGCTGCTCCCGCCTTCTCCTGGGGCGCGGAGGACATCATCAGGAAGCTGGCCAGTGTGCCCCCGAGGCTGGTGCCGAGGAAGATGACCCCCATACCGATCAGCAGGAGCGTGATTCCGGAGGACCGGTCGACCTGGGTGAGGAGTAGCGAGCCGATCGCGGAAACCACCACGCCGCCGGCCATGACGTAGGCGGGCCGCACGTTACGGGCGATTGCCGGGCCGGCGTTGCTACCGATCATGAGACCGATCGTTGGCACCAGCAACCACAATCCGACCTGCAGCGGTGTGAATCCCTCCACCATCTGCAGGTACAGCGCGATCATGAGCCCATTGCCACCCAGCATGAACCCGACGGCGAGTCCGAACACGATGACGCCGCTGATGGCCGGAGTACGGAAGAGGGTCAGGTCCAGCATCGGGTTGGTCATGCTGCGCTGGCGTACCAGGAACAGCACCGCGAAGACCAGACCCACCGCGATGGTCACCAAGGGCACCGCGCCCCAGCCATTACGCGCCAGCTCCTTGAGGCCGTAGATGAAAGGCAGGAGAGCGGCCAGGGAAAGGATGAGGCTGACGGGATCCAGCGTGCCCGCCTGCGGGTTGCTGTGCGTGGGCAGCAGCGCTGGGCCCATCACCACGACCAATGCCATGACCGGAATGCCGATGAGGAACACCGAGCCCCACCAGAAGGAGTCCAGCAGCAAGCCACCGATCACCGGGCCGAGGACGACGCCGAGCATGATCGACGATCCCCAGGCGCCGAACGCGGCACCCATCTGCTTGGGGTCCGGGAACATCCCTCTGATGAGCGCCAGGACGGAGGGCATGACTGTGGCGGCGGCGACACCCATCAGAGCACGGGCGATGAGCAGCATCGTCGTGCTGGTGGAGTACGCACCTAGCAGTGAAGCTGCGATGAATCCGGCCGCGCCGGCCAGCAGTACCGTGCGGTGGCCGATCCGGTCGCCCAGGGTGCCCATCGTGATCAGGAACCCGGCGATCATGAAACCATAGATATCTGTGAGCCACAGTTGCTGGGTGGCGCCTGGCCCGAGATCGGCGCCGATATGCGGGAGTGCCAGGAACAGGATGCTGATGTCAGCTGTGGTAAGCAGGGTTGGCAGGCAAAGGATGGCCAACGCGATCCACTCTCGCCGCCCTGCCTGGGGCGGCGCGTCGACTATCGTCATTGTGGGTCCTCTCATCGTCGGTCCGCACAGGGTGAGTGCGACTCATTAGGTATGACGGCGTCATGAATACGCCACCGACCGCCGCGATTCGGCGGCCGGTGGCGAGGTGTGAACGGTGCCAGGCCTATGCCCCGTCGTAGGCGTCCTTCAAGGCCCGTATGTCAATCTTCTTCATCTCGAGCATGGCTTTCATGACTCTGTTTGACTTGTCCGGATCGGGGTCGCTCAACATGTCGGACAGGGCAGTGGGAATGATCTGCCATGACAAGCCGTACTTGTCTTTCAACCAGCCGCACTGCCCTGGTTCCCCGCCGTCGGTGAGCTTCTCCCACAGCTCGTCTACTTCTTCCTGATTCTTGCAGCTCGTATACAACGATACGGCCTCGTTGAACGTGAAATGAGGGCCACCGTTCAAGGCTATGAATTTCTGGCCCTCGAGCTCGAATGTCACTACCATGGCCGTACCCTTCGGTCCGGGACCGGCTTCGCCATAGCGTTGTACATCCACAACTCGTGAATTGCCAAAGACCGAGGCATAGAAGCTTGCTGCCTCTTCGGCTTGGTTATCAAACCACAAGTACGGGGTGATGCTCGGCATGATGTGCTCCTTACGTTGAATCGAAGGCAGGCTATATAAGTCAGGTTCTCGATGCTCGTCGTACTCGATCATCGATCTCCTCTCACTCGTGGCGCGCTCGTCTTCCGTGAACATCCTCGGCGCGTCTACCTACGCGTCGAACAGAGCGGCGCGGGTTCGACACACGAACTTCAAGATCTTTTGATGGGTACGCGAACGCGCGGCCGCCACCCGCGGTCAGCACCCGGCCGGGTCCGTCTCCACTCACCTGACCCTCGCTCGTGACGAGTGCCATGATCGAGCGTGGAGGTCACGCAGCCAACCACGGGAGGCCACCCACATTGCCCGAGGAACTCGAACATCCGGCATCTGTCCCCGGCGGGCGTCGCCTTAGCCTGCAAGCTGACTGCGAACGCTGCTTCGGCCTGTGCTGTGTTGCCCCGGCCTTCAAGGCCTCGGCAGACTTCGCCATCGACAAAGTCGCCGGGCACCCGTGCCCACATCTGCAAACGGACTTCCGCTGCGACATTCACAACCGCCTCAGGCAGCGGGGCTTCCCGGGTTGCGCCGTCTACGACTGCTTCGGCGCGGGGCAAAAGGTCGCTCAAGTAACCTTCGGCGGGCAGGATTGGCGGCGCACGCCGCGAATCGCAGTGCAGATGTTCACGGTGTTCACCGTCATGCGGCAGCTCCATGAGCTGCTCTGGTACCTGACCGAGGCGCTGACGCTCCAACCAGCCCACCCGCTATACGCCGAGCTCGGCCACGCGCTCGACGAGACCGATCTCCTCACACACAACAGCCCCGACGCTCTCGTGGGACTGGACATGACTGCGCACCGACGAGAGGTCAATGCCTTACTGCGACACACAAGCGAACTCGTGCGAGCCGGGGCGGCCCTGAGTTCCGAAGTCGACATCATCGGCAAAGACCTCAGCGACGCCGACCTCATCGGCAAAGACCTCAGAGGCGCCGACCTCCGAGGCGCCAACTTGCGAGCGGCATCTCTCATCGGAGCTGACCTCAGAGGCGCCGACCTGAGATTGGCCGACCTCATCGGGGCCGACTTCAGAGGCGCTGACCTCAGCGGTGCCGACCTCACCGGGAGCATATTTCTCACCCAATCCCAGCTCGATGCGGCGAAGGGCAATGTGGACACAAAGTTGCCGTCAGCGCATACCCGCCCCACGCATTGGCAGCCTTAAAGGCTGCGGCCCTGTGCGGCGCTCAACGTGGGGAGTGCAGCCAGGGTTGCCTGAGGTCGAAGAACTCCGGCGCGCCGATGCTCAGGGCGTTCACTTCGTCCATCTGCGCCTTCAGTGCCGGTGGCGGCTCCTTGCGTTCGCCTTCGCGCGCCGCCTCCTCGGAGGTGAAGTACAGCGCCATGGTGTAAGCCCCGCCGTCGTGCTGGACAGCGACGCTGCCGACAATGTCGGGGCGGAACGCGGCCCACTCATCGGAATCCTGTGCCATCAGCTCCATAGCGCGGTCAGGGTCGGTGCCGCGGCCCTGCATGACCTGGACGAAGCCCGCTTGGTCCGGGTCGCCGATGATGTCGACGACGACGTTGCTGCTGTCGCGGAAAGTCGGCTCTCCGGTGAACAGCTTGGCAGTCTCCGCCCACCACCGGTCCTGCTCGGGTCGGTCGCTATTGCGCCGGGCCGCCTCCTCGGACTCGAACCGGGCGAGCGCGATGAACCTACCGTCGTCGGTCACCCCGGCGGTCGAGCCGAGCCAGCCAGTGGCACCGGGCGCGAGCTCCTGGGCCCACCGCTCGAGCGCTGCGCGTGCCTTCCCCGCGTCGGAAACCTGTCCCTGAATCACCTGAACGAACACCGCGAACCCCCTTGCTTCGACACACAATCGTCTCGGTGCGTGCCATTGATGCGACCGCACGGTGACTTCGACGATACCGCCGGAGACGAAGGTTGGCTGGGAGTTGGCTCCGTACGCGGCCGAGATTACTCACCAATGCGGCGAGCGCGAGCGCGCCGCTTGCCCTCGTGCATCGCCTGCACCCGGGCGACCGGGATCGCCCGCCCCTCCTCGATTAGGTGGGCGTCCAGTTGCTGCGGGTCGGGCATCTGGTTGGCCCACGGATCGCCGTCCGCGATCAGGCGCGCCGCCGTGTGCAAGGTGAAGTCTGTCGGCGAAACGCGATCAAGCTCGTCCCACGAGAGCGGGAACGACACTGGCACGCCCGGTCGAACGCGGGGGCTGTATGCCGCCACCACCGTCGCTCCGCCGACTCGGGTCGAATCGAGGAACACCTTGCCTCCGCGGTCCTCCCGGATATAGGCCGTGGTGGCCAGAGCGGGGTCCAGGCGCTCGGCACGCGCCGCGATCGCACGGGTCGCCGCGGCCACCTCATCGATCGTCGCCTGCGAGTCGATCGGTACGAACACGTGCACTCCCTTGGCCCCGCTGGTCTTGACCGCGCTCAGCAGGCCGACGTCGGCCAGGACCTGGTGGACCAGGTGCGCGGCGCGGACGGCCAGCGGGAACGAGTTATCGGACGGCGGGTCGAGGTCGAGCACGAGGTGGGTGGCGCGGTCCCACCGATCGGCGCGGATGAGCGTCGGGTGGTACTCCACGGCGCGCTGGTTGGCGAACCACAACAAGGTACGGCGGTCGTTGCACAACGCGTACGACACCTCGCGCTTCGAGGTCTCCGCCCACAGCGGCACT
>Ga0209843_1000224_pt1 | contig 10722 bp, 17 predicted proteins | sample GWRWS1_20_30_FD_187222 | JGI IMG/M metagenome (GOLD analysis project Ga0209843, IMG submission 187222) | Riverbed sediment microbial communities from areas with vegetation nearby in Columbia River, Washington, USA - GW-RW S1_20_30 (SPAdes)... | ecosystem: Environmental > Aquatic > Freshwater >... | reverse complement strand
TCCGCCGGTTGGCCGAGCAGCTCAACGTCCACCCCGAGGCCCTGCGGAACTGGATCCGCCAGGACGAGGCCGACCGCGGCCAGCGCCATGACCGGCCGACCACCGACATGATCGAGGAGAATCGGCGGCTTCGCCGGGAGAACGCCGAGCTGCGGCGGATCAACGACGTGCTACGGGCCGCCAGCGCATATTTCGCCTCAGAGATCGACCCGACCCGGAGGAATTCATGAGCTTCATCGACACCCATGACTTCCCAGTCGATCTCGTATTACGGGTTCTGAGCGTGCCCTCCTCGACCTACTACGACTGGCGGGCCCGCCAGACCGCACCCAGTCGCCGGCAAATGGAAGACGCCGAGCTCTTGGAGATGATCGTAAAGATCCGCGGCTCGCATGAGTTCGCCGGCACCTACGGATCTCCGCGGGTGTGGCTGGTCCTGCGCCGGCAGGGCGTGCGGTGCGGCCGCAAACGCGTCGAACGGATCATGCGCGCAAACGGGCTGCAGGGCGCGTTCCTGCGCAAGGGGTGGAAAGGCGGCTCCACCAAGCAGAACCCTCGCCACAGCGCTGCACCTGACCTGGTCGACCGGGACTTCACGGCCACCGAGCCGAACCGGCTGTGGGTGGCCGACCTGACCCGGATCCCGACCGGGGAGGGAGTGCTGTGGCTGGCCAGCGTGCGGGACGCGTTCTCCAACAAGGTCGTCGGTTGGGCCACGGACGCCCGCGCCGACACCGAGCTGGTGCTCACCGCCCTCGACCACGCCCTGCGGTCCCGCAAAGTCCATGATGGACAGTTGATACATCACAGTGACAAGGGCTGCCAATATACTGCGCTGCGGTTCACCCAGCGCCTCCACGATGCGGGCATCGCCCCGTCCACCGGCAGCGTCGGGGACAGTTTCGACAACGCCCTCGCGGAAAACCTATGGTCGACCATCAAGACCGAGCTGATGTACTGGGCCGGCTCCCAGTTCGACACCCGCGCCGAAGCTGAGGCAGCACTGCTGCGCTACATCGACGGCTGGTACAACCCGCGCCGCATCCAGGAAGGCCTCGGCGGTTTCTCGCCCGACGAGTACGAGGAGATGTGGCACCGCCAAGACGACCCAGCTATCATCCACCCCGAGCCGGAACCATCCAGATAATCAAGTCTCCGGAAAACCGGGGGAACCTCAGAGCGGGCGCGGGCGGATAACCCGGTTCCGGCGGCGCGCCGCTCCAGCGGCTTGCGCACCAAGCAGCGCGGACTGCTCGGACACGTCGGGCCCGGCCGGCCGCGCAGTGGTGGGCGTCTGGTGCGCCAGCCGAGTCTGTTGCCCGAGGCGCTCGAGCCGGACGACGTCGCGGCCTTCCTTTCCGATCTGCGGACCCTGCGGGATCGGGCGATAACGCTGCTGATGCTGCTGGGCGGGCTGCGGTCGGCGGAGGTGCGGTCTTTGCGACTGGCCGATGTGGACATGGGGCTGCGCCGTGTGCGGGTGACAGGCAAGGGCGGCAAAGAACGAATCGTCCCGGTGGACCAAGCGTTCTTCGCCGAGCTGGCGGCGTATCTGCGTGAGGAACGTCCGGCGGCGTGTGCGTCGGCGGCATGCTTCGTGGTTCTGCGGGGGCCTACGGCCGGGCAGCAACTCACGGAGGCCGGGTTGCGGCGGATCTTTCGGACCCACCGGGCGAGCTCAGGCGCGATCCGCGTACGGCCGCACCGGCTCCGGCACACTTATGGCACGGAACTGGCAGCGGCTGGCATCGACTTGCTGGCGTTGCGGGAACTGATGGGGCACGCCAACCCGGAGAGCACGGCCGCCTATGTGCATCTGGCCCCGGAGGTGCTCGCTGTCGAGTACGCCCGCGCCCGGGCGGTGCGGTCATGAGCGCAGCTGCTGCGGTCACGCTGCGCCGACAAGGGGCACCGGATTTGCTGATCGCCTACGCCGACGCGGTCGCACAGCTACCCACGAATCCCGACTGCAAGCGGCTGCGGCGTAACGCCGCCAAGTCCTTGCTGTCGATGCATCCACAGCTGTCGGTGTGGATGTCGCGGCCGACCTGGGCTCGGCTCGCCGATGTGAAACGAACCGGCACGTGGCCTTTTCTCACCTGGTGCTTCGTCGAGGGCCACCTGCGTCCAGACGTCGATCTGCTCCTCGCCAAGAAGCCCGGCGACCTCTACGAGCAATGGGTCGCGCGCAATCGTGAGGACATCGCCCGCGTCGTCGAGGTGGCCTGTCAGTTCGGCTGGAGCGCGAACTGGACGCGGGACGTTTCCCGAGGCGGGCTGGCCCTGGTCTGCCTCACCGCGGGGAAGACCCTCACCGAGCTGACCGACGCGGACTTCACTGCCTTCGCCATGGCGCTGGCCGAAGCCCCCACTGCGGGTGCAGACGCCAAGTCGCACAACTCGGCTCGTGCGTTCAGTCTGCATCAGGCCTGCTACGAGCTGAGGATCTGCCAACATCCGCCGCGGATGGCCCGGCGTGGTAAGGCCACTCTCGACCAACGGCTCAAAGCCACCATTGTCCAACCGAAGATCCGCGAGATCGTCCTGCGCTATCTGAACACGGTGGCGGCGACCCTGAGGCCCAACACCGTTGAGCTTCGCACCGACAGCCTCATCTCCTTCGCCGAGTACTTGGCCGCCCACCACCCAGACGTTCGTCGACTGACCCAACTCACCCGCGGGCACATGGAAGCCTTCCTCATCTACAACCATGGTCGGCCATGGCGTGGTCGGGTCGCCCGTGACCAGCCTGTATCTCAATGCGTCAGCAAGCGGACCGTCATCGACCTTCGCTGCTTCCTCGAAGACCTGGCTATCTGGGGGTGGGCCGAACGTCCGACCGTGCGGCTGCTGTTCCCTACCGACATTCCCAGGCTGGACAGGCCTTTGCCGCGAGCGCTGCCCCCAGACGCCGATCGCGACCTGATGTCCGCGATCGCTGAGCTGGCCGACCCGTTCGCCCGCACCGCGCTGACCATCCTGCGGGGTACCGGCATCCGGCTTGGGGAACTGTTGGATCTCGAGCTCGACTGCGTCTGGGACTCGTCGAGCCACGGCAGCTGGCTGAAGATCCCGGTCGGCAAGCTCGGCACGGAACGCACCGTCCCGCTAGACGCCGACACTCTCGCCGCGCTGGATGAGTGGATGCAACTGCGTGGTCCGCAGCGTGCCCTGCCGCATCCTCGGCTGCAGCGGCCGGCCGACTTCCTGTTCGTGGAACGCGGTCGCCGGCTATCCGCCTACCGGCTTCGCCAGGGCCTCGACGACGCCGCCGTAGCGGCGGGTCTGCGCGGCCACGACGGGCAGCCACGTCATGTGACCCCGCACCAGCTCAGACATTCCTACGCGACCAGTCTCATTAACGCGGGCATGTCCCTGCAGGCGCTGATGGCACTGCTCGGTCACGTGTCCACGGAGATGACCCTGCGATACGCGGCGCTCGCTGCGCCAACCATCCGGGCCGCCTACGAGGAAGCCATGGGCAAGGCCCGTACGAGGCTCACCCTCACCATCGCCCCAGTCGGGAAGCCCATCGTGCCCAACCGCATCGCGTGGCTACGCGAGGAAATGCTCAAGACCCGCGTCGCGCACGGCTACTGCTCCCGCCAACTCACAGCCGAGGCCTCCCCCTACGCCAACATCTGCGAGCAATGCGACAACTTCGTAAGCGCACCCGAGTTCGTCCCCGCGCTGCAAGCCCAACTCACTGACGCCACTGCGCTGCGCGACGACGCCGCCGACCGCGGCTGGCACACCGAGGTCGCCCGCCACTCCCGCGTCATCGCAAGCATCGAACGCCACCTCACCCGACTCACCCGACACGCCCAACGAAGCGCCGATGCGTGACCCTGCCACCCAGGGCCGGTTAATCGAGATCTACTTCTCCGTCACCCAGCGCAAACTACTCACACCCGACGACAGCGACGACCTCACCACCCTCGCCGAACGCATCCAAGCCTTCGAACAGCGCTACAACGCCGCAGCCGAACCATTCGACTGGAGGTTCAACACCGACGACCTGCACCGACTACTCCAGCGACTCAAGCCATAACCCCCGACGAACAAGCGGGCTTGACCACTAGTCAGCGGTGATCTGCTCTATCGACTGAGCGGCGGTGGCGAGTACGGCAGTGTCGCCGCTGCGGGTATGCGCATCGATCGCGGCGTCGACGAACTTGATCGCGTGGGCATCACCGGACTCCGCCCCCGCGCCGCATGACCTCGTCAATGTCCAAACGGACGCGCCCGGGAGGGGCGGGCGCGCGTGGACCGGGGCGAACGCGGCCGTGACCGCGGCTGCCGCTGCCCGGGCGCCGTCGAGACTCGGCGACCGCAGCGTTTCCGTCAGAGCCGGCAGGGCGCGCGTGACGGCGTTCGGTGCGGTGGCGGCGTGTACGAGCATGACCGGGCTGGCGTATCCGTGCGTACCGTACATGGCGACGGCGGCGTCAACGATGGCGCCGAGACGGGCCGGCACATCCTCGTCGTCGCTGCCAGGCACTCCGCCTGCCGCCGCAGGCCACTCGGCCAGGTCGGCAAGCTGCGCAAGGCGGGCAGGAACGCCATACCGCTGGTCAGGAACTCGGGGTAACGCGTCAAGCGCGGACCGGGGGTCGGTTGTTACGGTCCGGCGCCGGGCGGAGCGAGGGGCTGCCACCGGGCTGCCCAGTAGGCCAGCCCTTGGCCGAGCTCGGCGACGCGCCGAGCGGTCTCGTTGTCGAGCAGCGCGCGTACCGCGTGGCCAACTCGGATCACGCGGTGGGTCGCGCCCGCGGCAATTCCCGGCAGCAGGCGCGGCCACCATCTGACGAGCACCTCGCGCCAGGGTTCCCCGGCCAACTCGCGGTCGAAGTAATTCAGCCAATCGCCGGTGCGCACCGCGTCACCCAGGGGGTCACGCCACTCGTCGGCAGGGATGGAACAAATGCCACGCGGCCGCTCTTCCAGCCCGATCCGCATACGAGTCGAGCCACCGATGAACGGCCCCGTTGTGCCCATAGTGGACCAACGCATCCACCACCATCGGGACGTGATTGGACAACCAGCCGTTCCGCTCCGGGCCGGTGTGTCGCACACGTTCGTATCGTCCACGTTGCGATCTTGTCGGCGATGTCGACGGACGCTCGACGCGTTGACCTTGTGGAACATACCGGTCGATCCCCGAGGGTGGCGTCGCTCGAGGAATCGGCGACATCGCCAGCGTCGGCCGAGGTCGAGGCGCCGGCGGCGCCGGGTGAACGCACTTGGCGTCAGGAGCTTACCGAGCAGCTGCTGGAGCGGGCGAAGACTGACGGAGTGCGCCTGGTCGGCCCGGACGGGCTACTGACGGGGATCACAACGGCGATGACGGAGACGGCGCTGCAGACCGGCGCGGTCAACGAGGAGCTCGCCGCGTGGCGCAACCGACCGCTGGACCGCATCTATCCGGTCGTTTTATCGAAGCCATCGTGGTCAAGATCTGTGATGGGTCGGTGGCGAACCGGCCGGTCTACGACGTGGTCGGGGTCAACCTCGACGGGGAACTCGACGTGCGCGGCCTGTGGGTCGGCACCGGCGGTGAGGGTGCCAAACAGTGGCTGACGTATCTCGCCGAGCTCAAGAGACCGTGGCGTGGCCGACGTGCTCATCGTCTGCTCCGACGACCTCAAAGGTATCGGCGAAGCCATCGAGGCGACCTGGCGCGGGGCCACCCACCAACCTGTGTGGCCCATAGGAACGGGCGACGCTGCGCTACACCAACCGCAACGACTGGCAGACGGTAACCCCTGCCATGCATGCCATCTAGACTGCCTCCACACTAGATGAGGCGTTGTCACGGTTCGACGACCTCCACGACGAGTGGGGCGCCAAGTGCCCGCCGTCGTTCGGCTGTGGCGCGAGTCGTGGGAGAAGCTCACCCCGTTCCTCGCCTTAGATGTGGAGGTCGCCAAGGTCATCTACAGCACCAGCATGATCGAATCTTTGAACTCGAGGTTCCGCTGAGCCTGCCACCGGCGAGGGCGAACTTTCCCACCGAACAGGCCGCACTTATAGTGCTCTACCTCGTGATCCGAGCCAGGAGCCGTAACGGCAAGACCCTCATCGACCGAGTCAAAGGCTGGAAGCAAGCACTCAACGCGTTCGCTCTCAGTCACGGCGACCGGGTCAACATCAACTAAATCAACCACCCCGCCGGACGCTCATAGACTGATCCGGCCAGGCCCCCAACTCCGCTCTGCGGACACCAAACGAACCGCAGGCCGGCCGCGCGATTGGCGCAGCGTCTGAGCCGTGGCGACCGGGGCAGCAACGCCGCTGAGGTTGTCGTTGGCGCTAGGCACAGGTGGACCTGCGGACGTTCCTGGAGGGACGGTTTCGTCAGGACTCGATGTGCTCCGAACAGGATATCCAGCACCGTGGAGGTACGGACGCCCGCGCCGCTGTCAAGTTCGCCCGCTTTGTCGTCGAGGCCCTGGCGGGCCCGTTGTTGTCGGTCATGTTGGAGGAGCTCGCCGTTGTGGGCGATCACGGGTGAGCCTGGGTACCACTGGTCGGGGTGGGACGGGTGTCGCGACGATGAATGAGCTTGTGGTTTGGCCGTCCATAAGGAAGCGGTCGAGGATAGCCTCGAGCGCCTCGATGGCTGGCACGTGCACCTTAAGCAAGAAGCAGTCGTCGCCGGAGATGCGGTGGCATTCGGTGACCTCGGGGGTGCGCTCGGCCAGGTCGGCGATCTTCGGGATTTGTCCTAGGCCGGGTCGGATGCGGACCCAGGCGGCCACCGGCAGACCGATAGCGGCAGGGTCGATGTCAAGGCGGTAGCCGCGGATGATGCCGGCTCGTTCAAGTCGGCCGATGCGTTCGCGCACTGCCGGGGCGGACATGCCGACTCGGCGCGCCAGTTCGGACGTGCTTAGCCGCGGGTTGGTGACGAGGATCTGCAGGAGCTGCGCGTTGACCCGGTCCAGCAGCGGCGTTCCATTCTGAATGTCAGGTGGCCGTTCAGCTGCGCGATTGGTGGACATGTTCCTACTCGGCCTTCATATGATTATGTTGTTCTGCCCTTGTACCCTCAATCTGGCCTCCACGCCAACGGGGGAATCGCACTGGCCTCCACGCTATCGGGGGAATCCCAATCCTCCTTGGCCACCCAGAAGCCGCCGGGCTGGTTGCGGTTGGCGCGGAGCAGGTCGATGAGATCCCGACGGGCCTGTTCGTACTCGACGCTGCCCTCGGCAGCGGCCTCCAGCGCGCTCCGATACGGCTGGCCGATGGTCACCTCCCCGGGATCGGAGACGACCGGCGGAGCGCCGGCTCTCTCGAGCACGAGGAACGAGTCGCCGAGAACGAGGTAATCGGCACGACCGTCGGTCAGCCGCAGGAGGGCCAGGGTCGCCGACGGGCGCGGGGATCAGCGAGATCGCAGGTGCCCCAGTGGGCATCCGCCACCCGCTCGATGGCCTCGCCGAGCAGCGTCGGCAGGCTCCGGTTCGCGTCGAGCGGCAGCAGGCTGAGCAGTTCACCGCCCAGGCGGTTCGCATACCAAGCCACGCCATGCCGGCAGATCGACTCGATCCCGCATACGCCGGCACCGTCGATCAGCACGGCTGCCGTCGGTTTGACGCCGGTGAAGTCCTCGTTTGCGCAACCCGTCCGAGCCGCAGCGGCTGCCATCGCCACGCGATGCCGTGCCGCCCTCCGACCAATTCAGACACCCACCATAACGCCCCGACGCGCTCAGCCGCACACATCTGCTGCCGAGCGTCGCGATGCGCGAGGTCATGCCGATGTGGGGATGGATGGCGTGACCTTGCCGCGCAGTACCGTGCGACCATGCAGGTTCGGCGCTTCGCCGGGGTCATCGCAGTCCATGACGATCGGATCGTGCTCGTGCGCGAACGGCACGAAAGCTGGGGCGGGGAATTCTGGAACATCCCCAGTGGCATGTTGGAGCGCCACGAGACGCCGGTCGTCGGTGCTGTGCGAGAACTGGCCGAGGAAACGGGCCTCGTGGCGGCAACCGATGGCCTTCGTCTCGTCGGGACGTCATCGACGACGAGCGAGACCCATCGTTCACTGGCCTGGAACTTCACGACGGTAATCGACAGACCGCTTATCGCCGTCAACGATCCAGACGACTTGATACTGGGAGCCGAGTGGTTCACCCGGGGCAAGGCGATTGACCTGCTGAGGCGGCTTCCGTACCGCCCCCTTCGCGAACCCGTAGTCGCATACCTCACTAAGAGCGTCGAACCGGGTTCGCACTGGCGCTACGACACAGCGGACGCAGACCCGGTCGTGACATCCCTTGGCGAGGCGTGAGTGGCATTTGCTGGAAGACGGTCGCCGGCACTCCATGAACATCCTCATCTTCCTGCCGACGCAGTTGCAGCCACACCCGCGGGGACCCGTACGTGCCGGCGAACTCGTGCGCTGTGCGGATCTTGACGATCATCTCCAGCAGCTCGGCGTCTTCCCGCTGCCGGCGGCTGGGCGAGACCTGCCGGGCCCGCCAGTCGTAGCAGGTCGAGGCGGGGATGCTCAGAAACACAGAGGGGTGCCAGATTGGTGCAGACAAATCTTGGCGCAACACGGCCGGGTCAGGGTGGATTGCCGCAGGTGCGCCAACGGGCCGGTACGCCATCAGGCAGCGAGCAACTGTCGAAACTGGGCGTCGTCCTGGTCCACCGGCGGCTCGTCAGCGTCGGCAACGAAGATCGCGAGAAAGCTGCTCTCCGCGCCTGCGTTAGTGAGCAGATCACGCCACGACAACAGGTTCGGGTGCGGGTGGTGCGTGGCGGCCTCAGCCGGAGCCAGCCGTTCGACCGCGTCAACGAACTCCTCGCGGTCCAGCCGAAAGTCGCCAGTCGTAGCGACATAGCCGCAGACGAAGGCGAGTACGACCGCCGGGAGCGGTTGTGCCGCGCCGAACGCGTTCACGCGGCAAATTAGTGGGGTCGAGCGAGTGGTGGCGGCAAAGTTGGAGGCGGTCTGCTTGCGAGGCAGCGAGTTAGATCGAGGCGCCGACGATGCTCGCGATGGAATCGCGTACGGCGGGTGATGACGCGGATATCACGCTCTACAGCGCGGTGTCCCCCCGGATCGCTAGCCCCACCCGGGCGGCGCCCTCGAAGCGGTATACCGCGTCGCATTCCTGGTTCCCGGCCTACCCGTATGTGGTGGGTAGTTCGGAGAACTGCTCCCTGAGCTGGTCGAGTGCGTATCAGGCAAGGGATGGTCGAGTCGGCGTCCACGTCTGCGTGCCACTGCAGGGCGTCCCACGCACACGTGAATGTAGACGAGGAGGAATCCTTGGCGTAGTGGGTGGGGGAGTCGCTGGTGAGCGCGTAGGCGTCGGTGCGCGAGCGTTGGACGAGTCCGTTGCTCTGCAACCAGGAGATCGACGAGGCGGCGAGCAGGCTGGCGTCGCTCCACGGTTGGTGCGAAATGAGAGCGCGTCTGATGATGAGGTTCCGCAGAGAGGAGTTGGGATGGACGGCAACCACTTTCACGTCATCGTCCGCGATCTAGCTGGCGCGTTGGCCTGGTTCGCCCGGGTCTGGACCGCAGAGCCAGTGTATCGGGAGGAAGGCATGGCTATGATCCGGTTTGGTCCGATCCTCTTGATCCTCGACCAAGATGAGGAAGAAACCATCACTACGACTGGATACGCCACCGCTGGCCGCGATGCCAATTTCCGAACAGTGGTTGGTCGCGGCGCCCAAGCGATCGAGGAGCCGGCGGACCGGAGCTGGGGGGTGCGGGCGGCGTACCTCAAGGGACCAGGCCGCATCCCCTTAGAACTGGAACAAGCGCTGGACGCCAATGCGCGGAGCAGCGACTCCGCCACCTGACAACGCGGCGGCTCGAAGGTCAATGATCTCGCCCTCTGCCACCGCATGATCCACCCCAGGTGGCCTGTGGGGTTCCAAAATGTCTTCATGGGCCCTGATCTGGGCGGATGCTTCGATGTCCGTCGGCGGTGCGGGATGATCGGGATGTGTGGTTGCCTCCGCTGTACGTGCTCTTTTGCCGGATCTTCGAGGGGCTGGCACGGCTCGCCCGGAGCCGGGCGAGCCTCCAGGTGGAGCTACTCGTGCCGCGTCACGATGCCTCAGTTTGTGGGTGTAGCCAACGCGTGCTTCACCGCGGCCGCGGCAGCCTGATGGACTGTGGGATCCACGTCCTGGGCGTCGGCCTGAAGGAGCCCCGGACCACCGGCCAGCGCGTCGCCCGGCCGATGCGGTGCGAGATTGAAGTGCAGGTGGGGCACGCGGTCGCCGAAGACGTACACGTATACCTTGTCGGCGGCGGTGGCCGTGCGCAAGGCGGCGGTGACACGAGCCAGGACCGGCCCCAACGTCGCTGCTTCCATGCTGTCGAGGTCGGTGATGAAGGGAATGTGGCGGTGCGGTTCGAGGTGAGCGAATCCGACCACGGGCCCTTGCAGCACCACTGAGAGGCGCCAATGTTCGTCCTCCCACACTCGTCTACGCCGGAAGTGGGCATCGGCGTCGCTGACGCGGCACAGCAGGCACCCAGACGCAGTCACGCCTTGAGTCTGGCGTACCGCGCGCGCTAGTGGCAGGTCGGCCCGGGCCCGGGTGGATGTCCTGCGCAAGGAACTGTGCGATAAGCGGGACGACACAGTCGACTGATCTCTCTCGCGTCCAACTCGCCAACGACGCGTCGGCAACGTCCGGTCATGCTTGATGTGCGGATGCCTTGCTGCCCCGGGTCACG
>Ga0209843_1000223_pt1 | contig 10726 bp, 10 predicted proteins | sample GWRWS1_20_30_FD_187222 | JGI IMG/M metagenome (GOLD analysis project Ga0209843, IMG submission 187222) | Riverbed sediment microbial communities from areas with vegetation nearby in Columbia River, Washington, USA - GW-RW S1_20_30 (SPAdes)... | ecosystem: Environmental > Aquatic > Freshwater >... | reverse complement strand
CTCGTGCTTGCACGGGCGTAGTCCTTCCGTTCGAGAGTTGGTCCTCTTTGTACGGAACCTACGCCCGTCGTCATTTACACCGGCGGATGGACACGACCCGGATACGTGGCGACAAGAACGAGTCCGTCTGAGCCCGCGCCCCGCGCAGGGTGAGCTCAGCTGAGCCCTGTCATACCCTGTACCCGAGCGGTGCGCCGGATCGACGGGTCCAGCAGCCGATCAAGGCCGCCACATCGATCACCGTCTGATGGATCGCCGTCTGTCGCACAATCGGCGCTAGTGGCTGGTGGTGCCCGGTCACCCAGCGTCGACGGAACTGACGGAGATCGTGAACCGCCACCGACCGGGAGCGAGGTACTGGCACAGACCTCCACGGTGGGAATCTGCGGGACGGATCGGGAGATCGTCGGGCTCGGATACGGCTGCCCGCCCGAGGGCGAGGAACGACTCGTCTTTGGCCACGAAGCGGTCGGTCGGTCTCGACCCGGTGATCTGGTCGTCGGCATCGTCGGTGTTCCCGATCCCGTACCGAAGGACGCTCGACTGATCAAAGTGGACGCTGCGCCAGCCGAGAGGGCCGTGCTGCTCGAACCTGCTTCCGTGATCGCGAAGGCATGGGAGCAGGTCGTACGTATCGGTGAACGCGCGTGCTTCAGCCCCCGCGTCGCCGTCATCATCGGTGCCGGCGGACAACGGACATGACCGAGACGGTGGACGACATCAAGGTCGTCGTCCACGTCCAGGCGCTGTCGGCAAAGGTCACCAGGCAGCGGTCGCGGTGCCAGGCCATCCCCGTCGCGGTCGGGGCACAACATGCGGCCATCCTGGCTCCGGCGGGTGGGTTGCCCATGCCCTTGGCTGTATGCAAGCCGACAGCAGCCTAGTGAATCACGGCTCTTGAATCGCCGAGGCGGGCATCGCTATTGTGGCGCCAACCCTCGACCGGCTTGCATCCCCCGTTGCAGCCGCGTCTTCCGCCGGCTGGCTTCCCCCCGTGGCCAGCCGGCGGACCTTTTGGCGGAGTCGACGCAATCGCGCAATGCCTGGCGTACTTGGCCGTAGGCTACGCGGGCTCCATTCCGACCTCAGCGAACGCCGGCCCGGGCCGGTCCACGGAGAAGAGGGGTCAGGTAGACATCGAACGCGACGCATACCACCCGGGCTGGCCATGCTCGCACGCTGCCCGGCCATGACCTCTGTGCCAGCGTGCGCTGTTAGGAAAACGGTGGCACGATCCGACGCCAGTGCTGACGTCGGTCGATGTGATCGCCTATCGCCGTGAGGCTCGGCGCCGACACATCATCGGGATTCGTTGGTGTCTCGATCGCGGATGGCGCCGCTGGTCTCGGCCCGCTGGAGCCCGACGAGCACTGCCGCAGTGATGGCTGCTGCGAGCAGGACGGCGAAGGCGATGACGACAGCACGAGGGCCAAGATTGGACAGCCAGCTGGATAGGGCCGTCTGGATGCGGGCCGCACCATCGATGATCGGGTCCGCGGTGTCGGCGTCGTCGAACACTCGGATCTCGAACCAGCCGTACCAGGCGACATAAAGCCCGGCCACCACCAGCAGGGCACCGCCGAGGCGGTTGATGATCGGGCCGGCACGCCTCAGTGCCCGGACGAGGGACACGTCAGCCACCGCGACGGCGAGGGCGACGATCCCGACCACCAACACCATCCCGGCCGCGTAGGTGACAAACAGGGCGACGCCGGCCGCCGGCGAGGATCCGCTGCGAAACGCGGAGACCACCACGGCCAGGAACGGCCCGATGGTGCAGCCCAGGGAGGCGATCGCGTATGAAGCGCCGAACGCGACCATGGGCCAGAACCGGCGTCGCACCGCTGGCCCACGGCCGACGCCGATACGGAGTGCGGGCAGCTCACGGCCGGCAAGCAGCCAACCGCCGAGTCCGGCCAGCGTGACGCCGATGAGGATGCTCAGCCAGGGCAGGTTGCGAGCCGCGAGGTCCGCGACGGGTGCGGTTAGTAGTCCGAAGGTGCCGAATACGGCCACGAAGCCCAGCGCCATGGCGCCGGTGAGGGTCAGCGCGCGGATGACGGCGGTGAGCCGGTTGGTGTCGGGGGCTTGCGCACGGATGACGGCGGTGAGCCGGTTGGTGTCGGGGGCTTGCGCGCGGATGACGGCGGTGAGCCGGTTGGTGTCGGGGGCTTGCGCGCGGTCGCCGACGACGAGCAGCGAGAGGTAGGCGGGCAACAACGCGAATCCGCACGGGTTGACCGCGGCGAGGATGCCGGCGGTGAGGGCGAGTGCGTACGGCGCGTCGAGCATGTCCGGTCAGGCGACCAGCGCGGCGAGGCGCTGGCGCAGATCGGAGGTGCTCAATGGCCCCTTGTGCACAACCGTGCCGGCCTTGTCGAGCACTACGAAGAACTCCTGCTCGATGACGCCGAAGTGGCGCCACACCATGCCCTGGTCGTCGGCGAGATGGGTAACGCCGCCCAGGTTGTGCTGGGCCACGAACTGGGCCATCGCGTCGTCACCGCTTCCCAGTCCGGCCACGCCCACGACGGTGACCTTGCCCGCGTACTCGGCCTGAATCGTCTTGACATCGCCGGCCTTGGCCCGGCAGCGCGGGCACCAACGCCGCCCAGAACCACAGCACGGCCGGCTTGCCGGCCAGGCTGGCGCCGTCGAACTGCCCGCCACCCACGACCGGCGCTGAGAACGCGAGCGTGGCCGGCACGGCCGTGGACTGTCCCGACGCGGGCGGCAAAGTCGACACGGCCGGGGCGCCGGCGCTCGTGCCGGTGGCGATGCCCGACGGCTGCCCGCCCCCCGCGCACGCCGCACCGGTCACGAGAAGACAAGCCACCGCGAGCACCGCAACAACCGGGCGGCGAGTCGAGGGCTGCAGCCGGAACCGGAAACGCATGTATCCCCCTTCGGTGGACGCCGACAGCGTAGAGCACCGCGCATGAGCCGCCGGTTACAAGACACTTACGCCGCTCGTCAGCAGCAACCGAGGCTCGGGCCAGCGGTCATGCCGCGCCGAGATCAACAGGCGCGCCGCAACAGGTCAAGCTCCTGCCGGTGGGTCAGACCCGGTCACGGCTGTTCCGCAGGACTTACCTGTAGGCGATGCACGGCGAAGTAGGAAGACTCGGCCGCGCGAGCGCCAGGTGCCGTCACCTGTTCGAGGAGGTCAGAGCGTTATAGACGTCGGCGACGGGCGAGGATGCGGTCTCGCATAGACAGGGACGCCCCGGTCAATCTGCTCGGATAGCCACGGCCGTCCAGGCGCCGGTGATGAGCGACTGCGATCGCAGGGGCTTCGTCCCAGCGAGCGGGCCCGGCCTTTCCCAGACCGCGTTTGAGACGCCGAGCCAGCTAAGATCACGGATGACGCCGACACGACGGACCGAGTCGACATCCCCGGCGGCAGGCGTAGTCCCGAAGACTTCGCCGGCAAAGAAAAGATCAGCTATCTGCCCGCACGTCTCAACACAGTCGGCTCGTCAGGCAGTACCCCAGCCAACGGCAACCTCATCTACTACAAGCCTGGGGCAACATCGGATTCTTCTACAACGCCGATGGCGGCCACGACGACGACCTCATCACCATCGGCACAGTCGAGTCAGGCATGGAACACCTCAACCGCCTCGAACAAGGCCAGGTCACCGTCGAAACGATCAAATAGCGGCTTGCCAATCCCCACAGGGATACGTCACTGATTCGGTCCGTGTCCGTAATCGTGCCCTCCTGTTTACAGGACCGTAGTCGTGGCCTCGTGCCGGGGGCCGGGCACGAAAGGCTCGACTACATACCCGCTGCACCACTGCCATCGCCTGTTCAGAGAGCATTGATGAGAGTGTCGATCACTTCTCTAGATCGCACGCGCACCTCATCGCTGGCGCCCGAGACCACTGCCGTTCCGATCGGCACCGGAATCCGCGCAACGCGGCGAGACTCCTGCGCAGCTTGCTCCGCCCCGGCTCGGCCTGGCGCACCTCGCCGAGCACCTCGTGGGCGACCTCTTCGACATCTTGTTGGTCGTCTGGAGCCAACCCCGTGAGCAGAATCTCTTTGAGCAGTTGAGCAACAGCCTCGGCCAAATTCTCGAAGCCTGGCGTGACCTGCCGACTGTCGTATTGGTGCTGGGCAATGTCTCGGTTGTTCCATGCCCACTGCCTGGCTCCGGCAGACGGCCTGCCGAACCCGTGAGGGCTTGCCGGTCGGCCTCGGCCCGCACGGCGATGAAGTCCGCCCGCCGAGGGGACGTCGCGGTGCCTCGAGGCAAACGATCACCAAGTTCAAAGGTCTGGCATGGACGCCCCAAATGTCCGCCTGCCGTCAATCCGAATGGCTCGGGATGTCACACGGTCCCACTGAGTCCCACGGTCAAATGACGGTCAGCGATCGACTTCTAGGCTTCGGCCATCGCACCCACACGTCGTCTGACCTGCGAAAATGCTGTCGGGACGGCGGGATTTGAACCCACGACCCCTTGACGTCCAGTCATGGCGGGCGGGTTCAGAATCCCGTGCCTCCCGTCCTATCACGGCTCGCCTATGCCAGGAGAACTGGAGGGCTGCAGCGTCATATGTCCTCTGACACTCATTCCCGATAACATCAATTCTCGCAATCAGATTGAGGCTCGGGCCCTCCCCCACCATGCGACGTAATCCGGACGCGGGCAGATTCTTGTGGCGGCGCACGGGTGCGATGCTTTGACCAGACGCTATACGCGATCGACACTCGCAGATGGGCAATGATTGACATCGCGTCGCACGTCAGCGCCACGGATGTTGAACGCCCCAGCGCAGACCTACAGGTATGCTGACCCCAACACGAAGGGGCACCCACCGCGTGAGCGGCTACTGCCCCTCTTTTTTTCGGCTGCTCGAGGCTGACCTTCCCGCTCGTGAGCCACATCAACGGCGACGTGGTGCACACCCCGAGCCAATCGCGAAGCGCGCTGCCCCGCGAAGCGCGTGAACGCTAAGGCGGGCCAGCTACGGACCAACCATGCTGGGACCCGCACCGACAATGGCCCCACACCACCCAAGATCGTCATAAGGATCGTCGCCCGAAATACAGTAGGGCCGTGCGTCTGGCGACCTGGAACGTGAATTCGGTAACCGCGCGAATGCAACGCCTGCTCGACTGGCTCGGGCGGGTACGACCCGACGTGGTGTGCCTGCAGGAGACGAAGGTGGTGCAGTTCCCTGCCGCGGGAGTCGAGCAGCTAGGCTACCGCGTGGCCGCGTACGGACTGGGCCGATGGAACGGCGTCGCAATTCTTTCGCGAGTGGGAATCGACGACATCAAGGCAGGATTCGCTGGCGAGCCTGGATTTGCCCAAGTTGAAGCGCGCGCCATCGCGATCACATGCGCAGGCGTCCGGATCTGGTCAGTGTACGTACCCAACGGTCGTACGCCTACCGACGACCACTACAGCTACAAGCTGAGCTGGCTCAAGGCTCTACACAACGCTCTCGCCGAGGAGGTGACGGCACACACCGATCTCGTGGTCTGCGGTGACTTCAACATCGCGCCGACCGATGCTGACGTTTGGGATCCGACCGCCTTCGTCGGCGCGACACATGTCACGGAGCCCGAGCGGGAGGCACTGGCTGCCCTGCGTTCGCTCGGCCTGCACGATGTCATTCCCACGCCGATGAAGGGCTCCAACCCTTTACCTACTGGGACTATCGGGCAGGCATGTTCCACCAAGACAAGGGGATGCGCATCGACCTCGTCTATGCCTCAGCGTCGGTGACGGCTCGGGTTCGCCGAGCGTACATCGACCGGGAGGCGCGGAAGGGCCGAGGGCCGTCCGATCATGCTCCAATTATCATCGACCTGACCCGCTAGTCGCGTGATCGCGGACCGCAGCCGGGTTCAATCATGCTTGTGTGCGTTGGGGTCAAGGCTTTGGGTACCGCACACGACGCGCCGAAGGTCGTCTCCAGCGTTTCGCCCACCTTGCTCCGCGCTGCCGCTGTAGGGCGGATGGATGCCAGGAGGTACGCCGAACACGTGACAGCCTGGAACCAATGTCGCCCGCGCCGGCAACCACAGGTCAAATCCGTTGCAGGATGGTGCCCAATCCAACCGGCGTAGGCGGGTGTCCATTCCTCTGTCGTACGGTCACCCCCGTTTCCGCAACAGACCAGCCGGTAACACGCTTTCTATCCACAGAACACTCGATGCCGTACGTGAAATAGACGTACGCGAACGCGGGCGGGCCGAACATCACCGTATTGCGCGGTGTCTGGCCCCGGTGCGCATGGGAAGCCGGATCGTCGCCGAGACCTGCATATGCCTCCACCTCGGTCAGCCGCACGGTGACCCCGCCCGCCATCACCAGGCACCCGAGCAGCCCCGGCGCCGCACCGAGGACCGGCCCCGCCAGCAGCTCGTCAAGCTTCATCGGCGGTTCAGCGTGGGACGACACGGGTGGCGGCCCATTCGCGCCAACTCTCCACCCGGTCTTGTACGGCGGCGAGCTGGTCCGAAACCGGCCCGGGCCCGGTGGAGCCGGGCGTGGTCCGCGCCTCCAACGCACCCCGCACCGAGAGCACCGACCGCACCTCGGGCGTCAGGTGCGGGGATACCGTCGCGAGATCGGGATCGGGAACCTCATCGAGGGAGCACTCCCGGGCCACGCACAACGCCACCAGAGATCCCGTGACCTCGTGCGCCTCCCGGAACGGCACGCCGCGACGGACTAGCCACTCCGCCACCTCGGTCGCCAATGTGTAGCCCGCCGGGGCGGCTCGAGCGAGCCGGTCCACCCGCACCGTCATCGTTGAGATCATCCCGGCGAGCGCCGGCAGCACGAGTTCCAGCGTGTCGACGGCATCGAAGACGGGCTCCTTGTCCTCCTGCATGTCCCGGTCGTATGTAAGGGGCAGTCCTTTGAGCATGGTCAGGACGGTAACCAGAGCGCCGATCAGCCGGCCCGCCTTGCCGCGGGCGAGCTCGGCGACGTCGGCGTTCTTCTTCTGCGGCATGATCGACGACCCGGTCGCGAAGGCGTCGTCCAGCTCCACCCAGCCGAACTCGTGTGACGTCCAGAGCACCACCTCTTCGCCTAGCCGCGAGAGGTGAACCCCGCACAGGGCGGCAACAAACAGGAACTCCGCGGCGAAGTCCCGGTCCGCCACCGCGTCCATCGAGTTGGGCGCAGCCGCGCTGAACCCCAGCTCTCGGGCGACCTGCACCGGGTCGAGCGGTAGCGACGACCCAGCCAACGCGCCGGCGCCGAGCGGCGAAATCGCGGCGCGATTATCCCAGTCGCTCAGGCGGGACAGATCGCGCAGAAGCGCCTGGACGTGCGCCAGCAGCTGATGACCGAACGACACCGGCTGCGCGTGCTGCAGGTGGGTCATCCCCGGTGCCGGCGTCTCGACATGGCGTTCGGCCTGCTCCACGAGCGCGTCGGCCAACTCCACCAGCCGCGACGCCACCCCGCGGGCGTGATCACGCAGATACAGCCGCAGGTCGGTGGCGACCTGGTCGTTGCGCGAGCGCCCGGCGCGCAACTTGCCGCCCAGCGCGCCGAGTCGCTCAAGCAGGCCACGCTCCAGGGCGGTGTGTACGTCCTCGTCCTCGACCGTCGGCCGGAAATCTCCCGACGCGCACGCCGCCTCGAGGTCGTCCAGCGCGGCGAGCATCCGGCCCACCTCGTCGGCGTCGAGCAAGCCGGCCCGCGCCAGCACCCTCGCATGCGCCCGCGACGCGGCCAGATCGTACGGCGCCAGCCGCCAGTCGAACTGCACGCTCACCGACAGCCGTGCCAGCGCCTCCGCCGGGCCGCCCTGAAAGCGCCCGCCCCACAGCCGGACTCCGCTCGAGGTGGTGCCGTTCCCGGGCAGCGTCATGCGGCTCATTCTGCCCCGTCAGCTCAGGCGGGCGTCCCGGGCGGCGGCGAGCCGGCTCGGCAGGCCCCACAAGTCCACGAACCCACGGGCGAGCGACTGGTCGAACATGTCGCCCTCGTCGTACGTGGCGAGGCTGAAGTCATACAGAGACGCCTGCGAGCGCCGTCCGGTGACGACGGCCCGCCCCCCGTGCAGTGTCATCCGTACCTCGCCCGACACGAAGCGCTGCGACTCCGCGATGAACGTGTCCAGGGCGCGTTTGAGCGGCGAGAACCACAGCCCGTCGTACACAAGCTCGCCCCACCGCTGATCCACGCCGCGCTTGAACCGGGCCAGGTCGCGCTCGACCGTCACGTTCTCCAACTCCTGGTGCGCCGTGATGAGGGCGATCGCGCCGGGCGCTTCGTACACCTCCCGGCTCTTGATGCCCACGAGCCGATCCTCGACCAGGTCGAGCCGGCCCACTCCCTGTGCGCCCGCGCGCCGGTTCAACTGCAGGATCGCCTGGTACGGGGAGACGGGGTCCCCGTCGATCGCGACCGGAACGCCTTGGTCGAAGGTGACGACCACCTCGTCCGGATCCCGGACCACCGCGGGGTCCTGGGTGTAGGCGTAGACGTCCTCGATCGGCCCGTTCCAGATGTCTTCGAGGAAACCGGTCTCGACCGCGCGTCCCCACAGGTTCTGGTCGATGGAGTACGGGGATTTGTGTGTCACGTCGATGGGAAGGTTCTTCTCCTCGGCGTACGCGATCGCCTTGTCCCGCGTCCAGGCGTAGTCCCGGGCCGGGGCGACGACGCGCAGGTGCGGCGCGAGTGAACCGATGCCCACCTCGAACCGCACCTGGTCGTTGCCCTTGCCGGTGCAGCCATGCGAGACGATCGTCCCGCCATGCTGTGCCGCCGCCGCGACGAGATGCTTGACGATCAGCGGCCGCGACAGCGCCGACACCAGCGGGTAGCGGTCCATGTAGAGGGCGTTGGCCCGAAGTGCCGGCAGGCAGAAGTCCGTGGCGAACTCCTCCCGCGCGTCGACCACTTCGGACTCGACCGCGCCGCAGTCCAGTGCCCGCTGGCGGATGACGTCCAGGTCCTCGCCGCCCTGGCCCAGGTTGACCGCGACCGCGATCACCTCCGCACCGGTCTTCTCGGCCAGATACGGGATCGCGACCGAGGTGTCCAGTCCCCCCGAGAACGCGAGCACCACACGCTCAGTCATCTCTCTATCTCCTGCTCTTGAGTGTCTCGGCCGGCCCATTCGAGAAGTTGCGCTGCCAGCGCCGCGCCAGCAGAGCCGCCGACCGGCTCGTGTTGTTTGGCCACGACAAGGATCGTGTCGTCGCCCGCTATCGTCCCGACGATGCCGGGTAGGCCCGAGCGATCGAACGCGCTCGCGAGGAACTGCGCCGCACCGGGCGGGGTCCGCAACACCACCAGGTTGCCACTCGCGTCGGCGCCGGTGAGCAACTCCCGCAGCAGCCGCCTCAGCCGCTCCGGCGCCTGCTCGGCCGAGCGCAGCGGTCCCTGCCCGTCCTCCGGGATCACGTAGGCACCGGCGGCGCCGTCCGTGCCTCGAAGCTTGACCGCCCCAAGCTCCTCCAGATCGCGGGAGAGCGTGGCCTGGGTGATGGGCAGGCCTTCGACGGCAAGCAGCTCCCCCAACTCGCCCTGCGAGCGCACCGGGTGGTGGCGGATCAGCTCCACGATCCGCGCGTGCCGCGCCGCCTTCGACACCGGTAGGGCGGTCACGGCGACGCGTCCAGGAGCCAGGCCAGCAGGGCCTTCTGCGCATGCAGCCGATTCTCCGCCTGGTCGAACACCGCGCTGGCTGGTCCGTCCATCACCTCGTCGGTGATCTCCTCGCCCCGGTGCGCCGGCAGGCAGTGCAGCACAATCGCATGCGGCTTCGCGGCGGCGAGCAGCGAGTTGTTGACCTGGTAGGGCAGGAACGGCGCGCGCCGGTCCAGCCCGTCAGACTCCTGTCCCATCGATGTCCACGTGTCGGTTGCGACCACATCCGCCCCGGCGACCGCGGCCACCGGGTCGGTCAGGACCGAGACGGACCCACCGGTGGCGGAGGCGATCACCTCGGCGGTGGCGATCACCGCGGGACCCGGCTGGTGCGCCGGCGGACCGGCAACGCGCACGTGCATGCCCGCCGTCGCCCCACCGAGCAGGTAGGAGTTCGCCATGTTGTTGGCCGCGTCGCCTACGTACGCCAGCGTCCGGCCCTCCGTCCCGCCCAGGTGCTCGCGCACCGTCATCAGGTCGGCCAGGATCTGACATGGGTGGAACCCGTCGGTGAGCGCGTTGACAACGGGCACGGACGCGGCGTCCGCGAGTGCCACGAGCCGCTCGTCCGCTCCGGTACGCATGACGATCGCCGACACGTAGCGCGAGAGCACCCGGGCCGCGTCCTCAATGGACTCGCCCCGGCCGAAATGGGTGCTGCGAGCGTCCACGATCACGGGGTGTCCGCCGAGCTCCGCGATGCCCACTTCGAACGAGAGGCGGGTACGCAGCGACGGCTTCTCGAAGATGACCGCGATCCCCTTCGGACCGGCCAGCGGGCGGTGCGCGTACCGGCCGGCCTTCATGGCGGCGGCGAGGCCGAGCACCTCGGTCTGTTCGGCCGGGCTCAAATGATCGTCGCGCAGGAAGCTTCTCATCATGTCCTCGTCCCGCGATCAAGAGCCGCCGGGAGGGCCGCAAGGAACGCATCGGCCTGCTCGGCGGTGAGGATTAGTGGGGGCGCCAACCGTACCGCATCAGGCTGCACCGCGTTGGTGAGGAAGCGCCCGCGTTGATCGCCTCCGGCGAAGTCGCCGTCGCGTAGCCCGTCGACAACCGTCGAGGCGACTGGCGCGGTCAGCACGA
>Ga0209843_1000222_pt1 | contig 10736 bp, 11 predicted proteins | sample GWRWS1_20_30_FD_187222 | JGI IMG/M metagenome (GOLD analysis project Ga0209843, IMG submission 187222) | Riverbed sediment microbial communities from areas with vegetation nearby in Columbia River, Washington, USA - GW-RW S1_20_30 (SPAdes)... | ecosystem: Environmental > Aquatic > Freshwater >... | reverse complement strand
CCCCCCAGCCCCCCGGTACCGGCTGGCCGGCGGGCGTCGGTGACGCTCCCGCTGGTCGCGGCGCGGCGGCGGCAGCCAGCCTGGCCCGCCAGGCGCCGCAACAGCTCCGCGGCGCCCTTCTTGTACACCACCACGGCCACAAGGTCTTGGCCGTCCCAAAGAGCCCAAAAGCGACTGTTAGGGTAGCGTTCAATCCGTAGCATACTCTGTGCCCTCCCCAGGCGGGAGCGCTGGGCGGGAGCCCAGCGCCCATGGCGCCGCTATTTGCCTTTGCAGTAGGAGCCATCGGCAAGGCGATGGGACCACCAGGACCCGCGCTCGTTCGTGCGCAACTCCATGGGCACGTGGTGCAGGGGGCACACGGGCGCGCCGCCGTTGGCGGCCGCCGTATCGGTGCTCGGCGGCGCTGGGGGTGGCGTGCCGTGCGCCTGGCCGTTGAGGGAGCCCTGCGCGGCCAGCGCCTGCTGCACGGCCTGTTGGAGCAGGGCCGGCAGGTCGGCGGGGGCACTCGCGGGCGCTTGCTGCGCCTGGGCGGCCTGGGCCGCGGCGCGTTCCGCCACCCGCTGGGCGGCGCGTTCTTCGCAGGCTTCTATAATGTCCTGCAAGGTGGGCAGGGTGGCCGTCATGCGCTGCTGCAGTTCGGTGTCGTCAATGCCGCGCAGCGTATAGAGCAGCTCCATATTCCCGACGCGGAACTTGAAGCAGGCGCTGGCCGGCGCTTCGTGGACGTCCCACGCCTGGGACGCTGGCGCGCTGGGCAGGGCCGCGGGCGGCAGAGCCGCCGCTACCGCCGCCGGGCTGGCGCTGGGCGCCGCTAGGGCGGGGGGAGGTTCGGTGGCGGTGCCGTGAAAGATGGTCAGGGCACGGCGGTGCAGCTCGACGGCGAGCGCGTGCTTGCACAGCTCGGTGCGGTGCTTGGCGTCCGCACAGGGGCAGTCCGGGGCCAGGGTGTAGGTCTGCTTGCCGCTCTGCACGTTGGCAGTGCCATCGGCCTGGAGGGTGACGGCGGTAGCGCGCACCAGCTCCAACGCCTTGCGCATGCGCTCTGGGAGGACCTCCACACGCAGTTTGGCGTGCAGCTGCGCTTCCACCTGCGTGACGGCCTGCTGCCAGTGTGGGCCAGCAGTGCTGAGGGGAGCGGGTTGGTTGCCGTAGAGCTCGGCAATGAGTTCGTTGAGGTGTTCGCGGTTGGCTGGGGCTTGTGGTACACTGGCCATTGAAATTTCTCCCATGTCGGAGGGTTTCAGTGGGGCTTGGGGCGGAACTCTTGCGGGGTGACGCCGCAAGCCCTTTCTTTTTGAGAACACATAATTGTATCATATAACGTATATATTAGTCAAGAAAATAATACGTGATACAGTACATAAATCGTGCTATAATTCCTAAGTCTTATGACACAGGAGAGCACGATGATTGGGGAGAAAATCGCCGCAAGGCGGCAACAATTAGGCTGGACCCAGACGGATCTCGCGCGGGCAATTGGTATTGCTCCATCGCGGATATCTGAATTCGAAAATGGTCTGAAGACCGACTGCAACCTCAGCACCGCCAAGCGGCTCGCGCGGGCGCTCGGGTGCAGCATCGACTACCTGGCCGACACCTGGGACGAGGAGCCCGCCGGGGCCGCTCCCACACCAGCCGCCCGCCGGGGCCGGCCGCGCACGGCCGCGGCCGCCAGTGCCCGCGGCTAGGCACGCTGGTGCAGGCCGGCCGTGCACGGCCGCACAGTGGGAAGCGGCGCCGCGACCAACGGGAGCGCTACCGGTGTGGCTTGGCCTGACACCCCCCGGCGTTTTTCCGGCCAGGCGATTCCTGGAGGCAGCGGCTGGGCGGGCGCTGTCAAGGCTGGCGGAGCCACCCGTAGGGCTTGGCCTTGACAGCATAAGCCCCGCCCAGCTGCTACACTGGCCGTAGCTTGGCCGGAAAGATGCTCCTGGCACGGGCGTAGCCGGTGCCCTCCCTTGGCCCCCTGGGGGGCGGATGGGAGAGGCAAGGTGCACCACGTTGCCGAGCCCACAGGGGGATGGGAAGCGATGCCTGGCAGCCCGGCCAAGGCGGAATGGCAGCCCAGCGGCGACGCCTCACCAGCCGCTGCGCTGCCATGTAGCCGCCAGCCGCGCTGACTGGCAGTAACCGTGGCGACATTAGGAGCGTGAGCCACCGCGGCCAGCCTCTAGAGCCCCGCCGGTGGGTTGGCACGCCAGCACGAGGCGGGGGCCGCCCAGCGGCGACGGGGTATCAGCCGCTGCGCGGACCGGTCCGCCGACTGCTGCCGTGACTGCCCACCGCTACCGACGCGGCCAACGCGCCAGCGGACCGAGCGCCGCCGAGCAGTCCCAGATCCGCCGTAGGAGCCAACGCGAGCGCGGAGCCCTGCACGCGGTGGGCGCGCGCTACCGCTATCGCCGTCCGCTGCACCGCGAGGTCAGCGGCGGCGGGAGGCACGGGGCTGGGAGCCCGCACGCGGACGCTGGCGCGGACGCATGGCGAGACGGAGAGCCATCGCGGCGCACCCGGCCACGGTGGGCTGGGCCATGACGATCACCGCAGGCGCAACAGAAAGGACGCATATGCACAAGGCAGCTTCGACACTCTTTGCGGACGAAATCGCCGATCTGAAACAAGAGGTGGCGCGGATCGTGGCCGACCCCGAGGTCTGGCTGCAGACACCCAATGCGCACCTGGGGGGTGAGAGTCCGATCAATCTCATTGGGACGCCCCAGGAGCAGCGGCTGCGCGATCTGCTCCGCGCCATCAAGCATGGAATGGTGTCATGAACCTGGCGGCCTGTGGGGCGCTCCCCCGGCGTCCAGAGACCCAGGTGTGGTTTCGCGCCCTGGAGCCCCAGTTCTGGACGACCTCCCTGGCCACGGCACAGACCGCGGTCATCCCGAGCCGGTTCAATGCGGGGGCCAACGCCACGCCGCCGTTTGAGATCCTCTACCTGGCGGAAAATCCGCTGGTCGCCCTGTTCGAGGTGCAGGCCCTCTTTGGCACGCCCACGCAGCCGGGGGGCGTGTTCCCACACCCGCGGCAGGCCTGGATCACGGTCAACGTGACGGTGCAGCTCCAGGCCGTGGCGGATCTCCCCGCGGTGGCGACCTACACCCTTCTGGAGACCAGCGCCCAAGAGCTCACAGGGGACTGGCTGGGCTATCAGCAACGCGGGCCGCTCACGTCGGTGCCGCAGCCGGTGGGGCTGGCGCCGACGCAGGCCCTGGGCGCGACGCTGTGGGCGGTGCCGGGCCTGGAAGGCTTTCGCACCTTCTCCGCCCGGCTGCCCTATCACAGCACACTGATCGTGTTCCCCGAGAAGTTGCAGCCGGGCAGTTCCGTAACCTTTCATCACCCGTATACGGGCCAGCGGTATGTGATTCGCCCCTAAGGCGCTCCCCGCTGTCCACTGCACCGCAGGTCAGCGGCCGAGGCCAGGGAACGAGTCACGCGGACTGTCGTTGCTCTGAGGTGGGGACCAGGCGAATGTCCAGCACGTGCCCCAGTGCCGCCGCAATGCGGTGCAGTAGGAACAAGGCATCGCTGTCCACGTCAGCATCTTCTAACCGGGCGATCACCGAGGGCTTCGTGCCGACACGTACGGCCAGGGCTTGCGGCGTGAGGCCGGCGGCGGTGCGCGCCTCGTAGATCATCCGGGCGATCTGGGCCTTGAGAGTCTCCTCGGCAATCATCTGGCGCATGTCGGCGTCATCGCCGATCATCCGCTCAAGGATTGTGAGTGCGTCTGTCGTCTTCGCCATCCTGCAGCTCCTCTGCATAGCTATGGTGCTCCGGATCCGGCGCGAAGGCGTCCTTGCGCCGGATGGCCCGCTCGATGTCCGCGGGAGGTACCTGGCCTTCTTTCGTCAACGCGTGCGCGAGCACCGCCAGGCGCTGGCCATGGAAGAAGTAGAGGATCCGATATTGGACCCGCCCCCGCCGTACCCGCAGCTCATAGATGTCATCGCGGAGGTAATCGGCTTCTGGGCGGCGGAGTTCGTGTCCCAGCGCGGCCAGGCGTTGGATCCGGGCGATGCAGGCCGCGTAGGCGCGCCGGTCGCGCCGGTGCAGCGCGCGGAGCCAGTCGAGTACCGGCACCTCTCCATCCACTTCCTTGTAGAACACGATGGTGGTCTGGGGCATCGCACCGGTCTCCAACGCGAGCACAATTGTTATACGACGGCGCCCGCCTGTGCAACGTGGCAGCGGGCTGCACGGTCGACGGGGAGCGGGCGCGTGGCGCCGCGCTGTCCCTCCACACGTGTTGACTTTACACGCATAGCATCATATCATGCTATATAGCTACCTGTATAGATCACTTCCTATATATAGGGCTCTGGAGGCTAGAGCGTCTATGATCCTCGCGATCACCAACCAGAAGGGGGGCACAGGCAAATCGACGCTCGCCACCAACTTGGCGGTCTGCTTTGCCCGGACCGGTGCCGAGGTGCTGCTGGTGGATGCAGACCCCCAGCACTCGGCCCTGGACTGGCGTACTGACCGGCCGGACGCGCTGCCCCTGATCCACGTCATGGGCCTCTCCGTCGACAACCTACACCGAGAAATTCCCCCACTCGCGCACAAGTTTGCCGTGCTCCTGATCGATGGTGGGGGGCGCATGACGACCGCGGCCCGCGCCGCCGTCAGTGTGGCCGATTTCGTGCTGGTCCCCACGCTCCCCAGCAAACCCGACCTCCTCAGTACCCAAGACTTCTTGACCCAGGTCCTGGAGGAAGTGCGGACCCATAAGACCGTCCGGGCAGGGATCGTCCTCAAGCGGTGTAAAAGCACGGTCCTCAGTACCCGCGCCGAGGAGCAGGTGCGGGCCTTGGCCTACCCGGCCTTTGCGACGGCCTTACACGACTATACGGCCTATGGGGAAGCCTATGCGCTGGGACTGGGCGTCGTCGAGTACGCCCCGGCCAGTAAGGCCGCCAAGGAACTCATGGCGCTCTTTGCTGAACTGCAGGAGGGACTGTCGTGACCCCAAAATCGACCACCCGGTTTGATATGCTGCGGAAAGCGCCCCCGTCCGCTGCGCCAGCAGGTGAGAGTCTGGAGCAGTTTGTGAGCGGGGAGGAACCTACGACCCAAATCTCCATCCGGCTGCCCAAGTCGCTGGTACGCGCCCTGAAAATCCACATGGCGCAGACCAATCAAACCCAGCAGACCATCCTCCAGCGGCTGCTCGAAGCGTACCTGCGCGAGCAAGGGGCGGGGTAGCCCGGGCGTCCCCGCGGGCGCGCCTGGCGCTGGGTGCGTGGAGACGCACGCGCGGGGACGCCCGGGCCCTCCCCGTGGGTGCGCCGGCACTGGGCACACCGCACGGCGTCACCTGCCGCCCGTGCCATGGGGTGGTCGCTGCGCACGCCAGCACCACCGCACGGCGGCCAGGCCGCCAGAAGGACACCGCGCTCCTGGTCGACTGCTGTGGGGATGCGGGTCCCCAGGGCCTGTGCGCAGACCACCGCCGCCGGACCCGTCAGACGTGCGGTACCACCCCAGCACGGATGAGGATTGTCCTTACCAGGCGTGCCGTGGCCCGCGGCAGACAGTCCTGTGCCACACGCGTGCCATGCGGCGCGTAACGCCCGCAAACACAAGGCTCCGCTGCATACGCGATGTATGCGGCGCACCCCCAGCTCCAGGAGAGCCCCATGGCCACCATTCAGGCGCGGCGCGGGCGACTCGGTCGCCCCCACTACCGGGTGCAAATTCGGCTCCAGGGGGTGTATCGCTCGGCGACGTTCCCCACGCTGGCGGACGCCCGCCAATGGGCCTACGTCACCGAGGGCGCGCTGCGCGCCCAGCGCCATTTCCCCACGCCGGAGGCGGCGCACCACACGCTCGGGGAGCTGCTGGAGCGCTACGGCCGCGAGGTCCTACCCACCAAGAGCCCACGGACCGCCGTGCATCAAGCGGCGCAGCTGGCCTGGTGGACGCAGCAGCTTGGACACCTGCACCTTGATCAACTGACGCCCGCCCGCCTGGCGGCCTGCCGCGACCGTCTGGCCGCCGACCGCGCCCCTGGCACGGTGAACCAGTACCTGGCCAGCCTCAGCCATGCCTGCAGGGTGGCGGTCACCGAATGGGCCTGGCTGGAGGCGTCCCCCGTCCGCCGCGTCCGCCGCCTGCGTGAGCCACGCGGACGGGTGCGCTTCCTGGCGGCGGCGGAGCGGGCGCGCCTGCTGCAGGCCTGCCGGGCGAGCCACAACCGCGCGCTCTATCCGCTAGTGGTCCTGGCCCTCGCCACCGGTGCCCGCAAGATGGAACTCCTGCAGCTCACCTGGCGCGACGTCAATCTGCAGCGGGCCACCATCACCCTGCAGCACACCAAAAACCGCGAGCGGCGCACGCTGCCCCTGGCGGACCTCGCCCTGGCGGAAGTCCAGACCCTCGCCAAGGTGCGCCGCATTGATACGCCGCTGCTGTTTCCGCGCGCTGACGGCCAGCAGCCCATCGACGTGCGCTATGCCTGGGCGCAGGCCCTGCAGGCGGCGCAGATTGCCGACTGTCGCTTCCACGACTTGCGCCACAGTGCGGCCTCGTACCTGGCCATGCACGGCGCCAGCCTGGTGGAGATGGCCGAGGTGTTGGGGCACAAGACGCTGCAGATGGTCCAGCGTTATGCCCACCTCTCCGAGCCCCACACGGCCGGGGTGGTGGCCCGGATGAACGCGGCGATTTTCGCCGAGCGACGCTAACGTCCGGGTCTAGACGCCCGGCTACTGTGCACAAGGGAGATCTGAGGCGCTCAGCACCGCCGCCTCCACCACCGCTGCCGGACGGGACCACCGCGTGACAGCGCCTGACACCCCGCCGCGACGGCCTGGCCATGGCGCTCCACACCTCTCTCGCAGCCCGTGGGACGGTGGTGGCGACGCGCCTGGCACGCCTCTCGTGACCGCGGCTGGTGGATCGCGTCCAGCAGAACCCGGCGTGAGCCGTCCCGGTCGAGGTCGAGATTCTCACAGAAGGGAGACCCCATGGCCCCCCCATCCCCCACTGCCCCTGCAGTCCCCGCCCTGCCCGACCTGTTTCAGCGTCTGGCACCCGTGCGGGAGCGCCTGGTGACGGACATGTTGCTGCCAGTACTCGACGCCGCGTGCCAGGCCTGGTACAGCCACACGGTGACCACGTACTTGGCACAGGAACTCCACACCCGGTATCACCGCGAGGTGGTGACGCGCGTGGAACGCCAGGGCCAGGCGGCCATCGCCCGCCACACCTGCGCCCGCATCACTGTGACGACCGGTGCGACCGGTGCCCTCCACATTGAGGTCACCCTCAACCGGGAACCTGATCCAGCCCCTGCGCCGCTGCTCCGCGCCTTGACGCAGCGCTACGAAGGGCCGGCCTGGCATGTTGTGGCGGAGCGCCTGGCACTCGATCTCAGCCGCGCTGCCAGCGAGCGCCTGCAGCAGCGCCTGGGAGGAGCAGCCCTGGCCGCGCTGCCCGCCCCGGCGTTGGCCACCGCCGTAACCGCTGTGGTTCTAGATGAGACCCTCCCGCCCCTGGCCACCCGTGTGCGTGAGCACCTGACCGTGCAGGCGCAGCACGATGCCCTGGAGCGGGCCGACAAACTGGCTGGACGGGCGCCCACGCCGCTGGAATATGAATACCTGTTGGGGCGGCGCTCCAGCACGACCCGCCCGGCACGCTTGCTCGCCCTCTTACGCCAGGACCATGTGACTGTGCTCAGCGCGGCGCATTATCAGGCTGTCCGGACGGCGCTGGCCCACAACACGTTTCAGGAAGCCGAGGGTATTCCCTGGCCCACCGCCGTGCTGGCCACAGGTCCCACGCGCGGGCATGTGGAGTTGCGCCCTCTGATCGCCGATGCGACCTCCTGGATGGCACCGGAGATCGTGGAAGCCTGGGCACGGCGCATGTGGGAGCAACGCGGCGCCCTCTCCGACTTGGACGCCGATGCGCTGGATGCGCTCTGCGCCTTGTGGCTACGCCAGGCCCGTACGCCGGACGAAGATGCCGTAGCCGATGTCGATGATCTCCTCGCCATGCGGGAACTCGAACCCAAACAGCGTGGCCTGGGTCGTCGTAGTGGCTATGAGCCGGAACAGCGTCAGGCCCTCCTCCATGCGCTCACCCATCTACAGAATCTCTGGCTGCACATGACGGAAGTCGAGATGTATCTCCCGTCCGAGTCCGGCTCTCGTCGCCGGCGGCGCACCACCCAGGGGGTGCAGAGCCGCCTCTTTACGATCACCGACTTGCTGGGACACACCCGCCCGGATGGCTGGTTTGAGGTCGAAAAGTTTATTTTCCGGCCTGGCAAGGTGTTAGCCCATTTTCTCCATGGCCCTGGACGCCAGACGGCGCTGCTGTCGGCACGTGCGCTGACCTATGACCCCTATCGCCAGGTGTGGGAAAAGCGCCTGCTGCGCTATCTCAGCTGGCAATGGCGCACGCGTGCCCATGCGGGCGACTATGGGCAGGTGTATCGCGTGGACACCCTCCTGGAGGCGATCGGGGAAGCGGTGGACACCCGGCGTATGGCCTGGCAGAAAGAGCGCTTCGAAAAAGCCTTCGATACACTGCTGGGCGATGACAGCATTGCCGCCTGGCAGTACCAGGAACGAGACGTCGGCCAGTGGTCGCGCTCGACGGTACTCGTGGAGCCCCCGGAGATCATCCGCGCCACGTACCAGCGGCTGCGCCGCCATGAGTCACCCGCGCCGCGTGCCCTCCCCACTGCCACAACGACCTTGGGCGAGCGACTGAAGCGCCGCCGCCTAGCCTTGGGGCTCTCACAGCTCCAGGCAGCTGAGCAACTCGCCATCTCCCAGGCCTATCTGAGCTTGCTGGAACGCGGGGCCAAACCCCGCGTGAGCACGGCCTTACAACGCCGAATCGCCACCTGGATGGGCGAGTCCGAGGCGCCGCCGTCGTTATAACTCCCAGGGGAAAACAGCCACAGGCACAACCCTAGGATTGGCGCGGTCTTCCTGAATCGCGGTAGTAATAATGTGGGGGTCATCGTTGCCCGATGTGGGGGTTATCGTTGCCCGATGTGGGGGTTATCGTTGCCCGCATTTTCTTTGCACTTTTTTTAATCCGTGTCTATTCAATAGGTTGTGACCCCGTCCAGGCCATTATTACTGCCTAATAAGATCTACAAGATCGACCACGCCCCGGTACGCCTTGCGGCTTCCGGGCGCCTGCTACACTGTCCCCGCTGTCACGGTAGCCTTTTCTCTCAGACTCTTTGCCGGAGACCGTCATGCAGACGTACCACCTCGCCGACGAGTTTACCGATACCCCCGCTGAGCAGACGCTACTCGCCAGCCTCACGGCGGCTCCCGCGCGCTATTGGGAGCTGGGTGAGACACTCACCGCCGACCTCTTCCCGACCGAAGCGGCCACCTGGCAGGCCCTCGCCTTGGCGCTCGACGCCGGCCAGCCCGCGGTGGTGCCGGCAGAGTGGCCCCCGGCCCCCGATCCGCACGCTACCGTGCAGCGCCTGCGCGACCTGCACCAGCGGCGCCTGCTGGCAGCGGCGCAAGAGCGGCTGGCGCAGGCCCTGTTCGATGAGACGACGCCTGCGACCGAGATCGCCACACTGCTGGAAGAGGAAGCCCTGCGCGTGCAGGCAGCGCTGCGGAACCCCACGGCGGGTCGCCTGCAGTGGGCCAGCGGTCTGCTGCCCCAGGTCCTGGCGGACGCCGAGGCGCGCCGCCTGCAACGCGAAGCAACCGGCAGCGCCGTGCTGGGCGTGCCCACCGGGCTGGCGCAGCTCGATAACCTCCTGGGCGGGCTGAACGACGGCCTGTACCTGCTCGCTGGGCCGCCCGGCATGGGCAAAACTACCTTAGCCCTCCAGATCGCCGCCGCCGCGCCGCGCGAGGTCCCCGTGGTGGTGGTCACCTTCGAGCATGCACCTGAAAACCTGACGCTGAAGCTGCTCTGCGCCCGCGCCGGCGTCAACCCCCGCGACGTGCAGCGCGGCTATGCGGACCTCGCCAAGCTACGAGCCGCCGCGGCCGCCTGGGAGCCCGTGGCCCAGCGCCTGGCGGTGGTCGAAGGCAGCAGCCAGCTCACGGTAGCGCAGGTGCGCGCGCAGGCACGCCGCGCCCTGCGGCAGCACCAGGCCGAGCGCTGCCTGGTGGTCGTCGACTATCTGCAGTTGTGGGCCAAAGTCGCCGAGGACCTGCGAGGCAACTTCTCCGTGCGCGAGCGCGTGGACATGCTCGGGGGCCTGCTGCGCGAGCTCGCCCTGGGCCTGCGCAGCCCGGTACTAGCGCTGGCGTCGCAGAACCGTAGCGCCGGGAACTACGGCAACGGCAAGGGCAGCGCGGCGCTGGATTCGCTCAAAGAAAGCGGCGATCTGGAGTACGCGGCCGATGTGGTGGTGTTCCTGACCGAGGCCCAGGAGCGGTGCGCCACGCCGCCGGCGCGGGCCGTAGAGCTGACGGTCGCGAAGAATCGGCACGGGGACACGGGCAAGATCGGGCTGATCTTCCGTCCCGACCTCGGGACGTTACGCGAGGAGGCGCGTCTATGATTACCCCCAGCGGCCCTTCCCTTGAGAACCTGACGCTCAGTGAAGCCGAGCTCGCGGCCTGCCGCCCGGTCGCTGGCGAAGGCGGCCACGTGCTGCGGGCCTTGTGCCCTTTCCACGGCTCCGACCACCAGCGCAGCCTGCGGGTGCAGCTTGCCAGCGGCCGCTTCGTGTGCTTTGCCTGCGGCGCCTGGGGCTACCTGGCCGAGGCCCGCGAGCGCTG
>Ga0209843_1000217_pt1 | contig 10797 bp, 14 predicted proteins | sample GWRWS1_20_30_FD_187222 | JGI IMG/M metagenome (GOLD analysis project Ga0209843, IMG submission 187222) | Riverbed sediment microbial communities from areas with vegetation nearby in Columbia River, Washington, USA - GW-RW S1_20_30 (SPAdes)... | ecosystem: Environmental > Aquatic > Freshwater >... | reverse complement strand
GATGAGCTGGATCCAGGTCAGTTGCCCGGGTGTGACACCGACAGCCTTGAGCGTGCCAACCTGCCGGATCTGGGCCGCCATCCGTCCGGCGACCAACACCGCAGCTGTGGCTATGGTCAGCCCGGCGAGCATGGTGCCGGTGAACCCCAGCGCGATGCTGACGAACTCGAGTTTCCCGTTGCTGGCGTTGCGGTACATCTGCCACGCGTGCATGTCGGCTCGGAATTGGTCATCGGTGATGCTGCCGCTGTGGGCGGCAACAAACGTTTCAGCGTCCTGGGGACTGGAGAGTCGTAGCTCGACAAACTCCGTCTCCCCCGCGACGGCTGCGGGGTCCAGCCGTTGCGCGGTGGACGTTGTGATCCACACGGTTCCCGGTGGATCAATAGGGTATGGGAAGACGTTGACGGTCATCGCGGTGCCGCGGACGGTTAGAGATCGCCCCGCGATCGCGACGGTGTCGCCGGGCTTGACATGAAGGGTCGAGGCCAACCCGTCCTCGAGCACCACCGTGTCCTCGGCGTCGAGCCAGCTGCCCGAGGTGAGGAGCGGCTGGCCGACGGCCGCAGGGGACGCATCGCGAACCTGCACGCGTAACTCCGTCGGTTTGCCCGCGACCTCGCCCGTGGCGTATAGGAGTCGCCAGGGGCCACTGGCCGCGACCACACCGGGTGCGTTGCGCAGGTCGGCCAGCTGCTGGCGAGCGCGCGCCACGTCCTCATCCGTTGGTGCGGCGTCGCGGCGGGGCGTGACAAATGCGTCGACGTGAAAGCCGTTGGTCGCCTCATGTAACCGGTCCCAGGGGGCGGTACCGCTCTCGTTGACCGCCAGCGCCAGGGTCAACGTGGAGGTAGAAAGGCACAGGGCGAATAGCAGGAGGGCTGCCTGCCATGGCCGGTGGCGCACGTTGCGCCACGCCAGGCGAGTGATGAGACGTACCGCCGGCGGCATCTACGCGTCCCAGCCCGCGATCTGGGCCAACGCGGCCTGCCTGGACAGCCCGCCGTCGAGGCGGGTGTCGTCAACAATCGCGCCGTCGCGCATGCTGAGCAGTCGGTCCGCGATGGCCGCGACCCGCGGGTCGTGGGTGACCAACAGCAGCGTCTGGTGCGCTTCGCGCAGGCCGGCGAGGATCTTGAGAAGCTCACCCGTGGCGTGGCTGTCGAGATTGCCGGTCGGTTCGTCCGTCAGGACGAGCAGCGGCTCGTTGACCAGCGCCCGCGCCAGCGCCACCCGCTGGCTCTGCCCACCGGAGAGCCGAGCCGGTAGGTGCGCGGCCCGGTCGGCGACATCGAGGCGCTCCAACAGCTCCATCGCCCGCCGGCGGGCGGCCTGAGGCGGCGTCCCAACCAGCAGCGCGGGGAGCTCGACGTTCTCCACCGCGCTGAGCTCGTCGATCAGATGGAACGCCTGGAACACAAACCCCACGCTGCGCCGGCGCAACCGCGCCCACGCCGCCTCGGACAATCCGTCGACACGGCGCCCGTCAAGAGTCAATTCGCCGGCGCTGGGCCGCTCCAACCCGCCGAGTAGATGCAGCAATGTGGACCTCCCGCAGCCGCTGGGCCCCATCACCGACACCGCCTCTCCCCGCTCGATGACCAGACGAACGTCATCGACCGCGCGCACTGGCGACCCATCGCCCGGGTAGTGCCGGCTCAGGCCGCTCGCCTGGATCACCGTCGTCATTGCTTGTCCCCAGCTCTCCACCGGCGCTCACACGCCTCCAACCACCGCACGTCGGCCTGCAGCCGGAGCGCCGTACCCTCCAACAGCAGCATCCCGTCAAGGTCGCCCGGATCTTCCTCTACGAGCCGCTGCACCTTCCGGAGCCGACGCAGCAACTCGCGGCGCTGCAAATCGATCAACGCCGATGGATCGGCCAACCCTGTCGCAGCCGCGGCCACCAACTTAAGGTGAAACTCCGCCGGCGCGACCTTCGGCCAGGACGAGTCGGCCAGCCACGCAGCGAGATGGTCCCGGCCCGCCGGCGTCGCCTCGTACACCTTCTTGTCCGGGGCTGCGCTTTGCTCGACTTGGTCGCCGCGGACGAGGCCCGCCCGCTCCATCCGCGACAGCGTCACATAGACCTGTCCCGGGTTGAGCACCTCTCCGAGCGGACCGAGTGCGCGGGCCAGCCGGTGCCGCAGTTCATAGCCGTGAGCGGGCTCCTTGGCCAGCAGAGCGAGCATCGCTTCCCGCAAAAACCGCCACCCCCCCTAGTTAACAGTAACCTACAACCGTTATCTAGAGCCGTCAACGGAATTCTCTGCCTATCGGGGGCGGGATCAGGGTATGACCGGGGTCGTTCCCTGATGTCGGGCGGCAGCCGCGGACTGCACGCTTGCCTCATAGAGTTCATCGAGTTCATCGGGGTTTGGAGCGAAGACCATGAACGACATCCACCGAAGCATGCGCAGCCAAGGGCTGGTGCGACCGCGAGAGGGCCGGGTGCTTGCCGGGGTGATAGCCGGGCTGGGCCGGCGCTTCGGCATCGACCCGTGGCCGGCTCGCCTGCTGTTTACCTTGATTCTTCTGATAATTCCGGGCAGCCAGATCCTGATCTACCCGGTCCTGTGGATTCTCATGCCGGCCGAAGAGAGCCCGGCGACCGCGACGACGACCGTCACGCCGACGTCGACCTAGTGTCCTGCGTCTGAGGTCTTTTGACGGCTGGCTTTGGCGAGGATTTGGTCGGCGGTCTTGGTCCAGGTGAAGGGTTCGCACCGTTCGTTGTAGGCATCGATGAAGATGCGGATGGCGCCGATGAGGTCGGGGACGCTGGTGAACGTGCCGCGTCGGATGGCTTGACGGGTGCTGATCCCGAAGAAGATCTCCACCATGTTCATCCACGTGGCGCTGGTCGGCGTGAAGTGCATAGTGATCCTCGGGTTGCGGGCAAGCCACGCCTTGACGTTGTCGTGGCCGTGGGTGCCGTAGTTGTCGCACACCACGTGCAGCTGCACCCTCGGGTGGACCTTGGCGACCTGCTTGAGAAAGGCCAGGAACTCTCCGTTGCGATGCCGCGGGAAGCAGGCATCGGCGGTGATCCGCCCGGTCGCCACCTCCAACGCCGCGAACAGGGTGGTGGTGCCATGACGGACGATGCCCCTCGGCCGCCAACAACAACATCCGGGCACGCTGCACCTGCCCCGCCGGCACCGTCGACGCACGCGTCAACGCCCGCAGACGAGCTCCATCACCAGCACGGAGAACCAACGGCGCAGCCACATACACGACCTACCTGCTGCCTTACGCCAAACGTCTAATCAACTCTGACACGCTAGCCTAGTCGCTGCCGCCCCGGGCGCGCAGCCGCCGGACCTGCTCCACGATGGCGTCGCGGGTTGATTGAAGAAACATCGGTTCGCGGGCCTCATATCGTTTGGCGACCAGACTCGCCGGGTAGACCAGCACATCGCCCTCGCCGGGCATACCGAAGACGGCGAGGTCGGTGCCCTCGTCGTCCTCGGCGATGACCCACTCGAAGCCCTCGAGCGCGTCCACAAGGGTCTGGCCGAGGGCGACACCGACGGCGTTGATGACCGTATTGGGGTCCTCCGGGTCGACCAACTGGCGATCGAGCCAGGCTGCCCACGCGTGGTCGAGCGCCTCGAGGCCTGCGGTGCTCCGCATCGAGCCGTAGTCCTCGACGAAACGGGCAGCGCCAGCCGGCTGTTGGTCCACCCACGTCTGCTCGGCGTCGGTGAGGCGGGTCACCGTCGTATCCACGCCCGCCCCCTAGTCCGCCCGGCGACAACCCCTAGTCGTCGTCGACGTTGTGACGCCGACGGTACTTGCGCCACTCCTCGCGCATTTCCAGGAACCAGAAGAGGGCGCCCGTAACGGCGATGACGATGGCACCGGAGAGAATGACGACGCCGGCGGTCATTTTTTCAATGTTTAGGCCGAATAGTTCGTTCAACGACGGAATGAGGAGGCCGTACCAGAAGAGTGCCCATAGCCCGGCCTCAACGACCAGGGCGAATACCCACGCCCGCAGGCGGCCGCGAACGTGTGCAATCCAGTTGATGACGAACGCGACGACCGCGAAGCCGATGATAGCGGCGCCCTGCCCGGGGTGTTCGGGTACCCAGTCGAAGAGCCACGTGTTGAAGGCGCGGCCGACCGCCTTCGCGGCGGTCCAGACCTCCGAACGGAAGAATATGCCGGCTATCAGCACAGCGATCAGGGCCAGACCGCCGAGCACCGGCCCCAGCAGCGAGCGTGAGCGCCGCGTGGTGTCGACCATGTGTGTCTCCTCAGAGGCGTATCGATGTTGCCAATGAGGCTCGCAGGCTCCACGGCCCAGGTCAACGGCACCATCGGATCGTGCATTCGGGGCCATCGGGCGAGCCCGCCTAATCCCGCAGACGCGCCGTAGCCGGAAATGCAGGTATTCGCACCAATTACGCCGCCGGACCGCTGGTGGATCTTGGATGATGTGCGGTGCTGAAGGCCCTAGAATCATCCAAGATTGCCGAGCGGAGAGGACCGCGGCATGAAGGTAATCCTGTTTGGAGCCACTGGCATGGTGGGCCAGGGCGTGCTGCGCGAATGCCTGCTCGACCCCGTGGTGGAGGCGGTTCTCGTCGTGGGTCGCACGCCGGTCGAGCAGCGGGACCCAAAGCTGCGCGAGGTCGTGCACGTGAACCTCTTCGATCTGTCCTCGATCGAGGGTGAGTTCGCCGGACTCGACGCATGCTTCTTCTGTCTCGGCGTCTCATCGGCCGGCATGAGCGAGGAGGCCTACCGCAGGGTGACGTATGACCTCACCATGTCGGCCGCGCAAGCCATGGTGCAGCAGAACCCGGACATGACGTTCATCTACGTGTCGGGGGCCGGCACGGACAGCTCGGAACGCGGCCGCATGATGTGGGCTCGGGTCAAGGGAAAGACGGAGAACGACCTGCTCAAGCTCCCATTCCGCGCCTACATGTTCCGGCCCGCGTTCATCCAGGCCATGCACGGCGTGAGGTCCAAGACAAGGCTCTACCGGGTGCTCTACGCGATCACATCGCCGATCTACCCGATTCTCAAGCGACTCGTGCCGGGAATCGCGACCTCAAGCGAGCAGCTGGGACGCGCGATGATCAAGGTGGCGAATGCGGGCGCTCCCAAACGTGTGCTCGAGACCCGGGACATCAACGCTCTCTGACCCGCGCAAGACGCGTCTTGGTCCCCTCGACGTCCATGCCGTGCAGCCGAAGTAGATTCTCGCCGAGGATCTTCCGCTTGGCTTGGTCGGTTAGTTGCGGGTAGCCGTAGCCGTCGCACAGGTCCTGTGGGATCTCGAAGTCCATGAACGCGCGCAGTGCCCACTGTGGATGGAAGATCGGCGCCTCACTGCCGTACACGATCTTGTCCTCGCCGCACCAGAACAGCAGTTTGCCGAGGATCTCGGCGAACATGCGCGGTGCGCGAACCAGGAAGTTGACCGTGGCCGCGACCGAGGCATACAGGTTCGGGTAGCGGATGAGCTGCCAGCATGTCTCGTCGAGGAACGGCAGTCCAACATGGTAGATGACGAAGTTAATGTCGGGGAAGTTGGCCGCCGCGCCGTCCATGTCCCACGTCTGCGTGTGCTCGATCGGCTGCGGGCCGAGCGGAACACCCTTGTGTACGCCAATGAGGTTCACACCCAGAGACTGGGCCTTCTCGAACACCGGAAACGCTATCTTCGGGTCGTCCATCCGCCACGGGAACGGTGAGCCGTAGTCGTAGCGTACATTGTAGAACTTGAATGCCCTGGCGTTGAATTCGCCGACCTGTCGCTCCATCAGATCCAGCGCCTTGCGCCCCTCCAGCGGGTTGACCGAGCCCCAGAAGACCGTACGGTCCGGATCCAGACTGGCCAGGTGTGCACACTCCTCCCACGGAGAGAGCCCGTCCTTGTAGAGGTCGGTGAGCGGCAGGGGCATGGCCACGAGCATGTCGGTGTCGGACTCGTCGTAGACCATCCGCCGGATATCGGTGGGTGTCCAGGTGCGCAGGAACTCCTCGGGTGGCAGCTTCGGCTGGTCGTCGGGGGTCAGTGCATTGTGGAACGCGTACAGGTGGTTGGAGAACATCTCGCCCGGCCGGCCGAACGCGTTCTTGGCCTCGAAGTTGAACACGTGGGCGACGCCGTCGAAGACGAACACATCGTCGATCATGACCGGACTCCTTTGTCGGTCGGTTGATGGGCAGCAAGGTAGGCGGCTCGATCGGGCACGTCGGCCGGGTCGGGCAGGAACCGGAGCTTGCTCCGCGCGGAGGCGGACAACCGGTCGGTGGTCCACGGCTCGGTCCAGATGACCTCGACCTCCGCGCTATCGATGCCCGGGAGGCCCTCCATCCGCTCCCGCACCTCGTCCAGGACCCGAGCCGCGAACGGACACCAGCCGGAGGTGAGGAGGAGTTGCACACGTGCGTGGCGGGCGTCAACGGTGACCGAATGGATCAGACCCATGTCTACGACTGAGATGCCCTTCTCGCGGCAGCACGGGTCGTAGACCTGTCCGAGCGCGTCCAGGAACCGCCCAGGGAGGGTGCTCATACCCCTAGCTTGGCAGTGCGGCGAGGCGGCCGCATCTTGTTCCGCTCAGGCCGTCAGTTCCCGCTCCAGCGGCGTACGGAAACGCGGTGTCACCCGCACCGGTCCGATCCACCCGGTGAGTCGGCCGGCGGCCGCCTCCACCGCGGCGGCCGTGTCGCTGCCGACGTCCTCGAGCAGCCGGTACACGACCTCGCCGTCAGGTCGCTGAGCCCAGCCGCCGACGATCCGGCCGTCGCTCCACACCGACGGTCCCACGTTGCCCGACCGGTCGAATAGCGCGGAAGCGTGGGTGCCTAGATACCACGAACGCTCCGACCAGCCCATCGGCGTCGGGTCGAGCGCTGGCAGCAGCGCGACCCAGGGTTCCGGTTCGGGCGCCGGCTTGAGATCCTCGGGGAGCATGAGTCCAATGACTCCGCCGAGGTCGACCTCGGCCGGCCCGATGGCGGCCAGAGCCTGCTTGACGTGGGCGGCCGTCCACCCGGTCCACCAGCGCAGGTCGGCAATCGTGCCAGGGCCGAATGCGGCGAGCCATAGGCGCACCAGTTCGGTCCGGGCGGCCTCGATCGGCAGCTCGGGGATCCCGCTGGGGAGCCAGGTCTCGGTCGGGGACCAGTGGTATTGGCTGCTCGTCCACGAGCCGCGAGGTCGGCCTCGGACGATCCGGCCGTCGGCGGCGAGCAAGAACAGCACCCAGGTGGTGATGTTCTGCTGGGACGCGTAGGCCTTCCCCTCGTTCACCAGGAGCTGGGTCCGCAGACGCGGTACGTCCGCGGAGAGTTGCGCCCCGGTCGCCTCGCCGCGGGTGGCGAGCGCGCCTGCGGTCGCGTCCTCGACCTCCTTGAGCCAGCCTCCGTCACCCGCCCCACCCTCCGTGAGGAGCTTGGTGTACGTGCGCCGCTGTAGCCGGGCGATTGCGTTGGTGCAGCTGGCCTGTATCACTGGCGCCAGTTCTGCGGGCACCACGAACATCGTCCGGCGCATGCCGAGCATCCGGATCAGTGACCGCTCCTCATAGAGTGCGCGCTCAATCGCTTTGACCTCCACCGGACCGGTTCGGGCGTGCACGGACAGGAACACTGATGCCGGGTCGGTTGAGTGCAGCGCGACCACGCCGCGGGCTGCCTCGACCGGAGTCGATGCCGTCACGGCCAGATGGTGCCGAACACCGAGCCGTGCTCTGCGCTCATCGATCCCGATCCGCCTCATGCTGGCCTTCGCAAGCGCCGAACCACCACCACCGCAATGACCGCGACTGCCAACAGACCCGGCCCACAATGGGCCGCGAGGACACCGAGGAGGGTAGGTCCGCCCCAGTCGTCGCGGTACGAGGCAGGGTCGGACATGTCGATGACGAACAGTTCCACGATCGCGCGGCCGATCAGATACAGACCGATGATCAAACCAACGAATGCTGCGATCTTTCGCACGCCGCAGTCTACGTCGCCCTACGCGATTCCACGCCGGTCAGGCCGCGTCAGCATTTCCGCCGGATCACGAGTGTCTCGCCACAGACCTACCGGCACGCCTTCCGACGCGCCGCCGTGCCCTAGTCCGCGAGGATCCGGACCAGCACAGGCCTGGCGATGTTGCGACCGGTGATGAAGACGACGGTACGGCCGACGGAGTCAACCTTCCCGGCCATGAGTGCGGCCACGCCGACGGCGCCCGAAGCCTCGACGACGACGCCCGCGGTCGTGGCGAGGAAGCGGATCGCCTCCTCGATCTGCGGCTCGGTCACCGCGACGATCCGGTCGACGTCGCGGACGAGTTCGGGCGTGATGCACCCCGCCTCCATGTTGCCGGCGAGCCCATCGGCCAGTGTCTCGCCGACGCTCACCTCGACCCAGTGGCCTGCCGCGACCGCGCTCGACACAGCGCGCGAGGCGGCCGCCTCGACGCCGACGATGCGTACATCCGGCCGGCGTTTCGCCCACAGGGCCGTGCCCGCGAGCAGCCCACCGCCGCCGACCGGTACGACCAGGGTCAGCGGGCCGTCGATGGCCGCGCCCACCTCCGCGGCCAGCGTGGCTTGACCCGCGATCACATGTGGATCGTTGTAGCCCGACACGAACACCGCGCCCTGCTCGGCCAGCGTGAGCGCGTGCGCTTCGGCGGCGTCGTAGTCCGCACCGTGCTGGACCAACTCCACCCCGAATCGGCGCAACGCCTCCACCTTGGCCGGCGAGGCATTGTTTGACACGACGACCGTTGCCGCCATGCCGAGCGCGGTGGCTGCATAGGCGACGCCCAGGCCATGGTTGCCGGCAGACGCGGCAACCACACGTGCGCTGCCTGCCGCCTGCATCGATAGTGCGGCCAGAGCGCCACGGACCTTGAAGGACCCGGTCGGCTGGAAGGTCTCGAGCTTGAGCAGGACCTCGTCGCCCGCGATGTTCACGGGCAACAGCGGGGTCGGCCGGAGGTGGGCCGACACCGCCTCGGCCGCGCGCTCAAGGTCTGTCGTTGTCGGCCTGCGTACGGATCGCACGATCCCGACGCTAGTAGATCGTGGTCGTTGATGGTGGCCGAAGAGACCTCCACGAACCAAGATTCACTGACTCTGCCGTGGGCGCGCGTGTGGGATGCTGGTCGAGTGACGCCCGAGGACTTTGCCCATCTGCGTCGGGCCCGCGACCGCATGGACCGTGAATACGCGCGGCCGCTCGACGTCCCGGCGCTCGCGCGCACCGCGCTCATGTCGCCGGCGCACTTCTCCCGCCAGTTCCGCGCCGCCTACGGCGAGACGCCCTACAGCTACCTGCTGACCCGCCGCATCGAGCGGGCGAAGGCGCTGCTGCGCCGCGGTGACCTGACGGTGACCGAGGTCTGCATGGAAGTCGGTTGCACCTCGCTGGGCTCGTTCAGCTCGCGCTTCACGGAACTTGTCGGCGAGAGCCCGACCGTGTACCGCGCGCGCCGCTACGACGCCGACGCTACCGTCCCGGCGTGCGTCGCCAAGGTCATGACCCGACCGAGCAGGAACGGAGAAGCGCGCGCCGCGGACCTCACCTAACGTGGCCGCCATGAACTTCACACTCTCGCACTGCAGCATCACCGTTCACGACCAGGACAAGGCGCTCGCCTTCTACCGCGATGCGCTCGGGCTCGAGGTGCGCAACGACATCGACCTCGAGGGGATGCGTTGGCTGACCGTCGGCCCGCCATCCCAGCCCGATATCGAGATCATCCTCGAGACACCCGATATGCGCCCGCCGACCGACCAGGAGGCGATCAGGGCTCTCCTGGCCAAGGGATCCCTGACCGGACTGCTCTTTGTTACCGACAACTGCGACGCCACCTTCGAGAAGGTCCGCGCCTCCGGGGCGGAGGTGTTGCAGGAGCCGATCGACCAGCCCTACGGCGTCCGCGACTGCGCATTCCGCGATCCCTCGGGCAACATGGTGCGCATCGGGGAGCGGCGCGGATGAACGCCCAGAACTTGACGACACCTCGTCCCGGTGGGCCCAGTGCATCCGCCGAGCCAAGCGCGAACGTGACACCAGCATTGCTGGTCTGCGGCGTCGTCGCTGGTCCTCTGTGGATAGTCGTGGCCGGGATCCAGGCGCTGACCCGCGACGGGTTCGACCTCAGACGTCACGCGGTCAGCCTGCTCAGCAACGGAGATCTGGGCTGGATTCAGATCACGAGCTTCGTGGTTACCGGTCTGCTGGTCGTCGCGTGCGCGGTCGGGATGCGGCGGGCGCTGCATCGTGGCCGGGGCGGCACCTGGGGACCGCTGCTGGTCGGCGCCTATGGGGTCGGTCTGGTCGTCGCCGGGGCCCTCGTCGCTGACCCGGCCTTCGGCTTCCCACCCGGTACGCCGCAGGGCGCTCCCGACGTGGTGAGTTGGCACGGCCTTCTGCATTTTATCGCCGCAGGAGTGGGGTTTTTCTCCCTGATCGCGGCAACCTTCGTGCTCGCTCGCCGGTTCGCCGGGCTCGGACAGCGGGGATGGGCGGCGTACTCCGTGACCACGGGCGTGATCTTCTTCGCGGCGTTCGCCGGCATCGCCTCGGGGTCCGGGAGCGTCGGGGTCAATGTGGCCTTCGCGGTCGCGGTGGTGCTCGCCTGGGCATGGGTCTCGGTCATGGCAGCACGGCTCCTGCCCGGCTGACCGGTGCGGCTAAGGTCATGCCGTGGGCGGTTTCTGGAAGGGCGTCGCTGTCAAACTTGGCCGGCTCGCAGGCCGACCGGAATCGCGATCAGCACCAACAGCGCCGCCGCGACGAGCACGGGGCTGCGCAGGCTCGAGCGCA
>Ga0209843_1000215_pt1 | contig 10822 bp, 4 predicted proteins | sample GWRWS1_20_30_FD_187222 | JGI IMG/M metagenome (GOLD analysis project Ga0209843, IMG submission 187222) | Riverbed sediment microbial communities from areas with vegetation nearby in Columbia River, Washington, USA - GW-RW S1_20_30 (SPAdes)... | ecosystem: Environmental > Aquatic > Freshwater >... | reverse complement strand
GCGACGAACTGGGCGGGGTCGTCCGACCACAGCACGATGTCGATCTTCTCGCCGCGCAGCTCGTTGACCACCATACGCACCCGGGAACCGCGGGCGCCCACGCAGGCGCCCTTGGGGTCGACGCCGGGCTCGTGGCTGCGGACGGCGATCTTGGTCCGGTGGCCGGGCTCGCGGGCGACGTTGGTGATCTCCACGATACCCTCGGCGATCTCGGGCACCTCCAGCTCGAACAGCCGCTTGATGAGGTTGGGGTGGGTGCGGGACACCACCACCCGCAGGCCCCGCGCCGAGCGGACCACGTCGGTGACGTACACCTTCAGCCGGTCGTTGTGCTGGTAGTGCTCGCTGGGCACCTGCTCGGAGTGGGGCAGGTCGGCCTCGACCTTGCCGAGGTCGACGGAGATGTGGCGCGGGTCGCGTTGCTGCACGATGCCGGTGACGATGTCGCCGACGCGGCCTTCGTACTCGCCGAAGGTCACGTCGCGCTCCGCCTCCCGCAGCCGCTGCATGATCACCTGCTTGGCGGTGACCGCGGCGATCCTGCCGAAGTCGGAGGGGGTGTCCTCCCACTCGCGGATGACCCGCTCCTCGTCGTCCAGCTCCTGGGCGAAGACGGTCACGTCGCCGGTGACGCGGTCCACCACCACCCGCGCGCCCTCCGGCGCGTTCGGCTGGCGCTTGTAGGCGGCGGCGAGCGCGCTCTCGAGCGCGCCGATGACCGTCTCGAGCGCGATGCCCTTCTCGCGCTCGAGGAAGCGCAGCTCGTCGATCGGGATTCTCACGTCGCCGTCCTCTCGTCGCCCGTCCGGGGGTTGCCGTGAAGCGGGCTGGCGCTCCGCGCGCCAGCGCCATGGTCGGTGGTCACCACGGCAACACCACCGTTCCCCGGACCACGTCGGACAGCGGCACCTGCACCGGGCTGCCGTCCACGTCGAGCGTGACCGCCTGGTCGTCGGCGTCCAGCACCACGCCCTGCACCGAGGACGCGGCGCCGCCCCGGACGATGCTGACCTCGTGCCCGCGCTGGCGCCGGAAGTCACGCGCCGACTGGAGCGGGCGCCCGAGACCGGGCGTGGTCACCTCGAGGGTGTAGCGGCCCTGCAGCGGGTCGGCCTGGTCGAGCGCGCGGGAGAGGTCCTTGGACACGCGCTCGACGACGTCGGCCTCGACCGGGTCGTCGGCGTCCAGGATCACGCTGAGGACCCGGCCGCGTCCCTGGCCATGCAGCTTCAGCTCGAGCACCTCGACCCCGTGGGTCGATGCCGCCCGCTCTGCCAGTTCCAGGACATGCGAAGGAAGCGCCGTCACGCTCACCGACCTCCCTCACATGTTGTGCGTTCCTGCTCGCCCTCTCGGTAGCGGCACCCTCCGACTTGCTGACGGGCGGCCGGCCCCTCACAAAACAGAAGTGGGCGCAATGCCCACTTCGCACCTCACCGGTTCGCGGCCGGACGGCCACACGTCAACAGGCTGCAAGATAGCACTGAGTTGCGCCCAGCGGCAACCTGTTTGGGCGGCCTGGCCTGCAGGTTTGGATCAGCCGCCCGCCACCGTCATGCCGAGCGCCGGCCAGTCGGCCGCGAGCAGATAGGCGAGCTGGCGGGCGGGGTGCCGCCACCACGGCGGGACCTCGGCCCAGTCGCGGGGCGGCACGGCCGCGGGAAGGTGCGGCAGCGGCACCACCCCCCGGACCCCCGGCAGCAGGCGTGCCAGCACGGCCGGGCTGGCGCTCCGCAAGCCTGAGCCGCTCACGCTCCGCAAGCCTGAGCCGCTGGCGCTCCGCGAGCCGAAGCCGCTGGCGCCCGCCGAGGAGGGACCGGCGGCCACCACGACCGCGTGGCCGAGGTCCGCCAGCGCACCGGCGACCCGCCGGCTCTCCGGGGAGGGCTCCGGCTCGGTCACGAGCACGAGCTGGTCGGCGGCGGCGACGGCGGCGCGTGCGCCCAGGCCGCCGAGGCCAGCGCCGCAGTCCAGCACCAGCAGGTCGGCGTGCCTGGCCAGGCCCTGCACCAGCAACGTCCACGCTCGCCGGCCCGGCGCCCGCGACCCGCCGACGCCCGCCACCAGCGCCGGGCTCGCGCTCCGCAAGCCTGAGCCGCGGGAGGCCCGCCCAACCAGGCACGCCATCAGCTCGCCGGTGGTGAGCGCCGGGTGGTCGAGCAGCCCGAGGAGGTCGCCGGCGGGCACGTCGAGGTCCGGCGCCAGCCGGTCGGTGAGCGACCCGGGCCCGGGGTGGACGTCGACGGCCACCGTCAGGCCGTGCCTGGTCGCGGCGAGCACCGAGGCGAGGAGGGCGGCAACCGTCGCGCGGCCGGTCCCGGCGGCGGCCGACACCACCCCGACGACCGCGCACCGCCCCAGCCGCGGCGCCGCGATCGCCGCCTCGAGCAGCTCGTCCCCCTGGTCGCGCGACCGGGGTCCCCGCCCCCACCGCCCCACCGGCGACCGCCCCCCGCCCGCGCCGCGACGGGACGCGGGCGGGTCCGCGGCGCCAGGGTCGGCGAAGCGCGGGGTCTGGGCGATGGTCAGTGGGGGCTGGGCGGTGGCCGGCGGGGGGTCGAGCGTGAGGGTGAGGATGGCGCCGTCGCCGACCCCGCAGGTGGTGAGCGACCGCTCGGGCGGCAGGGGGTCGCCGCCCAGGAGCCCGAGGCGCCAGCGGGCCTGCCCGGCCGTGCCCGGCCGCCCGTCGGCGGCCGCCGCGGCGACCGGGCCCAGCAGCTCGCCGACGGGCACGTCGGCGGGAACCACCAGGTCGCGGCGGCCGCACAGACCGGCGACGGTGACGAGCACGACGGTCATCGGCCGCCCGCTCCGGTGACGGCGCCGACGCCGGCCGGGGGGGTCCGGGGGACCCCCCGATCCACCGGGGCACCCCCTCGGGGTTCCCCGGACCCCTCCGGCCGATCCACCGGGGCACCCCCTCGGGGTTCCCCGGACCCCTCCATGGGGTCCCCCGGTGCGACGGGTTGCCGGCCGGCGGGGCCGGTCGGGGGGCAGTGGGCGACCTGGACGAGCACGGCCGGCCGGCGCCGGCCGACGAGGAGGCCGCGACCAGGGGGCAGCAGCGCCGCCTTGTGGCCGCCGAGCAGCGGGCCCTCGTGCGGGTCGCCGCTCATGACCAGACCGGGCACGCCAAGCTCGCGCAGGCGCTGGAGCACCGGCTCGAAGCTGCTGCGGGCACTGCCGGCGACGGCACGCGCGAGCACCAGGTGGAAGCCGAGCTCGCCGCCGTGGGCGAGCAGGTCGAGCAGGGGCGCGAGCAGGCCGCCCGTCGCGGCGGGGAGCAGGTCGTAGTCGTCGACGAGGACGACCTGCCGCGGTTCGTGGACGGGCGGCGGGCGGGACGGCAACCCGTCCCATCGGGGTACCCCCTTGGGGTCCCCGAACCCCCCCGGCCGGCGACGGCGCGGCCGGCCAGGCGGGCGGACAGCCGGGTGCGGAGCTGCTCGACCACCTCCGCGGAGGCACCCGCGTCGGTGGCGTAGGCGCGAGCTGGGGCAGCCCGGCGAGGTCGAGGAGGCCGCGCCGGTGGTCCACGACCACCAGGGCGACCTCGTCGGGCCGGTAGCGGGCGGCCAGGCCCCGCGCGAGCAGCCGCAGCAGGCCCGTCTTGCCGCACTCGGCGTCGCCGAGGACCAGGAAGTGCGGCGGCCCCCGGAACAGGTCGAGCCAGACCGGCTCCAGCCGGTGCTCCTCGACCGCGAACGGCACCCCGCCCTGGCGTCCCGGGCCCCCGGTGGGGCTGGGGAGCGCGCCCTCTCCCACCAGGTCGGGCAGCATCCGGATCGGTGGCGCCGCCGCCCCGTCCACTGCGACCAGCGCCCGGCGAAGGACCGCCTCCGGTGGACCGGCGAGGGCGGCCTGGAACTGCAGACCGCCCTGGGTGAGACCGCGGCCGGGCACCGCCGGCAGGGCGGCCGCGGCCGCCCTGCCGAGCTCGGACTCCAACGGGTCGTTCAGGCGCAGCTCCAGGCGCCCGCCGAGGTTGTCCCGCAGGCCCGGACGCAGGTCGGCCCAGCGGTTGGCGGCCACGACCAGGTGCACCCCGTAGTGGAGTCCGGTTGCCGCCAGCTCGCCGATCTCGGCCTCCAGCTCGGGCAGCTCGCGGGTGAGCACACCCCAGTTGTCGACGACCAGGAACACCTCGCCGTAGGGGCCGAGGTCGAAGCCGGCCCGGCGCAGGTCGTGCCAGGCGGCCATGGAGTCGAGGCCGAGGTCGCGGAAGCGCCGCTCGCGCTCGGCGACCAGGGCACGCAGCTCGCGGGCGAGCCGCTGGGCCCTGCCGGGTTCGCGTGCCCCGCACACGGCGCCGACGTGTGGCAGCCCGGCCAGCCGATGGAGCATGCCGCCACCCAGGTCGACGGCGTAGACCTGGACCGCGTCCGGCCGGTGGCCGGCGGCCAGCGCGGCCACGATCGTGCACAACAGCGTGCTCTTGCCGGTCCGGGGCGCGCCGACGACCGCCAGGTGCCCCGCTGCCCCCGAGAAGTCGAGGACCAGCGGCTCCTGGACCTGCTGGAGCGGCCGGTCGACGAGGCCGACCGTGGCGCGCAGCCAGCCGGCCCGGCCGGCGGCCAGCGGCCCGTCCAGCGCGATCACGGCCCCCAGCGGCTCCAGCCAGACCTGGTGGGCTCGCGTGCCCGCGCCCGCCAGGCCCGCGACCAGCACGTCGAGGTCGCGCCGGACCTCGGGCGGCCTCTCCACGCCGGCGTCGGGGACCGGCGCGGACCCGCCGGGTGGGCGGGTGGGCGTGAACGGGACCACGCGGGGTGGGCCGGCGACGGTGCCGTCGAGGTGCCCGGTGGACACCAGCGCGGCCGTGAAGCGCTGGGGCGGGGCGGCGTCGACCTTGAGCAGGGCGGCGCCAGGCCCAGGCGGCAGGTGGTAGGCCTCGGCCGTGCCGAGCACGGCCGCGGACTCGGCGGCGCTGAAGGTGCGCAGGCAGACCCGGTAGCGCAGGTGGCCGTCCAGGCCGCGCAGGCGGCCCTCGTCGAGCCGCTGGGAGGCGAGCAGCAGGTGCATGCCGAGGCTGCGGCCGACCCGCCCGACGGCCATGAACAGGTCCAGGAAGTCGGGCCGGGCGTCCAGCAGCTCGCCGAACTCGTCGACCACCACCAGCAGGTACGGCAGCGCCGCCATGGCCGGGTCGGCGGCCCGCCTGGCGGCGTAGGCGCGCAGGTCTGGTTGGTTGCCGGCCTCGCGCAGCAGGCGCTGGCGCCGCTCCTGCTCGCCCTGGAGGGCGGCCCGCGCCCGGTCGACCATCGACAGGTCGGCCACCTGGGGCAGGCCGGCCAGGTCGGCGAAGGCGGCGCCGCCCTTGAAGTCGACCAGCACGAACGCGAGCCGCTCCGGCGGGTGGGTGGCGGCGAGGCCCGCGACGATCGTGCGCAGCAGCTCGCTCTTGCCGGAGCCGGTCGCGCCGACGACCAGGCCGTGAGGGCCGATGCCGCCCTCGGCCGCCTCCTTGAGGTCGAGCAGGAGCGGCGCGCCGCCCGGCCGCACGCCGACAGGGACCCGCAGCAGCTCGGCCCGGGTTCCGGCCGTGGGCTGGGCCGGGCGGTCGTCGGCGCCGAGCAGGTCGAGCAGGCGGGCCGGACCGGCCGGGACGGCGGCGGGCGGCCGGTCGAGCCGCAGCGGCGCCAGCTTGCGCGCGACCGCCTCGCAGACGGCGAGGCCGGCGGCGTCGGCCGTGATCGCGTCGATCCGGCGGCCGCCTGGCGCGGTCTCCTGGAAGGCGGCCGTGCCGTGCTCGTCGAGCAGGAGGCGGGCGGCCAGCTCGGACGGCTCGCCGGCCGGGTCGCGGGCCAGCCAGATCATGGTGGCGCCGGCGGCGGCGGCGCGGTCGAGCAGCTCGTCCAGCAGCGGGCCGTGGGCTGCGCGGCCGGGCGGGTCGAGCTCCAGCACCGCCACCAGATGCGGCGGCGGCGGCCCGTCGGCGGGGGCGGCGAGGCGGGGACGGACCTCGCGGTCCAGCAGCGCCGCCAGTTGCGTGGGGGTCTCGGCGAGCAGGCAGCCCGGCATCCCGCCGGTGCCCGCCGCCGGGTCGCGGGTGTGCGGCAGCCACTTGAGCCACTCCCAGGCCGGCAGCGCGGCCGGCGGGAACGCGGCGAGGAGCCGCAGGTCGTCGGGGGCGTGGAGGGCGGCGAGCTGGCAGAGCAGCGCGCCGGCGAGGGCCCGGACGCGGTCGTGTGGGCCGGTGAGCGCCAGGACGCCGAGGCGCCGCAGCGGGACGGTGACCGGGGCCTCCGGCAGCCAAGCGGTCCGCCGGACCAGCGCCTCGGCGGCGGCCAGCAGCTCGGCGTCGCGCTCGACCAGCGGCCCGCCGGCGCCTTCCAGCCGGACGGGCGCGTGCAGCGGCACGGGGCCGCGGCCGACCCGGACGGTGAGGAAGTCGTCGTCGGCCGGCCGCCGCTCCCACAGCCGCTCGGCCCCACAGACCAGCGCCCAGAGGCGTGGCGGGTCGGGGTGGAGGTGGTCGGCGGCGGCGAGTTCGGCCGCGGCCAGGTGGTCGGCCGCGGCGCCCATCTGCGCCAGGTGGGCGAGGTAGCGGGAGCGCTCCCGGCGCCTGGCCCTGCGGGCGGTGCGCCGCTCGACCAGGCGGAGCCCGACTCCCAGCGCCAGCGAGGCGACCGCCGTGCCGGCGACGGCGGCGACCAGCAGCGGGTGCCTGGGCCCCGGGACGGCGAACAGGAACGCCAGCGACCCGGCGCCGCCCAGCAGCGGCACCAGGTACTGCAGCCACGCGGCCGCGGCCGGTGCCGACCAGGCGACCGCGGGTGGCGCCGCCACCAGCAGCTCGCCGGTCGGGAGCGGCGGAGGGTGGGCGCGGGCCCTCCGGTGGACCAGGAAGCGGTCGGGACCCGGGGCGTGGTGGGTGGGGGTGGAGGTCGCCATCGTCGGCACGCTACGACGCCGGCCCGGGCGGCGGGGGCCCCGACGCCGGATCTGTGGACAACCACGGCGGCCGCGCCGCCCCGGGTGGTTCAGGCTTGCGGTTGCGTGGTCGCGTCGGGCGCGGGCTGCTGGAGCCAGCGTTCCAGGTCGGCGGCTGGCATGGGCCGGCCGAGGTGGTAGCCCTGGGCCGTGTCGCAGCCGAGCGCGGCGAGCTCCTCCCAGGTCGCCTGGTTCTCGACCCCTTCGGCGACCACGTGCAGGCCGAGGTTGTGGCCGAGGTCGATGGTGGACCGCACGATCACCGCGTCGCTGTTGCTGGTGGTCATCTGGCCGACGAACGAGCGGTCGACCTTGAGCTCGTCCACCGGCAGGGCCTTGAGGTACGCCATCGAGGAGTAGCCGGTGCCGAAGTCGTCGACCGCCAGGCCCACCCCGAGGGCGTGCAGGCGGCCCAGGACCTCCAGGGCGAGCGCCGGGTCGGCCATGACGGCGCTCTCGGTGACCTCGAGCACCAGCGAGCCGGCCGGGACCTGCCAGGTGGCCAGGCGGTCGGCCACCTGCTCGGGGAAGTCGTGGTCCAGCAGGGAACGGGTGGAGACGTTGACGGCGATCGACAGGTGGTGGCCGGCGCGCCGCCACTCGGCGGCCTGGCGCAGCGCGGCGTCCAGGACCCAGCGGGTGAGCGGGTGGATGAGCCCGGTCCGTTCGGCCAGGGGGATGAACTCCCCGGGTCCGAGCAGGCCGTGGGCGGGGTGTTGCCAGCGCACCAGCGCTTCCGCTCCGAGCACCTGGCCGGAGTGGAGGTCGGCCTTCGGCTGGTAGTGCAGCACCAGCTCGTTGCGTTCCAGGGCGCGTCGCAGGCCGCCGAGCAACGCCAGCCGCCGGGGGCTGTGCTGGTCGACCGCGGGGTCGTAGACGACGAACCCGGCGTGGGTCTGCTTGGCGGCGTACATGGCGACGTCGGCGTGCTGCAGCAGCTCGGCGGCGTCGCCGCCGTGGTCGGGGTAGACGGCGATCCCGATGCTGGCGTCCAGGTCGAGGCCGACCCCGTCGAGGGTGAGCGGCTGGTGGAGCGTGGCGCGCAGCTTGTCGGCGACGGCGGCGGCGCCCTCGGCGGTCGCGTCGGGCAGCAGCACGGCGAACTCGTCGCCGCCCAGCCGGGCGACGGTGTCGACGCCCCGCAGGGTGCCGGTGAGCCGGGTCGCGACCTCGCCGAGTAGCAGGTCGCCGTGGTGGTGGCCGAGGGTGTCGTTGACGTCCTTGAACCGGTCGAGGTCCAGCAGCAGCAGCGCCGCCGGTTGCAGCCCGCGGTCGGCGGCGCGGATCGCCTGCCCGACGCGGTCGGCGAACAGCTCCCGGTTGGGTAGGCCGGTGAGCGGGTCGTGCAGCGCCTGGTGGCGGCTGGCGGCGGCCTGGCGGATGAGCTGGCGCTGGAAGCCGACGGCCAGCAGCAGGAAGCCGGCGACCGCCAGCAGGCCCACCCCGGCCGCGACGAAGGCCGCCGGCAGCAGCGCGTGCTGCCGGTTGCGCAGCCCGGTCAGGCTGGCGGTGGCCTCCGCCTGCTCGCGGGCGGCGAGCACGGCGGTCTCCTTCTGCAGGCCGGTGAAGGCCGGGTGGACCCGCCGCGCGTGGATCTCGTTGGCCGAATCGGTGTCGCCACGGTCGACCGCATCCAGCATCTGTCGCAGGATGCGGAGGTTGGGGGCGTGGCTGGCCTGGATGCGCCGGGCCTCGGCGGCGTCCTCGGGCTCGCCGCGGTCGGCCAGGAAGCGCAGCGCGACGTCCAGCGCCCGGCTCGCCTCGCCGAGGGCGGGCCGCAGCCTGGGATTGGGCCTGGCCAGGTAGGCGTGGGCGATGGAGTGCTCCTGGCTGACCTGGTAGCGGACCTCGACCCAGGCGTCACGCTGGGCGCTGAGGTGCTGGACCTCCCGGACCGCCCGGTCGGCGCTTGCCGCGGCCCAGACCGCGGCCGCGGTCAGGCCGAGCAGCACCGTCGCCAGGCCGGCGGTGGCGGCCGGGATCAGCCAGCGGGCGCGGCCATGCACCTGACCGGCCTCCCAGCCTGCACCTTCAGCCCCCACCCGACCACCCCTCAGCGTCGGACGATGCCCAATCCGGCGGTAGGCGCCGTCGCAGAGCTCTCGTCAGAGGGACTATCGGCTCGGAGCCGGTGGAGTTGACCGATGCTGCGTGCCCTCCCGGCCGATTTGACTGATTGTGGCGCGTCACTTGTCCCTTGCGCCGGCTCTGTCGGGTCCCAGGCATCTTCGCTTCCGCCCTGTCCGCGGCTGACACCTGGCGGAACCCACGTGCCGGGCAGTCATTCCGCTTGGTCGTCCGGTCGGATCGCCTCCGGTTTGGACCAAACTCGGGCGGCGCAGTGGTCCCCGCCTGTGGAATCTCGGCAGTCGATGTCGCAGCCGACCCGTACCGTTGCCCTCATGACCTGGTTCGCGAACCTCGGGACGACGCTCTGATGGCCACGGTGCTTCAGGCCTACCAGTTCGCGCTGGACCCCACCCCACGCAAGCAGGGCAGCCTCGCCTCCCATACCGGTGCCGCGCTGTTTGCCTACAACTGGGGCTTGGAGCTGGTCACCACCCGTCTGAACCGAAGGCGTGCCGGCGAGGTCGTTCAGGTGCCATGGACCCTGCCGGAGCTGCGATGGGAGTGGAATCGCGCCAAGCAGCAGGTCGCGCCCTGGTGGGCGGAGAACAGCAAGGAGGCCTACAACAGTGGGCTGGACGCCCTGGCGCACGCGCTGAAGAACTGGAGTGATTCACGAAACGGTCGCCGCAAGGGCCGCCCTGTCGGCTTCCCGCGCCGAAAGAAGAAGCGGCGTGCCCGGGTCGCCTGCCGGTTCACCACCGGCGCCATCCGGGTGCTGCCCGACCGCAAGCACGTCCAGCTCCCAAGGATCGGAATCGTCAAGTCCCATGAGTCGACCCGCAAGCTGGCGCGGCGGCTAGAGAATGGCACCGCCCGGATCCTGGCCGCCACCATCAGCCGCCGAGCCGACCGTTGGTTTGTCTCATTCACCGTCGAAATCCAACGCGCGATCCCGCGCGGCGACCACAAGCCGAGTGTGGTTGGCGTGGACGTTGGGGTCCGCCAGCTGGCGGTGCTGTCCACCGGCGCGATGATCGCAAACCCTCGCGCCTTGGAGGGCTCGCTGCGGAAGCTTCGGCGGCTCAACCGGGAGCTGGCCCGTCGCACGCCCGGCTCAAGGCGCAGGAGGCAGACCCGGCGTCGGCTGGCCCGTGCCCACACTCGAGCCGCCAATCTGCGACATGATGCGCTGCACAAGCTCACCACCGCCCTAGTCACCGAGCACAGCAGCGTGGTGGTCGAGCAACTCAACGTGGCCGGGATGGTCCGCAACCGCCGGCTGGCCCGCGCCATCAGCGATACCGCGATGGCCAAGCTGCGCCACCAGCTCGCATACAAGGCGACCTGGTACGGCTGCCGGCTGGTGGTGGCCGACCGGTTTTATCCGTCGTCCAAGACGTGCTCTGGGTGTGGGTGGGTGAGAGCCAAGCTCACCCTCGCCGAGCGCACTTACACCTGCGAAGCCTGCGGCCTGGTCATGGATCGTGACCTGAACGCCGCAAGGAACCTCGCCAAGCTCGTGGAATCCGTCGCCCAGAGTGGCTGGGAGACGCGAAACGCTCGTGGAGCGGACGTAAGCCCCGGCCAGGCCGGGCAAACCGCAGTGAAGCGAGAAGCCGGCACCGAGCCTCGTTCGGGTCAGACCGGCACCGCCGATCCGCAAGGATCGGCGGCCTGAACTCCCCGCAGAGGCCGAGAGTCAGGTCACGGCAGCATGATGGTCTGGAAGTCGTAGGGCTCGCGGCGGAAGCCGATGCGCTCGTAGAGGGCGATGGCCGCGGTGTTGAAGTCGTTGACGTACAGCGACAGGTTCGGGTGG
>Ga0209843_1000214_pt1 | contig 10838 bp, 12 predicted proteins | sample GWRWS1_20_30_FD_187222 | JGI IMG/M metagenome (GOLD analysis project Ga0209843, IMG submission 187222) | Riverbed sediment microbial communities from areas with vegetation nearby in Columbia River, Washington, USA - GW-RW S1_20_30 (SPAdes)... | ecosystem: Environmental > Aquatic > Freshwater >... | reverse complement strand
GCGCGGCGGCGCACCCGGCGCCTCCGCACGCTCCATCGTACGATGATCCCGACCCGCGGGTCAGAGCTCCCATCGGAGCCTGGAAGGAGCGCGCCCGAGGCATCCGCGGCGCGGGGAGCTCCGGCCGTGCCGGCCCTCGGTGCCCTCCCGCGCCAGCGGCGCGTCCGCGTAAGCCAGCGTCTTCCACTAGGCGGCCGCGTCGAGCTCCAGCGCGGGCTCGCCGATGACGGCCTCCTGCGGCCTCAGGTCCTTTCCGCGGACGAGGAAGATCGAGACGAGGACGCCGGCGAACGCGATCGCCGCCCCTGCCCAGAAGGCGTTGACGAAGCCGTCCGTGAGCGCGACGGGCATCGCGCTCCCGCTCGTCACGGCATCGTCGGTCGTCGAGACGGCGATGGTCGAGAGAACGGCGATGCCCACGGCGCCGCCGATCTGCTGCGAGGTGTTGATCAGGCCGGACGCGAGCCCCGCCTCCTGCGGCTTCGTCCCCGCGAGGGCGGCGATCGTGATCGGGACGAAGGCGAAGGGAATGCCGATCCCAATGACCAGGAAGCCCGGGAGGAGATTGGCCCAGTAGGAGCCGTCCACTGACACCTGCGTGAAGTAGAGGAGCCCGAGGGTGAGCATGCTCATGCCGAAGATCAGGGCGGGCTTGACGCCGACGCGGTTCACGACGACGGCGGCCACATTGGCCCAGATGACGGCCGTTCCGGCGACGGCGAGGTAACCGAGGCCGGTCTCCAACGGCGAGTAGCCGAGCACCTGCTGCATGTAGAGCGTCAGCATCAGGAACATGGAGAAGAGCGCCGTGCCCATGATGAAGCCGGCCACGTTCGCTGCCGTCAGGGTCTGCAGGCGGACGAAGATGGAGAGAGGAACGAGCGGATCGCGCTGCCGCCGCTCCCAGAGGAGGAAGGCCGCCTGCAGGATCACGGACGCGACGAAGACGCCGATCGTCTTCCCGGAGCTCCAGCCCCAGCTTTGACCCTGAGTGATGCCGAGGACGAGGAGGACGAGCCCGGAGGTGATGAGGACTGCGCCCGGCACGTCGTGGCCTTGGCCGTGCGCGTCGCGGCTCTCGCCGAGCAGGATCGGGGCGAGGACGAGCCCGAGGATGCCCACGGGGACGTTGACGAAGAAGATCCACTCCCACGAGAGGAGATCGGTGAGGATGCCGCCCATGAGGACGCCCGCTGCTGCGCCGAAGCCACCGACCGCGCCCCACGCCCCGAGCGCGATGTTGCGCTCGCGCCCTTCACTGAAGGTCGTGGTCAGGATCGAGAGCGCCGCGGGCGTGATCGCCGCCGCACCGAGGCCTTGGATCGCGCGCGCACCGATGAGAGACGCCTCGCTCCAGGCGAGGCCGCAGAGGAACGAGCCGAGCGAGAAGACGACGAGGCCGAAGACGAAGACGCGCCTGCGCCCGAGCAGGTCGGCGAGCCGGCCGCCCAGCAGGAGGAAGCCGCCGAAAACGAGCGCGTAGGCGCTGATCACCCACTGCAGGTTCTCCTGCGAAAAGCCGAGATCCGTCTGGATCGAGGGCAGGGCGACGTTCACGATCGCGATGTCGAGCACGACCATGAACTGCACCGCACAGAGGAGCGCGAGTGCGAACCACTTTCGTTCGACAGAGCCGGCCATCTTCATCGAGTCCTTTCGCCGTTGGTGCAGCGGGTGAGCTTGCCAACGTACAGCATAGACTTGTATCTCGCAAGTTAAACCTATGAATCCGCAAGGGTCTCCGCTACAATCGCAAGCGATGGCGAAGCGCTTCGACCAGTACTGCCCTGTCGCACACGCTCTCTGTCTCGTCGGCGAGCGCTGGGCCTTCCTGATCGTCCGTGAGCTCTTGCACGGGCCGAAGCGCTACACCGACCTCGCCGACGGCCTACCCGGGATCGCGACCAACATCCTCGCCGCGCGGCTACGCGAGCTCGAGGGGGCGGGCGTCGTACACAAGCGCAAGCTTCCTCCGCCCGCCCCTGCGACCGTTTACGAGCTGACGGAGTACGGCGCCGAGTTGGACGAGGTCTTCTACGCGCTTGCCCGCTGGGGCGCCCGCTCGCTCGGCCCTCCGGGGCCGGAGGACGAGCTTTACCCCGAGTGGGGCATCAACGCCTTCGCGGCGCTCTTTTCCCCCGAGGCCGCCCGCGGGCTCACCGAGACCTACGTCTTGCGGATCGACGCAGACGTCTTCTCCGTCCACCTGGAGAACGGCTGTCTTCACACATCGGTGGGCGCCGCCGAGGACCCCGACGTCGACGTCGAGGTCGACATGTCGACCTTCTTTCGCCTAACCGGCGGCGAGCTCTCCGCCAGTGAGGCGCTCGAGCAGGGCGCCGCGTCGATTCGTGGTGACCGCGCGGCCTTCGAGCGCTGCTTTCAGGTCCTCAGCATGGCACCGAGGACCCCCGCCGCGGTCTAGAACGAAGACGACGCCGCCGTCCAGTCGTCGCCTTCTCCGTCACTCGGCACCGTCGAGGCCGAATGTACGCGCGAGCCCTTCCGCCAGCTCCTGCTTCTCGGCCTCGGAGAGTCTCGCGTCCGGGTGGGCGATGGCGTAGTACCACATCGGCATCTCCCCTTTCAGCACGACCTTGACGAGGCTGGGGACCTTCTCCTTCTCCGGCTTCTCTCCCTTCCTCGCCCGCTCCAACGCCTTCAGCCGCTCCCTCTCCGCCTTCTCCCGCTGCTTCTCCACGTACCGCTCCCAGTCGGAGAAGTTCAGCGCGTGGCGTCCTTTGTCGACGTCGTACTCGACGAGCCAGGACATGGGCGCGACGTAGGAGTACCAGGGCCACTCGGTCCGGTTGCTGTGGCAGTCGTAGCAGGCGTTGATCGCGAGCTCCCGCGTACGGGAGCTGTCCCAGGGAGGCTCCGAGTGCGCCCCTGGATTCGTGTGGCTCCACCCGAAGGGGAGGACCTGGATGAGGACGAACGCCGCTGCGACGCCGATGAGCCCCCACTTCAGGATCGCCCGCAAGCGGGAGCGGAGGCGGGATCGCTTCGGGTCGCTCGGCTCTGGGACTTCCTCTGACAAGGAGGGCTCCCAGCCTTCATTCTAGGCCGCTGCGGGCGTCTTTCCCGCGCGGATGAACAACTATTCATGTATGCTGGCGTTCGATGAGCCACGGCGTCCAGGGAGACCCCGGAGCGGTCCGCGTCGTCGACGCCGAGCTTGCGCGCCAGGTGGCCGAAACGATGCAGGCGCTCGCCACGCCGAGCCGCGTTCGCATCCTCGCGCGCCTGCGCGAGTCGCCGTGCTCGGTGGGCGTGCTCGCAGCCGACGTCGGCATGGAGCCGTCCGCCGTGTCCCACCAGTTGCGCATTCTCCGCCACCTTGGCCTCGTGGTCGGCGACCGCCGAGGCCGAAGGACGGTCTACACGCTCCACGATTCCCACGTCGGCGTCCTGCTCGAGGAGGCGGTGTACCACGCCGAGCACCTACGCCTGGGTCTCGCCTCCCGTCCGCTCCAGCCCGTCCGGGCCTCGTGAGCCACGCCGCGCACGCCCACAGCCACGATCCCAAGCCTGGCCACGGCCACGCGCACGGCCTCGTCTACCCGTCGATCGTCCGCTCGCGCGCGGGAGTCCGCGCCGTGGCGCTCAGCCTTGCCGTTCTCGGGGCGACGGCCGTGGCTCAGGCGGCGATCTACGTCGTCTCCGGGAGCGTCGCCCTCCTCGCCGATCTGATCCACAACGCCGGCGACGCGCTCACGGCCGTACCTCTCTGGGTCGCCTTCGTCCTCCGTTCGCCCCGCGGGGAGCGCCTCGCCGGCTACTTCGTGGTCCTGGCGATCTTCGTCTCGGCCTGCGTGGCTCTCTACCAGACGGTCATGCGCCTGATCGAGCCCCAGGAGCTCTCGTACCTCGGCGCGCTCGCGATCGCGGGCCTCGTCGGCTTCGCCGGGAACGAGATCGCCGCCCAGATTCGGACGAGGGCGGGCCGTCGCCTCGAGAGCCCGGCTCTCGTCGCCGACGGCAACCACGCCCGGGTGGACGGCTTCGTTTCCCTGGGCGTCGTCGCGAGCGCGGTCGGCGTTTCCCTCGGCGCGCCCATCATCGACCCAATCGTCGGGCTCGCTATCACTCTCGTCATCCTCAGGATCACCTGGGACTCGTGGCGGACCGTGAGCGCGCGCGAGCACGCCCACTAGCCGGCGGCACCAGCTGCGCCCGAGGAGGCGTCCGAACGCGGCCACGAGCTCTTCGGTCCGCTCCTCTCGCCGGTGCTCGCCCTCCGGGCCGAGGAGAAAACGTGGAGGAAATCCGGTACAGCGTTCCGGGGATACATTGCGCGCACTGTGCGCCGGCAATCTCCAGCGAGGTGGGCATGGTGGCGGGGGTGACGGGCGGCGACGTCGACGTCGAGGCGAGGATCGTCGCGGTTCGGGGCATGGCGGTCGACGGACGCGTCGGTGCGCGAGGCGATCGCAGAGGCCGGCTACGAGGCGGCTCCCTGGGGGAGATTGTGGCGCTGCCGCGGATCAAGCCCCCGGAGGCGTCGCGGCCTCGACGGCCTGCTCTTGGAGCCAGCTCAGGTACGCGAAGACGGAGAGCTCGTAGGCCTCGGGCTCCGACGGATCGATCTCGCGAACGTAGACCTCCTCGGTCACGTCGAGGCGCGTCCCGAGAGCGAGGCGGAGGTCGGTGAGCGCGCGGAGCCAGGCATCGAGCTCCTCGGCGGTGAGCCGGTCGCGGCCTGTGGTCTCCGCGAGCAGAAGGAGCGCCTCCCGACGCCCCTCCTGAAGCTCGTCGTGCGTGAGCCGCCGGTACTCGGCCTCGCTCTCCTCGTCGCCCTCGTATGCGGGCGGAAAGAGTCGCCGGAGCGCCGGGTCCTCGCGGTCCGCGTCGAGGAGCCCCAGAAGCTCGCCCGCCAGGGCGCGCAGGAGCTCGCGCTCGCCGTCGGAGAGCCGAAGGCGGAAGTCGCCCTCGCGCGTCCGCTCGATCGGAGGACGGACGAACACACCCCGATTCTCGCCTAGAGCCGGGATGCCCAGTAGGGGTCCCGCTTGCGGACGGGGCTCGAGCCTTCCGCGGTCGCCGTGCGAGGCGGCTGCGCACGGGTGGATCGCTGCCGTCTGCGCGCCAACCTTCGCAGACAGTGCAGCACGGCGGCCCACACGAAGAGGAGGAGTGTGAGCGAGTAACCCGTGTGGATCGTGACGTCGGCCCCGAACAGGTCGATGCCCTGGAGCATCAGGAGCGTGGTGACGATGCCGGCCGCCGCGCACCAGCCCTCGCCCCGCGGAAGCCCGAGCACGCCGATGAGAAGCCCGAGCGCGGCGATGGCGAGCGTGGCCGCCGCCTGGGGGGAGGTCTCGTCCTCGACCCGGTCGCCGAGCTGGCGACCCTCGACGGGTCCTCCTTCCGGCACGCTCCAGGTGGCGAGCTGAGCGCCGGTAAACGTCGTCTCAGCCCCGTTGCAGGACACGGTGCCGAAGGGGAGCAGGAAGCAGAGCCCGATGAGGGCGAAGAGTGCCGGCGAGTGCCAGCGGCGGATGAGTGCGCGACTGTTCATACGGCCGACGGTAGGACGCGACGCCGCCGCGCGAAACCGGGCGAGCCTCGGGTTCGGCTCAGGGTTTTCCCTGGTCTGCGGCGCTGCGATCTCCTGGCTCGCCCGGTAGCCGCCGCGACCGACATGTGTGACGATTCGGGCATGACCTGGACCGTGCTGGTCGTCGACGACCACCCGACGTTCCGGGCCTCTGCCCGCCGGCTGCTCGAGCTCGAGGGCTTCCAGGTCGTCGGCGAGGCAGCGGACGGCGAATCGGCGCTCCGGCTCGCACGGGAGCTCGAGCCCGGACTCGTCCTGCTCGACGTCGGGTTGCCCGACAGGAGCGGCTTCGAGGTCGCCGAGGAGCTCGCCGACGCTCGGACGAGAGTCGTCCTCATCTCCAGCCGGGCGCAGTCGGATCTCGGTCGGCGCGTTCGGGAGAGCGGGGCGCTCGGGTTCATCTCGAAGGAGCAGCTCTCGGGCGAGGCGCTTCTGGCCTTGCTCGACCGCGCGGCATGAGACTGCTCCGACTTGCGCTGGGGCTGGCCGGAATCGCCCTCGGCGTGGTCGCCTACAACGTCCAGGTCGACAACCTGGGCCCGGCCACGACGTCCACGCGGTCGCTGGCGATCGTGGCCGTCGCCTGGGCCTTTCTCCTCGCGGGCCTGATCGCGTGGGCCCGGCGGCCGGAGAACTGGCTCGGGCCGCTGATGACCGCGGCGGGCTTCGCGCTGTTGCTCCGCCAACTCCGCTACAGCCACGACCCGCTCGCCTTCACGGTGTTCTTTGCGCTCAGCGAGCTGAGCTACGCGCTCGTCGCGCACTCCGTCCTCGCGTACCCGTCGGGCCGAGTAACCGGGCGCGCGGAGCGAGCGCTCGTCAAGGCCGGCTACGCGTCGATGTTTCTGCTGCCCCTCGCGGTCCTACTCTTCTACGACGGAAGCGAGCGGCTCCGCTTCCTCGACCCGACGCCGCGCGAGAGCCTGCTCCTCGTCTCTGGGAACATGGAGCTCGCTCTGCGCCTCCAGCAGGTGTTCGTCGTCTTCGTCTGGGGCGTACTCGCCACGCTCTTCATCGCCCTCATCCTGCGCAGGCTCGCCCGGGCGACGCCGAGGGCGCGTCGCATCCTGGCGCCGCTTCTCCTCGCCGCGATCGTCTTCGCCTTACGGGCTGTGCCCGAGGTCGTCTTCACGTTCGTCGAGCGCCCGCCCGCCCTGCTCTACGAGTACCTGTTCTGGTGGCAGATCGCGGGCTTCATCGCTCTGCCGCTGGCTCTCCTGGCCGGAATGCTTCGCTCGCGCCTCGCGCGGGGGAACGTGAGCGAGCTCGTGCTCGAGCTCGACCGGACGCCACCGCAGGGGGTTCGCGACGCGCTCGCCAGGACCCTCGGCGACCCGACGCTCGAGGTCGCCTTCTGGCTGCCGGAGCGGCGAGAGTTCGTAGACGACCGCGGCCGCATCGTGACGCTTCCCAGGGATGGGGCGGACCGCGCGGTCACGCGGCTGGACCATGAGGGGGAGCCGGTCGCCGCGATCGTGCACGACGCGACGCTCGCAGACGAGCCCGAGCTCCTCCAAGCGTCAGGCGCCGCCGCCCGCCTCGCGCTCGAGAACGCGCGTCTCCACGCGGAGACGAGAGCGCAACTCGCGAAGGTGCAGGAGTCGCGCGTACGCATCGTGCAGGCGGCGGACGACGAGCGCCGCCGGATCGAGCGCGACCTTCACGACGGCGCCCAGCAGCGGCTCGTCGCGCTCGCCCTCCAACTGCGCAGCGCCCAACGGCAGCTCGGCGCCAAGGCGGATCCCGAGGTCGACCGGCTTCTCGCGGAGGCCGTCGACGAGCTCCAAGTGGCCGTCGAGGAGCTCCGGGAGCTCGCGCGCGGCGTCCACCCGGCCATCCTCACCGAGGAGGGGCTCGCGGCCGCGCTCGAGTCGCTCACGAGCCGGACGCCCATCGCCGTGTCGCTCGACGTGTCCGAGGGGCGTCTCCCGGCGCAGGTGGAGGCGACCGCGTATTTCGTCGCGTGCGAGGCGCTGGCGAACGTCGTCAAGCACGCGCGGGCGTCGCAGGCCGCCGTGAGCGCTCGGCGTCGGGACGGCGTGCTCGTGGTCGAGGTCGAGGACGACGGCGTCGGCGGTGCGCACGCCGAGGAGGGCTCCGGCCTGCGCGGGCTGGCGGATCGCGTGGAGGCGCTTGGCGGACGCCTCCTCGTCGAGAGTCCCCCCGGGCGGGGGACACGCGTCGTGGGGGAGATCCCGTGCGCGTCGTGATCGCAGAGGACTCGGTGCTGCTGCGGGAGGGCCTGGCGCGCGTGCTCGCCGAGGCCGGGATCGACGTGGCCGCGCAGGTCGGAGACGCCGACGCGCTCCACCACGCCGTCCACCGCGAGCGGCCCGACGTCGTCATCGTCGACGTGCGCATGCCGCCGACTCAGACCGACGAGGGTACGCGCGCGGCGCGGGAGATCCGCGCGCGGCATCCGGAGGTCGGGATCCTCGTCCTCTCGCAGGTCGTCGAGGCGAAGCACGCGCTCGACCTCTTCAGCGAGCACCCTGAGGGCTTCGGCTACCTGCTCAAGGATCGCGTGCTCGAGATCGACGAGTTCGTGGAGTCGGTGCGGCGCGTCGGAAAGGGGGGAACGGCCATCGATCCCGAGGTCGTCGCGCAGCTCTTCGGGCGCCGGCGCGCGTCCGATCCGCTCGAGGAGCTGACCCCGCGCGAGCGCGAGGTGCTTGCCCTCATGGCCGAAGGCCGCTCGAACCGGGGCATCTGCGCGAAGCTCTTCCTCAGCCCGAAGACGGTGGAGACTCACGTGAACAGCATCTTCACGAAGCTCCGTCTCCCGCCGGCGCCGGACGACCACCGGCGCGTCCTCGCCGTCCTGGCCTTCCTGCGCTCGTAGGGTCAGTCCTGGCGCATCGTCGCCCAGAGCCCGTGCGCGTGCAGGCGGGCAACGTCGTGCTCGGCCTTCTCGCGCGTGCCGCCCGAGACGACGGCCTTCCCTTCGTTGTGCACCTGAAGCATGAGCGTCGTCGCCTTCTCCCTGCTGTAGCCGAAGAGCTTCTGGAAGACGAGGGTGACGTACGACATGAGGTTGATGGGGTCGTTCCAGACGATCACGATCCACGGCCGGTCGTGCTCCGGCTCGTCTCGCCCCACCGGGCTCTCGACCTCGACCTCTGCGGGGGAGAGCGTCGTCGCTGCCATGCCCTGATTGTGGCTCAGCGACGACGGGCGAGCGTCCGCCTCGCGTCCCCAGGCGGGTCGACGGCGTTTAGCTCTCCTCGAAGAGGATCGGCTGCGCGCCTTCCCAGAGGACGACGCGCCCGAGCTCGGTGAGCTGGTCGCCACCTTCCTCGACCGTGGCGACATGGTTGCCCGCCAGCTGGCCCATCTTGCTTGCGAAGCACGTCGCCCCGTAGGGAAAGAGAATCTCGACCTCGGAGAGGCCGCCCGGGTAGAGCAGGAGCTCGCCTGCCGCCGGATAGCTGTTCGCGTTCTCCGGGCCGAGGTCGAGCGCGAGCTCCCAGCCCATGGGCACCCACGCCGACTCGCCGCTCCAGCGCGCCTGCACGAGGTGGCTCCGCAGCGGCAGGAGCGTCCGCAGCGCGGCCACGGTTCTCGGCGCGGCCTCCTCCTCCAGCCGCGCCGTGAAGCGAAAACTCCCGGCCGTGATCGCCAGCACGGCGAGACCCTACACGGCGTTTGTCGGGGCGGCCGGAGCCGGGGCGTCGGTTCGCCGATCTTGACAGCGTTGTGAGTGAGTGCTAACTTCCTCGCCCCATTGTCGTGAGTCTCTCGACGGAATCCCTCGCTCGCGCGTCCGCGCTCCATCCCTGGCGAACCGTGGGGCTCTGGATCGCCGTCGTCGTGCTCTCCATGGCCGTTGTGGCCATGCTGCTCGGCGATACCCTGACCACGGAAGGCGAGGTGACGAGCCCCACCGACTCGAAGCGGGCGGAGGAGCTCCTCCTCCAGCATTTCCCGCCCTCGCCGGAAGCGCTCGAGCAGGCGACGAGCGAGGTCGTGGTCGTGAGCTTCGCCGGAGGTGCTGTCGAGCAGGAGCGCGTGCAGCAGCTCACCGAGGAGCTGCGCGAGGCTGGCGCGACCACCGTCGTCACGTCGGCCGACGAGGGTCAGGAGCGACTCGATTCCGAGGACGGCACCGCGACCGCGCTCCTCATCGGCCTCGGGCCGAACGAGGACAGGCTCGGAGACGTGGTCGCAGCGGTGCAGCAGTTCGACGAGGAGCCGGGCGCCGAGGCGGCTATGACGGGTGAGCTCACCCTCGACGAGGACTTCAACAAGCTGTCCGAGGAGGACCTCCAGAAGGGCGAGCTCTTCTTCGGCGCGCCGGCCGCCCTGCTCGTCCTCCTCCTGGTCTTCGGGACGGTGGTGGCGGGCGTCGTCCCGCTCGTCCTGGCGATCCTCTCGATCGTCGTGGCTCTCGCGCTCACGTCAATCGTGGGCCAGGTCTTCGAGCTCTCGGTCTTCGTCACGAACATGATCTTCGGCATGGGCCTGGCCCTGGGGATCGATTACTCGCTCTTCATCCTCAGCCGCTTCCGGGAGGAGCGCTCGCACGGACGGGAGAGGCTCCACGCGATCGAGACGGCGGGCACCACCGCGAGCCGCGCCGTCCTCTTCAGCGGGGCCGCCTTCGTGCTCGCCATGATCGGGCTCGAGCTCGTCCCAAACACGATCATGCGGAGCCTGGCAACGGGCGCGATCCTCGTCGGCATCGTCTCGGTCGTCGCCGCGCTGACGCTGCTGCCGGCGGTGCTGAGCCTGCTCGGCGACAGGATCGAGTCGCTGCGCGTGCCCTACTTCGGCCGGACGGCGGCCGCCGGCGCGGAGAGCCGCTTCTGGGGGAGGATCGTGCGTGCCGTCATGCGGCGTCCGGTCGTCAGCCTCGTCACGGCGGTCGCGCTCCTGCTCGCGGCGGCCGTGCCGGTGCTCTGGCTCGAGACCGGCACCGCGGGCATCAGCACGCTCCCGGACCGCTTCGAGTCCAAGCAGGGCTTCCTGCTCCTCAATCGCGAGTTCCCCGGGCGGACGACGGATCCGGTTCGCATCGTCGTCGAGGGGGACTCGGCCTCGCCCGGCGTGCGGGCTGCGGTCGAGCGGCTCGAGGGCGAGCTCTCGGAACGTGAGATCTTCGGGCCGCCCACGACCGAGACGAGCCCGGACGGCGGCCTCATCGTCCTCACGGTCCCCGTCGCGGGCGACGCCGTGTCGGCGGAAGCGGTCGCCGCCGTCCGCGACGATGCGGCTCCGGCGAGCGTGGCGGCGAGCGCCGCGGCACGCGTGTGGGAGCGGCTCGCCGCGCCGGCGGGGG
>Ga0209843_1000213_pt1 | contig 10851 bp, 5 predicted proteins | sample GWRWS1_20_30_FD_187222 | JGI IMG/M metagenome (GOLD analysis project Ga0209843, IMG submission 187222) | Riverbed sediment microbial communities from areas with vegetation nearby in Columbia River, Washington, USA - GW-RW S1_20_30 (SPAdes)... | ecosystem: Environmental > Aquatic > Freshwater >... | reverse complement strand
GTGCCGCAGCTAACGCATTAAGCGCCCCGCCTGGGGAGTACGGCCGCAAGGCTAAAACTCAAAGGAATTGACGGGGGCCCGCACAAGCGGCGGAGCATGCGGATTAATTCGATGCAACGCGAAGAACCTTACCTGGGTTTGACATGGGCGCTAAAGCCGCAGAGATGCGGTGTCCTTCGGGGGCGTTCACAGGTGGTGCATGGCTGTCGTCAGCTCGTGTCGTGAGATGTTGGGTTAAGTCCCGCAACGAGCGCAACCCTCGTTCCATGTTGCCAGCGGGTTATGCCGGGGACTCATGGGAGACTGCCGGGGTCAACTCGGAGGAAGGTGGGGATGACGTCAAGTCATCATGCCCCTTATGTCCAGGGCTTCACGCATGCTACAATGGCCGGTACAAAGGGCTGCGATACCGCAAGGTGGAGCGAATCCCAAAAAGCCGGTCTCAGTTCGGATCGGGGTCTGCAACTCGACCCCGTGAAGTCGGAGTCGCTAGTAATCGCAGATCAGCATTGCTGCGGTGAATACGTTCCCGGGCCTTGTACACACCGCCCGTCACGTCACGAAAGTCGGCAACACCCGAAGCCGGTGGCCCAACCCCTTGTGGGAGGGAGCCGTCGAAGGTGGGGCTGGCGATTGGGACGAAGTCGTAACAAGGTAGCCGTACCGGAAGGTGCGGCTGGATCACCTCCTTTCTAAGGAGCACCTGCCCGCGAAAGTGGGTAAGGAGCCCGCGCGTCGCGGATGCGGCGCGGGGTGCTCGATGGCGGAGACACTGGTGAAGTCGGTTGCCGGCAACGGCCGCGACCCTCGTACTGCTTCCCGGGTTTGCCTGGGAGGTGTGGATCGGGTTGGTGGTGCGGCTGGTGAGGCGTTCGGACACCCTGTTGAGTCCTGAGGAAACAAGCCCCGTGTGGTTGGTTTCTTCTGGACCAGTCTGGTCCCTGTTCATCAAACTGCGCCCGAGGTTTCGGGTGTGTGTGGTGGCGGTGGGGTCGGGGTTGGCCGTTGTTTGAGAATTGCACAGTGGACGCGAGCATCTTTGTGGTCAAGTTGCCGAGGGCAGACGGTGAATGCCTTGGCACCAGGAGCCGATGAAGGACGTGGGAGGCCGCGATAGGCCTGGGGGAGCTGTCAACCAAGCTACGATCCCAGGGTGTCCGAATGGGGAAACCCGGCACCAGTCATGTGGTGTCACCTACACCTGAACACATAGGGTGTGTGGAGGGAACGCCGGGAAGTGAAACATCTCAGTACCGGCAGGAAGAGAAAACAACAAGTGATTCCGTAAGTAGTGGCGAGCGAAAGCGGATCGAGCCTAAACCGTGTGCGTGTGATACCTGTCAGGGGTTGCGTGTGCGGGGTTGTGGGACCGTGCGGGCCGGGCTGACGACCGGCCGAACAGTGAGAAAGTCAGGTGCTAACCGAAGCCTCTGGAAAGTGGCGCCGTAGACGGTGATAGTCCGGTAGGTGAAAGTGTCTGACCTGTTGTGCGTGTTCCCGAGTAGCGGCGGACTCCAGAAATCTGCCGTGAATCTGCCAGGACCACCTGGTAAGGCTAAATACTCCCTGGTGACCGATAGCGGACTAGTACCGTGAGGGAAAGGTGAAAAGTACCCCGGGAGGGGAGTGAAATAGTACCTGAAACCGTCTGCCTACAATCCGTCGGAGCCTTATGCCCTCCTTTTGGGGGGTGGGGGTGACGGCGTGCCTTTTGAAGAATGAGCCTGCGAGTTAGTGGCATGTGGCGAGGTTAACCCGTGTGGGGGAGCCGTAGCGAAAGCGAGTCCGAACAGGGCGTTTAGTCGCATGTCCTAGACCCGAAGCGGAGTGATCTAGCCATGGGCAGGTTGAAGCGCGGGTAAGACCGCGTGGAGGACCGAACCCACCAATGTTGAAAAATTGGGGGATGACCTGTGGTTAGGGGTGAAAGGCCAATCAAACTCCGTGATAGCTGGTTCTCCCCGAAATGCATTTAGGTGCAGCGTCGCGTGTTCCTTGCCGGAGGTAGAGCACTGGATGGCCTAGGGGGCCTACAAGCTTACCGAAGTCAGCCAAACTCCGAATGCCGGTAAGCCAGAACGCGGCAGTGAGACTGCGGGGGATAAGCTTCGTAGTCGAAAGGGAAACAGCCCAGATCACCAGCTAAGGCCCCTAAGCGTGTGCTAAGTGGAAAAGGATGTGGGGTCGCATAGACAACCAGGAGGTTGGCTTAGAAGCAGCCACCCTTGAAAGAGTGCGTAATAGCTCACTGGTCAAGTGGTTCCGCGCCGACAATGTAGCGGGGCTCAAGCACACCGCCGAAGCTGTGGCATTCACATGTGAACCCGGCCGTCGCCCCTCGTGGCGATGGTCCAGGTGTGTGGATGGGTAGGGGAGCGTCGTGCCACCAGGGAAGCAGCGGAGTGATCCAGCTGTGGAGGTGGCACGAGTGAGAATGCAGGCATGAGTAGCGAAAGCAGGGTGAGAAACCCTGCCGCCGGATGACCAAGGGTTCCAGGGCCAGGCTAATCCGCCCTGGGTGAGTCGGGACCTAAGGCGAGGCCGAGAGGCGTAGTCGATGGACAACGGGTTGATATTCCCGTACCCGCGAAGGAGCGACCCTGACGAACCTCGCTGTGCTAACCACCTGCCCGCTGTGGACCTTCGGGCGAACAGCAGGTGGCTGGGAACCTGGCGGGTAGTAGTCAAGCGATGGGGTGACGCAGGAGGGCAGCTGAACCCGGCCGGTGGTTGTGCCGGGGCAAGCGCGTAGGGCGGCACGTAGGCAAATCCGCGTGCCATGAGCCTGAGACGTGATGCGGAGACGTATTAGTCGAAGTCAGTGATCCCATGCTGCCAAGAAAAGCCTCTAGCGAGCTTCCAGCGGCCCGTACCCCAAACCGACACAGGTGGTCAGGTAGAGAATACCGAGGCGATCGGGCGAACTGTGGTTAAGGAACTCGGCAAATTACCCCCGTAACTTAGGGAGAAGGGGGGCCACAGCCCGTGACGGCACACGCTGCCCGAGCGGGAGGTGGCCGCAGAGACCAGGGGGAAGCGACTGTTTACTAAAAACACAGGTCCGTGCGAAGTCGTAAGACGATGTATACGGACTGACGCCTGCCCGGTGCTGGAACGTTAAGGGGACCGGTTAGTCCGCAAGGGCGAAGCTGAGAACTTAAGCGCCAGTAAACGGCGGTGGTAACTATAACCATCCTAAGGTAGCGAAATTCCTTGTCGGGTAAGTTCCGACCTGCACGAATGGCGTAACGACTTCCCCACTGTCTCAACCACAGGCCCGGCGAAATTGCACTACGAGTAAAGATGCTCGTTACGCGCGGAAGGACGGAAAGACCCCGGGACCTTCACTACAGCTTGACATTGGTACTCGAATTTAATTGTGTAGGATAGGTGGGAGACTGTGAAGCTCGGACGCCAGTCCGGGTGGAGTCAACGTTGAAATACCACTCTGTTGAATTTGGGTATCTAACCTCGGACCGTGATCCGGTTCAGGGACAGTGTCTGGTGGGTAGTTTAACTGGGGCGGTTGCCTCCCAAAATGTAACGGAGGCGCCCAAAGGTTCCCTCAGCCTGGTTGGCAATCAGGTGTTGAGTGCAAGTGCACAAGGGAGCTTGACTGTGAGACTGACAGGTCGAGCAGGGACGAAAGTCGGGACTAGTGATCCGGCACTGGCACGTGGAAGCGGTGTCGCTCAACGGATAAAAGGTACCCCGGGGATAACAGGCTGATCTTCCCCAAGAGTCCATATCGACGGGATGGTTTGGCACCTCGATGTCGGCTCGTCGCATCCTGGGGCTGGAGTAGGTCCCAAGGGTTGGGCTGTTCGCCCATTAAAGCGGTACGCGAGCTGGGTTTAGAACGTCGTGAGACAGTTCGGTCCCTATCCTCCGCGCGCGCAGGAGACTTGAGAAGAGCTGTCCCTAGTACGAGAGGACCGGGACGGACGAACCTCTGGTGTGCCAGTTGTCATGCCAATGGCACGGCTGGTTAGCCACGTTCGGAAGGGATAACCGCTGAAAGCATCTAAGCGGGAAGCTCGCTTCAAGATGAGGTCTCCCACCCCTTAGAGGGTTAAGGCCCCCAGCTAGACCACTGGGTTGATAGGCCAGAGGTGTAAGCCTGGCAACAGGTTCAGCCGACTGGTACTAATAGGCCGAGGACTTGACCACAAACATAACCGCGTCCACTGTGCAACTCCCGAACAACGGAAGACCCACAGGTCCACCGAGAGTTCCATAGAGTTACGGCGGCCATGGCGGCGGGGAAACGCCCGGACCCATTCCGAACCCGGAAGCTAAGCCCGCCAGCGCCGATGGTACTGCACCGGGGACGGTGTGGGAGAGTAGGACGCCGCCGGACAAAACACACAGCAGGGGGCCACCACACGGTGGCCCCCTCGCTGCATCCCTACCCCAACGTTCACGCCCCTACCCCACGTCGATCATGACCTCCAGGTCATGATCGACGCCATTTCGCGACGCCCACATCATGATCATGGCGATCTTGGGGCGGCCCGCGGGGCGAACAGCCGTCCGCAGGTGAATCTTGGATGATTCACGCAGCGCACACCGGGAACATCCAAGATCGCAGACGTGCGCCACACACCGTTCGGGGCTTGCCAATCCGACCGTCCACGGCAACCAACACGCGATGGTGGGAGACTCTGTACGCCAAGAAGGCGCTACTCCCAGGGCTTGATGTCGTGCGCGAAACGGGTTTGCTTAGACGCGAGTGGATGCTTCGCCGCGGAGGCGTACAAACAGGTCCTTGCTCTCGGCAACACTGCGGTTGTAGAAGATCACCATGCCGAGGCTCTCGTTGTCGGCCCAGACGCACATCACAACCTTCACGTCGCCGGTGACGCCGTCGCCACATTTAGCCTTGCCGCCGAGCGGGCCGGACGGCGTATCCGCGATATTTGAGATCTTGATATCTCCGGACGAGTTGAACGAGGTGAAGGCGTCATCGATCTCGGCGGCCGGGCTGACGATATCCGCTGTGACGCCGATGAACAGTACGCGTTTGCCTGCTGCACTGGGGTCGTTGTAGAAGGCGGCCACCGCACCGGTTTCGCCGTCGACCTCGTTCTTGATGTCGGTGACGACCTGATCAGCGGACTTCTGCAGGTCAGCCTGTGTGGACTTTGTCAGGCCCGCCAGTGTCTGGGGTGCACTCAGGGTCAACTTTCCAACCGGCGTGCTTGGCGTCACGGAAGCGCTCGGCGCCACGGTGCTCTGTGCGACGACCGGGTTGTTGTTGCCGCGAGGGATGAGCAACACCGCCGCGGTGACCCCGCCCCCGGCGAGCAGAATCGCCACCAGCGCCAGGGTGATCCAAAGCCCTCGTCTGGACGGCTTGGGGCCGTCTGGGCCCTGGCCATAGGGCGGATACCCGGCCGGGGGGTAGCTCGGCTGCGGCTGTGCATACGGCGGTGCCTGACCGACGGCGTACGCGGGCTGCGGCGGGGCATAGGCCGGCTGCGGCGGGGCGTAGGCCGGCTGCGGCGCGGCATATGCGGGCTGGGGCGCCGGGTAGACCTGCGGCTGAGGCGGGGTGTGGACGGGCGGCGGGGCCTGCGGTGTGTGGACGTGCGGCTGCACCGCGGACTCGGGCGGGGCTTGGGGCGCTAGGGCTGCGTAAGCCGAGGCTGGGGACGCGGGCGCCGGGGCTGCCGGGGCGGGCATCGCAGGGACGACCGGTGGCGCGACGGACGGCGAGTACCAACCGGGGTACGGGTGGGTGGCTCCCGCCGCGGCGAGAAGGCTCAGCAGCTCCGTTGCGTTCGGGCGGTACTGCGCGTTTCGGGCGAGGCAACGGGCGACGATCGGCTTGAGCTGCTCCGGGACCGCCGAGGTGTCCAGGTGGCCGGAGATGAGCTTCGCGATGAGCGAGTGCGGCGTACCTTGGCCGAGCGGTCCCTGGCCGGTCGCGGCGAACGCCAGAGTGGCGCCGATGGAGAAGATGTCGCTGGCAGGGCCCACCTCGGCGCCGGCCACGTGCTCCGGCGACATATAGGCGGGTGTGCCGATCACTCCCTGGGTGAGCGCCGTCGAGTCCGGGATCAGCGCGATCCCGAAGTCGATCACGCACGGGCCATCCTTGGTCAACAGGACGTTGGACGGTTTGAGGTCGCGGTGCACCAGTCCCGCCCGGTGAATCGCGATGAACGCCTCCGCCAGGCCGGCGGCCAGAATCAGCACCGACGACACCGACATGGGACCGCTGGTGGCGACCTCGTCCTCGAGACTTGGACCTTCGATGTAGGTGGTCGCGAACCACGGCGTCTCGGCCTGCGGGTCTGCATCGACAATGGGCGCGGTGTAGAGGGCGCTGATGGCGCGACCCGCGTCCACCTCGCGAGCGAACCGCTGCCGAAACACCGGGTCATCGGCGATCTCGGAGCGGATCACCTTGATGGCGACGCGCTTCCCGGTCCAGGACTGGCCCAGGAACACCTTGCCCATCCCGCCCCGGCCGAGGACGCCGAGAATGGTGTAGACACCGATCGACCTAGGATCGGTCGCCTCCAAAGGCCGCATGGTTGATCCCTCCAAACCCCGTCCCAACCCCGAACCCAAGCGACGTGATCACTGAGCGCGCTGACGACACGGAACACTATCGTGCCAGGTCGAACAGCCGCGTCAGCCGAGCGGTCGGTAGCCGCCGGCGCACGATCACCCCCGGGTGAGGATCTCCCCGCGGATCTGCCGGAAGAGCTCCTCGCTCGCCGCGGCCTCTCGGTTGAAGAACAAGGCGAAGGCGATGCTGCCGTAATCAGCCCAGCCGCAAACGACCAGCGCCTGGCCGTTCGCCGTAGTGTCGCCACATTTCGCCTCACCGCCGAGCGGACCGGGATCAACATCGCGGAGGTTCGTGATCTGCATGCCGCCTTCGCTAATGCCGGTGAATCCTCGGCCGAGCTCGGACGCAGGGTCTGCCACGACGCCGGTCACGCCCGCAAGCATCACGATCTTCGCGGCGTCGGCCGGGTCGGTGTAGAACGCCCCAATCGAACCCGTCGAGTTCGTGACTTCCTCACTGATTCCGGTCTTCAACTCGTCGGCCACCGTCTGCAACTCTGGGTTCGACGACAGCGTCAACCCCGCGACCTCCTCGGGTGTCGACAGCGTGGAGGTGACTGCCTCGGCCAGCACCGGCCGTGCGAGCACAAAAAAGCCGCCGGCGCCGGCCATGAGCAGCACGCCGAGGATGCTGAGGGCGATCCACGGCCCCGTGCGGTAACGACGATCAGACATATGCACTCCAAGCCCTGCGTGAACCCCGCGAGCATAAGGCCAAACTGGGTCGGCCATGTGCCGGGCAATCCGGACGGGTCCGTAGACTCGCCACCGTGACCGTGACATCGGATCCGAGCGCGAGGGAATCGACAACAGTCGCCGGGCAGTACCAGCCGGCCGACGTCGAGCGGCGGCGATACGAGCAGTGGGTAGCCGGCGGTCACTTCACAGCCGACCCTGCGAGCGATCGCGAGACGTACTGCATCGTGATTCCGCCACCGAACGTGACCGGATCGCTGCACATTGGTCACGCCCTCGACCACACCATTCAGGACTGTCTGATCCGCCGTCGGCGGATGCAGGGGTACGAGGTGTTGTGGCTCCCTGGCACCGATCACGCCGGCATCGCCACCCAGAACGTCGTCGAGCGCCAGCTCGCGTCCGAGGGGTTGTCGCGCCACGATCTCGGCCGGGAGAAGTTCGTCGAGCGGATCTGGCAATGGAAAGCGGAGTCCGGCGGCTTGATCCAGGAGCAGATGCGGCGACTGGGCGACTCGGTTGACTGGACCCACGAGCGCTTCACGATGGACGAGGGACTATCCCGTGCCGTACTCACGATCTTCAAGCGACTCTTCGACGACGGCCTGATCTATCGAGCCGAGCGCATCATCAACTGGTGCCCACGCTGCCTCACCGCGCTGTCGGACATCGAGGTTGAGCACACCGAGGACGAGGGCGAGCTGATCTCGATCCGGTACGGGGATGGGGCTGCCGCGATCGTGGTGGCGACCACGCGGGCGGAGACGATGCTGGGCGACACGGCGGTCGCGGTGCACCCCGATGACGACCGCTATCGCCACCTCGTCGGCGAGGAGGTCGAGCTGCCCCTAACGGGCCGGCGGATCCCGATCATCGCCGACGAGCATGTGGACCCCACGTTCGGTTCCGGCGCGGTCAAGGTGACCCCGGCGCACGATCCGAACGACTTCGAGATCGGCCAGCGTCACGATCTGCCCAGCCTGACCATTCTCGACGAGCGAGGCTTGATCACAGCCAACGGCCCGTTCCGGGGCCTCGACCGCTATGAGGCGCGACCCGCCATCGTGGCCGCGCTACGCGAGCAGGGTCGCATCGTCGCGGAGAAGCGTCCGCACGTGCACGCGGTGGGGCATTGTTCCCGGTGTAAGACCACTGTGGAACCCCGCCTGAGCCTGCAGTGGTTCGTGAAAACCGACCCGTTGGCCCAGGCCGCAGGCGACGCCGTGCGCGACGGCAGCGTGCGGATCGAGCCGGCGGAGCTTGCCAAGCGTTACTTCGCCTGGGTCGACAACATGCATGACTGGTGCATCTCGCGCCAGCTGTGGTGGGGCCACCGCATCCCCGTGTGGTACGGCCCGAACTGTGAAACTGTCTGCGTCGGGCCGGACGATGCGGCCCCGACGGGGGAGGGCTGGCGGCAGGACGAGGACGTGCTCGACACGTGGTTCTCCTCCGCCCTGTGGCCGTTCTCCACGCTCGGCTGGCCCGACGACACCGTTGAGCTGCGCCGCTTCTATCCGACCAGTGTCCTCGTCACCGGCTACGACATCCTCTTCTTCTGGGTCGCCCGGATGATGATGTTCGGCCTGTACGCGATGGACAACACCCGGCCATTCGACGTCATCCTTCTGCATGGCATGGTGCGTGACCAGCACGGCAAGAAGATGTCCAAGTCGTTCGGCAACGTGGTCGACCCGCTCGACTGGATCGAGCGGTTCGGCGCCGACGCCACCCGGTTTACCCTTGCCCGGGGAGCAAACCTCGGTTCCGACGTACCGGTCAGCGAGGACTGGTGCCAGGGCTCGCGTAACTTCTGTAACAAGCTATGGAACGTGACCCGGTTCGCGGTCATGAGTGGAGCGACCGTCCAGGGCGAGCTGCCGACACACGATGAGCTGTCCAGTGTGGACCGATGGATACTGTCCCGGCTGCAGCATGTCATCGGCGAGGTCGACGAGCATTTCGAGAGCTATGAGTTCGCCAAGATCTGCGACACGCTCTACCACTTCGCCTGGGATGACGTGTGTGACTGGTATGTCGAGCTGGCCAAGCCCGTACTCACCGCCGGAGGCGCACCCGCGGACGCGACGCGGCGGGTGCTGGGACATGTGCTCGATCGGCTACTGCGGTTGCTGCACCCCGTGGTGCCGTTCGTCACCGACGAACTGTGGTCAGCGCTGACAGGCCAGGAGACAGTTGTCCGCGAGGCGTGGCCGACGGTCGACAACTCCTATCTGGACGACGCGGCCGAGGCGCAGGTTACCGCCCTACAGCTGGTGGTCACCGAGGTGCGTCGATTCCGGTCCGACCAGGGCCTCAAGCCGGGCCATCGGGTCGCCACCCGGCTCACCGGGCTGGGAACGGCCGGCCTAGCCGCACACGAGCCGCTGATCCGGTCACTGGTGCGCCTCGACGTGCCCACCGACGGATTCGCGGCAACGGCGTCGCTGTCCGTCTCCGGCGGCGTCGGGGTGGAGTTCGACACCCGGGGGTCGATCGACATCGCCGCCGAGCGTGCGCGGCTCGAGAAGGACCGCTCGGTAGCCGAAAAGGAGGCGACCCAGTGCCGCGCGAAGCTCGACAACCCCGCCTTCGCGGACAAGGCGCCCGAGGCTGTCGTTTCGAAGGTCCGGGAGCGTCTGGCCGCCGCGGAGGTCGAACTCGCCCGCATCGCGGCCGCCCTGGAGGCGCTGGCCGGATGAGGGGACGAGCCCGTCGAGGTCGTGGTAGACCGCGGCGCCCGGGAGTGGGATCGTATAGACGCGGCGTACGAGGCCGGTCACCGAGATGAGTGAGCAGTATCGCGGCGTCGAGGCGGACCTGAACGCCCGCGGATACTCGCGCATGGTCTTCGACCTTTCTCGCATCGAGGCGCTCCTCGAACTCCTCGGCAGCCCGCAGCGGGCGTATCCGGCGATCCACCTCACCGGCACCAATGGCAAGACGTCGACCGCCCGGATGATTGATTCGTTGCTGCGGGCGCACGGTCTGCGCACCGGCTGCTACACGAGCCCGCATCTGGAGACCGTTCGTGAGCGCATCAGCATCGATGGCACGCCGGTCGCCGAGGAGAAGTTCGTCGAGATCTACGACGAGGTGGGTCCGGTCGCCCGGTTCCTCGACGACCGCGGCGATGACGGTGGCGGTGGCGACAGCGGCGCCGGGCCGGAGACCCTCACCTACTTCGACGTGACCACCGCGATGGCGCTGGCCGCGTTCGCCGACGCTCCAGTGGACGTGGCGGTGGTGGAGGTCGGGCTGGGCGGCGCGGAGGATTCAACCAACGTGCTCCAGGCAAATACCTGCGTCATCACCCCGATCGGTCTGGATCACACGGAGTGGCTCGGCGAGACGATTGAGGAGATCGCCACGGCCAAGGCCGGAATCGTCCACAGCGGAGCGACGCTGATCTGCGCGGCTCAGCCGGACGAGGCGCTAGGGCCGATCCTCGAGCGGTGTGCCGAGGTCGGCGCGACCATCGCCCGGGAAGGTGCCGAGTTCGGTGTGTTGCGCCGCGGGCTGGCGGTCGGCGGCCAGGTGCTCTCGCTGCAGGGCCTCGGTGGTGTGTACGAG
>Ga0209843_1000212_pt1 | contig 10884 bp, 8 predicted proteins | sample GWRWS1_20_30_FD_187222 | JGI IMG/M metagenome (GOLD analysis project Ga0209843, IMG submission 187222) | Riverbed sediment microbial communities from areas with vegetation nearby in Columbia River, Washington, USA - GW-RW S1_20_30 (SPAdes)... | ecosystem: Environmental > Aquatic > Freshwater >... | reverse complement strand
TGGTCGGCACCGAGAGGCGGTGGCGGATGCGTGGCCTGATCGTCGATGCCGGCCGGGCAAGCTCGGCCCGCGTCGTCGACGACCTGTCCGAACCCGACCCGGCCGAGGGCTCGGTGCTCGTCCAAGGGTTGGAGGTTGGTGTCTGCGTCACGGACCGGGAGATCATCGCGGGCCTCTACGGGACGGCGCCAGACGACGGCGGCCGCCTCGTGATCGGCCACGAGTCCCTGGGCAGGGTCATCTCCGACGACTCGGGCACGTTCCGCGCGGGGGACCTCGTCGCCGGCATCGTGCGCCGGCCCGACCCCGTCCCCTGTGCCAACTGCGCAGTCGGTGAATGGGACATGTGCCGCAACGAGCAGTACGTCGAGTGCGGCATCAAGCAACGTCACGGCTTCGCCCGCGAACGTTGGCGGGTCGAGCCCGACTTTGCCGTCCGCCTCGACCCACATCTCGGCGCATGCGGCGTCCTGCTCGAGCCAACCAGCATCGTCGCCAAGGCATGGGAACATATCGAGCGCATCGGTACGCGCGCCCACTGGGAGCCGCGCATCGTCCTCGTCACCGGGGCCGGGCCGATAGGTCTCCTCGCCTCGATGCTCGGGGTCCAACGTGGGCTGACGGTGCACGTCCTCGATCGGGTCACCGACGGTCCCAAGCCAGAACTCGTGCAACGACTCGGCGCGACGTACCACACCGGTGGGGTCCGAGACACCGGCCTCACGCCAGACATCGTGCTGGAGTGCACAGGCGCCGACTCCGTGATTGTCGACGTCCTGGACATCGTCGGGCCTGGTGGCATCGCCTGCCTTACCGGCGTGTCCAGCGGCGGCCGTCGACTCATGGTGGACATTGGCGAAGCCAACCGGGACATCGTGCTGGAGAACAATGTGGTCTTCGGCACGGTCAACGCGAACCTGCGGCACTGGCGTGCGGCCGCGGACGCGCTTGTCAGCGCTGACCACGACTGGCTCGGCTCGCTCAGAACCCGGCACGTGCCACTCACCCAGTTCGCGGAGGCCCTCACGGCCCAACCAACCGATGTCAAGGTGGTCCTAGACCTCGCGGCCTAACCTCGTCGCCGGCCGCACGGATCTGGCGGAGCGGTTCGCCGCCACCGCCTGAGTGGACCTGCCTGAGTGGACCTGCCTGAGTCGACCTGCCTGAGTCGACCTGGCACGCCGGGGGTAGCACGCGGCAGACTGGGCGCATGTCGACCGCGGAGGATGGCGCACCGAAACGCGTCGGCCTACGCCAGCTGCCCAGGCTCGTGCGGGTCGCCCTGCGCATCGCGTGGACCGCCGGACGCGCCGACCTGCTGTTCTCCACCGCGTTGCAATTCGTCGGGGGCGTGAGCATCGTCGCCCTGCTCCTGCTCGCGAGGGGCGCGCTCGAATCACTGCTCGACGCCGTCAGCCGGGGCGGGTCGATGGCGGACGTGCTGCCGTGGATCCTTGGGATGTCCGCGGTAGCGGCGGCCCAGTTCTTCGCCTCGACGGTCCAGCGCGAACGCCAACAGATCCTCGGCGATCTCGTCACCCGCTACGTCCAGGGACGCGTTCTCGACGTCACGGCCCAGGTTGACCTGGCCACCTTCGACGAACCCGAGTTCCACAACCGGGTCGAACGCATCAACGCGAGCAACCATCAGGCGCTACAGATGGTGTACGGCGTGTCGGGGTTGGCCGGCGCCGCCTTCGGCGCTATCGGTGCGCTCGTCGCCGTTGTCGCCGTCGCGCCCGTACTGCTTCCGCTCCTCGCGCTGGTTATCGCACCCGCATGGCTCGCCGCATCCCGGCGCGGCGCGGCGTTCTGGGACTTCTTCTGGAAGATGACGCCTCGCGACCGGCAGCGTCAATACCTCGCCGGCGTCCTGCGCGAGCGCAACGCGGCGAAGGAGGTGCGAGCCTTTGGTCTCGCCGGCTATCTTCGCGGCCGCTATGACGATCTGTACACCTACCGGATCACCGAGCTGCGCCGGATCTCCCGGCGACAGGTCTACATCTCGCTCACCGCGAACCTGGTCATCGGGGCCGTGCTCGCCGCGACTCTGCTGCTCGTCGCGTGGCTCGCCCTTCGGGGCACCGTCACGATCGCGTCGGCCGGCATAGCTGTGGCCGGCATCGCCGTGGTGGGCGGCCGGCTCGCCAGCGCGGGCTGGTCGGTCGGCGCGCTGACCGAGTCGGCTCGATACGTCGACGACTACCTCGCCTTCACCGCGCTGCTGCCCGAGGTCGAACGGACCCGCCCGACCGGCGCCGCTCCGCGAGGCTTCCATCGCCTCGCCGTCAGCGATGTGGTGTTCACCTATCCAACGGGTGAGGAGCCCGCACTGCGGGGCGTCTCCCTGGAGGTCTCCACCGGCGAGGTGGTCGCACTCGTCGGCGAGAATGGTTCGGGCAAGACGACGCTGGCCAAGCTGCTCGCCGGGCTCTACCAACCAGCGTCGGGCACGATCGCGTGGGACGGCACCGACGTATCCACAGTGGATCCCGATCAGCTGCGCCGGCAGGTCGCCGTCATCTTCCAGGACTTCGAGCGCTTCCACCTCACCGTCCGGGAGAACATCGGTCTGGGCCGGGTCGAGGCGGTCGACGACATCGACGGCGTTCGGGCAGCGGCGACACACGCCGGCGCGGACCGCTTCGTGGAGAGCCTCGCCGACGGGTACGCCACGATGCTCGGCCCCGAGTTCGCAGGCGCGGACGATCCGGACGAGCCCACCGGGCGCCGCGGTACGGACCTGTCCGTGGGCCAGTGGCAGCGCATTGCCCTGGCCCGGGCCTTCTATCGGGGTGCGCCCTTCGTCATCCTCGACGAGCCGACGGCGGCGCTCGACCCCCGCGCCGAGCAGGAGTTGTTCGATACCATCCGCACGCTGCTGGATGGGCGAACCGTGCTCTTCATCTCGCACCGGTTCTCCAGCGTGCGCTCGGCCGACCGGATCTATGTGTTGGATGAAGGCCGAGTCGTCGAGTCCGGCAGCCATGCCGAGCTGATGGCGGCCGAAGGCCTCTACGCGGAACTCTTCACGCTGCAGGCCGCCGCCTACCTCGATGTCGCGATCCCGGACTCAAGATCGCCGTGATCATGAGCTGGCCGTCGTGAAATGGCGCCGATCATGACCTCCAGGTCATGATCGGCGTGCAAGGGGGTGCCAGGGGTGTTACGGCTAGGAGTCGAAGCCGAGGCCGAGGCGGTCCAGCATGCGCAGCCACAGATTGCGGCGGCCGTCGTGCCGGTCGGCCTGCGCGATCGACCACCGGGTGAGCTGGATGACGCCGGAGCGCACCGGCTCCGGTGGGAACGGCAGCGGTTTGGTACGCACCATCCGCAGCCTGGTCAACGGGGTCTGCTCACCGGAGAGCAGGTCGAGCATCACCTGCGCGCCGAAGCGGGTCGCACCGACGCCGAGGCCGGTATAACCCACGGCGTAGGCGAGCCGCCCCCGGTAGGCATGGCCGTAGAAGGCGCAGAACCGGCTGCACGTGTCGATGACGCCGCCCCATTGATGGGTGAAGCGCACCTCGGCCAACTGCGGAAACGTCGTGAAGAAGTTCCCGGCCAGGATGCGGAACGTATCCGGCCGCTGGTCCCGCTCGGGCGTGATGCGTCCGCCGTTGTAGTACACCGCGTCGTAGCCGCCCCACAGCACGCGGTTGTCCGAAGTGAGCCGGTAGTAGTGGAACATGTTGGACGCGTCGCCCACGCCCTGCCGGTTGCGCCAGCCGATCGACTCGAGCTGCGCCGGCGAGAGCTGCTCGGTCATCAGCGCGTAGTCGTAGACCGGGACCAGGTAGTGGCGCAGCCGACGTAGCAGGCTCGAGTGCGCGCCAGTGCCCAGCGCCACCCGGGCAGCGTCCACTGTGCCCTGTGGGGTGTGCAGAACCAACCGTTCGCCCGAGCCGTCGATGCGCAACACCGGCGAGTGCTCGTATACGCGCACGCCGAGCCGAAGACACGCCTCGCGCAGACCCCAGGCCAAGCGGGCCGGGTCGAGCATGGCGCAGCCGTCGCGGTCCCAGACCCCGCCGACGTAGCTGGGCGAATTGACCTCCGCGCGAGCCGCCGAGGCGTCCAGGAGTTCTACCGTGTGGCCCAGCTCCGCGGCCGCCGCGTGATGCTCGACGAGGCCGGCCATCTGCCAGTCCGCGGTCGCGACGCTCAGCTCACCGGTCCGCTCGAAGGCGCAGTCGATGTCGTACCGCCGCACGCTCGCTTCGATCGCATCCAGGTTGACCCGGCCGAGTCGATCGAGTTCCGCGATCTCGTCGGGAAACCGTTCCATCCCGTTCGCCAACCCGTGCGTGATGCTTGCCGCGCAGAACCCACCGTTGCGCCCGGACGCTGCCCAGCCGACGGTCTGCGCCTCGAGCACGACGACATCGCACGACGGGTCGCGCTCCTTCGCGATGAGCGCCGTCCAGAGTCCGCTGAACCCGCCGCCGACCACCGCGAGATCCGCGGATTCGGCCGCCGTCAACGCCGGACGCGGCTCGGGCGCACCACCCTGGTCGAGCCAGAAGACATGCGGGGCCGCGTCGACCAACGCGCGTCGGATGGCGGCCGCGCCGACCCGCGGCAGAATGCTGCCCATGATTCCGGCCGGCTACCTCGCGCTGCTTGGACGCCGCCGTGCGGCAATGACGTTGCCAGCCGCGATGAGCAAGCCCACCGCAAAGATCAACGTACCCATGACGTTGACCTGCGGCGGAAGGCCGACCCGGGTAGCGCCATAGATCCAGAGCGGGAACGTCTGCGTGGTGCCGGCGGTGAAGTTGGTGATCACGAAATCATCGATCGACAACACGAAGGCGAGCAGGCCGCCGGAGAGCACAGCCGGGAAGATCATCGGGAAGGTCACGAGTCGGAAGGCTGTCCATGGGCCGGCACCGAGATCACGGGCAGCCTCCTCGATGTAACGATCAAGCGTCAGAACGCGCGACCGGACCACCACTGCCACGAACGAGATCGAGAACATGACGTGCGCTATGAGAATCGTCGGTATGCCCAGACCAACGCCGGACGCCACGAAGAGCGAGAGCAGCGAGGCGCCCATCACGAGCTCTGGCGCCGAGATCACCGCGAACATGACCAGGTTTGTCGTGCCGTCGCCGCGGAAGCGGTAGCGACCAAGCGCCAACCCGACGAGGGTTCCCAGCGTGCCCGCGATGAGCGTGTTCAGCACGGCGATTATGAGCGAGTTGGCGAGCGCATCAGTGAGAGCCGGGATCTCGAAGAGCCGGCCGTACCACTTGAGCGTGAGGCCCTGGAACGTGGTGTTGTAGCGACCCTTAGTGTCGTTGAATCCAAACAGGATCATTACCGCGATCGGCACGCAGAGCCACAGGATGATGAGCCAGGTGTACGCGAAGAGCAGGCGGTCGCCGAGGCGTCGACGTCGACGGCGCGTGGTCGGCTCCAGGTCGGCGCCAGTCGGGGTGCTTAAAGTCGTCGTCATCGGGCAGCCACCTTGAGAACGTCCTCGGTGCCGAGGGCGCGGGCGTAGGTGAAGATCCCGACTAGCAGGATCGCCATCAACGCAAACGACAGCGCCGCCGCCGTCGGGTAGTTCTGGCTTCGCAGGTACTGCGACTGGATGACCTGGCCGATCATCGTCGTACCGGAGCTCCCGAGGATCTCCGAATTGATGTAATCCGAACTCGCCGGCACGAAGGTCATGAGCACGCCGGCGAAGACGCCCGGCAGCGCGAGCGGAAAGATGACCTTGCGGAATGTCTGCACCGGGCTGGCGTAGAGGTCCCGGGCCGCCTCCACCACACGCGGGTCGATCCGTTCCAGCGCCACGTAGATCGGCAAGATCATGAATGGAAGGAAGTTGTAGGTCAGCCCGCCGATGACGGCCATCGGCGTGCCGAGGATGTGGAAGTCCTGCGACACGAGGCCCACGTCCTTCAGCGGCGCGAGCACGAAGCTCTCATCCGTGAGGATGAACTTCCACGAGATGGTGCGCAGCACGAATGACACGAAGAACGGCAACAGGATCAGGAACAGGTAGACCGACTTGTTGCGGCCACCGCGGAAGGCGATCCAGTACGCGATGGGGAACGCCAGCACGATCTGGAGCACCGTCGTGATGAAGCCATACCAGAGCGATCTGATGATCTGGGTCTGGTAGTTGCTGATCCCATCCACATAGGTCTGCCAGTGCCAGGTCAGCTGGTAACCGGAGACCACGTCGCCCTGCTGCAGGGAGAGCGAGAGCATCGCAACCATCGGCACCACGAAGAAGAGGAGCAGCCAGAGGCCACCCGGCAGGATGAGCAAGTACGGCGCGAGTCGGCGACTCACGGCTGCTCCTCTCTCGTGTCGGAGATTAAACGGTCGAACCTCGAACTCAGCCCAGGACGATCGGCTCGAAGATCGACTGGAACTGCTGCTGGAGCGCGGTGTTCTCGAACTCGACGTAGTAACGCAGCTTCGAGTAATCGGCCGTGGACGGGAAGACGAGCGGGCTCTCCGCGACGGAGGTCAGGAAGTCCTTGTCCTCGCCACTCGCCGCGGCCGCGTGCTCTTTGATGACCTTCTGAGCCTCCGGCACCGGCGTGATGTAGTTGATGTACTCGGCCAGCGTCGCCGCGATGTCGACCCGGAAGAAGAAGTCCATCAGCGTGATGGCGTCGACCGGGTTGACCGCGGTGATCGGGATGGCCATGTTGTCGGTCCAGATCGTGGCGCCCTCCTCCGGGATCACGAACTGGAAGTTCGTTCCGTCGGAGACGTTCTTCTGGAAGACGTCGCCCGACCAGGCCTGGGTGATCCAGACCTCGCCGGCGCCGAGCGCGTCAATGTAGCTCTGGTCGTAGTACTTGCGGACGATGCCGGCGTCCTTCTGCTCCTTGAGCTTGTTCGCCGCGTTCTGCCAGTCGGTCGCCGTCGACTTGGCCGGATCGACGCCGTTCACCATGAGACCGAAGTTGCCGAGCTCCTGCGTGTCGGAGAACATGCCTACCCGGCCCTTGTACTCCGTCTTCCACAGGTCGGCCAGCTTCGTGATCGGCGTCTTCACCTTCGCGGGGTCGTAGGCGATTCCGGTGACGCCGGACGCCCACGGCACGCTGTAGGCGTTGCCCGGGTCGTACGCCGACGTCTTGTAGCTGGCACCCGCGTTGGCCTTGAAGTTCGTCAGCTTCGAGTGGTCCAGCGGTGCGAGCAGGCTCGACTGGACGTACTGCTTGAACTGGATGCCATTGGTGATGACCATCAGGTCGAACCCAATGGACTGCCCGGCGGAGAGCTGAGGCTGGGTCCTGGCGAACCACGGACCCATCTCCTCGATGACCTCCTGGTACGTGACCTTGATGCCGGTCTCCGCGGTGAACTTCTTCAGCTCGGGCTGTTTCGGGTCCATGTAGAGCGGCCAGTTGGCGAAGTCGACCTTGCCGTTCTTCGTCTTGCCGGCCCAGTACTTCGCGATCGCGTCCTCGGCGGGCGCGGTCGGGGTGGTGTTGCCCTGGCCCTTGACACCACACGCGGCGAGGGCGAGAGCCGCGGCGGAGAGCCCGGAGATTCGCAATGCGTCGCGCCGGCTCAGGCGCCGCTGCGTCATTCCCCGGAACAGTACCGGGTCAAAGGGTGTCGGCTCGTTCATCGGTCTCCAATCGCGTATGAGTGTTGGGGATTCCAGGAGAGATAGACATGGTCGCCACGCACCGCTACGAAGTCGGCGTTGGACGCGTTCTGGTCGAAGACCACGACCTCCGAACCGGCCGATGTCCGGACGTTGTAGTTCGTCGACGTGCCGAGGTAGACGACCTCGGTGACGACGCCGCGCACGATGCTTCGGTCACCCGCCGCCGGCTCGGCCGTGGTGATGTCGATCTTTTCGGGGCGGACGGTGAGCTCGAGGTTCTGTCCCGGCCGTACTCCGTTTCTTGGCAGCGGCACGACGATCCGCTCCCCGGGCCCAAAGGTGATGACCGCCCGTCCGTTGTCCAGCGCGCTGACGGCGCCGCCCAAGAGGTTGGACGTCCCGATGAACCCGGCCACGAACTTCGTCGCCGGGTGTTCGTAGATTTCGCGCGGGGTGCCGAGGTGCTCGATGGAGCCGTCGTTCATGACCGCGATGCGGTCCGACATGGTCAGCGCCTCGTTCTGGTCGTGGGTGACGTAGACGAACGTCACACCGACCTCACGCTGGATGCGTTTGAGCTCGACCTGCATGTGCTGGCGCAGTTTGAGGTCGAGGGCGCCTAGCGGCTCGTCGAGAAGAAGCGCGCGCGGCCGATTGACCAAGGCACGGGCCAACGCGACGCGCTGCTGCTGCCCGCCGGACAGCTCGCGCGGCTGGCGCTTCTCCCGGCCGGTGAGGTCGACGATCGCGAGCATTTCCGCGACCCGTTGCCGGATCTCCGGCGACGCGACGTTCTTACGTTTGAGCCCGAACGCAACATTCTCGAAGACGCTCATATGGGGGAAGAGCGCATACGACTGGAACACCATGTTGACGTCGCGCTTGTTCGGCGCGACACCGGTGACCTCCTCGCCGTGCAGGAAGACCGACCCGCGGGTCGGGTCCTCGAACCCGGCGATCATCCGCATGGTGGTGGTCTTGCCGCAGCCGGAGGGGCCGAGCATGGAGAAGAACTCACCTTCACCAATCGCAAGATCCACCCCCTTCACCGCGGCGACCACATCGCCGTGTGAGTGGTACTCCTTGGCCACGCCGACGAGCTCGATGGCCGGTGTGTCGGACCGGTTCGGGCCGGTGGGCTGCCCCGCCTGGGTACGTATCGTCGCGGTCATCGAACCCCTCATCCGCCGGTGGGACCGGTGTAACTCATCACGTGCTTAATTCGGGTATACTCCCCAAACCCATACGTAGATAGGTCCTTGCCGTACCCGGAATGGCCGAAGCCTCCGTGCGGCATCTCGGAGACGAACGGGATATGCGTGTTGATCCACACGGCGCCGAAGTTGAGTCCTCGTGAGACTCGCATCGCGCGTCCATGGTCACGGGTCCAGACGCTGGCGGCCAGCCCGAAACGGACATCATTGGCCCACCGCACCGCCTGATCCTCGTCGACAAACCGCTGCACCGTGATGACCGGTCCGAAGACCTCATCCTGGATCATCTCATCGTCCTGGCGCAGCCCCGTGACGACGGTCGGCTCGACGAAGTAACCCCGCTCGCCGATGCGCCCGCCGCCCGCGACCACCTCCGCGTGCTCCGGGACGCGCTGCAGGAAGCCCTGCACGCGGGCGAGTTGATGGGGATTGTTCACCGGACCGAAGTACGCCAAGGCGTCGTCCGGGCCGCCGACCCTGGTGCCGCGGGCAGCCTCGGCGAGCGCATCCGTGAAGTCGTTGGCGATCCGCTCGTTGACGAGCACCCGCGCCGCGGCCGTACAGTCCTGGCCCGCGTTGAAGTAGCCGGCCCCGGCGATTCCTGTCGCCGCGGCGGCGATGTCCACATCGTCGAAGACCACGACCGGGGCCTTGCCGCCGAGCTCGAGGTGGACCCGCTTGAGATCCGGCGCGGCCGCCGCGGCGACCTCCATGCCGGCGCGGGTCGAGCCAGTGATCGACACCAGTTGGGGGGTTGGGTGCGCGATGAGCGCGCGCCCGGTATCGCGATCGCCACACACGACGTTGAGCACGCCCGGCGGGAGAAACTCTGCCGCGATCTCCGCCAGCAGCAGCGTGCTCACCGGCGTCGTGTCGGAGGGCTTGAGCACAACCGTGTCGCCCGCCGAAATCGCTGGCGCGAACTTCCACACCGCCATGACCATCGGGTAGTTCCACGGCGCCACCTGTGCGCAGACCCCGATCGGCTCGCGCCGGATCCACGAGGTGTGATCGCGCAGGTACTCGCCGGCCGACTTACCCTCCAGCACCCTGGCCGCGCTGGCGAAGAACCGCAGCTCGTCGAGGAGCGGCCCCATCTCCTCCTTCATCGTCAGCGCCACCGGCTTGCCCGTGTTGCGACACTCCGCCTCGACGATCTCCTCGGCCCGCGCCTCAACCGCGTCGGCCATCCTGAGTAGGGCCCGCTGGCGCTCGGCCGGGGTCGAGTCACGCCAGGTCTCAAAGGCAGTCGACGCGGCGGTCATGGCCGCGTCCACGTCCACCGCGCCCGAGACCGGAGCCTGGGCGTAGGCCTCGCCCGTAGCCGGATTCACCACCGTCGACACCGCCCCGTCCTTCGCGTCGACGTACTCGCCGTTGACGAAGTTGAGCAGACTGGGCAAGGCAACGGTCACAAAGACCTCCGGACGGGGACGGCCATCGCAGGCTCGTGCGGAGGACTCTGCCAAAGATCGGCTGCGCTGACAAGGGATTCCGTAGCAGATTTACCCTTCTGCAACGGATTCCATTGCCCGTTGGGTTTTGATGCGCCGATCATGGCAGGCCTTTCGAGGGGTACGGCTTCTCCTTCGTGTGGTAAAGGAGCGGCCAAAGGTTACCCGGTCAAGCGCCGGTGTAGTAGCTGTCGGCGACGGCGAGCGCCTCGTCCAACACCGCGACCCCTTCACGGACCTCGTCCGCCGTCGCCGTGCACGGCGGCACGACATGCGTACGGTTGAAGTGGGTAAACGGCCACACACCCCGCTGCTTACAGGCGGCGGCGAACTCGTTCATCGGCGCCGCCGCGGCCCCCGAGGCATTAAATGGCACCAGGGGCTCCCTGGTGGATCGGTCCCGCACGAGTTCCAACGCCCAGAAAACGCCCAGTCCCCGGACCTCACCGACGCTCGGGTGTCGCTCGGCCAGATCGCGCAGCGCCGGGCCGATCACGTCCTCTCCGAGCGCTCGCGCGTGTTCGATGATCCCCTCCTCCTTGAAGATCTGGATGGAGGCGACCGCTGAGGCACAGGCCAGGGGATGCCCGGAATAGGTGAGCCCACCCGGGTAGACGCGCTC
>Ga0209843_1000211_pt1 | contig 10888 bp, 9 predicted proteins | sample GWRWS1_20_30_FD_187222 | JGI IMG/M metagenome (GOLD analysis project Ga0209843, IMG submission 187222) | Riverbed sediment microbial communities from areas with vegetation nearby in Columbia River, Washington, USA - GW-RW S1_20_30 (SPAdes)... | ecosystem: Environmental > Aquatic > Freshwater >... | reverse complement strand
CACGACGAGTTCGCGCATCTCCGCCAGCCCGATCGCAGCCAGCCGGACCCGGATCCAGTTGTATCGCTCGTCGGAGGGGATCGGCATCAGAAACTTGTCGGGCTCGGCGGCGACCAGCGCGGCGCGTTCCTCCTTCGGGAATCCGAAGCCCATCAACGTCTCGTCGGCGGAGAACGATACGTAGACCAGGCCGCGGACCCGGAACTTCACCCGGTCGCGGACGAGAGCCTCCTCTGTGCGAGGCAGCGTGAGCGCCAATCGGCGTACGTCGTCGACCTTGACCATCCGTGCCTCCGACCGCCTAGAGTTCCGCGAAGAACGCCGCGATGTCGCGGGCAACGAGGTCGGGCTCCTCAATCGGGCCGAAGTGCCCGCCGCGTGACATGCGTGTCCACCGCCGGACGTTGTAGAGGCGTTCAGCCCACTCCCGTGGTGGGTCGCCCTCGGGCACGAACAGGTTCGTGAAGACCGCGAACCCCGTCGGTGTCGCGACGAAATCGGCCGGCCCGACGGTGATGCCCGACCACCTGTTATCAAAATAGTCCCGCATCGATGGCGTGATCGTCTGTGTCGCCCAGTAGATCATCACGGTGGTCAGCAGGAACTCGCGAGTGAATCGGGAGTCGAGGTCCCCGCCGCTGTCGGTCCACGTCCGCCACTTCTCGAGGATCCAGGCGGCCAGGCCGGCGGGGGAGTCATTCAGCCCGTACCCCACAGTCTGCGGTTTGGTCGACTGAATCGCGCTGTAGCCACGCTCCACTTCGGACCAGCGCTGCAGCTGTGCCAGATATGACCGCTCGGCCTCGGTCAGTGGTCGCGCCTCCGGGCCGGTGTAGGGCGAGATTTCCAGGTTGCTCAGGTGGACGCCGATCATCGGAGCGGGGTTGTCCAAAGCCATGTATGTGGCCACCCCGGCCCCGAAGTCACCGCCGCCCGCGCCGTACCGCGAGTATCCAAGCCCTTGCATGAGGCTGTGCCAGAGGCCGGCCGTGTGCGGGTAGGTCACCGTCCGCGCGGGCCGCTCGGAGAACCCGTATCCCGGCAAGGACGGAATCACCACGTCGAACGCCGGACCGTCGATCCCGTGGGCGTGCGGATCGGTCAGCAACGGCACCAGAGCGAGCAGCTCCACGAAGGTGCTGGGCCAACCGTGGCTCAGGATCAGCGGAATGCCGCCGCCGCCGCGCGCCCGCGCGTGGACGAAGTGGATGTGCACGCCGTCGAGCTCGGCGCGGAAGTGGTCGAAACTGTTCAGTTTATGTTCCTGCGCACGCCAATCGAATTCGTCGGCCCAGAACGCCAGCAGCCGCTTCAGGTACTCAAGCTCAGTGCCTTGATCCCAACCGATGCCCGGGACCTGGTCGGGCCACCGCGTGTTGCGGATGCGCGCGCGCAGGTCCTCCAGCACCCGGTCCTCAACCCGGATCTCGAAGGGCTCGACCTTGAGCTGGGGCATGGGTCAGTCGTGCCGCTGCGGCGTGGGAATCGGGCGGCCGGTGTCGGCCCATACGTTGCCGGAGTTCTGGCTGAGCATCGTCTGTGTGCTCAACAGGATCGGGCACTGGAACTTCGGACCGCGACCGAACCGGTTGTTGATCACGTAGATGCCGGTCATCGGAGTTGGGCCTCCCTTGTGGGCGAAGTTGAGCGTACAGCCGCCACCATCGAGCCAGTTACCTTCGATGCGAAGATCTGTGGCCACCTTCCCACCATCCTGGGTGACCTGATATGTAGCATTGCCCTTCGGGCCCGGGCTCATCGTGTTGTGTCTCAGGATGATGTGCCGGTTGCCCTCGTACGTCTGAACGGCATCATTGTGCGTCGACCCGCCGCCCTGGTTGGGATCATTGGCGAACCAGCTCAAGTCATGTACGTACGAGTCTTGCAGCGTCACGTTGTCGAAGGCCTTGATCCCATCGACGGCGCCATGGATGTTCATCCGCAGCAGGGTAGCGTCGCGGTCCGACAACGCAACCCATCGACGTGGCTAAGCCCGCCCGCGGCAAGGCTGGCGGACCAGGGACAGCGCCCAGCGCATCCGAGCAGAGGCGTTGTCGGGATGATCGCCGTACTCGACGGCGACCGCCGCCGCACAACCGCGCGCCCCGCCGAAGGCAGTCAGACTTCTCCGGACTGCACCTTCGACCTCATCGATGGTCGGATTCTCCGATGGTTGCAGCGGGCTTGCGAACAAGGCCTCAGCCGCTTCTTCCGTCATCATCGTCCTCACCTCTTGCGCCACTAGTCGGCCGGGAGACCGGATGGTCGCTTCTGGAGGTAGTTCGGAGCCGTCCAGACCGCGGCTTGCTTGGGCAGGTTGAACGCCATGTACATGGCGGTGCAACGCAGCGGTAACGAAGCCGGGCCAACCTGGACCCTGGCATGGAAGGCTCCCAGGGAAGTTGATCACGAGGCTGGTGAGCGGCGGTCGGGCATCGACTGCACCGGGAGTACGACGGCGGTGTGCTCACGCTGATCGCGGCGCTGCCGACCGTTGGTCAGACCCAGCGGTCGCCCAGCAGCATTCGTCTCAACCAGTCCGCGTACGGAATCGACTCACCCACGTATATCGGGTAGTACCACCAGAAGCACACCGCGACGAGGAGTATGAACGCTCCGGCGAAGATCGTGCCGTACAGCTTGCGATCCTCCACCGGCAGCGCCAACCCGGTCCGGACCCGTCCGCCGCCTAGCCGACCCACGCCCGGGCCGTTGATGAACGCACCGAGCACATAGACGACAGCGAGGATAAGGAACGGCTCCGCCGGCAGCGCGTAGAAGTAGAACATGGTCCGGTTGCTCAGCTCGTACCAGAACCACGGCGCGATGCCCGCGACAACGCCCGCGCCGATGGCGGCAGCGCGCCAGTCGCGCCGGCTGATCCCGAACCACGTCAGGCCCGCGAGCGCCGGCAGGAACGCCCACCACAGGACCGGCGTACCGAGCAGCAGAATCTCGGCGGCGCAGGAGTCGGCGCCGCAGCCCGGGTCGGCGCTCCAGTAGAATGCCACCGGGCGCGCCAGCAGGAGCCACTGCCACGGCCAGGACTGGTACTGGTGGGGAGAGCTCAGTCCCTTGTGGAAGTTGAACACGTCAACGTGATATGCCCACAGGTTGTAGAGCGGGCCGAAGATGGACGACTCCGATCTGCCGAGCTCGTCGCGCAGATAGTGCCGCTTCCAGCCGTCGTCGCTCAGGAACCACCCGGTCCAGCTCGCCAGGTACGTGGCGAAGAGCAGCACGCCCATCGCCAGGAACCAGCCGGTCTCGTCGAGCAGCGTGTCACGCCACGGGTGGCGTACCCCCGCCGTCCGCCGCGTCCCCACCTCCCAGAAGAAGACCAGCAAGATGAGTACGGGGAAGAAGAAGATCGCGCTCCACTTCACCGCACAGCCGCACCCGAGCATCACCGCCGCCGCGAGGCGCCACCAGGGCACGCCCGAGACGGTGAGCCTCGGCCGGCCGGCCCGCCCCGGCTGGCTCGGGTCGAGCCCGTTCTCCATCAGCCTGAGCCATCTTGTTCGACGCACGTCGCGATCCACCACGATGCACGCGAACGCGGCGAGAACAAAGAACATGACGAAGATGTCGAGGATCGCCGTGCGGGAGAGTACGAAATGCATCCCATCCAGCGCCATGAGCAAACCGGCCGCGCAGCCCAGAACGGTCGATCGGAACATTCGGCGGGCCGTACGGGTGATGATCAGCACGGATAGGACGCCGGCGACCGCGGTCATGAACCGCCAGCCGAACGCGTCGTTGCCAATATGTATAAGCCGAGATATTTGTATGCCGAGCCCGATGATCCACTTGCCGAGTGGGGGGTGAACCACGAAGTCGGCCCGGTCGACGACGTGGCCGGCCGAGTCGGTCTCGTTGCGCCACTCGACGCCGTGTTCGAGTAGCTCCGCGCCCTCCTTGGCGTAGTAAACCTCGTCGAAGACGAGCCCGGGCGGGAAGCCGAGGTTCACGAAACGGAGGATCGCCGCAATCGCCACCACCCAGCCGGCTGCGGCCCAGGAGCGCCATGTCCATGCCGGCATGGCCGTAAAGCGCCGGCGGACGCCGTCGGAGACGCCCCTGCTGGCGCCGGCACCGATGCCCGCGCCGCCAGATGCGGCGTCGGCGCCAGCGTCGGGCCCTGAGTCGGGTTCGGCGCCTGCCAGTTGGTCGGTGGAAGCCTCCGCGGTCACCCCGCGATCGTAGGCTGCCATCGTGGCGTACGCCGACCGCCCGCCGTCGCCGCCGTCGTCCCTGCCCTCGGCCCGCCGTGCCCCCATCCCCGTCCCGCCGCCCCCGTCCGCCGCCCGCCGATCCCCTCCCGCCGATCAAGGAGTTCTGGCCGTGGAACGTAGATCAAAGCACGACCACAAGTCCTTGATCGGCGAGAAGGCGGTCGAGGGCGGTGGCGGGGACGGCGCGATCGTGCTCGTGGGCGCTCCGTTGGGAAATGTGGCAGACGCGTCGACCCGGCTGCGGGAGGAGCTGGCCGGAGCCGACGTGATCGCGGCGGAGGACACTCGCCGGCTGCATCGCCTGGCCCGCGACCTCGGCGTGGAGATCACCGGTCGGGTCCTCTCCTACTTCGAGGGCAACGAGGAGCGGCGCACGCCGGAACTCATCGCGGCGGCCCGCGACGGAGCGCGGGTGGCTCTGGTGACCGACAGCGGGATGCCCAGCGTCTCCGATCCTGGCTTCCGGCTGGTCCGGGCGGCGCATGACGCCGGCGTCCCGGTGACGGTGGCGCCCGGCCCGTCAGCGGTGACGACCGCTTTGGCCCTATCTGGCCTGCCCAGCGACCGGTTCTGTTTCGAGGGCTTCCTGCCGCGCCGGCCCGGTGAGCGCCGGGCCAGGTTGGCCGCGCTCGCCACCGAGGAGCGCACACTCGTACTCTTCGAGGCGCCGCACCGCCTCGCCGCGGCGCTCGCCGACGCAGCGGTCGCGTTGGGGGCTGGGCGACCGGCGGCAGTGTGCCGGGAGTTGACCAAGACTTATGAGGAGGTCCGGCGCGCACCACTCGGTGAGCTTGCGGACTGGGCCGGCGCGGATGAGGTACGCGGTGAGATCACCGTCGTGGTCGCCGGGGCGCCGCCGCGGCTGGTGACGCCGCCGGACGAGGCCGTCCTGGCCGCGGAGGTCGCGGCGGTCGAGGCGGATGGCGTGAGCCGCAAGGAGGCCATCGCCGCCGTGGCCAAGCGGCACGGGCTGGCCAAACGTTTGGTGTACGACGCCGTAGTGCAACAGCGCCGATCATGACCTGGAGGTCATGATCGGCACCATTTCACGACGCTGAGCTCATGATCACGGCGATCTTGGACGGTGGTATCCAGTCGCGGGGAGAACACGTCGGTCACTACGCTTTGCATCCATGAGCTACTTCCTCGCCGCGGTGGCCTGGCCCTACGCCAACGGCCCCCGCCATATCGGCCACGTGTCCGGCTTCGGCATCCCGTCCGACGTCTTCAGCCGGCACATGCGGATGGCCGGGCACGAGGTGCTCATGGTCTCGGGTACAGACGAGCACGGCACGCCCATCCTGGTCGAGGCGGACAAGGAGGGCGTGACCGCGCGGGACCTCGCCGATCGCTACAACCGGGTGATCGTCGAGGACTTCGTCGCGCTCGGCCTGTCGTACGACCTGTTCACGCGGACCACCACCCGCAACCACTACCAGGTCGCACAGGAGCTGTTCCGCACCGTCCACCGCAACGGCTACATGATCGAGCAGACGACCCGGGGCGCGGTATCCCCGACCACCGGGCGTACGCTGCCGGACCGCTACATCGAGGGCACCTGCCCGATCTGCGGCTACGAGAGCGCGCGCGGAGACCAGTGCGACAACTGCGGCAACCAGCTCGACCCGACGGAGCTGATCAATCCTCGCAGCAGGGTCAACGGCGAGATCCCGAAGTTCATCGAGACCGAACACTTCTTCCTCGACCTGCCCGCGCTGTCCAACGCGCTAGGCGAGTGGCTGAAGTCGCGGACGGACTGGCGTCCCAATGTCCTGAAGTTCTCGCTGAACCTGCTCGACGACGTACGCCCGCGGGCGATGACGCGCGATATCGACTGGGGCATCCCGATTCCATTAAAGGGTTGGGAGGAGAACCCGACCAAGCGGCTCTACGTGTGGTTCGACGCCGTCATCGGTTACCTATCGGCGTCGATCGAGTGGGCGCGCCGGACGTCGGACCCCGAGGCCTGGAAGAAATGGTGGGCCGAGGGCACCGACGCGAGGTCCTACTACTTCATGGGTAAGGACAACATCACGTTCCACGCGCAGATCTGGCCCGCGGAGCTGCTCGCCTACAACGGCGAGGGCGACAAGGACGGCGAGCCGGGCGAGCTGGGCCGGCTGGCGCTGCCGACCGAGGTGGTCTCCAGCGAGTTCCTGACGATGGAGGGCCGCAGATTCTCCACGTCCCGCCGGGTCGTCATCTATGTGCGCGACTTTCTGGAGCGCTATGACGCCGACGCGCTGCGGTACTACATCGCCGTGGCCGGGCCGGAGACGACTGACACCGACTTCACCTGGACCGAGTTCCTCAGGCGTAACAACGACGAGCTGGTCGCCGGTTGGGGCAACCTGGTCAACCGGTCGATCTCGATGGTGGCCAAGAATTTCGGCGCCGTGCCGCCGGCCGGTGAGCTGACCGACGCGGACCGCGCCCTGCTCGACTCGGCACGAGCCGCCTTCACCACCGTCGGCGAGCTGATCGAACGGCACCGGCTCAAGGCCGCCATCGGCGAGGCGATGCGGGTGGTGGGCGACGCCAACAAGTACCTCTCGGACCAGGCGCCGTGGAAGATCAAGGACGACCCGCAGCGCCTCGGCACGATCCTGCACGTGGCGCTGCAGGTGGTCAGCGACTGCAACGTCCTGCTAACCCCGTTCCTGCCGCACTCCGCGCAGAAGATCCACGAGTTGCTCGGTGGCACCGGGGTACACGCGCCTATGCCCGAGATTCGGGAGGTGGAGGATCTCGACGGTGGTCCCGCCTATCCCGTCATCACGGGTGACTACACGGTGGGCGCGCGGTGGGGTTCCGTACCAATCGAGGTCGGGCGACCCCTCGCACCGCCGAAGCCGGTCTTCCGGAAGCTGGATCCGTCGATTGTGGAGGAGGAGCTGGCCCGGCTCAGCGGCTGAGGTCGTACTCGAGGTAGAGCTCACGAACATCGTCCACGTCGGCCGCCGGGCTCTTGTCGGTGAACTCTTGTCGGTGGCCTCGGGCATGATGTCTGGCATGCTGAATAGCGAGATGCGACCCTGGACCGCACCGGAGATCACACGCACCAACGAACCGTACGTGGGCGAAGAGCGGCCGATGCTTGAAGGCTGGCTCGACTGGCACCGCCAGACGCTGTTGTTCAAATGCGCCGGCCTGACCTCTGAGCAGCTGAAGGAGAGGGCGGTGGAGCCGTCGACGCTCTCGCTGCTCGGCCTCGTCCGGCACATGGCGGACGTGGAGCGTTCGTGGTTCCGCCGGCGGGCCGCAGGTGAAGAGATCGGTCTCATGTACTCCAGCGAGGAGAACCCCGACGGCGACTTCGACGACCTCGACACAGCCGACGCCGAGGCGGACCTCGCGACATTCCTCGAGGAGTGCGAACTCGCCCGCTTGGCCGCGGCCGACCTGCCGCTCGACCATACCTTCGTCTCTCGCCGCGGCGACCAGATGAGCCTGCGCTGGGTCTACCTCCACATGATCGAGGAGTATGCCCGGCACAACGGCCATGCGGACCTGCTGCGGGAACGTATCGACGGCGTGACCGGAGCCTAGGAGCCTGTGGGATCCTTGCGGGAATGTCCAGGAACCGATCACGTGAGCAGCGGGCGGCCGGCCGGCATGGACATGCGCCGCCCGCTCCGGAGCCGCTGCCCCAGCCCGTGCTCGACAGTCACACCCACCTCGACATCGTCGGCGGCGACCCGACCGAACAGATCGCGGCCGCGGCCGCCGTCGGTGTCGACCGGGTCGTGCAGGTGGGGGTCGACGTGGCGTCCTCGCGGTGGGGCGCCGCCCTCGCCGAGGAGCACGGCGCTGTGCTCGCCACCGTCGCCGTGCACCCGAACGAGGCGCCACGACTGGCGGACCTGGACGAGGCGCTGCGGGAGATCGAGGTACTCGCGTCGCTGCCGCGGGTACGAGCGGTCGGCGAGACCGGGCTCGATTATTTTCGTACCGGCGATGACGGGCGCCCGGCGCAGGAGGCCAGCTTCCGAGCCCACATCGCCATCGCGAAGCGCTTCGGCAAGACGCTCGTGGTCCACGACCGGGACGCACACGCCGACATCCTCCGCGTGCTCGAAGAGGAGGGCGCACCCGACAACGTGGTCATGCACTGCTTCTCCGGCGACGCGGCCTTCGCGGTCGAGTGCGCCAAGCGGGGCTTCACCCTGAGCTTCGCCGGGACAGTCACGTTCTCCAACGCCGGGGCGCTCCGCGAGGCCGCGATGGTCACACCGATCGACGCGATCCTGGTGGAGACCGACGCGCCGTACCTTACGCCCATGCCGTACCGGGGCCGTCCCAACCGCTCCTACCTCATCCCCCTGACCGTTCGGGCACTGGCCGAGGTCACCGGCACCGATCTGGAGGCTATGTGCACGGCGATCTCGGCCAACGGGGAGCGGGCGTTTGGACCCTGGCGATGAGCGCCGCCGCCGGGCGGCGCCCGCCCCGACGTCCGTCCCCACCGCCCGGGCCGCGTGGGCACTGGCTGCTTGGCAGCCTCCCCGACGTCCAACGGGACATGCCACAGACGCTGCTGGACGTCACGCACGAGTACGGCGGCATCACCCGGCTCCGCATGGGTCCGGTCTCGATGTACCTCGTCGCCGATGCCGACCTGATCCTAGAGATGATCGCGAAACGGCCGGGCGAGTTCCGCAAGTCCAGCCGCACGCGCGCCTCACTCAGCGGGCACCTTGGCAACGGACTTATCACCCTCGAAGGCGAAGAGCATCGGCGTCACCGCCGGCGTATGCAGCCGGTCATGCATACCCAACGGGTGGCCGAGCAGGCGGACACGATGGTTGACCTGACCCGGCGGCGGATCGACATGTGGCCGGACGATTCGGTGCAGGAGGTCCGGGCCGAGATGGCCGACCTTACCTTGTGGATAATCTGCACCGCGCTGTTCGGCATCCCTCCTCCAGACGATAAGGCCGGCGGTGAGGCCGAGGACATGGTAGCGGCCGTGCATGCCTTCGCCGACTCGCTCAACCTGGTGCTCCGTCGTGCCTTTCCGATTCCGGCCTGGTTACCAACCCGTTCAAATCGGCTGCGCCGACACACCGTCGGCATCGTGGACGACCTGGCGTACCGACTGATCCGCGAGCGCCGACAAGCTGGCACTGGCGGCGGGGACCTGCTCTCCGTACTCCTCTCCGCGACCGCGGAGGACGGCGGCCCAGGATTGTCCGATGTGGAGGTCCGGGACGAACTCCTGACGATGTTCTTCGCCGGGCACGAGACGAGCGCGGCTGCTCTCACCTGGGCGTTCTATCTGCTCGATGAGCACCCGGAGGTGAACGATCGGCTCCGCGCCGAGATCGCATCGGTGCTGGGTGACCGTCCGGCCACTATGGCCGACCTGGGCCGCCTGCCCCTGCTGGGTCAGGTCGTCAAGGAGACGCTGCGGCTCTACCCACCGGCGTGGGTCTTCGACCGCTCGCCGCGGCACGACCTCCTACTCGGCGGTTACGCCATTCCGAAGGGGGCCAACATCCTGTTCAGCCCGTGGGTTGTGCATCGCGAGCCGGTGTTGTGGGAGGCGCCGGACGAGTTCCGCCCCGAGCGCTTCATCGACGGCGTCACGCCGCGGCGAGGGGCGTACATCCCGTTCGGCGACGGCCCACGCCTCTGTGTCGGGAATCGCTTCGCCGAGGCGGAGATCGCGCTGGTGCTCGCGACGATGCTGCCGCGCGTGGATCTGTCGAGAGTGGACGATACCCCGGTCCGCCCCGAGGGCGACGCTACCCTTCGACCAAAGGGTGGCCTGCGCATGCGGGTATCCCGCCGTTGACCGTGCCGATGCCCGTACCCTCGTGGTCGTGACCGCCCTGCTCGGCCCGGCCGAGATCCACCGGCTCCTGGCCGACCTCGGCGTGCGGCCGACCAAGACGCTCGGGCAGAACTTCGTGCACGATGCCAACACGGTACGACGTATCGTGCGCGCCGCAGCCGTTGAGCCGGACGATGTCGTGGTGGAGGTGGGGCCCGGACTCGGCTCGTTAACCCTGGCGCTGCTGCCGGCCGTCGCTCATGTTCATGCGGTTGAGATCGACCCGCCGCTGGCCGCTCGGCTGTCTCAGACGGCCTCCGAGTACGCGCCGTCGTGTGTGTCAAGACTCACGGTGCATAACCGCGATGCCCTCAAAGTCAACGCGGATGAGTTCGATCCGGTACCTACCGCACTGGTGGCCAACCTGCCATACAACGTCGCGGTCCCGGTCGTGCTCCACCTCCTGGCCGAGCTGCCGGGGCTCCGGCATGGACTGGTCCTGGTGCAGAAGGAGGTGGCGGACCGTCTCACCGCACCCCCCGGATCGAAGGTCTACGGTGTGCCGAGCGCGAAGCTCGCCTGGTATGCCCAGTCCCGTCAGGCCGGGCGTGTGCCGGCGAGCGTCTTCTGGCCCGTGCCCAATGTGGAGTCCGGGCTGGTCTCGTTCGCACGCCGGCCACCGCCTGCGGCCGTCGATCGTGACGCGGTGTTCGCGGTTGTCGACGCGGCCTTTGCCCAGCGGCGGAAGATGCTGCGATCGGCGTTGGCTTCGTGGGCGGGCGGGGCCGAGGCTGCGGTGGAGATCCTGCAGCGGGCCGGCGTGGCCCCGACGGCGCGGGGTGAGGAACTCGACGTGGCTCAGTTCGCCGCAATCGCC
>Ga0209843_1000210_pt1 | contig 10907 bp, 10 predicted proteins | sample GWRWS1_20_30_FD_187222 | JGI IMG/M metagenome (GOLD analysis project Ga0209843, IMG submission 187222) | Riverbed sediment microbial communities from areas with vegetation nearby in Columbia River, Washington, USA - GW-RW S1_20_30 (SPAdes)... | ecosystem: Environmental > Aquatic > Freshwater >... | reverse complement strand
CGTCGACCTCGACGACGTGTTGACCCCGGACCGGGCCGGCGAGCTGCGCGTCCTCGGCGAGGGGGCGCTGCTGGCCGCACTGCGCCGGTCCCGAGGCCCAGCCATGCGCGACATCGTCACCACCATCCAGTCGGAGCAGGACCAGGCCATCCGGGCTCCGGCCCGGGGCGTCACCCTCATCGCCGGTGGACCCGGCACCGGCAAGACCCAGGTCGCGCTGCACCGCGCCGCCTACCTGCTCTACACCGACCGGGGCCGGTTCGCGGACGGCCGGATCCTGGTCGTCGGCCCGTCCACTGTGTTCACCACTTACATCAGCCGCGTGCTGCCCGCGCTCGGCGAGGACAGCGTGCACCTGCGCTCTCTCGGCGAACTGGTCGATGGTGTGGCCGCCACCCACCGCGATGCCGGGCCGGTCGCCGCCATCAAGGGCGGCGAGCACATGTGCGACGTCCTCACCGACCTGATCTGGCAGACCCCGCCGACCGCGCCCGACCGGCTGCGCCTGGTCTACGCGGGCCAGGTGTTGACGCTGCCAGAACCCGAACTGGCGGCGGTCCGCAGTCAGGTCCGCGCCCGGGCCCAGACGACCGCAACACCCCCCAACGCGGCGCGGCCCATCGCGACGGCGATGCTCCTCAGCGCACTGTGGTCTAAAGTGGACGGTGAAGGCCTGGAGAGCGAGCTGTTCGTCGAGGAGGTCGGCGACCGCCCAGAGTTCGGGCGCTTCCTCGCCTCGTGGTGGCCCCGGCTCACGCCGACCCAGGTGCTCTCGTGGCTCGCCGACCCGGCCCGGGTCCCCGTCCTCAGCGCGGAAGCGGCCAAGACCCTGGCCGCGTCGTACCAACGGCCGGCGGACTGGTCGGTCGACGACGTTCCCGTGCTGGACGAGCTGGCCCAGCTGCTGGGCCAGCCACCGGCGGCCACGACCGTCCGCGCGGAGCCGGCGGCCCGCCTGCGGGAGCTCACCACCGGGCCCCAGCCCATCGACACGTTCGCCCTCAGCTGCGGCCTCTACGACGGGTGGAACCTGTACGCGCCGGGACACCCGACGCCAATCGCCATCGCTGGGCCGACCATCGACAACGATGCCGTCGCGGCCGCGCAGCGCTGGGCCGAGTTCGTCATCCTGCGCAAGGGGCATCGGGTGGTCGGATGGGTCGACGGCTACGACCCGTAGGCGAGGAGGCCTACGTCCCTCTCCTGCGCGAGCCGCTTCCGGTCCCCGAGCCCGAACCGTCCGCCCCGGACGACGACTACGCGCACGTCATCCTCGACGAGGTGCAGGACCTGTCGCCCATGGAGTGCCGCATGATCGCGCGCCGGGCCGAGCACGCCTCGATGACGATCGTGGGCGACCTCGGCCAGGCGACCCACCCGCTCTCGGCCGGCTCGTGGCCCGAACTGCTGGCCCGCCTCGGCCGCCGCGACGCCCACACCCTCGAGCTGCACACGGGATACCGCGTCCCGCAGGTCATCGCCGACTACGCGGCCCAGTACCTCGCCCCTGACATCGCGGCGACCCGGTCATACCGGACCGGCGGGACACTTTCGGTCCGGCCGATGTCACGCTGCTCCCGGCCAGCCTCGTTAAGGGCCTCGAGTACGACCACGTGATCGTGGTCGAGCCGGCCGACATCGTCGCTGCCGAACCCCGGGGCCGCAGCCGGCTCTACGTAGTGCTCACCCGAGCCGTTTCCAGCCTGGTCGTGCTCCATCGCCAACCGCTACCGGGCGCGGTCCGCACGGCCGGCACCGAGTCACCACTCCCAGACGCTCCAGGCTGAGCGGCGACATTCTGATCCCACGGCCGGTACCAGAAAAACGGCGAGCCGGACCTTACGGTCCGGCCTCCGATCACGCGCTCACCGCCGATGCGATTCGCGTACTGCCATCCATGGTGGGCGATACTGGGTTTGAACCAGTGACCTCTTCCGTGTCAAGTAGGTCGAGGCGCCTCCGTGACATGGGCCTCTGGAAATGTCTGCTGGTCAGTCTGCTTGTGCTCGCTGGTCTCGCCAGCCGGTCCGGGTTCTCAATCACAAGATCGTCTCCCAGTCTTCTCCCACGGGTGATCGTCGGTCTTGCCGGATGGGCTTCAGGTCACGCAGGGCTTGCTCCTGCCGGGCCGCGCCCGCCCGGTCAAGGTGGAGCGCCCCATGGACGAACGACCTTGACCGGGCGGGCGGGGTCTGGCGGCCTTTGGTGCGTGACGGGGAGACCGCCGGGCCCGGCTTCCCAGAGCGCCGGGGGGTTCGGCGGGGCGGAGCCCCCGGAGATTACGTACCCGAAGAGAAGGCCTGGGGTGACATTGGCGGGTGGCGCCGGAGCTACCGAGCCGGAGATGGCAGCTGCGGTGACGTCGCCCGTCAATGCCGGAGGCGTGCGGTCGCCGTGGCGTGGAGGTCGGCGAGCTCGTCCGCCGTGACGGCCCGGACGTCGCCGTGCTCGCCCGGTGGCCGGTCGCTCGTCGGCTGGTGCCGGGCTTTCTTGCGCTGGCCAACGGGCTACCGCACGGTGCGCCGCCGGCGGCTTTAGACAGAGGCGGCGCGCCGGGCGGAGCGGCCCGACAGGGCCGCCTTGAAGGCGTATAGCAAGTTCTCACCACTCGCCGCGGCACGCCGCGGCGACAGCCCGGACACGCCCGGACACGCCCGGACAGGCCCCGTCAGGCCGGTCAGGCCCGGTCAGGTCCACCCGAGCTGTAGCAGCGCGTCGGTGAGGGGGCGGCCTTCGACCTCGATCCGCTCCCAGGTGGCCCCGCGGTCCAGGCTCGCGTGCACGACCAGCGGGATCCCGTCGGCGCTGTGCTCCACGAGCGCCATGCGTCCAGGTTCCAGCCATTCGGCGAAGCGGTCAAAGTTCCATCCCGGGTCGGTGGGGGCTACAGTGTTCTGGCAGTCGGCGGCGTCGTGGTGGTCGAAGCTGCCATCGGGCCGCTGCCAGATGACACGGCAGTCGTCCCCGCCCCAGAGGAACTCGTCGACGTTCGGTCCCCACCACTCGATCTCCCACGGCACGTCCAGCAGTTGGAGCGTGCCGGCGCGGTCGTCCACGAGATACGGATGCTCTCCAGGGCCATCGGGCCCGAACGTGCCGCGGCGATAGGTGTCGAGGTCCATGATGAGCATGATGTCAGGCCCGGGGACGGCCGGGGCCAGGTCGCTGACCCGGCGGAGCGGCACCGCGGTGCCGTCCGCCTGCAGCAGGCGGAAACGTACGACCTGGTTGATCCCATCTTGGACGAGGATCGAGTCCTCGTCGAAGTATCTGGCCCAAGGCACGCCTTGGACGTCGAAGAGCGCCGACCGCCCTCCCTGCCTCACCTCCAGCGCCCAGTGGCTGGTCCTTCCCTCGACGTCGTCGGGTTTCCATTCGTCGCAGCCTCCGGTGCAGTACAACTGGGCGTCGAGGCCGGACGGCGCCGGGCCGCTCCAAGAATAGAGGAGGTCCACGGGCGAACCCTCGGCACGGGTCCGCTCGGGCGTCCACTCCTCAACCGTCGACGGCGACGTGTCCTGGGCGGGCCCCACGGCCCGCTGACCACCCGAGAGCGCCGCACCAGCGATGCCCACGACGACGACCGCCGCGCAGGCGGCCGCACCCAGGGCCAAAGTCCGGTGCCGGTTCGCGCGCGCAGTGCTGCGGACGGCGTCCAGGTCCACGTCGGGCACAATCACCGTGTCGGCGACGTGGTGAACGGCACGGGTCAGTCGCTCGTCCAGAGTCATGACCTCGCCTCCTCGGTCGGTTGTGCCCGTGATAGGGCGGGCTCGCCCAGCAATTCCGCCAGGCGACGTGCGGCAGCGTGACCATGACTCTTCACCGTGCCCGGCGCCATCCCGAGCGTCTCGGCGATCTCGACCACACCCAGGTCCTCGTAGTACTTCAGAACCATCACCGCACGCTGACGCGGGGGAAGGCTCACCACCGCATTCCACACCCGCTCGTGCTCGGTGACCTCGTCCACCCCGCCGTCCCACGTCGGCTCGTCGAGGAGAAGCAGCGGCTCCTCGCGCGAGGAGCGCCTGCGCCACCATGAGACGGCCTGGTTCACCAGAACCTTGCGTGCATAGCCAACCGGCTGCTCCATGGCCTCGACCCGAGGCCAGCGCTGATAGAGGCGCACCAAGGTGGACTGGAGCAAGTCCTCGGCGCGCTGGTGGTCACCGGTTATCAGGTACGCGGTACGGAACAACGACGCGCTTTGCGCACGCACGAAGGCGGTGAATCGGTCCTCGTCGCTCTGCCGCATGCCGACTTCCTCCCTCAGGGCCGACCGAGTGCACTCCTACAACCTCAAGGCCTCGACGGTGCGCCAGGGTTCAGTGGTCTACGCAACCGGTTCCGTCCCAATTCAGGATGCAGCGTGTGTCGGATACCGGGTTGCGTTCAATCAGCCGGCATCCGACACGGATCCTGCGTGCCCTGTCGTCGGCAAGTCAATACAGGCGGCTTCCTGCGGCTCACCACCCGAGAAACGGGACACACCCAGTAAGAATGCGCCCAGCTGGGCCTATGTCAGGGACGGGACCTGGGACGGAAAACAGGTGTGGGTTCAGCTCGAGTTCAAGAGCGGATTCAAGAGTCAGCTCTGTTGTGTGTGGGATGGAAACACCGTGATTTGGGCGAATTTATCGCAAGACGTCAAATGGTTCAGGCTATGCAGGAACGGCTGGGAGCATGCACTGCCTTGGTCTACTCCCTTGCCGTAGCCAGCAGGGGCGGACCGTTGTATGACCGGCTGTGCAGGGGTCTACGGCAGAACGCCGAACCGCTCGGCGAGGTCGCGCAGCTCTGGCCGAGGCCGTGGCCCGGACAGCTGCAATAGCTCGCGGGTAACGGCGCGCCCGATGTGATGCACCCTGGTTTCCTCAGGTGCGACTTGCTCAGCATCGAGCAGAGCGTGAAGCGCCTCGCCGGTATGACGGCGCATGGCGTGGGCCTGGGCGACGTCGAGCAGGTACCGAGCTTGCCGTTCAGGTGACAGGCCGCTGGTGTCGACGTGACGGCTTAGGTCGATGGCATGCCCCGCGTCGCCGAGCTCGACAGCGATTGACACGGCGTGGATGGCCACGTTTGTGGGCCCGAACTCGGTACCGAAGTCGTTACGGTCCGCGCCGAGCTGCTTCGCGACCCTACGCGCGGCGTCGAGGTAGCCGTGGGCTGCGGCCCGTTCGTTATCCCGTGCCGCCGCCACGGCCAGGACCAGATGGAGCGCGCCGTATAGCGAAAGCACCTCGGGCTCCGTCCCAGACTTGACCCTCGCCTCAAGAGATTGCGCAGCATTAAGGGCAACGCGGTGGGCCTTGTCGCTCTGACGGAGGGCCAGGAAGACGTGGGCCATGCGGAACATTGCGGCTGCGACCCCAAGCGGCGATCCAGCGCGTTCAGCGCAGAATCCCGCGCGATCGGCCGCGATCCAGGCCGCATCGGCTTCCCCTAGCTTGGCCATCATCGCGGCGGCTGCCTGGTAGGAGTCGCACAGCAGGTCGTAGGCCTCGGCTTGGGTGCTTCCGCTTGTGGTGCGTGTGGCGGTCTCCAGGTCTGGGACCAACTCAGCCAACACGGGTGCTAGTTCTGTGTAGCGGCTGGCGTGCACCAGCTGCCAGATTTCGGCGTGCAGGCTGCGCAGTTTGCCGAGCTGCCGGCGCGGCGCGGCGATTTTGGCGGTGTCGAGCAGCGGACCGAGGGCCGGATGGCCGGTGAGTGCAAGTCGGATGGTGTCGAAGGCCTCGGGTCGTTCCTCGGGCGTCGAGACCTGGTCGTCGCGTAGTTCGGCAACCGAGACGCTCAGGACATCGGCGACGCGTTGTAGAACGAACATGCAGTCGACTGCCCGAACACCTCGTTCGACCTGAGATACCCAGCTCTCCGACCGGCCGACCAAGTTCGCGAACTCGATCTGGGACAGTCCTGCCCGCCTACGGTGCAACGCGATGCGCTCACCGACGGGATGCGTTTCAGGCATCGAACTCGGCCGTAACCTTCACTGGCGCCCTACCGTCCACGAGGCTGAGGAACTCAACATCTGTTGCCTCGAGGAGCGCTTCACGCTCGGCGAGGAATCGGCGGGTGTGCGCCATCGACTCGTGCATCTCGAAGGCGGCCCGATCTCGGTACAGCTCATAGAAGGTCCGACGCCCGGGCTCGCCAACCGCACGGTGGCAGGCGTAGACGAGCGTTTCCGGCTCGCTGTCTCGGATGGCGGCGACCGTCTCCGCCACAAGCGCATCGAACTGCGCTTCAGCTCCTGGGCGCACCGTGAATCGCACAACCAGTGCGAACGGCATGACGTCCTGGGACATCTCAACAACGGCGAGCTACACCGCTGTCCACCCAAGGACGAATCGCGGCGGCTCGTGCTGGCGCCGGCGTGGCTGGTCGACCTGGTGAAGGATCACATAGGGCGGACGCGCCCGGCGGCGTGCTCCTGCCACGGCCTGCGTTACGCCTTCACAGGGCATCGGTCCACGAACGCGTCCGCACGTCAGTCGGGACCGACGCTGATCGACGTCGTCCGCCGTGCGGGCGTATCGGTCGGTACGGTCTCGGCCGTGCTGAATGGTCGTAGCTCGGTGTCGGACCCGACCCGGGCGAGGGTTGAGGCTGCGATCGCCGATCTCGGGTACGTCCGAGGTGCGGTGACGGGTGCCCTCGGTCCGCATTGGCGCCGCAACGGGTTCGCGACGTGGCTGTTTCAACCATCGGCGACGGGCTGGTACCCGAGGAAGGCGCCGCGTACTGCGCGACCGGTGCCGGTGCTGGCCGCGCCGTGGCCCGGAGTGCCGGTGCGTGGCCGTAACGCCGCTGGGCGCGCCGACGCCTGCTGGCTTCCGATAGCTAGAGGACTGACTCCGCACGGACTGCGGCACATTATCCCCGCTTAGTTGGCGTGTGGCGATTCCCAGCCAGAGGGGGCTCCGGGCAGGGGTTTGCGTCTTGCGTTAGGCCGTGTGGTGTTTCTATGGTCTCCGGCCATGATCTTGATTTTCTTCTCGTCCGAGGGCTGGGAGTCCTGGGACGTCGAACGCCGGCCACTGATCCCGGAACGGATGTCGGTGCTGATCGATGAGGACCTGCGGTTCGAGGACGGGCCGGGCATGCCGCGGCCGACGGTGGCGGTGAACCGATGGCTGCGGGAGCTGCCGGCCAGCGGTGCGCCGGCGCCGAACTCGTGGGAGAACTATGCGCGAGCGATCAAGGAGTGGATGGAGTTCCTGACCGAGCACGGCGTGGGGCTGTTCGACTCGCGGGATCGGTTGAAGTTGGGGCTGAGTCGGTATGCCGAGCACCGGGCGAATGGTCCGCTCAGGCAGCGGTTCGCTGCGAGCACGTGGGGCCAGCACATGAGCATCCTGTCGATGTTCTACCGGTGGGCGCTGGAAGAGGGCCACGCGCAGGCTGAACCATTCACCTACAAAACCGCTCGAGCGTTGTTCCACGGCACGGGGCGTGAGGTCCGGGTGAACCTGGCGGTACGCCGGACACCGAAGCCGCACGTGACGATCAAGTACCTGGAGCCGGACTTCACCGAGCTGTTTCTCAACGGCTTGCGTGGCTTGACCCCGGACGGCGCGTTGGACACCGGGTATCGGGGTCGCGAGGTGGCCCGCAACGCCGCGGTGGGTGGGCTGGCGTTGGCGACCGGGCTTCGTCTGCAGGAGTTCACCTACTTGTTGACCTGTGAGATCCCGGAGCTGCCGGCCCGACCAACGTTGGTCCCGATCCCGTTCCCCGTTCCTGCCGGGGTGACCAAGGGTCGGAAGTTCCGCATCACATGGATCTCCTACAACGCGCTCGTTGCGGTCCATCAGTACCTTGAGCTGGACCGCGCTGCGGCTGCTGACGGCTCGGCTTGGCATCCGCCACGACGGTGGGGTGAGCCGTTGTTCGTCACCGCCTCGGACGCACGCGGCCAACGGCGTCCGCCGGCGGTGGGACACGCTCACCCCGGGCGAGCGACGCCGGCTGGTCGCCCCTATGGGCGGCTCGTGCGTGCTGGCGCTGAAGGCCGGTGGCGGGCCGTTCACCGCGTGGCCCGCGGTTTTTGAGCGCACCGCCGACCGGATCCGGACACGATTCGAACCACGGTTCCCCCACGTATATCCCCACCGGCTCAGGCATTCATTTTCGATGCGAACTCTGGAGTATCTGGTGACGGGTCACTACAGGCAGGCCGCCAAGCTGGTGAAGGACACCGACGCCGATGCCGCCCTGGTGTTTTATCTGTCCAAAGCGGACCCGCTGCTGGTGCTGCGCGACCTACTCGGTCATTCCTCCGTTCTGACCACGGAAAAGTACCTCCGGCAAGGCTCGGGAATTGCATCAGACGGGCGAGAAAGCGCTGGTTGCCTGACGATAGCGGTGTCTTGAGCCTAGCGCGCGGCCGCGACCGGCATGGCGTTGACCTGCCGGTTTGGACATACGATCCCTTCTAGTGCATGATCTGCCCGCTATCCGGGTGTGTTGGAGGGTGGGTTGCGGCGGGTCGATCTGGCGGGTGCGGCGCACCTGGAGCTGGTGTCCGGCGTGGTGCAACTGCGCCCGGAGGACGCGATGACGGAGGCCATGCTGCGGGGCTGGCGAGCCCAACAGGCCGCCCGGGGCTTGAGAGACGACACGATCACCGCGCGGGAGCTGCTAGTTCGCCGGTTCTTGGACTTCACCAACGAGTACCCGTGGCGGTGGACGCCGTCGCATGTGGACGAGTGGTCGTTGTGGATGACCAGCGAGCGGCGTCTGGCGCCGTCGACGATCCGTGGCTACCAGACGGACCTTCGGCTGTTCACCGAGTTCCTGGCCGACAATGCGCGTTACGGCTGGGTGTCGGCCTGCGAGAAGGAGTTCGGTCCCGGCGTGCACCCGGTGCCGATCGTGCACGAATGGAATTCGATCGCCCACCTCCAGTCCTATGAGGGCGACCCGGAGGCCCGGCCGTTCACGCGTGAGGAGCTGCAGCGGTTCCTGGACTACGCCGACGACCAGGTCGACCGGGCGGTCCGCGCGAAACGCAAGGGGGCGCTGGCGGCCTACCGGGACGCGACCTTGTTCAAAGTGATGTACGGCTGGGGACTTCGCAGGACTGAGGCGTCGAAGCTGGACTTGACGGATTGGGGCCGTAACCCGGCCGCGCCGGAGTTCGGCTGGTACGGGACGCTGCACGTGCGCTACGGCAAGGCCAAGCGCGGCCAGCCGCCCCGTCGCCGCAACGTGTTGTCGATGTTCGGTTGGGCGGTGGAGGCGGTGGCCGACTACGTGGAGAACATCCGGCCGAAGTTCGGCTGCGCAGACCACCCGGCGTTGTGGGTGACCGAGCGTGGCGGGCGGCTACGGCCTCCGGAGATCAACGCCCGGTTCGAGTCCTATCGAGACGCTTTGAAGTTGCCGAAAACCCTTGTGCCCCATAGCGTGCGGCATTCATACGTCACGCACAACACCGAGGATGGTGTTGACCGTAGATTCATCCAGGTCCAGGTCGGCCACGAAAGCGACAGCTCGACGGCGATCTATACCCACGTCAGCGACGACTTCATGAACACCATGCTCCGCAAGGCACTTGCGCCTGCGTTCGCCCCCACCGCTTTCACATACAAGGATCCCTGATGGCCGCCAAACTCGACTATCGCTGGAACCTGCGCAGGGTCATGGCCGACCGTGGCATGTTCCAGACCACCGACCTGATTGGCCCGCTGGCGCAGCGGGGCATCGCGTTGTCCTCCAGTCAGGTCTACCGGCTGGTCACCGAACGCCCTGAGCGGCTGAGCCTGAAGGTCCTCATGGCGCTGCTGGACGTCCTCGACTGCACGATGGACGAGCTCATCGAGCCGTTCGCGCAAGCCAGCGGCGCGAGCACCCGGAAGAAGAAGGCGGTCGGTGCCGAGGCCGGCGTCGGTGATCAGCGCCCCCGGCGAGCCCGCATCCATGGTGCCGGACGGCCGTGACCACACCCGAGCTCCCTGACCGGGCCGTGTCCGACCCGATCGGACTGATCGTGGACGTGGTGGCGACAGTCGAGCACCAGCTCGCGCGTGAGCGGATCCGCGCCGTGGCCACCGCCGTCGCGGGAGGCCGCGCGAAGTCGCGGCGCCTGGCGGCGGCCCTGGTCGAGCGTCCCGCAGTGCTGGCCGACGGCCGGTCCCCGGCGCCCCGAGCGGTTGGCGACCTACTCCTCGCGCTGCGCGAGGCCGGCGCCACGGCGGTCTCGCCGCCGTGCTGCGCGGAGTGCGGCAAGCAACTGCGGACCTTCCAACGCCGCGGCCAGGACTGGTACTGCGCGGTCTGTGAGCAGCACACCGAACCGTGCGCCGCGTGCGGGAACACCAGACAGATCCACTCCCGGGACCGGGCGGGACAGCCACGATGCGCGAAGTGCCCGGACGTTGACGGCCGCGACCCGATCATGGTGATCCACAGCCTGATCGCCGAGCTGGACCCTGATGCCGACCGGGAAACGATCGCCGCCGCCGTGCGCCGTTCGGCGCCTCGGTCCTCATATCAGCAGAAACTGGCCTGGGCATTGGAAGCCCAACCCGCGTTGCTGACTGGGGACGGGCATCTCGCGCCGCTGCGTGCGATCCCGCGGCTGGTTGACCTGCTGCATGCCGCCGGGGTGGGAGGGGTCGTCCGGCCGGCCTGCCCCCGCTGTCACCGGGTTGTGCGCATCGACAAGCCACTCGACGGGATGCGGGTCTGCCGCACCTGCATCGCCCACTCCCGGATCGAGAAGTGCGTGCGCTGCGGAGCCCGCCGCGAGCCGGTCACGCGCGACGACCGCGGCAGGCCGCTGTGCGCGAACTGCTTCATCACCGACCCGGCGAACCTGGAGACCTGTGTCCACTGCGGTCGCCGCCGACGGGTCGAACGGCGAACCCGGCAAGGACCGCTGTGCTCCCGTTGCCCCGCAC
>Ga0209843_1000208_pt1 | contig 10932 bp, 10 predicted proteins | sample GWRWS1_20_30_FD_187222 | JGI IMG/M metagenome (GOLD analysis project Ga0209843, IMG submission 187222) | Riverbed sediment microbial communities from areas with vegetation nearby in Columbia River, Washington, USA - GW-RW S1_20_30 (SPAdes)... | ecosystem: Environmental > Aquatic > Freshwater >... | reverse complement strand
CGCACGCCAGGTGCCTCGCGATGCTCGCAGCGGTGATGACCATGCGCGAGGGCCGCCGCATCTACGCGCCCGGCGGGAGGCTTCTCGAGGCCGGCGACCGGCTCGAGCAGCCGGGGCTCGCGGCCGCGCTCGCGGTCGTCGCCGAGGAGGGCGCGCGCACGTTCTACGAGGGCACCCTGGCCGAGTCGCTGCTCGCGCTGATGGCCGAGCGGGGCGGGCTCGTGACCCGCGACGACCTGGCCGCGTACCGGGTCGAGTGGCTCGAGCCGGTCGAAGGCGCCTACATGGGCGTCCGGGTGCAGACGAGAGGTGGGCTCTCCCGGCTCGTCGACACGCTCGCGGCACTCCCTCCGCTCCGTGGCGCCGGGCCCTCCGACCGGGCGCTCGCGCTCGCCCGCATCCTCGCCGCGCCGCCGTACAGCGGCCGGACGTACGAGGATACGACGAACCTCTGTGTCGTCGACCGCGCGGGGAACGCCTGCGTCATGACCACGAGCCTTGGGCTCGGCTCCGGCGACTTCCTCCCCGGCTACGACATCCACCTGAACAGCATGCTCGGCGAGTCGGACCTCCTGATCGGGCCGCTCGAGGCGGGGGAGCGGATGGAGAGCATGATGTGCCCGACCGTCGGGATCGACGACGGCGGGCTCGCTCTCGCGGCGGGAGCGGCCGGCGGCACGCGCCTGCGCCCCGCCCTCGCGCAGGTGCTGTCGGGAATCCTCGACGAGGGTCTACCGCCACAAGAGGCCGTCGACCGCCCGCGCCTCCATTCGACAGGGCACGTCGTCCATCTCGAGCCGGGCTTCGAAGAGGGAGCGATCGAGGCGCTTCGGGACGAGGGCTACGACGTGCGCCTCTGGGACGAGCTCCACCACTACTTCGGCGGCGTCAGCGTCGTCGCCGAGGCGGGTGGGGCAGCGGATCCGAGGAGAAGCGGAGCGGCTCTGACTCTGGTCTGAGCACCTGCTCGGTGGGGATCCAGCCCACGTAGCCGCACCGCGGGCAGGCGTGGGCGCCGGCGGTGGCCGCGCCCTCGACAGGCTTCACGTACACCGACCCGCAGCCGAGGCAGCGAACGGACAGGGCGGCGGCGTAACCCATGCACGAGAACAGACGCCCGAGCCGGCGAAAGCTTGCGCGAGGCTTGCCCGGCGTCAGGCCACCGGCCGCTCGGCCGCCCGCGCGGCGGCGACGTCCGTGGCGATCTGGGCGACGAGCTCCTCCTCGCTCTCGAAGGCTCGCTCGTCGCGGAGGCGCTGCCAGAGCTCGAGCCGGACCCGTCGGCCGTAGAGGTCGCCCTCGAAATCGAGCAGGAACGCCTCGACCCTGCGCTCGCTCCCGCCGTAGTGCGGGTTGACGCCGATCGACGCGGCGGCCCGGTGGCCGAGCGCCTCTCCGGCGTAGATCCCGTACGCCGGGGAGAGCGCGTGCGGCTCCAGGACCACGTTCGCCGTCGGGAAGCCGAGCGTCCCGCCGCGCTGGTCGCCCGCGACGACGACCCCTTCGAGCTCGAAGGGACGCCCCAGGAGCGCCGCGGCGCCCCGGACGTCCCCTGCGCGCACGAGCTCCCGGACTCGGCTCGAGGAGACGCCCTCGACGAGCGGCACCGGCCGCACCTCCAGCCCGAGCCTCCGGAGCAGGGCGACGTCGCCGCGCCGTCCCGCGCCGAACCGGAAGTTGTCGCCGGCGAGAAGGATCCGGGTTCCGATCGGCGTCAGCACCTGGGCGACGAACTCCTCCGGCTCGGTGCGCGAGAGCTCCGGCGTGAACTCGACGACGAAGAGCTCGTCCGGGCCGGCCTCGCCGATCAGCTCGACGCGGCGCTCGAACGTCGTCACGAGCTGGACCTCGTAGCCGAGGACGAGGCGCGGGTGCGGCTCGAAGGTGATGACCGTGGAGCGCAGGCCGGTCGCCTTCGCGGCCTCGATCACGGCCCGGTGGCCGCGGTGGACGCCGTCGAAGGTGCCGATCGCGACCGCGCGGTCGGCCGGCTCGAGCTCGGACGGGGAGCGGGCGACGATCACGCCGCTTCCTCGGGCAGCTCACGGAGCCCGGGCACGGGGGACGGGACGAGCCAGAGGGCGCCGGCGATCGCACCCAGGGTCGCGATCCACAGGGTCGGGCGGACGCCGATCCAGGCGCCGAGGGCCCCGCCGACGAGCGAGCCGATGGGCCGGATCCCCCAGTTGACGAAGTTGAACGCACCGGTCGCCCGGGCCCGAAGACGGTCAGGTGTGAGCGCGAACATGATCGAGCCCGCGTTGATGTCGAGGATCATGAGGCCGATGCCCGAGAGAAACTCCGCGGCGAAGAGCATGCCGAGGATCGCAAGCCGCGGACCGGCGGCGAGAGGAACGAGCACGAGCGGCGCGGGAAAGAGGAAGCAGCCCAGCATGAACGCTCGTCCGACGCCGAGCGCGCGTCCCACCCGCCCCGCGAGCAGAGCACCACAGATCCCTCCCACCGCGCCGGCCCCGAGCACCAGCCCGAGTGTCCCCGCCTCGACCCCGAGCGTGCGCGTCGCGTACAGGAGGAAGAGCGCATGGAAGGCGTAGTTGAAGAAGTTGAGCGTCGCCACGGCAGCGAGCGTCGGCCGGAAGATCGGGTTCCTTCCGATGAAGCCGAGCCCCTCCGCCACCCGTGCGCGCAGGCGGCCCTCCTGCTCGGCCTCGACCGGGGGCTCGGGGCTCCGGACTCGTCCGAGGAAGAGAGCCGACAAGAGGAACGAGACCGCGTCCGCGAGGAGCGCGAACGGGGCGCTGAAGACCTGAACCAGGAACCCGCCGACTGTCGGCCCCGCGACCTGGGAGAACGAGCGGCTGCCGTGGATGAGCGAGTTCCCCTCGATGTACCGGTCGCGCGGCGTCACCGAGACGAACAGGGTCGGGTAGGAGAGGTCGAAGAAGACCGCGAGGCAGCCCGTCAGGAAGGCGATCGCGTAGAGCTGACCGAGCGTCAGGGCATCCAAGCCGTACGCGAGGGGGATGCTCGCGAGGAGGACGGCGCGCGCCAGATCGGCGGCGATCATCACCCGCCGGCGGCGCGCAACTTGGTCGAGCCACACGCCCGCCGGCAGCGACAGCAGCAGGTGAGGAATGAGCGCCGCCGCCCCCAGAAGGCCCATCTGGGCGGGGCCCGCGTCGAGGACCAGGACGGCTGCGAGCGGCACGGCGATGAAGGTGATCTGGTCGCCCAAAAGCGACACCGACTGCCCGAGCCAGAGGTTTCGGAACTCGCGGTCGCGGAGGAGGTTCATCCGATGACGGTCTCGGGGCTGATTGCGCCTTCCGCGGCGCGGCCCACCGCGACGAGCTCCCCATCGCCCGTCCAGAGTGCAACGGGCCCCTCTCCCGCTCCCTGGAGCGACCGCCCGGTACGAACGAGGCGCGCCTCCTCGTCATCGAGGCGCCGCTCGGGGAGGTGGACCAAGGCGACGAGGAGCGGGAGCACGCGCTCCACGTCGGCGTCCGCAACCCGAAACGGGCCGACCGCCGTTCTGCGAAGCCAGCGGCAGTGGCCGCCGAGCACGTCGGCGACCGCGCGCACGTAGGTCCCGCTGGAGACGTGCAGGTCGAGCTCGACGAGCGGTGGGGCGTAGCGACGGATGCGGAGACCGTGGATCGTCGAACGGCGAAGCGGCATCTCGACCGCGACACCCCGGCGGTGGAGCCGGTACGCGCGCTCGCCCCCGATCTTGACCGCCGAGGCCTGCGGAACGGGCAGGTCGACGTCGCCCTCGAGGGCCTCGATCTGCTCCTCGGATGCGATCGGCGCCTCCTCGACGACCTCCCCCTCCCCGTCGCCGGTGGAGGTGCGCAGGCCGAGCCTGATCTCGGTGCGGTACCGCTTGTCGAGCCCGACGAGGTAGCGTGCCAGGCGCGTCCCGCGCCCGAGGAGAACGAGCAGGAGGCCGGTCGCGAGCGGGTCGAGCGTGCCCGCGTGGCCCGCCTTCGTGCGGTGTCTGTCCCGGAGCTCTTGGACGACGGCGAAGGACGACGGCCCGGCCGGCTTGTCGACCAGGACGAGACCGGATGTCGGCCGCGCCTCCACGGCGATCCAGTCTACGAAGAGCGCTTGTGTCTCACCGGCACAAAGTCCTCAGCGCGCTCTCTCTCGCCACCTGGGAGCGAGCCCGGGCTCAGAGGACATGTCTCTTAGGCTTGTGCGCGTGGAACACAAGCAGGCGTCGCTCGCCCGGGAGGGAACGAGCTCGGTCTCGCTGGGCTACGACGCGCCGGGGGCCTGCTCGAGGAACTCCCGGCGGATGAAGTCGATGATCTCGTCCGTCGAGTCCTCGCTCGAGAAGCCGGCGGCCTGTCGGTGCCCGCCGCCGCCGCTCTTGCGGGCGATTGCAGAGACGTCGATGCCCTCGGCACGGGTGCGAAGGCTGACGCGGCGCGTGGGCCCGTTCTGGGTGGGAGGCTCGCGGATGAGGGCGACGAGCTCCGTGCCCTCGACCGCGCGCAGGAAGTCGATGATGCCCTCTGCGAAGGGCTCCTCCGCCCCGGCCGCGTCGAAGTCGGACCGCTCGAGATCCGAGACGATGATGCGGCCGCCCTCGAAGACGCGGGCCCGTTCGAGCGCCCGCGCGAGCAGCTTGATCTTCGCGAAGGCGACGTTCTCGTAGACGTCCTGGAAGACGCGGTGGACGTCGGCGCCCGCCTCGACGAGCTCGGCGGCGAGCCGGAGAGCCTTCGGCGTCGTGTTCGCGTACTGGAAGCGGCCCGTGTCCGTGACGAGCCCGATGTAGAGCGCCTCGGCGATCTCCGGGGTGAGCTGGACGCCGAGCTCCTGGAAGAGGTCCCGCAGGATCTCCCCCGTCGAGGAGGCGTCGGGGACGACGAGGCTCACGTGGCCGAAGCGTGTGTTGTCGTGGTGGTGGTCGACGTTCACGACGAGCGGAGCGCGTTCGAGCAGGCCGAGGTCGGGGCCGAGGCGCCGCTCGGTGGCGCAGTCGAGCGCGACGACCACCCGCTCCGCCGCGTCGCCGGGCGGCGTCCGCTCCAGGCCGTGGAGCGGCATGAAGGCGTACTCGTGCGGAAGGGGAACGCTGCCGGAGAGGTAGAGCACCGCGTCCTTGCCCAGCTGCTCGAGGGCGAGCTTCATGGCGACGATCGAGCCGAGCGCGTCCCCGTCGGGGTTCTCGTGGGTCGTGAGGAGGAACCGGTCGTGCGACCGGATCGCGTCGGCGACCGCGACCAAGTCAGTCGTCTGCGTGTTCCTCTGGGGCGAGCTCATCGATGAGCGCGGAGAGCCGCACTCCCCGCTCCACGGTCGGATCGTACTCGAACGCCAGCTGGGGGGTCCTCTTCAGGCGCAGCTCCCGGTTCACCGCCGCCTGGAGGACGCCGTGCGAGGAGGTGAGCCCGGCGAGCGTCGCGTCGCGCTTGCGAGCCGAGCCGAGGACGCTGACGTAGACCGTCGCGTGGCGGAGGTCGGGGCTCGCCCGGACACCCGTGACCGTGACGAACCCGATGCGCGGATCCTTGAGGCCGCCGATCGACTCCGAGAGGACCTCGCGCAGCGCCTCGTTCACCCGGCGCATCCGGTCACTGGTCAAGTGTCACCACCTCCCGCTCGACGTGGACGAGCTCGAACGCCTGGGAGGCGAGGAAGCGCTCGGCGCCGTCGAGCAGCCCGACGAGCTCGGAGTGGCCGCGGGCGACGCACGAGAGCGTCAGCCGTGCGCGCTGCCAGACCTCGTGGTGGTCGACCTCGGCCACCGACGCCCCGAAGCGCCGCTGGAGCTGCGCCTTCACGGAGAGGAGCTCCTTCCGCTTCCCCTTCAGCGAGTGGTTGTCGGGGAAATGGAGCTCGGCGCTCAAGATCCCGACGTAGCCGGAGCTCACGGCCCCCGCCTACTCCGAGTCGTCCGCCTCCGGCTCGTCCGGGCCGCCGCCGTTCCCGGCGACCGTGAGGTCGGTGCGCTCGATCTCCCGCGTCTCGTAGGCCTCGAGGACGTCACCCTCCTTCACGTCGTTGAAGCCCTCGAGCAGGATTCCGCACTCGAAGCCCTCCAGCACCTCGCGGACGTCGTCCTTGAAGCGCTTGAGGCTCGCGATCGTCGTCTCGTAGATCACGGTGCCCTCGCGGACGACGCGCACCTGTGCGTTCCGGCGGATGACGCCGCGCGTGACGTAGCAGCCCGCGATGACGCCGAGCCGGGAGGCTCGGAAGAGGGCGCGCACCTCGGCCTCGCCGAGGACGTCCTCGCGCGTCTCCGGCGCGAGCATGCCGACGAGCGCCTGCCGGATGTCGTCCGTGAGCTGGTAGATGACGCGGTACGTGCGGAGGTCGACGCCCTCGCGCTCTGCCAGGGCCCGGGCCTCTGCGTTCGGGCGGACGTTGAAGCCGATGACGACCGCGTTCGAGGCCGACGCAAGCATGACGTCGCCCTCCGTGATCGCTCCGATGCCGGTGTGGATGACGTTGACGCCGACCTCGGGGTGGTCGATCTTCGCGAGCTCCCCGACGACGGCCTCGATGGAGCCCTGGACGTCGGCCTTGACGATGATGTTGAGCTCGCGGAGGGCGCCCTCCTCCATCTGTGTGAAGAGCTCCTCGAGGGAAACGCCCTTCTTCGCGCTGCGGGCGAGCTGCTCGGCGCGGACGCGCTGGCCGCGGAGCTGTGCGAGATGCCGGGCCTGGCGCTCGTTCTCGACGACGCGGGCATGCTCGCCGGCTGCCGGAGGCTTGTCGAAGCCGAGGATCTCGACGGGCGTGCCCGGCGTCGCCTCCTTCACCTTCTCCCCGCGGAAGTCGAGGAGCGCGCGCACCTTGCCCCAGGCGTCGCCGGCGACAATGGCGTCGCCGACCCGGAGCGTGCCGCGCGCGACGAGCATCGTCGCGACGGGGCCCCGGCCGACGTCGAGGCGGCTCTCGATGATCGGCCCGGAGGCCTCGGCCTTCGCGTTCGCCTCGAGCTCGAGCTCGGCGTCGGCGACGAGGAGGATCTTCTCGAGCAGGTCGTCGAGCCCCTCCCCGGTCTTGGCGGAGACGTCGGCGAACTGCGTCGTGCCGCCCCACTCCTCGGGCTGAAGGCCCTGGGTGACGAGCTCCTGTCGCACCTTCTGGGAGTTCGCCTCGGGCTTGTCGATCTTGTTCACGCTGACGACGATGGGGACCTCTGCGGCGCGGGCGTGGTTGATGGACTCGACCGTCTGCGGCATGACCCCGTCGTCGGCCGCCACGACGAGGACGGCGATGTCCGTCACCTTGGCGCCGCGGGCGCGCAGGGCCGTGAACGCCTCGTGGCCCGGCGTGTCGAGGAAGGTCACGCGCCGGCCGTTGTGGTCGACCTGGTAGGCGCCGATGTGCTGCGTGATACCGCCGGCCTCCGTCTCCACGACCGCGCTCTGGCGGATAGCATCGAGCAGCGTCGTCTTCCCGTGGTCGACGTGGCCCATGATCGTCACGACCGGCGGCCGCGCCGTCAGATCGTCGGGATCGTCCTCGTACGCCTCCGGCTCGAGCTCCTCCTCGTCGGCGTGCTTGATCTCGACCTCGCGCTTCAGCTCGGTCGCGACCAGCTGGATCGCCTCGTCGGAGAGCGTCTGGGTGATGGTGACCATCTCCCCGACGCCCATCATGATCTTGATGATCTCCGGGACCGGCACGCCGAGCGCGGCCGACAGCTCCTTGACCGTCGCGCCCGAGTTGACCCGGGCGGGCCCGGTCGGCTGCGCGGGCGCCTGCGCCGCCTCGCGCGGAGGCTGCTTCACCCCGTCGCGCTGCGGGCGGTCGGGGCGTGGGCGGGCGGCCTGAGTGTCGATGACCACGCGGCGCTTGCGGCGCCCTCCGGGAGCGCCGCCGCGCGGCCTCAGTGGTCTCTGGCGATCAGCCATGGCACGAGCCTCGTTCTCGGTACGAGCCTAGTCCTCCTGTATAGACGCTTTCAAACCGGATGGGATGGTGACGGTTCGCCTCAGGGTGCGGGCGAACGCCCGCCGCGACGCGGCCCGCTCGAAGCAGGAGAGCCGCCGGCACGAGTACGCGCCGCGGCCGGGCAGGCGACGCCCGCCGTCCGCCTCGAGCACGCCCGCCGGCGCCGCGAAGCGCACGAGCTCCCGCTGCGGAGCCTTCCGCCCGCAGCCGACGCACGTCCGCGTGGGCTCGCTCACGCCGCAGGTTCGTCCTCCCCGACTCCGGCGTCCGCGGCGATCTCGGCCTCCACCGCGGACTCCTCTTCGCCCTCGACCTCGGTCTCTGCAGGCTCCTCGAAGCCGCCGACGGGGACGGCCTCGGTGGGATCGAGTTGCTCGCCGGCCTCCTCGCGTGCGGCGAGCTCCCGGTGGGCGGGAATCCCGCAGTAGCGCGAGCCGGGAAGGGACGTGTTCGGGCAGCGCTTCCCGGTGGCGAGAACCGCGGCGCACCGGCCTGTGAACTCCTCGTCGGCGCCGCCGCCGAAGGCGGCCTCAGCCTCGGTCCGGGCGAATTCCGACTCGGAGACGATGTCGATCTTCCAGCCGGTCAGGCGCGCGGCCAAGCGGGCGTTCAGGCCCTCCTTGCCGATCGCGAGCGAGAGCTGGTCGTCGGGGACGACCACGGTCGCCTCCATCGTCTCGTCGTCGACGAGCACCTCGCGGACGCGCGCGGGCGAGAGCGCCTTGGCGACGAACCGCGCCGGCTCGGGGTTCCACGGGATGATGTCGATCTTCTCGCCGCGGAGCTCCGAGACGACCATGCGGACACGGGAGCCGCGCGGGCCGACGCAGGCGCCGACCGGATCGACGCCCTGCACGTGCGACTCGACCGCGATCTTCGAGCGGTATCCGGGCTCGCGCGCGACGCCGCGGATCTCGACGAGGCCGTCGGCGATCTCGGGCACCTCGAGCTCGAAGAGCGTCTTGATCAGCTCGGGGTCGCGGCGCGAGAGGATGACCTGCGGTCCCTTCGTCCCTGAGCGGACCTCGGTGATGACGGCCTTGATGCGGCTTCCCTGCTCGTAGCGCTCGCCGTCCACCTGCTCGGAGCGTGGCAGGAGCGCCTCGACCTTGCCGAGGTCGACGAGGACGTTGTTGCGGTCGCCGGCCTGCTGGACGATGCCCGTGACGACCTCCCCGACCCGGTCCACGTACTCGTCGTACATCATCTCGCGCTCGGCCTCGCGGATCCGCTGGAGGATCACCTGCTTCGCCGTCTGCGCTGCGATGCGGCCGAAGTTGTCGGGCGTGACGTCGGCCCGCTTGACGAGCTCCGTGGGGACGTCCGACCAGTCGATTGCGAGGTCGTCGTCCGAGATGAGCGTGTGCGAGCGCTCGCCGTTCTCGATCTCGGCAGCCTCGAGCTCGACGATGGCGCGCTCGCGCGCCTCGTCGAGCAGCCGCTCCTCGACGTCCGCGGGCAGCTCGATCGACCAGACGCGGAAATCGCCGCTCACGCGGTCGAGCTCCACCTGCGCGTGCCGGGCGGCGCCCGGCGTCTTCTTGTAGGCCGCGAGGAGGGCGTCCTCGAGCGCGCGGACGAGCGTCTCGTCCTCGATGCCCTTCTCCTTCTCGATCTCCCTGACCGCCTCCAGGATCTCCCGGCTCATGGTTCCTTCCTATCCCTCGTCGATGAGATTGCCGCGCGCGATCGCCTCGTACGGGATCTCGACGCGCTCGCCGCCCGTGGCGAGCGTCACGTCGCGCTCGGAGGCGGCCACGACCTCGCCACGGAAGCGCTTCCGGCCCGCGACCTCGCGGGTCGTGCGGATCGAGGCGCGCCGCCCGACGACGCCCCCGAAGTGCCGCGGCGTTCGGAGCGGGCGCTCGAGCCCCGGCGAGGAGACGTCGAGCGTGTAGCGCACGAGGTAGGCGCGAAGGACGTCGGTGACCTGCTCGCAGAGCGCGTGGTCGACCCCGTCCGGGTGGTCGACGTAGACGGTCAGGCGCTCGGGCCCGCCGAGCTCCACCGCCAGCACCTCGACATCCGGCAACCGATCCTCGACGGTCGCCGCGACCTCGCGCTGGAGTTGTCGTTCCTTCTCGTAGACCTGCATCCGTTCCTTCTCGTAAAAAATGGGCGCCGCGCGCCCATTTCTCCGACCTGGGGAAATGTCCCGGTCAGGATAGCAGCGGTGGGCGCTCTCTCGCCGAGCTCGTGGCGGATGTATCGAGGACGATCGTGACCGGGCCGTCGTTCGCGATCTCGACCTGCATCTGCGCTCCGAAGCGGCCTCTCGCGACCTCGACTCCCTCTAGCTGGAGAGCGGAGCAGAAGGCCTCGTAGAGCGCCTCGGCCCGCTCGGGCGGAGCTGCTCCCGTGAAGCTCGGCCGGTTTCCCTTGGCCGTGTCCGCGATCAGCGTGAACTGGCTCACCACGAGCGCGCCGCCTCCCACGTCGACGAGGCTCCGGTCGAACCTCCCCTCGTCGTTCTCGAAGATGCGGAGGCGGGCGACCTTCCCGGCCAGACGCTCGGCCGCGGCCTCGTCGTCCTCTCCCGCGACGCCGAGGAGGACGCAGAGCCCGCGCTCCACCTCGCCCACGCTTTCGCCGTCGACGAGGACGCGCGCGCGCGAGACCCGCTGGACGACAGCCCGCACGAGCCGATCATCGCACGCCCCCGCTAGCTCTCGAGCTTCGCGAGCGCCTGTTGGTAGTCGCGGCTCTGCGGGCGGAAGAAGCTCGCCAGGCGGTAGTGCCCGACGGCCTCCTGCGCGCGCCCTTGCTTCTCCAGGCAGCGACCGAGCGCGAAGTGCGCGTAGTGGTCGACGGGGGCGAGCTCGAGGATCTCCCGGAACTCCGCCTCGGCCTCGGCGAAGCGGCGGATCCGGTAGTACGCGATCCCGAGCGCCTCGCGGATGGAAGCCTTGCGCGGCTCCCGCTTCTTCGCCTTCTCGAGCGCGACGGTCGCCTGGGCGGCGTGACCGGCGGCGAGGTGGTCGCGGCCCTGGCGGTAGAGGTCGTACGTCTCGCTCATCTCCTCCAACGATACGGGAAGCCGGACGGTCT
>Ga0209843_1000207_pt1 | contig 10942 bp, 9 predicted proteins | sample GWRWS1_20_30_FD_187222 | JGI IMG/M metagenome (GOLD analysis project Ga0209843, IMG submission 187222) | Riverbed sediment microbial communities from areas with vegetation nearby in Columbia River, Washington, USA - GW-RW S1_20_30 (SPAdes)... | ecosystem: Environmental > Aquatic > Freshwater >... | reverse complement strand
CCCTGAGCGCGACGCAGATCGTGCGTCCACCGGGGCAGGAGTGGCTCTACAACAACTACAACCCCCTGCTGCTCGGTCTGGTCCTCGAGCGTGCCACGGGGACGTCGGTCTCGGACTACATGGCCACGAAGCTCTGGCAGCCGCTGGGCGCCGAAGCCGACGCGACCTGGAACCTCGACTCGGAAGGCTCGGGTTTCGAGAAGTTGGAGAGCGGTCTGAACACCACGCCCGTCGACTACGGGCGGTTCGGTGAGCTGTTCCTGCATGCGGGCGAATGGAACGGCCAGCGGATCGTCTCCGAGGACTGGGTGCGCGAAGCGACTGCCGCGGACGTGACCACGGACCCGGCGGGCCACTATCAGTACTTCTGGTGGGTCGACACGGTGCGGCCCGACCGTTTCTACGCCCTGGGGAACTTGGGGCAATACATCTACGTCGCTCCCGACGCCGGCGCCGTCATCGTCCGGAACGGTCGCGACTGGGGCGTGGACAACGACACATGGCTGAGCGTGTTCCGCGAGGTCGCGGACCAGTTGACGGAATCGTGATGCAGGAAACTCGCCGATCGGTCCTTGACCCCGCGAACGACATCCTGGACCCCGAAGGCCAGGTGGCGTCGGGCTCGATCGCCTGGGCGGAGACGGTTCTTCGGGATCAGGAAATGCCTCCCGATGAGCTCCGTGTCGTCTTGGCGACCGCGGACCGCGAACTCGTCCGCCGCCATCTCGAACTCCACCTGGAGCGCTTCGAGGAATGGCTCATCACCCAGCGGCGAAGCGTGGTGGCGGCCGAACGGATCCTAATCGAAGCCGCAGCGCGGCGCGGGGCCTGACGGCGGTACGCTCCACCGCCATGTAGGCACGCTCGGTGGTGCCGGCCGGCTCTCTTAGGGATCCCACCTAAGATGCACCAGCGGGCCGAGGGAGCTCATCTGTGCCTGGGACGTCGAGGACGTGATCAGAACCCCTGATCAGCGGCTCAGGGTCTTCGTGAGTTCCACGCTCAAGGAGCTTCGGGAGGAACGAGACGCGGCTCGCCGGGCCATCGAGAGGCTTCACCTCACGCCGGTGCTCTTCGAGGAGGGAGCCCGGCCCTACCCGCCGCGAAGTCTGTATCGGGCCTATCTCGAGCAGAGCCACGTTTTCGTGGGGATCTACTGGCAGCGATACGGATGGATCGCCCCGGACATGGACATCTCGGGACTCGAGGACGAGTACCGATCTGCCGGGGACAAGCCCCGACTCATCTACGTCCGTGAACCGTCGCCGGATCGGGACCCTCGGTTGTCGGACCTTCTGGATCGGATCAAGGGTGGGGGGCAGACGTCCTACAAGTCCTTCCGGTCGTCGTCCGAGCTCCCGGGGCTGATCGAACAGGACCTGGCTCTGCTGCTTTCCGAACGCTTCGAGGGCCAAGCGCTCGGCACGGTCCAGGGCACCAACGTGCCCACCCCGGCGAGCAGCTTCATCGGACGCGAGCGCGAGGTGCGCGCCGTTCGTGAGCTCATCGAGCGGGACGACGTTCGGCTGGTCACGCTCACCGGTCCCGGCGGGATCGGCAAGACCCGCATCGCGCTCCGGGCCGCCTCGGATCTGCAGACGAGCTTCGAGGACGGTGTCGCCGTCGTGATGCTGAGCACCGTGTCGAGCCCCGCGATGGTCGTGCCGGCCATCGCCGAGGCGCTCGGCGCACCCGAGACCTCTGGTCGCGTTCCCATCGACGTGCTGAAGGACATCCTGCGACGGCGCCGGATGCTCCTGGTGTTGGACAACTTCGAGCATCTCGTCGAGGCGGCGACGGTCGTGGCCGAGCTGCTCGAGGCGGCCGAGTACCTGAAGGTCCTGGTGACGAGCCGGGAGGTGCTTCGGCTCTCCGGCGAGCGGGAGTTCCCGGTTCCCCCGCTTTCCCTATCGGAGAGCGACGTGATCCATCCGTCCGACGCGCTCGCTCGGTCTGATGCGGTGCGGCTGTTCGTCGATCGGGCCCAGGCCGTACGACACGACTTCACCTTGACCGACGAGCTGACGCCCGTCGTCGCGGAGATCTGCCGGCGACTCGACGGGTTACCCCTCGCCATCGAACTTGCGGCGGCGTGGGTCCGGACGCTGACACCCCAGGCCATCGCCGGTCGGCTGGACGAGCGGCTCCACCTCCTCACCGGCGGCGCCCGTGACCTCCCCGAGCGGCAGCGCACGCTCAGAGCCACGATCGGATGGAGCTACGACCTCCTCGACGCGGCCGACCAGGTGTTGTTCGAACGGCTCGCCGTGTTCGCCGGCGGCTGGACGCTCGACGCGGCGGAGGCCGTGTGCGCCGGAGACGGTGGGCCGGACGTGATCGAGGGGCTCGCCTCGCTCCTGGAGAAGAGCATGGTCCGTTACCGTAGGGGGCCGCGGGGCGAACCGGGGTTCGAGATGCTGGAGACGATCCGGGAGTTCGCCGTCGAACGCCTCGATCTCCGCGGAGACGCCGAACGCGTTCGGCGCGCCCACGCCTCGTTCTTCCTCCGCATAGCCATCGACGCCGAGCCGTTGCTGAGGACGGGTGAGCAGGATCGCACTGTCGAGCGTTTGACAGCGGAGAACGACAACCTTCGAGCGGCGATGCGATGGTCCCTGGATCGGGGGGAGCCCGGGCGCGTGGCTCGCATGGGCCAGGCGTTGTGGCTGTTCTGGTGGGCGCGGAGTCTCCTGTCCGAAGCGGTGGCCTGGATGGAACAGGTGCTCAGCGTCGGCGAGAAGCTCTCGACCGAGGAGCAGGCGATGGCGACCCTGGTGCTCGGCAGCTCGGCATTCACGCAGGGCGATGACGCGCGGGCGGTCCCGAACCTTCGAACCGCCGTCTCGCTCGGGCGTGAGCTGGGGGATCGGCGAGGGATGGCGACGGCGCTGATCGCGCTCGCCGCCGCGGTCGCGCAGACCGAGGGCGCGACGCGGGCGGAAGCGATGGCACGTGAAGCGGTTGACGCCTTCCGGGAGCTGGGGGATGCGTGGGGGATCGCCTCCGCCCTCGGGGTGCTGGGGCGGATCCTGAACCTCGCCGGCCGGAGCGAGGAGGCGGCGCCCGTCCTCGAAGAGAGCGTCGCCGATGCGCGAGGGATGGGGCAGCGGTCGCTCCTCGGACTGTCCTTGCTCAACCTCGGGTTGGGCCGGCTCGGGATGGGCGACCTCGAGGGTGCCGGACTCACCTTGCGGGAGTCGCTCGGGCTCCTGGCCGGGGCCGGCAACCGCGAGATCACCGCCGGCGCCGTCGAAGCTCTGGCGGAGGTGTCTTCCCAAGCCGGGGATCCCGAGACCGGCGCGATCCTGTTCGGTGCCGCGGAGGGGGTGAGGTCGTCCGTCGGCGCCTTGGTGTGGGCACCCGAACGGGCGAGTCACGACCGAACGGAGACGTCGCTCCGCGAGGCGCTCGGTGAAGAGAGGTTCGAGGCGCGGTTCGCCGAGGGGGCTGCGCTGTCCCTCCCGAAGGCTCTCGAGCTCGCCTCGGGGCCCTGAGACGACGTTCGGATGCGCCGGCCCGACCCGTTCAGTCGCGCAGGAGTGAAGCGGGCAGACGCTGGCGCCGCCCACTCGCCGCCTCGGTCCAGCGCGCTGGGCCGGCGCCATCCAGCAGCCGGGGGACCGTCGCCACGGTGAAGTCTCCGGGCGCGATCGACCGGAGCTCGTCGGGGAGGACGGGGAACGACACGGTGGCCTCGGCACGAGCGCGAGGGGAGTAGGGGGCCACGATCGTGGCGCCCGTGCCGTTGCGAGAGGGATCGAGCATGACGCGCCCCTCGCGGTTGGCCTTGCGGAACTCGGAGGTCACCAGGTCGGGCCGGCGTTCGGCGACGATCGCGGTGAGCCGCGTGGCGGCGCGCCGGAGCTGTTCGGGGGAGACGTGCCGCTCGATCGGAACCACGAGGTGGAGGCCCTTGCCGCCCGTGGTTTTGACCAAGGTGGTCATGCCGAGGTCGTCGAGGACCTCGAGCACCAGGAACGCGACCTCGACGGCAGCGTCGAACGCATCGTCGGGCGGATCGATGTCGACGACGAGCAGGTCGGGACGCTCGAGCCGGTCCCGGCGGACCGGCGCGGGATGGAACTCCAACGCGGCCTGGTTCCCCAGCCACGCGAGCGTGGCGGCCTCGTTGCACACCGTGTAGGCGACATCTCGCTTGGCGCTCGGTGCCGGGATCGTGACCGTCCTGATCCACGTCGGCGCGTACTTCGGTGTGTCCTTCTGGAAGTAGCGCTGGCCGTCCACGCCGTCCGGCGCTCGGATCACCGTGAGCGGTCGATCGCGCAGCCACGGGAGCATCCGATCGGCCACGGAGCTGAGGTAGTCCACGAACGCCCGCTTCGTGATGCCGAGCCCGGGCCACAGAAGCTTGTCGGGACGGGTGACCTCGACACGCCTGGGTGCCATCACGTTCCCGACGCCCGCTCGCGGACGACCTGCTTTGGCCGCTTGTCGTCGCGGAGACCGAGGTAGCGGGGATGTCGCAGCTTGCCGTCGGGGGTCCATTCGCTGAAGCCGACCTGTGCGACCAGCTCGGGTCGCACCCAGTGCACGCCCTTCATCGACAGGCCCTTCGCATCGGCGATCGGCGGATCCGTCCGCTCGAGGGGAGTGAGACGGCCTGTGAGCATGGCGAGCTCGCGCTCACCGAATCCAGTGCCTACCTTGCCGCCGAACTGCAGCTCACCCTCCTCGTAGTAGCCAACCAGCAGCGCTCCGAGTCCGGAGCGCGACCCACCGGGATCGGTCCACCCCAGCACGACGAACTCCTGCTCGCTCACGCACTTGAACTTCAACCAGTCGTTCGAGCGCCCGTGCGTGTACGGAGCCGAGGCCTTCTTCGCGATCAGGCCCTCCCAGCCCTTCTCGCAAGCGGCGCGGAACGCGACCTCCCCCTCCTCGTCCAGGTGCTCGGAGAAACGGACCGCGTCGTCGAAGACGATCGCGCGGTGTAGCAGCGACTTCCGCGCAACCAGCGGCAACGCGGAGAGGTCGTACCCGTCGAACCAGATCAGGTCGAACAGGTAGAAGACCACCGGCACGGCCGCGACCTGTGCCGCGCTGGGTCTCGCGTTCTGCATCCGCTCCTGCAGGGTCGAGAACGAGGTGACGTCTCCCCGGAAGGCCACGATCTCACCGTCGGCGATCAAGGGTGCGGTGTCGCTCCGCAGGACGGCCTCGGCCAGATCGGGATAGTGCGATGTGAAGTCCTTCTCGTTCCGCGTGATCAACCGGACGGTCGAGCGCCGCCTCCACAGCAGCGAGCGCTGACCATCGAGCTTGGCCTCGAACACCCACGCGGTGTCGGAGAACGCGTGCTTCGCCAACGTGGCCAGCATCGGCGGCGTGAAGGCCGGCATCGCGCGACGCCGGAGCAGGCGGCGATCGGAGGCATCGAGGTCCTCGAGGATGGGGTTCATGTGGTTGAGGGCGGACGTCGCTCCGCATCGTACGTCTCAGGGAGATCGTGGCGCCGAGCTCCTTCATGCCCTGACCTACTCCGGTTGCGCGCGTCGATCTCCACCCCCGGTGTCCACCCCTACCGACAAGAACCCCACAGCGTGTCCGCGCGGGATGCGAACATACGTTCGTGTCGGACGAGGCCACCATCCTGCACGCCGACGTCGACTCCTTCTATGCGTCGGTCGAGCAGCGAGATGACCCGGCCCTTCGCGGCCGCCCGGTCATCGTCGGGGCCGGCGTCGTGCTGGCAGCCAGCTACGAGGCGAAGGCCTACGGGGTCCGCACCCCGATGGGCGGCACGCAGGCTCGCCGGTTGTGCCCGGACGCGGTCGTCGTTCGCCCGAGGATGGATGCTTACAGTGCGGCGAGCAAGGCGCTGTTCGACGTGTTCAACCGAACGACGCCGTTCGTCGAAGGGCTGTCGATCGACGAGGCCTTCCTCGACGTGGGCGGGTTGTGGCGGATCTCGGGCACGCCCACCGAGATCGCCGTGCGACTTCGCGCGGACGTCCTCGAAACCGTCGGCCTGCCCGTCACCGTGGGGGTCGCGAGGACCAAGTTCCTCGCCAAGGTGGCGAGCGGCGTCGCCAAACCCGATGGCCTCCTGGTGGTTCCGACCGACGGTGAGCTGGATTTCCTGCACCCACTGCCGGTCGAGCGGCTGTGGGGCGTGGGGCCGGCCACGGCGGCCAAGCTCCACGAAGGGTCCATCACGACCGTGGCGCAGGTCGCACGACTCGGTGAGGCGACGCTGGTACGGATGCTCGGCCGGGCGGCCGGCCGTCACCTCCACGCCCTCGCCCACAACCGGGATCCCCGGCGGGTCCAGGTGGGGCGGCGTCGTCGCTCGATGGGGACGCAGCGCGCGCTCGGCCGCCGACCGCGGTCACCCGAAGACCTCGACGCCGACCTCGTCGCGCTGGTCGACCGCCTCGCGCGCCGGCTTCGAGCGGCTCACCGGGTATGTCGCACCGTCGTGCTCCGGCTGCGGTTCGACGACTTCTCGCGCGCGACGCGATCGCACACGCTGCCGGAGGCAACCGCGGGCACCCAGACGATCCTTCTCGCGGCGAGAGTTCTGCTCGCGACGGCCATGCCGATGATCCGGAGTCAGGGCATCACCCTGATCGGCGTGACCCTGAACAACCTCGATGACGACTCCGCCATCCAGCTCGCGTTGCCGTTCGGGCGTCCGCTCGCTCATCACCTTGACACGACGCTCGACAGCGTGCGCGACCGGTTCGGATCGGCGGCCATTACCCCGGCCGTGCTCCTCGGCCGCGACCACGGCTCGTCGGTACCGCTGCTCCCGGACTGAGCGGCCGCTCGAAGAGGGCGACAAGTCAACATACTGACGAGACGAGCACACGATGGAAGGGACGACACGTGCGAACCGGCGAACGAACGATGCGAGCGGTCCGATCGCGAACGCCGGAAGGACCGAAGGGACTCACGCTCGAGCGGATCGACGTCCCCGATCCTGCGCCTGGCGAAGCGCTCATCCGCGTCCACGCCGCGGCGATCACTCGTGACGAGCTCGACTGGCCGGCAGACCGACTGCCCGCGACGCCCTCGTACGAGCTCTCTGGCCTCGTGACCGCGGTGGCGCCCGACGTCGAGCAGGTGCGGGTCGGCGATGCGGTCTTCGCGCTCACCCCGTTCGACCGCGATGGGGTTGCCGCCGAGTTCGCGGCGCTACCGGAGGCGGTCCTCGCGCCGAAGCCGCACGCTGTGGACCACGTGCAAGCCGCCGCCGTGCCGATGCCCTCCCTCACCGCCTGGCAGGGGCTGTTCGTGCACGGCGGGCTCGAGTCGGGCCAGCGTGTGATCGTGCACGGGGCGGCCGGCGGGGTAGGTCACCTTGCGGTCCAGCTCGCGGCGCGGCGGGCTGCGTACGTCATCGGAACCACGTCGTCGTCGGCCGGCGCCGATATGGTTCGGAGCATGGAGGCGAACCAGGTCATCGACAGTGCATCGATCTTCGAACGAGGCATCGATCCCGTGGACCTGGTCTTCGACACGGTGGGCGGCGACATCCTCGCGCGGTCCTCGCAGCTGTTGCGTCAGGGTGGCCGGCTGGTGACGATCGCCGACGAGCCACCCGAGGGCGTCGACGCCACCTACTTCGTCGTCGAACCGGACGGCGAGCAGCTCGCCAAGGTGGGCGACCTGGTCGACGAGGGAGCCCTGCACCCAGCGATCGACTCGGTCTTCCCCCTCGAGGGGTTCCGGGCAGCCTTCGAGAGGAGCATGGCCTCGGGTAAGCGAGGCAAGGTCGTCCTGCGGGTCATCGGATGACGAGCCAGACGGCCAAGGCCGAGCGCTTCCGCGATCTGCACCTCGGAGACCCGTTCGTGATGCCCAACCCATGGGATGCGGGATCGGCCCGCGTGCTGGCGGCTCTCGGCTTCCCGGCGCTCGCAACGACCAGCTCGGGCTTCGCGTTCACCCTCGGCCGGGTGGACGGCACGGTGACGCTCGATGAGATGGCGGAGCACGCGCGTGCAGTGGACCGCGCCATGGAGCTTCCGGTCTCGGTCGACCTCGAGAACGGCTACGGGTCCGAGTCCGAAATTGCGGCGCGCGCGATCGAGCGTGTCGCCGAGGCGGGTGCCGTGGGTGGCTCGATCGAGGACTACGATCCCGAGGATCGTCGTCTCTATGAGATCGATCACGCCGCCGAACGGATCGCCGCGGCTTCCGAGGTGGCGCACGCGCTGCCGTTCCCCTTCATGCTGACGGCTCGAGCCGAGAACCACATCCGCGGCAACCCCCACCTGGACGACACGATCACGCGGCTCACGGCGTACGAGGCCGCCGGCGCCGACGTGCTGTACGCGCCGGGCCTGCGGACCACCGCCGAGGTCCGAGCCGTGTGCGAGGCCGTCTCGCGACCCGTGAACGTTCTCGCGACGCCGGGATTGACGTTCGCCGAGATCGTACGGGCCGGTGGGCAGCGGGTGAGCGTGGGCGGTGGCCTGACCTGGGTCGCCGTCGCGGGCATGATGGACGCGGCCAAGCGGCTCGCCGAGGGCGACCTGTCGGCGCTGTCCGCCGAGCCTCCACCCAATGCGTGGTTCCTCGACGAGCAGGGGACGTGAACGCCCGTCGGCATCGTGCATCGTGCGGCAACTACGGGTGCTGGCCGACGAAGCGCGTCCACTCGTCGTCCGTCATCCAGGGTGGCCGCATGCGGTGCCCGACGGTGCTGATGTGATTCTCCTCGACTTCCTCCATGTGCTCCCAAGCCTCCTCTCGCCGGATCGCGAGGATCGCGTTGATCTCGCCGGCGTGGTACAGCCAGTGCGCAGCGACGACGGTCACGATCTCTGGAAGGGGTGCCGTGTCCCCCCAGTGGAGCGGCCGGGCGGTATCGAGATCGTCGACGGTGTTCAGTGCCCCGAGCCACCGCTCGTAGATGGTCTCGAACCAGTCGACGAGCTCGTGCAGGTACTCGCTCGTCGGTTCGATCCGATCGCGAAGCCCTCGCGGCCAGTCGGTCTGCGTCCAGTGCCGCGGTTCCGGATCGGACGCGAACGAGTAGTACACGGCGTTCCAGCCGGCGACGTGCTTGAGGATGCCGAGGATCGAGCGGAACCCGCCGGCGGCCTCGAGCGCCTCGTCGATGGAGATGCCGTCGATGTTCGCGACCAGCATCCGGTGCCCCTCCTCGAGCACCGCTCCCGCGAACGCGCGCTCCGAGTCCATGCCGCGTCACCTTCCGAAGAACCGTTCGAGTACCGGAGCGATCAGTTTCGCATCGACCATGTGTCCCGCGCCTCCGATGACCTGACGTTCCGCCTGCGGGATGCTCGCAGCGATCGCGTCCGCGGCGCGATCCATGAAGCCGGATGGCAGCCCTCCCGCATGAGCATCGGGGGTCCCGCCACCGGTGGCCACGAGGGTCGGCTGCGTGATCCTCGCGAGGCGGGCGGTGGGTGGGGGACCGTCTCCCATGCAGGCCGCGTCGTAGGCCAGCGTGTGCGCGAGAGCCTCCAGAGCGGGCCAGAAGGGCGAGCCCCTCACTCCCGCGATGTCTTCCTCGGACGATCCGACCGTGCGCATGAAGAGCTCGACCACTTCTCCGCGGCGGCCGTCGGCCAGCAATTCCTCGACCTCGGGGACGTCTCGCCGGTTCCAGTGCGGCCCGTCCTCGGCCATGGCGTACGGCACCTCGTACACCGCGAGCCTGTCGATCGCGACCCCCGCCGCAGCCGCCTCCAGCGCGAGACCACCACCGGATGATGCGCCGAACACGTGGGCCGACCCCCCGGCTTCGGCGATGAGCGCCCGCATGTCCTCGATCTCGCGCTCCACGGTGTACGGCGGAGTGTCGCCGCTTTCGCCCCGGCCACGCCGAGCGTAGTTGAAGACCGTGAAGTTCTCGGCCAGCTCCGGGATGAGCGGCGCATTCTCCGAGCCGTCGTCGATCGCTCCGCCCACCAGGATCACGGCTGGTCCCCGTCCGTCGTGCTCCTACGCGATCGACGTGCCGTCCTTCGACGTCACACGGTTCATGCCGTGCCTCCTCCGTGTCGAGAGGGTGATCACGATTGATCGGAGGATCGCGAGGGTAGTGCTAGCCCGGCGCTCGTGGGTCGAGGTACGCCTCGAGGCGATCGGCCAGCTCTGAGGGGCGGCTGAGGGCGACGCAGTGCCCGCCGTCGATCTCGTCCGGGGTGATGCCCAGGCGCTCCCGTGCGATGCGGCCGAGGAAGCCGGGCGGGAAGAACGGTCGTCGCGACAGAGCAGGAACCGGGTGGGGACATCGGGCCACGCCTCGAGGGGCCACGGCTCTCGCATCGCTCTGGCGGACGGGTGAGCCCGCTCCCTCCTCAGCGCTTCGGACGCGAGCTCCGGTGGAACGTCGTGATAGAAGGTCGCGATGACGTCGTCGTCCTGCTCGCGACCCTGAAGGACACGGAAACCTCGGATCGCCAGTGCAATCAGCGCGTACGTAGGATCAAACCTCCGTTCCGAAGGAGGTGCGTTCCATGCTCTTCGCTGTCTTCTACTTACTGCTGCGCCGGCTCGTCGCGCTCGCAGGCGCCGCCGAGGATCGGCACAACGACATCGAGGTCCTGGTCCTTCGTCATCAGCTCGCCGTACTCAAGCGCCATATTGGCCGGCCGCGCCTTCGTCGCCGCGATCGGCTGTTCATGGCTGCGGTGAGCAGGGTGCTCCCGCGCCCCCGTTGGTCATCGTTCCTGGTCAGTCCGCAGACTCTCCTTCGGTGGCACCGGGAACTGGTACGCAGAAAGTGGACCTATCCTCACCGGCCGACCGGCGGGAGGCCGCCGCTCGCAGACGATCTGCGGGATCTCATCCTCCGGGTCGCCAAGGAGAACCCCCGGTGGGGATGCGTGCGGATCAAGGGAGAGCTGGGCAAGCTCGGCATCAGGGTCTCGGCCTCGGCGATCCGAACGCTCCTTCGACGAAATGGGCTCGGTCCTGTACCACGACGCGGCGGTCCGAGCTG
>Ga0209843_1000206_pt1 | contig 10949 bp, 12 predicted proteins | sample GWRWS1_20_30_FD_187222 | JGI IMG/M metagenome (GOLD analysis project Ga0209843, IMG submission 187222) | Riverbed sediment microbial communities from areas with vegetation nearby in Columbia River, Washington, USA - GW-RW S1_20_30 (SPAdes)... | ecosystem: Environmental > Aquatic > Freshwater >... | reverse complement strand
GAGGAGGCCGCCCCAACCGCGACCGAGCCGTTGTCGGTGCGCCCGCGCCGGCGCAGCGGCTGGGCGCTCAAGCAGATCCCAGACGACCGTGGCCGCGAGATCTGGGTGCTGCGCAACACGCGTTCGGGCAAGTACTTGGAGCTCGACGCCCACGATGTGTTCATCTGGAACAGCATCGACGGCGAGAACACGGTCCGCGACCTTCTCTTCGCCTACGCCGAAAGGTTCGGAGAGCTGGCGCTTCCCCGGATCGAACGCACGCTGCGCACATTCGCCGCGATGGACCTCGTCCGTGGTCTGCACGGCCAGCGTGACGCCGAGCGGCGGCCGCTGCTCCGCCGGATCGGCCGGGCCACCGTTCGGGCCTTACTTCAGGCAAAGATCTCCGTCGGTGGGCTGGACCGCGTTTTCGACCGGATGTACCGCACCGTCGGCTGGCGGTTCTTCACCCGGACCGGCGTCCTGCTCCTATGGGTGCTCGTTCTCGGCGGCCTATACGGCTTCTGGGTCGCCACCGGGCGGCAGCGACTCTTCGACGTGGGTGGCGCCGGTGTATGGGGCGCCGCGACGGTGGCCGTCGGCTACCTGGTCGCCTTGGTCATTCACGAGTCGGCGCACGCCCTCGCGGTCAAGTCGTACGGGCGCAAGGTCACCCGCGGCGGCTTTATGCTCATGCTGGGGCTGCCGTTCGCGTTCGTAGACACGAGCGACATGTGGTTTGGCAGCCGCTGGTCGCGCCTGGTGGTGACGCTGTCCGGTCCACTCTCGACCGCCGGACTGGCTGGAGCCGCTGCGCTGGGTGCCGCGTACATCCGCGACCCGGTCATCTCCGGCGTCTGCTTCCAACTCGCCTTTGGCCTCTATCTCAATACGCTGTACAACCTCAACCCGCTCATGCCGCTCGACGGTTACCAGGCGCTGTCCGACGCGTTGCGCATGCCGCGCCTGCGTGAGGAGGCGACCTCGTACCTCACCCGCGGGCTCTGGCGCGACCTGCGCGCCGGCCGCCGGCCGGGCCTGCGCCAGCTGGGCATGGCCGCGTACGGGTTCGGTGCGATCGTCGGGATGTCGCTGTTCGTCCTCATCGCCCTCGTGGCGTGGAACTCGCGCCTCGGCGACCTGGTGCAGAAGTATCTGCGCCCGCCATTGGACACCGTGCTCGTCGCCGCGGCGATCGGCGTGGCGATGTTCCCGATCTGGTTCCGAATCGTCCGTGGTCTCGTCGTGCGCTCCAAGCGTGCGAGCGCACACCACGTGGTCCCGGCGGGTGAAGCCAGTCGTGCGGAGGCGTCGACATGAGCTCGTGGGTGGTGCCCGGCTACGCCGAGGTCCGAGAGCTGGGCCGCGGGGCGTCCGGCCGCGTGGTGCTGAGCACGCACGAGGCGACCGGCTCGCCAGTCGCCATCAAGTACCTCGACGACGGGCTGCGCGCCGACGAGGCGTACCTACGCGAGTTCCGCGCCGAGGCCCGCCTGCTCGCCGAGGTCGAATCACCCAACGTCGTCCGTCTATTCGAGTACGTCGAGTCCGACGCCGGTGCCGCCATCGTCATGGAGCTGGTAAACGGCGTGGCGCTGCGGGCGATGCTGCGCGAGCACGGCCCGACCGAGCCGGAGGCCGCGCTCTGCGTGCTCAAGGGCTCCCTCCTAGGCCTAGCCGCCGCCCACGCGCACGGCGTGGTGCACCGCGACTACAAGCCGGAAAACGTCCTCGTCGACGAGGGGGGCAACAGCAAGCTCGCCGACTTCGGCATCGCGGTGCGGGCCGGCCGGGACGCCGTCGTCGCCGGAACACCGGCGTACATGGCGCCCGAGCAGTGGGCCGGAGCTCCGGCATCGGCGGAGGGTGACATCTACGCCGCGACCGCGACGTTCTTCGAGTGCCTTACCGGGAGGCCGCCGTACCAGAGCGGCGGCGACCTCGCGGCGCTTCGCCTGCAGCACGAACAGGCGCCGATCCCGCTCGACGCGGCCCCGCCGGTGCTGCACGGCCTGCTGCGCGGTGGCCTGGCCAAGGATCCTGGCCGGCGCCCGTCCGATGCGCTGGCCTTCCTCGCCGACCTGGAATCGACGGCGCGGTTCGGCTACGGCCACGAATGGGAGGAGCGGGGGCGGACCAAGCTCGCCCGCCGTGCCGCCCTACTGGCGTTACTGTTCCCGTTCGCGGGCGCACTCGTCGGCGGCAGTGCCGTCGCCACCACGGTGCTCGGCGGCTCGAGGCTGAGGCAGATCATTGTCGGAATCGGCGTGCTGCTCGTGGTGGTCACGGGCATCGGCTCCGCCATCGCGCTCACACCGAACCCGTCCCCCGGCGACCCCGCCGCGATCACAACTCCATTGACTGCGTCACCGACGCCGACGCCGTCCGCTTCGCCGACGCCGTCCGCCTCGCCAACCTCGGCACCAAAGATGACGACCAAACCCCCGCCTCCGCCGCCTAAGACCACCAAGCCTTCGCCCCCACCGCCTGCTACCAAGGTCACCAGCCTGAGCGTGAACGTCTATCTCACCGGCGGGCAGGCCTCCGTAGCCAAGGCGACCCTGCAGGTCAAGACCTCCGGTACGAAGCCGGTCACGATCTACGTCCGGTTCGCGGGATCACCAACCGCCGGTGGTAGCGGCACCGGCGCCATGACGTACCAGAAGACCCTCTCGGGCAAGACCCTGTACACGAACGTCGTTGTGCCAGCAACGGGTGGTTACCCGTTGCCAGGCGCCTGCCGCCTGGTGGCCACCTACTACATCGTCGTGAAGGTGACGACCAGTCCGGCCGGGCCAACGGCCCAGGATTCGATTGACTGCTCAGCATGACGGGAGCGAGATGACTGCTGGGTCCGGGGGTGGGCTGCGACTGGAGGGTGGGTCGCGTACCAGCCACTGCGGCACGTGGTTTCAGGCGGCCACACCCGACGGCCGGCGGCGTGGTGTGTTGCTGCTCGATCAGGCGCTAGTAGGCGCGCCGGGTGCGCTGGACCGCGCGGTCGCCACCGTCACCGCGGTGCGCCGGCTGAACCTGCCTGGTGTGCTGCGCATGGCCGACCTCGTCATGAACGCCGACAGGGTATGGCTGATCACCGAGGTGCCGGCCGCGCCGACTCTGGCCGAGCTCCTCGCAGCGGGCGGGTCCCGACTCGACCCGACGGCGGTGGCGTTGCTCGCCAGCGACACCGGGGAGACGCTGGACCGACTGCATCAGGCCGGCGTCGCGCACGGCGCGGTTGGGGCCGACACCGTCGTTCTCACCGCCGCCGGATCAGGCTCGCTCGTAGAGGTGGGCCTATCGGCTTCACTGCGCGGCGGCACCCCAGACCCGCGGGCCGACGTCGCGGCGTGGGCGGCGTTCGTGCGTACCCTTGCGCAGGCCTGCCCGCCCGCGGGTGACCTGCTGGGCGCAGTCGCGTCCGAGGCCGATGGCGCCGGGCTCACCGCCGCGCTGCGTACGCTCACCACCGCAGCGCAGGAACTGCCGGACTTTCCGAGCCGCGGCGGGCTGGTCGCCATTGCCCAGACGGCCCACGCCGCACCCGTGCCATCGATCCCGGGAGCTCAACCACCCGCCCCGCCAGCGGAGTCACGCACGCTGCTCCCGGCCGGGGATCGATCACCGGTTCCCGCGCAGGGGCGCCCGGCCGTTCCCGACCCGGTCTCCGCACAGGCCGCCCAGGTGCCACCCACGGTCGCGGCGGTGGCCACGGAGCCAGCCGACCAGGCGACTCGGATGGGCAAGCGGGCCGCGCGGCCGGCGGCGCAGAGTGGCGGCGGCTCCGGTGGCGCCGTCAACCTGCGCTTCGGCCCGGGAGTTCCGGCGCCGACGGCCGAGCAGGTGTGGCGCGGCACCGCCACGAAGCGCACGAAGCGTCGCCGCACGCTGTTGCGATCCGTCCTCAGTGGACTCGTGACGCTCGCGCTCGCCGCGGGAGTCGCCGGGGTCTTCTGGTATCGCCAACGCAACCCGCTGGTTGTCACCGCCGTCGCGGTCGCGCCCGCCGAGCCGCCGGGCAGCAGATGCGACATCACGATCGATGTGGTCGGCACCGTCCAGACCAACGGGAGGGCCGGCACGTTTAGCTACCAGTGGGTGCGCAGTGACGGACAGACCTCGGCGGTGCTGGATCAAAGCCTGCCGCGGGGTGCCGCCGCCGTAGAGGTCCACCTCTACTGGTCTTTCAGCGGGCGCGGCACGCTCCCGGTGACGGCGACACTTAAGATCCTGGCGCCGAGCCCAGTTGAGGCGACCGGCGCGTTCACCTACGCGTGCGGGTGACTATGATTGGGCCTCAGCCAAAATCGCTAGCCCTATGAACACAACCGGCATACGGCCCGTCGCGTTGGCCTGGTCGATCTGCTCTGCGCGTCACGGGGCAGGTGGATTTGGAACCTCGCCGGGCTTTGTTGCCCACAGGTAGCTCAGCGCCATCCGCTGGATGCCTTGGCGGCTGTCAACCAGAGGCAGCATATGTGCCGAGAACCGCTCGGCCTCGTCACTGGACAGGGCCTCAGCCATCGCCTCTGCCATGGTCGGGTCCAGCGGGTTGCCGGCGGCGTGCAGGAACGCGTTCCAGTCTTCGAACCATCCACGCGGGATGATCTCGGCCTTGTAGTCGAGGTGAACTTCGGAGAATCCTGCTTGTTCAATCCATGCCAGCAGATCCCGCTCGTCGAAGTCGAGGAGGGGATGCTCCTCTGGAGGGTGGCGCCCCTCGGCCGCCTGGCGAACCTTGGCGGCGAGGTCCGCTACCGGTGTCACCTCGTATCCGCAGAGGAGGTGATCGGGTTCGGGATGACCAAAGCGGTTGATCGGCTCGAACAAGGAGATTCGGCCGCCGGGCTTGAGAACACGGTAGAACTCGCGAACAGCTTGTGCCTTCTCCTCGGCCGGAAGGTAGATGAGCACGGATCGGGTGGTGACGGCGTCCACCGAGTCGTCGCCGATGGCGTCCAGATCCGCGGCCGAGCCCTGAATGAAGCGGCAGCGGTCAAGCATGCCGGCCGTCTCGGCGAAGTCGCGGCTGTGGTTGAGCAGATCCTGGGAGATGTCGTGGAGGATCACCGTGCCCGAGGGCGCCACCCGATCCAGCGCTCCGAACGCGATGAGGCCATCGCCGGCACCGACGTCGAGCACCGTGTCCCCATCGGACAGTGCGGCGTTGTCGAGGACTCGTTCACGGACGGGCGCGAGGAACGTGAGGATCGAGCGCCGCCGAGCTGGGTCGTCGGCGAAGCGACCATGCAGCAGCCATCTGGCCCACTTGTCATTCGTGGATGTTGACACCAAACGAGACTATTCTCGCCGGCCGGTTTATGCCCGGTCCGCTTCGTGGCGCGTACCGAACTCGTGTGACCATGCGCGAAGCAGCGCGCTCAGACCGACGGCAACCGCGTGCCGCTCCTCGGGTGTGAGTGCGGCGAGGATCCGCGCGTGGCGATTCCCCATGGCATCGACGACCTCTGCGGCGACGCGTCTCCCGGTCGGGGTGAGCCGGACTCTGCGGTAGCGGCGATTGCCCGGGTCAGGCTGCTTGTCGGCCCAGCCCTTGCCCACCATCGCATCGACCAGCCGGCTGATCGTGCTCTTCTCCAGGCCCAGGTGCTCGCCCAGGTCCTGCTGAGTCATCTCACCGGAGATGAGGTGCGAGAGCGCCAGCGCCTCGGAGACCGACGCGCCCAGGCCCGGTACGGCGAGGGTGGGATCCAATACGCCGCGCAGCCGGAACATCTGGCCCATGGCCAGGTCGAGAATGTTGTGCGGCTCGCCAACCAAACGACAAACCCCTAACAGTTGTGCGATACAACTCTGGGTCGTATTCTAAGCGTCAACAGTTGTACGACACAACTAAGGACCTCGCCATGCATAGAGTGATGACCGCCATGCAGCACCTCTTCGACCGCCATGGCACCGCGTACGACCGGTACACCCATCGAGTCTTTGGCGGTCTTCACGCCTGCGCCCTAGCCGACGCCGTCCGGGCCGCACCGCCCGGCGGGGCGGTGCTCGACGTCGGCGCGGGACCCGGCCGGCTCGCCGTGGCACTGGCCAGCCGCCGTGCCGACCTCACCGTCCATGCGATCGACATCTCGCTAGACATGATCGAGGTTGCTCGGCGGCACGCACAGGACGCTGGCGTGGCAGACCGCACTCACATCGAGGTGGCCGACGTCGCCGCTGTGCCGCTGGCCGACGACAGCGTCGATGTGGTCATCTCGACAGCCAGCTTCCACCACTGGCGCGACGTGTCCGGCGCCGCGCGCGAACTGACCCGTGTGACGCGCCCGGGTGGCCGGATCTGGATCTACGATCTCCGGCTGGCACCGTGGAGGCGTCTCGCGGCCGCCGTCGGCGCCCCGATCACCCGCACCCCGGCCGGGTTGCTATTCACCAGAGCGGAGCTGCCCAACAATCTCCGGTCGCCAACACGCGACTAACCGTGCGAGCCAACACGTGAGGCCACGGTTTGCAGGTCTTGGCCGTCGCGCACGCATGAACGGACCCGGCTAAGCAGGCCGCATCGTACGGAACGCTTCGATTCCTTTGCGCCACGTGTCGTCGAGATCTGCGTCGGGCGGGAAGCGGTGGTTCAGCTCGAGGATGACCATCCCATGTGCGAACGCCCAGAGGGCACGCGTGCGCTCGAGGTCGCCGCCCATCGCCAGGAGCACCGGTAATGCGGCCGCGTCCTCAACACCGGGCGCCAGCAGCTCCCTGTGCAGCGGCCGCTCGGTCATCAGCCGGTACAGGTGCGGCTGGCGGCGGGCGAATTCGCGGTACGCAGCAGCGACCGCGATCAGCGGTTCCTCGGACCGATCGGTCGCGCGGGTGAACAGTGCGGCCTGCTCCTCGAAGCCCACTGAGATCAGCGCCGCCTCGAGTGTTCGCTTGTCACGCACATGCTCGTAGAGCGACGGCGCGCGCATCCCGATGCGTTCGCCCAGCCGGCGCATCGACAGGGCACCCGGCCCCTCCTCGTCGAGGAGCCCACGAGCCGCCTGCACGATCTCTCGAGCCCGCGGCGTGAGGCCGCCAAGAACGCTGGATGCCATCGCTCCCTTTCCCTAGACAACCCTTACGGCGTTAGGTACAGTCAGCCTAACACCGTTAGGCCGTCTTGGGAAAGGAACCCCAATGTCTACGCTTCCCGCAACCGCGGCGCTCGGCGTTCCCGCCGGCGCACCCGTCCGCGACCGCATCGCGCGCATTCTGCTCGTCGTGGTCGCCATTGGTGCCATCGGCGCGGCGGTCGGCGCGGTCGGCATAGTCGCCGACGCCGGACCGATGACGCGCATGGTCGAGACCTGGCGCCTGCTGGGCTTCGTCGTCTTCGCCGGCATCTTCCTGCTGCTCGCCTACCGACCCCGCGGGTACGCCGGCATCTGGGAACTCGCGATCCTCAACAAGCTGGGTCTCACCATCGCCGCGCTCGCCTACGGAACCGAAACCGAGGGAGCAGCCGCCGCACTCGCCGCCGACGGTGTGGTCACGCTCCTTCTCGTCACCGCATACATTCTCAGCCGCGGCTGGCGGGCCTGGTCAACAGTGCGCTCTTCGCATAACACCTAAGCCGACTCGACCGGGGGGTAGGGCGGTGCCTCGCCCCAGCCCCATCGAGGCACCGGGGCCTCGGCGGGTGGCGCGGCACCCGGCTGAGAGTTGGCCATTCCGATCCGGGACCCCCACTCGACGTACGCGACGAACGCCGACCGGAACTCCGGGTCCTCGGGCAGTCCGGCCTCGTCCGCGGCCTCGGAGATGAGTTGCGCCCACCGGGCGCGCCGTTCGGGCGTGATCGCCAGGCCAAGGTGATGCCGCATCATGGCTGGGTATCCGCCGTGCTCGTCGGTATAGGACGGCGGACCACCGAACACCTCAGCCAGCCAGAGCGCGACATGATTCGCGTGAGCGTCGCCGACGTGAGCGAAAACCGGCGCGAGCAGCGGGTCGGCGTGAACGCGCCGGTAGAAACCCTCGGTCAGCCGATCGAACGCCGGCATCCCGCCCGCCCAGTCATAGAGTGTCGGATAGTCAGCCATGGCTCCCCCAGCGCCTATCATTGATCAGCGTTTCATCCGGTCGTACGGTACTCAGTCCTTGGACCAGCATGCGACGCCACCATCAGTTACCACCATCCCTGCCGCTTCGCCCAGATCAGCAGCGTGCCGGAAATGATCGCCATGACCACCACCACGACGGCCAGCATAGGAAAGTCCGTGTTGTCATTGACGATGATGTTCATCCCGTACACCGACGACAGGGCCGTGATCGGGAGCGTGATCGCGGCGATGACGGCCAGTCGCTCGGCGGCGATCGTCATCTTCGTCTCGGTGCGGGTTCGATAGAACTCAATCACTCCTTGGAGGTACTCCCGCTGTCCATCGGCCACGCTGCATACACGTTCGAACTGGTCCACAATGTCCTCTAGGAGTGGGCGTTCGTCGGACGGGATCGACCGGGCCAGGGCGGACATCCTCCCGTAGGCCTCGCGGCTCAGCGCAGCCATTGTCCGCACTGCGAGCAGGCCATGGCGGGCCCGGAACATATCCTCGAGGAGTTCCTCCGCATTACCAAAGTCGCCGCCGGTGACCCGTTGCTCGAGCTGCCATACGTCACGTGTCAGTATCTCCACGAAGGCCTCCTGGTGGCGGGACAACGCCGAGATGATCGCGTAGGACAGCTCGAAGGGAGATGCCGGGCGCAGCCGCCCTGCCTCAAGCCGGCGGAGCACGGCGCGGGTCTCGCGCAAGGCCGCCGATGGGTCGACCGCCGGGTTGAGCGGCCCATGCACGGTGACGAGGTAGCGCGGCCCCACGAACTGATCCAGCTCAACAAAATGAACGTGGCCGGCCTTGCCCAGCTCGGGAGCGTGCAGAACCACGAAAACATGGTCAGCGTAGGCGTGCACCCTGGGCACGCGGTTACGCTCGACGCAGTCGCGTACGGCCAGCGGATGGAACCGAAACACGTCCAACAGCACGCGTTCGGCCGTCTCGTCGCAGGTGGGGATGTCCACCCAGACCAGCCCGTCATCTCGATCGAGCAGGGTCGCCAGCTCGTCGACGGGCCGTTGCTCAGCTCCCTGGTGGGTCAACCACCGAACCTCCATGGCGACACCCTCCCAAGCCGGTACCCGGGTTCGCCCACGACCCATCATGGTCAACCGGATATGTTCACCGTAGACAGCAATGGAGCTGCGTGTCACGAGCGGAGGTGGACGGTGAAGCCACGCATTGACGGCACGAGGTTCGGCTCGATCACGGTCGCGGGATCGGTCTACGAGCACGACGTCATCATCCGACCTGACGGCCAGGTAAAGAAGAGGAAGAAGAAGCTGTCCAAGGCGGTCTATGGCACGTCGCACACGATCTCGCTGCAGGAGGTCACGTACGTGTACGAGCGTGCCTCGGGCGCAGATCGTTTGATCGTCGGCAGCGGCCAGTACGGCAACGTCGAACTCTCACCCGAGGCTGCGGCCTACTTGAAGCGCCGGAGCTGCAGCGTGGTTGTGCGGCCTACGCCCAAGGCGATCGCCGTGTGGAACAAGACCAAGCGCGACGCCGTCGGGCTGTTCCATGTGACCTGCTGACCGCCTCCCCCAGACGTCTCCCTTGGCGGAGCCAATCAACCAGGCACAGTGGCAGAGGACTCGAGGGCGGCGCGCACGATGGCGAGCGCCTCTTCGGGTTCGAGGCCGAGACGGAGGGCGAGTCGCACGTACTGCTGCGCCGCTTCGCGCGCCTGCTCGCGACTGCGGTGACCAGCCGCGGCGACGAAGCTGCCGGACCGTCCGCGGGTCTCGATCAGGCCGACCTCCTCGAGTTCCCGGTACGCGCGGGCAACAGTATTCGCCGCGAGACCGAGATCAGTGGCGAGTTGTCGTACGGTAGGCAGCCTGGTGCCGACCGCGAGCGTTCGTTCGACGATCTGACGCGCAAGCTGTGCGCGGACCTGCTCGAAGGGCAGGGTCGGCGAGGTGCTGTCGATTGTGATCACGGAGAGCAGCAATCGTCAGAACACGCTGGCCCACCGGCTCGGTCATCGGGATGACCGGAGGCCAGCCGGACTGGTGCGCGATCGGCGGCGGGAGGAAGGCAGCAGGAATCGCCGCGCCACGCGTTGCGGCCTTCGTTGGCGGCAACCGCGGCGATGACGAGCGCCACGAGTGGGTCGGCCCACCACCAGCCAAGCGTGGCGTTGGCTAGGAGGCCGAGGAGCAGCACGGCCGACAGATAGGTGCAGAGCAGGGTCTGTTTCGAGTCGGCCACCGCCGACGCAGACCCGTATTCGCGGCCGGCACGCCGCTGCGCCGCGGAGAGGATAGGCATGACCAGGAGGCTGACGGCGGCCAACCCGATGCCCACCGGCGAGGGGTCCGCCTCTGCGGCGCCCAGCAGGGCCCGGATCGACTCGACAGTGACGTAGGCCGCGAGCGCGAAGAACGACACCGCAATGATCCGCAGCGCGACCTTCTCCCGCCGCCGCGGATCCGGGGCCGCGAACTGCCACGCCACGGCGGCCGCCGAACAGACCTCGACAATGGAGTCCAGACCAAAGCCGATCAACGCCGTGGACGACGCTGCTGTGCCCGCCGCGATCGCAACGATGCCCTCAATCACGTTGTAACTGATCGTCGCCGCGACCAGAAATCGAATCCGGCGACGCAGTACCACACTGCGCGCCGGTGGGAGTTCGGCAGCGGCCTTCGGCGCGACCGGCGCTGTCGACGTCATCCACAGTCTCCGTTGGCGTCCACGGGGCACGCGACGTCGGGGTCGACGGCCATCGCCAACTCGACGAGATCGGAGAGGGCATGGCCGAGACGGCCGTCGGCCAGCTCGTAGCGGCTACGCCGGCCCTCAGGCACCGCCACCACCAGTCCGCAGCCGCGCAGGCAGGCCAGGTGGTTGGAGAGATTGGTCCGCGAGACCACGAGCGCATCCGCGAGGTCCGCCGGATAGGCG
>Ga0209843_1000205_pt1 | contig 10954 bp, 8 predicted proteins | sample GWRWS1_20_30_FD_187222 | JGI IMG/M metagenome (GOLD analysis project Ga0209843, IMG submission 187222) | Riverbed sediment microbial communities from areas with vegetation nearby in Columbia River, Washington, USA - GW-RW S1_20_30 (SPAdes)... | ecosystem: Environmental > Aquatic > Freshwater >... | reverse complement strand
GACGGCGCTGCTGGCGTTCACCTCGGGGACCACGGGCCGGCCCAAGGGCGTGCCACTCTCGCACGCGAACCTGCTGTCGTCGATCCGGTCGGCGATGCTCGCCTGGCACTGGACCGCCGACGACGTGCTCGTCCACGCCCTCCCGCTCTCGCACCAGCACGGGCTCGGCGGCGTGCACGCGACCCTGCTCGCGGGCTCGAGTGCGGCGATCCACGCCGGCTTCGATGCGGCCCGGCTCGCGAGGGCGGTCGCGGCCGAACGCGCGACGGTCTTGTTCGCCGTCCCCGCGATCTACCAGCGTCTCGTCGGAACCGAGGGCGTCGGGGGCTCGGCGTTCGCCTCGCTCCGCCTGGCGATCTCGGGGTCCGCGCCGCTCTCCCCGGCGCTGTTCGAGCGCGCGGGCGAGCTGCTCGGTCGGGAACCGCTCGAGCGCTACGGCACCACCGAGAGCGGCCTCGACACGTCCAACCCGTACGACGGCGACCGCCGCCCCGGGAGCGTGGGCCTGCCGCTACCGGGGGTGTCGATGGCGATCGCGGACCCGGACGGGATGCCGATCGAGCCGGGGTCGGACGGCGAGATCGTGTTCCACGGATCGCAGGTGTTCGCCGGCTATACCGACGACGCGGAGACCGCCGCCGCGTTCCACCCGGGCGGCTGGTTCCGGACGGGTGACATCGGTCGCGTCGACCCCGGCGACGGGTCCCTCGCGATCACCGGCCGGTCCAAGGAGGTCATCATCACCGCCGGCCTCAACGTCAACCCGCGCGAGGTGGAGCTCGCGCTCGAGACCCACGCCGGGGTGAGCGCGGCCGCGGTGGTCGGGGTGGCCTCGGAGCGCTGGGGCGAGGAGGTCGTCGCCTTCGTCGTCGCCGGGTCGGGCCGCGCGCCGAACGACGTCGATCTGATCGCGCACGCGCGGAAACAGCTCGCCGCGTACAAGTGCCCCAAGCGCGTCATCCCCATCGGCGAGCTCCCATTGAACGCGATCGGCAAGCTCGACCGTGAGCGGCTCCGCGAGCTCGCCGGCCGGGTGCGTGGGTGGTGACCGGGTCGAGATCCGTCGACGCCGCGCTCGAGGGCATCGACGCGTGGCAGGAGCGGACGAACGCGTTCGCTCAGGTCTTCGCGGACGAGGCTCGAGCCGACGCCGAGCTCGACCGGGAGGGCCCGCTCGCCGGGGTCCCGATCGCGGTGAAGGACCTGTTCGACGTCCGGGGGCACCCGACCACGGGATGCTGCGCCGCGATCCCACCCATGCCCGCGGAACGCGACGCGATGCTCGTCGCCCGCCTCCGAGATGCCGGCGCGATCGTGATCGGCAAGACGAACCAGCACGAGCTCGCGGCGGGCGTGACCAACCTCGAGTCGGCCTGCGGACCCACCCGGAACCCGTGGGATCCGACCAGGATCAGCGGCGGCTCCAGCGGGGGTTCGGCGGTCGCGGTCGCGACCGGCATCGTGCCGATCAGCCTGGTCTCGGACACGGGAGGTTCGGCGAGGATCCCGGCGGCGTTCTGCGGGACGTGGGGACTGAAGCCGACGAACGGACGCCTTCCGACCGAGGGGATGATGCCGCTCGCGCCCGAGATGGACTGCCCTGGACTGCTCGCGGCCTCGCTCGAAGATCTCCGCCTCGCCTGGGAGGTCCTGGCCGGTGAGCGTGATCCCGGCCGCCAACCTCACGCCGTCGGCGTCCTGCTCGACGGGCGCTGGGCGCGATGTCACGTCGAGATCCGCGCGGCGATCGGCGAGGCCTGTTCGCGGCTGCTCCGGGCGGAGGTGAGAGTCATCGACATCGGCGGCCTCGACCTTCCCGACGCCCATCACGTCTGGAACCGGCTCGCCTGGCCGTCGTTCGCCGAGCGCTACGCCGAGCTGCTGGACGACCCGTCGCTCGGCGGCGATACCGCCTCGCTGATCGCGTGGGGTTCGGCGCACCGGGATGAGCTGCCGGACGCCCACGCCCGCGCCCGCGCGATCCGGGGCGGGTTCGACGCGGTGTTCCGAGCCGTGGATGTGCTCCTCGCGGCGGCCACACCCTCCGTCGCGCCTCCGATCGACGCGCGGGAGGTCGACCTCGGCGAGGGCACCACGATCGACGTCCACCGCGGAGGGCCGTCGTGGCACACCACCGCCGCGAACGTCGCGGGTCTGCCCGCGCTGTCCGTCCCGTTCGCGACCTCGAGCGAGGGACTCCCGATCGGCGTCCAGCTGATCGGCCGGGCGAACGCGGAGGACGCGCTCCTCGCGGCCGCCGAGCTCCTCCGGCCCTCCGACGATGAGCTCCGGTGGCCGGCGGTCTTGCGACGCTGATGCCCTATCATCCGGCGCGGCCGGCGCTCGGCCGGCGAGGGGAGGCGTGATGGACCTGGGGCTCGATGGCGCGGTCGCGTTCGTGACCGGGGCGAGCAAGGGCATCGGCAAGGCCACCGCACGTCTGCTCGCGCAGGAGGGGTGCAGGGTCGCGATCACCGCCCGAGGCGATGAGCTCCTGAGACAGACGGCCGACGAGCTCTCGGCGGAGACCGGCAACGAGGTGGTGCCGCTGCAGGGCGACATGAGCGTCGTCGAGGACGTGGAGCGGACGGTCTCAGGGGCGATCGAGCGCTTCGGGCGCATCGACATCCTCGTGACGTGCGCCGGAAGCTCGCCGGGTGGCCTGCTCGAGAACCTGACAGAGGACGACTGGTTCAGCAGCCTGAACCTGAAGTTCATGGGCTACGTCCGTACGTGCCGGGCCGTCGTGCCCCACATGCGCGAGGCGGGCAGCGGCAGCATCGTCCTGGTCGTCGGCAACGACGGCCTCAAGCCCAGCTACTGGGAGATGACCGCCGGCGTCGCGAACGCGGCCGACATCAACTTCGCCTCGTCGCTCGCGGAGCAATACGGCCCGCTCGGGATCCGCGTGAACACCGTGAACCCGGGGCCGGTCAACACGGAACGGTGGGACGGGCTCGAGAAGGCCTTCGCGCGCGACAAAGGGATCGACCAGGACGCCGCCCACGAGCTCGCGGTCGGCAGCCTGCCGCTCGGACGGATCTGCGAACCCGAGGAGGTCGCCAACCTCGTGGCGTTCCTCGCGTCCCCGCGCGCGAGCTACCTGAACGGCGCGCACATCCCGATGGATGGCGGGCAACGCAAGGCCTTGATGGACCTCTAGGTCAGCGGACGATCTCGCCGCCCGCGCGCTCGACCTCCGCGATCGCCCGCTCGCCGTCCCCCTGCTTGAGATCCACCGCGCGGATCGCGTCGAAGAGCACCCTGACACGGAAGCCCTCCTTGATCCCGTCGAGCGCCGTCGAGTTCACGCAGTAGTCGGTCGCCAGCCCGCAGACGACCAGGCGGGTGACGCCTCGGTCTCGGAGGAGCTCGGCGAGCTCGGTCGGCTCCGTCTCTCCCGTCGTCGGATCCCGCATCGTGAACCCCGAGTACCCGTCCTCGCCGTTCGAGCCCTTCCGGACGACCGGACCGTCGACGTCGAGGTCGGCGTGGAACTCCGCGCCCCACGTGTCCGTGACGCAATGGTCCGGCCAGATCCCGCCGTCCTTGGCGAAGTGCGGGGTCGATGCGGGATGCCAGTCGGCCGTGTACACCACGACGGCGCCGGCCTCGCGCGCCTTCGCGATCTGGGCGTTGATCGTGGGGACGAGGTTCTCGCCACCTCGTACATACAGCCCGCCATCAGGATGCGCGAAGTCGTTTTGGACGTCCACCACCACGAGCGCGGTCTGTGCGTCGTACGACGGATCGCCCATCGGTCCGAGATGGTAATCCACCGCCATGGCGGCCGTTCAGTCTCCTTGCTCCTTGGCTGGTTGCGCCGGAGGGCGCTCGGTCCGCGACCGCCGCTTCTTGTCCGCGAGCCGGCGCTCGACGGCGCCGTGCCTCGGCTTCGTCGGATGTCTGCGAACTGACTGATTCATTCAGTCAAGCGCCATTTACGGCAACATCACGGCGGATTCATTGGTAGCTCCGTCGTGCCCTCGAGCTCCTCGACCGACGACGCACGGTCTTCGCGTTTCGGCGGTCACAAGCTATTGCGGACGCTGTTGAGTTTGCCGACCGCATCGGCGTAGTACGTCGACCCCACAACGCAGAACGCCATTTCGCGCGGTGTGTAGGCGTCTCCCTCCGCCCGGTCGAGCTTCTCCGGCGGGATCGCCGCGAGCCGGAGCCGCCACAGCTGGGCGAGCCGCTCGAGCCGGCTCCTCGCCTCGTCCAGGTCCTGCCGCGTGAACGGTGCCAGGTCCGCGGGCGTCGTCATGTACGAGCCGTGCCAGCGGTCGGGCAGGGGCTCGGCGCCCGAGACGTGAGCCTCGAGCTGGGCGAGGTGATCGACCATGTGGTCGGCCACCCGGCGGATCGCCTTGTGCGGGGTGTAGACGCGGTCGTCGGCGGGGAGCGGGCGTCCCTCCCACGCGCCCCACGTCTCGGCCAACCGCAGGACGTGCGCCACCATCTGCGCCACCGCGTCCGCGGGATCCCGGTCGTCCACCTTCGGTCGCTCGTCGGCCACCTTGCACCTCCGTCCGTCTCGGTCGGGACCAGGGTACCTCCGAGACCATTCGGGTATCCTCGAAGCATGGATGCCGAGGCCGACGTCGCGGCCGTCACCCGCGTGCTCGCGAACCGGGCCCGCCTGACGATGCTCGAGCTGCTCATGGACGGCCGGGCCCACCCGGCCGGGGACCTGGCCCGGGAGGCGGGCGTCGCGCTCTCGACAGCGAGCGGTCACCTTTCGGCGCTCGCCCGGGCCGGGCTGGTTCGGGCCGAGCCCGCCGGCCGCCAGCGCCGATACCGGCTGTCGCGGCCGGAGGTCGCGCGGGCGATCGAGGCGCTCGCGGTGATCGCGCCCCGCCGGCGTGTGTCCTCGCTCCGGGCCGCCTCGGCGGCCGAGCGGCTGCGCCAAGGGCGGACGTGCTACGACCACCTGGCCGGACGGCTCGGCGTGGGGATCACCGATGCCCTGCTCGCGCGCCGCGTGCTCCGGCGATCGGACGGCGGGTTCGAGGTGACCGGGCGGGGCGAGCGCCTGCTCGGGCGGCTCGGCGTGGACGTCGGCGCCGCGCGCGAGCAGCGGAGGGCGTTTGCGCTCGCGTGTTTGGACTGGACCGAGCGCCGATCGCACCTGGCCGGTGCCCTCGGCGCCGGGCTGTGCGATCGCCTGTTCGAGCTCGGATGGGTGGACCGGCCGGGGTCGGGTCGTGCGGCGGTGTTGACCGAGGCGGGTTCGGCGGGGCTGCGAGGGCTACTCGAGCTCGACCTCGACCCGGCGATGCCTCGGCCTCGGGAGCTCGATCACACAGGCTCTCTCGAGGGGGCACGTGGACTCAGTGCAGAAGCTTGACAATACACAGAGACGTTCTCGACTCCCAAACGCTTCAGGAGCACCGTTCCGGCCGCCCGTCCGTTGCTTCTCCATAGGTCGTCTGCGTACGTGGGGCTAAAGTCGCCCGGGAAGAAGAAAAGCGTTCGTCTCGTAGCCGTGAGGCATCCTGGACGTGAGCCTTTGGGGCCGGGCACGATGTCCTTCACAAGTCTTGTCCCGGCGTTTGTCCCGTCCGTCTTCCAGAGTTCGTTCCCATGAGTGCCATCCCTCGACGGGAAGAAGAGCGACCCTCGCATGACCGCGCCAAACATGATGATCTTATTCAGTAGCTCCTTCAGAACCGACGAGGATGTCCTTCACCAGCCTGGTCCCGGCTCGGGTCGCATCGCTCTTCCAAAGATCGCGTCCATGAACACCGTCATCCGCCGTGAAGAACAGAGTCCGTCTGAAGACGGCAAGGTAGTGTGGACTCCCCTCCAGGGGAAAGGTCTTGACCGTGGTGGTGCCGTCGGTCTTCCCATCGGTCTCCATCAGGTGAACGCGATCGGAACGGAACGATTGGAACAAGAGCGTACCTGCGACATCGACAAGCGCTCCAGCATTTCCGCCCCTCACGAGCACCTCGGTTACGACACTGAGTCGAAGCAGTCGAAGGTCGCGGCAGGATCGCGAGCCAGTGCTTGATCTGTTCGGCTCCGGCGAGCGCCGATTTTCCGTGCGTCCTAATTCACATTCCTCGGGCTCGACGTGCTCCAGGTGCGTCCGTAGATCGGCCGCCAACCTGCGGCGTCGGCCACGCTTGCCACGGCCTTCAGGTCAAGGACCAAGCTCGTTCAGGAACGTCATCGCGGCTTCGACCGATGGTCGGTCGCCTTTGCGCTCGTAGAGGGCGAGCGCCTCGCGGGAGGCCTGCTCCGCCTCCGAGGGCCGTCCCGCTGCTCGGAGGACGCGGGCCAGTTCCATCCGCGCATCGCCCTGGCCGCGGGCCACTCGGCGTCCGCGATCATCGCGACGACGGCCCGGGCGCGGTCCTCGGCGCCCTCCAGATCCCCTCGTGCGGCCAGCACGATCGTCTCCGCCGTGGCGGCGAACGACTGGGACGCGAGGTCGTCCTCGGCCGAGGTCCGGGCGATCGCAGCGAACCGCTCGGCCTCCTCGAGCCGGCCGAGCCTCGCAAGGTACGTGGCCAGGTCGCCGGCGTGCGTGGTCTTGATGCCCACGTGGCCCGTGGCGTCCAGGATCTCGTAGCCCCGCCGCGTGGCGCGCTCGGCCGCGTCCAGGTCGCCCGCCCGATATTCGAGTTCGCCGCGGATGCCCTCGCAGATCGCGACGAAGAACCGCATCCCGACCGCCTCTGCGGCCTTGGCCGCGAGCTCGATCCTCCGGCGGGCCTGCTGCACCTCTCCCCGCATCCAGAGGTACCGGGAACGGATGGCCAGCGCGGCCACCTCGATCGGGCGGGAGCGGCGAACGTCGTCGGCCAGCGCATCGAGCCGCCGGAGCCCCTCCTCCGGCGTGGTCGACCCGAAGCTCTCGGAGAGCATCTGGAGGCGAAGCGCATCGAACAGGAGCCGGTCGTCGCCGCACGCGCGCGCGTACGCGACGGCCCGTCCCTCGGCGCGCGCCGCGTGGTCGTACCGGCACGGCATGAACTCGATGTACCCGAGCCTCGTCCACGCGTCCGCGAGCCCGGCATCGTCGCCGAGCTCCGTGAGGGCCTCGATCGCCGCCTCGATCTCGGTGCGGGCCAACTCCGTCGGGACGCTCCGTGGGTCGACCTCCGCCTGCACCTCGGTCCGCGCGATGCGCGAGCGCCATCCCAGCGAGCGGTCGTCGGCACCCTCCGCCAGCCGGACCGCCTCGTCGAGCGCCGCGAGCGCGGCGGGTTCGTCGCCCGCCTCCTGCAGCGCCGCGCCGAGGTGGTAGAGGGTCCACGCCCGCTCGGCCCCGCGGTCGGGTCCGACGGACGCGGCGCGTGAGAGCAATCCGACCGCGGCTGGCTGGTCGCCGCGCGCGGCCGCACGTCGTCCCGCGGCCGCGAGGCGGAGCGCCGCGCGACGACCGAGCGCATCCGACCGGGCGTCGGCGGGCCCCAGCTCCCTGCGGTAGGCGAAGGCCCGCTCCAGGTGGTACGCGACGATCTCCTCCTCTTCGCTCACGGCTTCCCCGGCCACGCGCTCCAGCCAGTCCGCGAACCGCTCGTGCAGTTCGGCGCGCCGCGACTTCGCGACCGCGTCGTACACCGCGTCGCGGATCAGCAGGTGCCGGAAGCGGAAGGCATCCTCGCCCCGGAGCGTGGTCGGGATCGGCTGGATCAGCTCCTTGCGCACGAGCCCCATCAGGTCCGACGGGACGCGCTCGCGCGCGTCCTCGGGTACCAGCTCGCGGACCGCGCCGGCGAAGACGTCCCGACCGATCACGGCCGCGGCCTCGAGCACGATGCGCTCCTTTGGCGAGAGGCGGTCGAGCCGAGCGGCCAGCAGCGCCTGGATCGACGGCGGCACCGTGACGGCAGACAGCTCGTCGACGGCGCGCCACCCGCCGCCCTCGCGGACGAGGCGTCCGTCGTCGATCAGCATCCCGATCGTCTCCTCGACGAACAGCGGGTTCCCCTCGGCTCGGCCGGCGATCGCGCCGACCAGCTCGTCGGCGACCTGAGGCACACCGAGGAGGTTCCCGATCAGGTCGGCGGTCTGTTCCTCCGTGAGCGGATCGAGCGAGACGGACGACGCTCGGAGCTTCCCTCCTCCCCACGCCGGCCGGGCCTCCAACAGGTCTGGGCGGGCCATGCACACCAGAAGGATCGGCGAGCCCCCCGACCAGTCCGCGATGTGATCGAGCAGGTCGAGGAACGTGGGCTCGCCCCACTGGACGTCGTCGAACACCAGCACCAGCGGTCGCTCGCGGGCCACCGCCTCGTAGAACCGGCGGATCGCCCAGAAGGTCTCCTCCCCGGCGCCCGCGTCGGCGATCCCCATGAGCTGTGACACGCGCGTGCACACGAGCTCCTGGTGCTCATCGGTCGCGAGGACGGCGCAGACCTTGGACTCGACGACCTCCGGTGGGTCGAAGTCACCGAGCCCGGCAGCCTGCTTGACCGACTCGACCACTGGGTAGTAGGTGATCCCGTCGCCGTAGGGCAGGCACCTTCCCGTCAGGATGGTGACGCCACCGTCGAGACCAGACAGGAACTCCTCGACCAGACGAGACTTGCCGACGCCCGCGGACCCGAACACCGTGACGAGCTGACAGGTGCGGTCCTCGACGACCGCGTCGAACCCCTGCCGGAGCTGCGCGAGCTGCCGCCGGCGCCCGACCATCGGCGACCCGAGGGACCGCGGGATGACGCCCGGGACGTCGAGCACGCCGAGGAGCCGCCACGCGGCGACCGGTTCGGCCTTGCCCTTCAGGGCGAGCGGATCCACAGGTTCCGCCTCGACGACGTCGCGGACCAGGCGATGCGTGTCGTCCCCGACGAGGATCCCGCCGGGCGCCGTGTGCTGCTCGAGCCGGGCGGCGACGTTGACGGCGTCGCCCGTGACGAGCGCCTGCCCCGCCGTCGGGTCCCCGGCGACGACCTCGCCGGTGTTCACGCCGATGCGCACCTCGAGCGTGACGCCCCGATCACGCCCGAGCTCCTCGTTCAATGCGGCCAGCCCTACGCGCATCTCGACTGCCGCGCGCACGGCCCGCAGCGCGTCGTCCTCGTGGAGCTGGGGGATCCCGAACACCGCCATCACGGCGTCACCGATGTATTTCTCGACGGTTCCGCCGTGACGCTCGATCGCCCGGCGCATCGCCTCGAAGTACCGCGACTGCACGTTGCGCAGCGACTCGGGATCCAGGCGCTCGCCGAGCGCCGTCGAGCCGGTCACGTCGCAGAACACGACCGTGACCGTCTTGCGGACCTCGCGCTCGAGCGGGCCGGCCGTCAGCGGGGACGCACAGGCGGGGCAGTAGGCGAAGTCATCGGGGCTCTCTCGACCGCAGTTCGGGCAGGCCAGCATCGGGGCGAGCCTACGGCGGGGGACATCTCCGCGCTAGCCGTCAGGAGCCTCGCGCCGCACCCGGGCTCTCTCTCGAGTGCCGTTTCGGCCTGAGAGACGGGAGCACCGATCGACACCGCTGACGTTCGTGAACGAGCTCCGGATCAGACGCCCGATACAACTCCCCCGTCAGCATCTTGTCCTTCTCGGACTTTCTCATCGACTTCTCCCCTCGCGATCCGATCGTCGCCGGGACGGAATCGGTCCGTCCACCGCCGGCCCGAGACGCTATGCGATGTCCCGACGCCTTCCGGCCGGTAGATTTGATGCCCGATGGGATTCGAAGCACAGCCGGTCACGAAGGAACGGTGGCCTGACCTGGTCCAGCTGTTCGATCGGCCCATCGTTCGAACCTGTTTCTGCCAGTTCTATCGGAAGGTCGGAGCAGGTACCGGCGTCGGCCAGCAGAACCGGCGGGCGATGAAGGCACTCGTGGATCGGGGCTCCGTGCCCGGGTTGATCGGATACGACGACGGCGTTCCGGTCGCATGGGTGTCGCTCGGGCCCAGAGGGGACTACGCGAAGCTCCGCCGCTCCCCGGTGATGAAGCCCGTGGACGATCAACCGGTTTGGTCCATCGTGTGCTTCTTCGTCGACCGCAACGCTCGAGGTCGGGGCCTCTCACAGCGCATGCTCGAGGCCGCCGTGGACTACGCGCGTTCGCGCGGCGCTCGCCTCGTCGAGGCCTATCCGGTGGACAAGGACCAACGCAGTCACCCGGATGACATGTTCTTCGGCGCGAAGTCCATCTACGACCGCGCCGGATTCCGGGAAGTGGCCCGCCGGAAGCCTACCCGGCCCGTGGTGCGCAAGTCGCTTCGGCCACGACGCGCCGCTGCACGTCGCTGATCGACGTCAGCCCTGAGTGTTCGACGCAGCAGACTCACGCACCAGCCGAACGGCTCCTCGACGCCTCCTGTCCAGGGATCGCCGTGGCCGGGGAGCACGAGGTCCCTCAGGTCGATCAACACACCGCCTTCGGTGGACAAGAGCCCCGAGATGCTGTGCCCGCCGCCGCGGGTCGCGACCTCCAGCCCTTCGCCCTGTGCCAGGTCCACCGCGGCCACCACGTCCGCCGTCGATCGGCAGCCAGCGTGCCAGCCTCGCCACCACCCGGCGCTCACGAGGTCAGCGCCGCGACCGCGCTGACCTCGACCAGCGCACCAGGCACCGCCAGCCCAGCCACCCGCACGCCAACGACGGGGGGCGCCGCTCCCGCCAACTCTGCGGCCGCGACCGGATAGGCCGCGGCGAGATCGACGCCATCGACGAACAGAACCGTCATCATCACCAGATCCTGGACGCTTGCACCTGCCGCGGCGAGCGCGACGTGCAGGTTCTTCATCACCTGTTGGGTCTGAGCGGCGACGTCGTCGCCGCCGACGAGCGTGCCGTCGCCGTCGACGGCGTTCTGGCCACCGATGTAGACGGTCGTCGCGCCCGGCGGCACGACCGCGACGTGCGTGAAGGCGGGAGACTGCACGAGTCCTTCTGGACGGAGCAGTGACGTCTGAGCCATGCACTCCACCTCCTTGCTTCGTCGTACGCCTCAGTCCGAGATGGTCTGGTCCGAGAC
>Ga0209843_1000202_pt1 | contig 10983 bp, 8 predicted proteins | sample GWRWS1_20_30_FD_187222 | JGI IMG/M metagenome (GOLD analysis project Ga0209843, IMG submission 187222) | Riverbed sediment microbial communities from areas with vegetation nearby in Columbia River, Washington, USA - GW-RW S1_20_30 (SPAdes)... | ecosystem: Environmental > Aquatic > Freshwater >... | reverse complement strand
CGCGCGAGCCCCGCGGTGTAGACGCGCTGCAGCCAGCGGACCAGCGGCGACGCACGGCGCTCCAGCGGCGCCTTGTGGAGCAGCAGCAGCGCCAGCGCCGGCGTGACGGTCAGTGCGACCAGCAGCGACGCCAGCACCGCCAGCGCGTAGGAGAAGGCCAGCGGCCGGAAGAACGAACCGGTCAGGCCCTCGAGGAAGTAGATCGGCGCCGCGGCCACCACGATGATCAGCGTGGCGTAGATGATCGGCCCCCGCACCTCCAGCGACGCCTCCAGGACGATCGCCGCGGTGGACTTGTCGGTCCCCTCCTGCCGGTACTGGCGGAGGCGCCGCAGGATGTTCTCGATGTCGATGATGGCGTCGTCCACCACCACACCGACGGCGATCACCAGCCCCGCCAGGATCATGGTGTTGATGGTGGCGCCACGAACGAACAGCACGAACCCGGCCGCCACCAGCGACAGCGGGATCGCCACCAGGCTGATCAGGGCGCTGCGCCACTCGAACAGGAAGGCACCCAGCACCAGGATGACGAACAGGCAGCCGAGCAGCAGCGCCACGGTGAGGTTGTGGAGGGCCGTCTGGATGAAGCTCGCCGGCCGGAAGATGGTGGCGTCGATGTCGATCCCGGTGAGGCCGGGCTTGAGTTCCTCGAGCGCCTGGTCGACCCCGCGGGTCACGTCCAGGGTGTTGGCCCACGGGAGCTTCTCGACGATGAGCATGAGGCCGGGGCCGTCGTTGATGACCGCGTCGCCGGCGAGCGGCTGGTGGTCCTCCACCACCCGGGCCACGTCACCGAGGCGCAGCGGCTTGCCGTTGCGCTGTGCGATGGTCACCTGGGCCAGGTCGTGCGGCGTCCTGATGGACAGCACGTGCCGGACGCCGATCCGCTGGTTCGGCGTCTCGACGAAGCCGCCGGTGCCGACCACCGCTCCGCTCGAGAACTTCAGCAGGCCCACGTCCAGGGCGTCTGCGGTGGTCTCCATGACCTGTTCCAGCGAGACGTTGTTGGCCAGCATCTTCTTGGGTTCGGCCTGCACCTGCAGCATCTGCAGCCGCTCGCCCCAGATCGGCACGTTGGCCACGCCGGGGACCCGCAGCAGGCGAGCCCTGATCGTCCAGTAGGAGATCGTCGACATCTCGATCAGGGAGCGACTGTTCGAGGAGAGCCCGATCTTCATGACCCGGCTCGTCGCCGACAGCGGCTGGAGCATGACCGGCGGCGCAGCCCAGGTCGGCAACGTCGGCAGCACCGTGTCGAGGCGTTCCTGCGCCAGCTGCCGTGCCTGCAGCAGGTCGGTGCCCAGCTTGAAGATCAGCTCGATCGACGAGAGCTGCGGGACCGACGCGGAGCGCATCACGTCGAGCCCCGGCATCCCGTTGAGCGCGTCCTCCAGCGGCACGGTGACGAGCTGCTCCACATCGGCCGCGGAGAGCCCGAGGCAGGCGGTCTGGATCTGCACACGCGGCGGCGCGAACTCCGGGAAGACGTCCACCGGGATGCTGCGAAGCTGCGCGATCCCGAAGAACATCATCCCCGCCGCCACCGCGACGACGATGAAGCGGAACCGCAGGCTCGATCCAACGATCCAACGCATCATGCTGGATGTCTCCTCCGTGGTCGCCCCGGCCCGGCTACGGCTACTCGCCGACTCCGAACTCAGCACCGAGCAGCTCGGGCGCGCCAACCGTCACCACCGTCGTGCCGGCGGGCGGGCCGTCCACGAGCAACGCCTTGTCCCCTTGGATGTAGTCGAGGCTGATCTTCTGCCGGACGTAGGTCAGGGGCTGTGGGCTCATGAACGTCCAGGTGTCGCCCTGCTCGTCGTACAGCACCGCCGAGTAGGGGATGACCTTCCGCGCCGCGCCTTTGCCCTTGCCCGCGGCCACCTGCGCGTCGCGAACCTGAGCCGTCTGGATGCCGAGCCGTTCGGCCGCCCGCTGGGTCAGGGTCACCTTGCTGAGCTCCGTCCCCTCGACCGGCTCGACGGTCGCCTCGCTGGTGACCTCCTCCTCCCCCGCCCCCAACGCCTCTCCTTGGGTACACGCCGACAGGCCAAGGATCAGCGCGACGGCGGCGACGAGCGGCAGCGCCGCGGCCTTCCATCGATTGCTGTGCTCCATCACGCATCTCCCTTGCTTGCCTGAGCTCCCTGCCGTCCGGTCACCCTCAGGCCGGAGTGAGGCTCAGTTCCGCGCTGGACGTGTCGGGTAGCTGGCGGGGTGCGAACCGCAGGTACAGGAAGGGCACGATCAACAGGCTCACCAGCGTCGAGGTGACCAGGCCGCCGAGGATGACCACGGCCAGGGGGCGCACGACCTCCAGACCGGGGACGTTGCCGAGGAACAGCAACGGGAGCAGGGGCAGCCCGACCGTCAACGCGGTCAGCGCGACCGGCACGAGCCGTTCCTGCGCCCCTCGGAGGACGAGCCCGGCACCCGGCTGCTCGCCGTCCTCCTGCTGGAGGCGCTGGTAGTGCCTGACCAGCAGGACGCCGTTGCGCGCGGCGATCCCGAGCACGGTGAACAGCCCGACGAACGAACCGAGCGCGGTAACCTGGCCACCGCTGAAGGCGAACGCGGCCAGGACGCCGCCCACCAGGGCCAGCGGCAGGCTCAGGAAGACGAGCGACGCCACGCGCCAGCTCCCGAAGGCCGCCTGCAGCAGCAGCAGGATCCCGATCGCGGCGGCGACCGCGATGCTCAGCACCCGCTGCCGGGCGCCTTGCCGCTCCGCGGCCGCCCCGAGCACCTCCGCGTGGTGCTCAACAGGGAACTGGATGCTCCTCACGCGCTGCCGGACGTCGTGGGTCACGGCGCCGAGCGAACGTCCATGGACGCCCGCGGTGACGTCGAGGTAGCGCGAGACGGCGTCGTGCCTGATGACGATCGGGCTCGACACCAGGCGCACCGCGGCCACGTCCGCGAGGCGCACCGTGCCGCTGCCGTCAGGCTTGTCGATCGGCAGGTTCTGGATGCTGGTGAGGCTGTGGCGTGTCGGGGGCGAGCTCCACACCGTCACGTCGAACACCTTCTGCTCTTCGAAGAGGTTGCCGACCGTGACGCCGGCCAGCTGCACGGCCGCCGCCCGGCGGACGTCGCCGGGCTTGATCCCCTGCCGCTGGGCTGCGGCGAGGTCGACCTCGATCTCCACGGTCGGCTCGACGGACTGGACGTCCACCCGCGGCGCGACGACGCCGTCGATGCCCGCGATGGCCTGCCGCACCTCGTCCGCCTTGCCGCGGAGCACCTCTAGGTTGTCACCGTAGACACGCACGACGAGAGGCTCGTTCGTGCCGGTCTGCACCTGCCTGATCCGCTCTTCCGGATAGCTCGCCAGGTCGTGGGTGAAGCCTGGGTAGCCGCCGACGACCTGCCGGACGGCGGCCACCGTCCGGCCGTAGTCGGCGCTTGGGTCGATGCTGACCCACAGCTCGCCCGAGTTGACGTTGACCACCTGGTCGGAGGTGATGGCGCGGCCGAGGTGGGCGGCGACGTCGCGGACGCCGGGGACGGACCGCAGCTCCTTGGTGGCCAGCGCGGTGACCCGGGCCATCTCCGGCTGGGACATGCCTGGCGCGCCCCCCCAGCTGATCAGCAGGTCCCGGTCCTGCAGCGAGGGGAGCATCGAGCGCCCGTCGATCGCCGGCAGCACCGCGAGACCGGCCAGCGCGATGACGCCGACGGTGAGCCAGGCCAGGACCGGCCGGGAGATGAGCCGCGTGAGCGCCGCGCTGTGGCCGCGTCCCAGCCAGCGGGCCGGTGGGGATTCGCGGCGCCCCAGCGGCGCTCTGGCCAGCAGCACCAGCGCCAGCGCCGGCGTCACCACCAGCGCGACGACCATCGAGGCGAGCACCGCCAGCAGGTAGGAGACCGCGAGCGGCCGGACGAACGAGCCGGTGAGGCCCTGCAGGAAGAAGACCGGTACCACGGCCACCGCGATGATCAGCGTCGCGTAGAGCAGCGGGCCCCGCACCTCCAGGGAGGCGCGGACGATCGTGGCCGCCGTCGAACCCTCGGCGATCTCCTCATCCGCCTCTTGGCGCTGACGGCGCTGCCCGAGCCGCCGCTTGATGTTGTCGACGTCGACGATCGCGTCGTCGACCACGACGCCGAGGGCGATCAGCAGCCCCGCCAGGACCATCGTGTTGAAGGTCACCCCGCGCAGGTACAGCACGTACGCGGCCGCGAGCAGGGACAACGGGACGGTCACCAGGCTGATGAGCGCGGCGCGCCAGTCGAACAGGAAGGCGCCGAGCAGCACGACCATGAGGAGCAGGCCGAGCAGCAGCGCCAAGGCGAGGTTGCCGGTCGCCGTCTCGATGAAGCTGGCCGGCCGGAAGAGCCCGGTGTTGATGGTGATGCCGGAGAGGCCCGGACTCATCTCCTCCAGGGCCGCCTCGACCCCCCGGGTCACCTCGACGGTGTTGGACCCCGGGAACTTCTCGATCACCATCATGAGGCTGGGGCTGTCGTTGACGACCGCGTCCCCGATGAGCGGCTGGTGGTCCTCCACCACCTGGCCCAGGTCACCGAGGCGCAACGGCTTGGCGCCGGTGTCCTCGACGGCCACCTGGGAGAGGTCCTTGGCCGTGGTGATGGGCAGGATGTGCTGGATCCCGAGCCGCTGGTTGGGGGTGTCGATGAACCCGCCGGTGCCGGGCGTCGAGGCCTCCACGAAGCTGAGCGGCGACACCCACAGCGCGTTCCCGGTGGTCTGGATCACCTGGTCGAGCGAGACGCCGTGCTCCCGCAGCTTCGCGGGATCGACCTGCACCTGGAGCTGGCGCTCCCGCTGCCCGAAGATGGCCACGTTGGCGACGCCCTCCACGCCCATCAGGCGGGGCCGCATCTTCCAGCGGGCGAGCACCGACATGTCGATCAGGGACACGTCCTTCGAGGACAGCCCGATCACCATGACCCGGCTGGTTGACGACAGCGGCTGGATCACGGTCGGCGCCTTCGCCACGTTGGGCGTCCCGCCGGGCGCCTGGATCAGCCGCTCCTGCACCAGCTGCCGCGCCTTCAGGACATCGGTCCCCGGCTGGAAGATCAGCTCGATCCGCGACAGCCCGGGAAGCGACTCGGAGCGGATCTCGTCCAGCCACGCCACGCCGTTGAGCAGGTCCTGCTCGAGCGGGACGGTGACGAGCTGCTCCACCTCTTGTGCGGAGAGCCCCAGCGCCTCGGTCTGGATGTCTACCAGCGGCGGCGTGAACTCGGGAAGCACGTCCACCGGCATTTGGCGAAGCTGCGTGACGCCGAGCAGGATCATCCCTACGGCGACGGGGATCACGAGGAATCGGAGCTTCAGGCTCGACCCGACAATCGACCGCAGCATTGCTGGAGACCTCCCTGGGCGGTGGCCAGCGCAGCACCGCACCCCCGGACGCGCAGGATCTGCACCCCACGTCTGATGCTTGGCCACGCCCGCGCGGCACGCTCCCCCGTCGCGTCCCCCCGCGCCCCTGAGAAGGCATCGGGCGTGAGCAGCACCAGGCTAGGCGGGGGCGAGGTTGCTTGTCTTCCTCCCGGAGAAGCGACTTGCGCACCTCTTCCAAGCGGAGGCTGACCTACCAACGGAGGATGGTCGCCTCCTCCCGAAGGAGGAGCGCGATCCGTCGAGCGGAGGCTCGGCCTCATCCTGGTCTCATGAAGCTCTAGTCCCGGCCGGGCCGGAGAAGTAAGCTCAGGATGTGGGGGTGGAGGCAGGAACTCTGTATCGCCGGTCCCGTGCAGTGAGCCCTGCGGTGGTCGACGGTCTGCTGGCCGTGCTCGTGACCGGTCTTGCTCTGGCCAGCCTGGTCGGCCGAGCGTCCCAGGTGCGCCTGACGCCGGTGGGACATGTCCGCTTCCGGACGGCCGACGCGGTCGGGGTGGCGTTGCTGTTGCTTGGAACGCTACCGATCGCGTGGCGGCGGCGTGCCCCGCTGCTCGTGCTCGGGGTCAGCGGCGCGGCCTTCTTCCTCTACGAGGCGCTCGGGTACGCTCCGCCGCCGCTGCCGTTCGCTCCGCTCATCGCGCTGTACACGGTGGCGGTCAGCTCCGCGGCCTTGACCGCGGCGGGCGCCACCGGGGTGATGGCGATCGGTGTCGCTGCGGCCGCCGTCACCCACCGCGGCCCGCTCACCCACGACCAGTTCCTGGCCTACCTGCTGTCCACCGTCGCGGCCGGCGTGCTGGGCTACGGCGTGCAGCTTCGTTCCCGGGTGGCATCGCTGGAACAGCAGGCGGTGCAGCTGGCGCGCGAGCAGGCCGACAGGACCGAGCTGGCGGTCGAGCAGGAGCAGGCGCGCATCGCCCGCGAGTTGCACGACATCGTCGCCCACAACATCAGCGTGATCGTTGCCCTGGCCGGCGCTGCGCGGCGAGTGGCCGATGCCGAGCTCGAGCACGCGCGGCAGGCGCTCAGCGCGATCGAGCTCACCGGGCGCGAGGCCCTGACCGAGATGCGCCGGCTCCTTGGTGTGCTGCGGACCGACCGGGGCGAGACCGAACGAGCCCCACAACCGGGACTGGACCGGCTCCCGTTCCTGCTTGCACAGGTCGAGCAGGCGGGACTGTCGGTCCAGCTCACCATCCACGGCATCCCGCGGCCGCTGCCGGCTGGGATCGAGCTGAGCGCCTACCGCATCGTCCAGGAGGCACTCACCAACACCCTCAAGCACGCCGGCACGACCCGGGCCACGGTTGTGCTCGGCTATCACAACGGGTATCTCGAGCTGCAGATCCGCGACGACGGTCACGGCGCCACCGCCGAGCTCGTTCCCGGGCAGGGGCTGGTCGGTATGCAGCAGCGAGCCGCCCTGCTCGGCGGGGAGCTCGCGGTGGGACCAGGACCCGAGGGGGGGGTTCAGGTGATGGCAAAGCTCCCAGCGGACGGTCAGCGGCCATGAGCATCACCGTGCTGATCGCCGACGACCAGCCGCTCATGCGCACCGCGCTGCGCATGACCCTGGCGGGCGAGCCCGACATCGAGGTGGTCGGCGAGGCGGCCGACGGCGTGGAAGCGGTCGAGCTGGCAGAGCGCCTGCGGCCCGACGTGGCCGTCATGGACATTCGCATGCCCAACCTGGATGGCGTGGCGGCAACGCGGCGCCTGACGGGTCCCGGCGATGGCAAGCCGGTGAAGGTGCTGGCGATCACCACCTTCGATCTCGACGAGTACGTCGTCGAGGCCCTGCGAGCCGGCGCCAGCGGCTTCCTCCTCAAGGACGCCACACCCGAGGAGCTCGTGCACGCCGTTCGGGTGATCGGGGCCGGCAACGCGTTGCTGGCACCCACGGTCACCAGGCGGCTGCTGGACCAGTACGCCCGCCGCCTGCCACCAGCGACCCCCCAGAGCGTGGAGGTGCTCGACAAGCTCACCAACCGGGAGCTTGCCGTGCTGAACCTCCTCGCGCGCGGCCACTCCAACGCCGAGGTCGGCCAGGCGCTGCACCTCGCCGAGACCACCGTCAAGACCCATGTCGCTCACCTTCTCGCCAAGCTCGGCCTCGCCGACCGCGTGCATATCGTGGTCTTCGCCTACGAGAGCGGCCTGGTCAAGCCGGGAACGATCTGACCCCTGACGCGAATCTCCCCGCGTCCGGTCAAGGGCCGAGCTTCGGCCGGAAGATCGCCCGCCCCGCCTCGATCCGGCGCGCCCATACCCGGGTACCGAGCAGCGTCAACAGCCCGCCAGTGAGGAGCCCAGCGAGGTTGACCAGCAGGATTGACAGGGACTTGAGCGCCTCCGAAGGGCTCCCCATGGCCAAGGCCACGCCGACGTTGGATGCGGCCGGGATCGTGGTGATCGAGACGAGCACCCCCACCACCGCGCCCGACTTGGCGCGGCCCAGGGCGATGATCCCGGCCGCTCCAGCGACGAAGGCGACCACGAACGCACCGAGGTTGGCCCCGATGAGCAGGCCGGTCAAGGGGCGCTCCCCGGCCAGGTACGGCGCGGGGATCCGGTCGAGTCCCAGGGCGGCCAGGGTGAGCAGGAGCGCGGCCAGGGCGGCCATGGGGAACCCCAGCGCGAGGGCGCGAAACGACTTCCAGGCCTGCCCGTAGGCCCGGTTTACCAGGGCGACCGACAGCGCAGCCATGGGACCGTAGTCGGGTGAGACGATCATCGCGCCGACGATCAGCACGGGGTTGTTCGTGACGACGGCGATCGCCGCGATGACGCCGGCCAGCACCATCAGCGCGCCGAAGCTCACCGAGAACGCCGAGTCGTCACTGGTGCGAGCCGAGACCTCCTCCCAGACGATGGTGTCGATCTCCGGGGTGAGGATCTCCGCTTGCGCGCGGTCCGCCGCCGTGGAGATGACGGCCTCCAGCTCGGTCATCGTGATCCCACCGCGTTCAGCCACGCCGGCCGACCGGAGCCGCCGGATCAGCGGGTTCACCGACGCTCGGACGACATCGCACGAGACGAGGTCACCGGGAGGCTCGGCGGCGGCGCCTCGGTCCGCGTGATGTGGGTGACGCCGGGGTCTTCGGCCAGCTCCTGGAGGACCGCCGCCGTGAGGTCGGGCGGCGTGATGATGATGCGGAGGTGGAGCATGGCCGGGGAATCCGCGCCAGGTAGCTCTCAAGCTTCCGAGGCGCGCCTGCCTGGGATCTGGTTGCGCTGGCTGGCGCCGGCGGCCCAGTGCCCGATATCCAGGATCGCGGCGAGCACGACCCAGAACCAGTCCCAGCCGGTCAGCCCTCGACCCGGTGTGTACAGCAGCAGATAGATCAGGGTCGCGAACGGCAGGAAGATGATGCCAAGGAGCGGCCAGATGAAGGTGCTGAACGCGGCGTCGACCCGCTCCGGCCGTGCGATCCACAGAATGAGCACTGCCAGACGCGGGAAGACCCCGGCGAACAGCGCAAACAGACAACCCATCTCATCCTCCAGTCTTGTCCCGGCAGTTCCACAAATTCACCACCGAGTCGCCCCCTTGCCCTGGATCCGGCGGGCCCGTACCACCACCCGGCGCCGACCTCCCGCCCCGGGTCCTCCTAGATCCCATGATGCTGCCGCCACCGGGAGCGCCGGTCTTCACCCCAACGGGATGATTCGTCGCCAGCGACCGCCGCAGGCGACGTCGAGCGACTGGCGGCATCGCTCCTGCGTAGGGAAGGCAGTCCCGGACGCCAGCCATGGGTCATGCGACGTGGCGCTCCCAGGAAAACAGCACCGCGACGACGAAGTCGTTCTCGCGCACGTGGTGAGAGACCTGGAACTCGAGGTGGACGAAGCCGATATCGTCCGGGGTGAACACGTGCGTGCTGTAGTCCCGGTCGCTCGACGGACGACGCTCTGCGCCGGTGCGCCAGCCGGCGACCGCCTCAGTGGGGAAGCCCCACTCGGCGGCGTACTGGGTGATCAGCCGCTCGGTTGCCTCGAGGCCGGCGGATGGAAGCTGCACCGTCAGCCGGTCGGGATCGCCAGCGCGGCTCGAGCTCAGCATCACCGCCAGCTCCGCCCGGGCGCGATAGACGCGTCCGCCAGGCAGCGCGACCGCGACGTCGAACGGCCGGCGGTTGGGGTTCATCCAGATCCGGCTGTCGGTGCCCTCCGGGAAGCCGACGGCCTCGCGGGTGGGCGGGCCGGACAGGTCCAGGACCGTGCCGCCCGTCTCGGCCGCCAGCAGCGGCTTGGTGCCGGCGACGGCGAGCGCACGCGAGTGGGCCGGCAGGGGGCCGACGTCCACGTCCCAGCGCGTCAGCGCAGCGGCGACGAGCCGGTCGGCGCGGGCCAGCAGCCGGTAGCGGGTCGTGCGCTGGGAGACCGGGGTGGCCACCAGCGCGCGCGCCTCGTCCGCGTGGTCGCGCACGAAGGCGAGGTAGTCCGGCAGCGTGTCGTCGTCGATCAGCTTCCAGCGATTCGCGAACACCGCGATGTTGCCGTCGGCCAGCGGCGTCCGCACACTGACCGCGGCTCGCGGCAGCCGCGCGACGAGCGTGAGCGGGTACCGCTCAGGGTAGGAGTCGGCGCCGGGCACCGACGGCGCCCCGGCGAGCGTCAGTAGATAGGTGAACGCCGGACCCTCCGGCCAGTGGTACCGGAGCATCTGGAGGTAGAAGCGGTCAATGATGTCGAACTGCTCGCGGAACAGCAGCGTGCGGTTGCCGCGATCGACCAGCGCGGGGTCGCTGTTGCGGCGGCCGGTGTCGATCTGCCGCCACGCTTCGAGGGTGGCGGCGTCGATAATCCGCGCGCGGTAGAGCTCCTCGATCTGCCGGGTGCCGTGGGCGACGTAGGCCTCGTGCATGGTCGCCTGGTCCTCGAAGATCTTCTTCTGCATGGTGAGAAACGTCGTCTCGTAGAAGCCGAGGTCGCCTGCGGCGCGCCTGGCGAGGCTTCGCGAGGCTCGCCCGAACACCGCGTGCAGCGCCCTGCGCCAGACCTCCGGGACGAATCCGAGGTCCCTGAAGCCGGCGTAGAAGGCCGGGCCGATCATGTTTGCCATGCCGGCCCACTGGAGGTGCGGGTGGTCGAGGAACAGCCGCCCGTAGTAGTCGTAGACAGCCTCGACCGTTCGCCGGTTCTCATCCACGCCGCGGGCTGGTCGCCAGTCGGCCCGCTCGATACCCGCCCTGTCCAGCGCCCGATTGAGCAAGGCCTCCTTCAGCTCGTGCGGTTCCATAGCCACATGGTTACGGCTCACGGCACCACAGAGCAACGACCACACCGGACGGCACGAACACCTTCCTCCGGTCGGGGCGCCGACGCCGCATGCCGCCGCCCAGCAGCAGCGCAGCGATCAACCGGATCTGCGCCAACGTGATCCCCCCTCGCTTCGCACGCATGCTGGCCGAGTCGATGCTCGGTTGAATCTGGAAGGCCGCAGGCTGAGATTGGCACCCTCGGTACGCAATCAGCCCCGAGCCGAAGGTAGGTTTGATGCGGGAGGAGTTCACACCCGAAGGATCCAGGAGGACAATGGACTCTGTGACCGCCGACCGGGTCCCCGCCGAGGCGGCCGAGCTCGCGAGGGTCCTTGC
>Ga0209843_1000201_pt1 | contig 11005 bp, 14 predicted proteins | sample GWRWS1_20_30_FD_187222 | JGI IMG/M metagenome (GOLD analysis project Ga0209843, IMG submission 187222) | Riverbed sediment microbial communities from areas with vegetation nearby in Columbia River, Washington, USA - GW-RW S1_20_30 (SPAdes)... | ecosystem: Environmental > Aquatic > Freshwater >... | reverse complement strand
GCTACCGTAGTTTTGCCGGTGCCCGGCGGGCCCTCGAACAGGATCCGGACCTCGTCGCCTACCTGGATATCGTGGGCCTCGGCCGACGCGGCGTCGATGACCACCTGGTCGGGACCGCGTGGAGGCGAGCCGCCGGGCTTGAGGGTGAAACCGTTCAGGTCGTTCCATCCCGAGGCTGCCGTGGGGGGCCCGAAGGTCCCGATGACCTTGTCGGTGGTGGGATCGACGATCTGTGCGTAGCCGAGCACGTCCCCGACGGCTTCCGCGACGCCGGGAACGCCGCCCACGTCTTGCAGCACCGACCCGGGCATCGACTCACGTTCCTCGAGGCTGCTCGTCTGCGCCGTGAACGCGTTCGAGCTCCGCACCAGCACGTCGATCGACGAGGTCTGGGTCGCGACCAGATCGTTGAACGCGCGCGTCATCGTATCGGTCAAGACGAAGGTGCCGGCCATGAACCCCACGCCGAGGACGACCGCCAGACCGGTGAGGACCAGCCGAACCTTGCGAGCCAGGAGGCTCCGGATCGCGGCCCGGAGCACGCTCAGCCTTCCAAGGACTTCAGACGGTCCAGCACCCGCTCAGTCGTCGGATCGAGCATCTCGTCGACGACCTTGCCGTCGCCCACGAACACGATCCGATCCGCGAAGCTCGCCGCCGAGGCGTCGTGCGTCACCATCACGATCGTCTGGCCGTAGTCCTTCACGGCGCTGCGGAGGAACCTGAGGATCTCCTGACCGGACCTGGAGTCGAGGTTGCCGGTCGGCTCGTCGGCGAACACGATCTCCGGACGGCTCACGAGGGCGCGCGCGCTGGCGACCCGCTGCTGCTGGCCTCCTGAGAGCTCCGCCGGCCGATGGGAGAGGCGGTCCCGGACCCCGACGGTGTCGACCACCCGGTCGAACCATGCCCTCTCGGGCTCCTCGCCGGCGATGTCGAGCGGGAGCGTGATGTTCTCGGCGGCCGTGAGCGTGGGCACTAGGTTGTACGCCTGGAACACGAACCCGACCTTGCGGCGCCGGAGCAGCGTCAGCGCCTTCTCGGACAGCATCGTGAGATCCACGTCTCCGATGTAGACCTGACCCGAGGTGGGCGTGTCGAGCCCGGCCATGCAGTGCAGCAACGTCGACTTGCCCGAGCCCGACGGGCCCATGATCGCCGTGTACCGTGCGCGCTCGAAGTCGACCGACACGTCGTCCAGTGCCCGAACGGCAGCGTCCCCTTCGCCGTAGATCTTGCTGAGCCCGACCGCGCGAGCCGCGATCCCCGTGCGGGCATCGGGCGGCGCGATCTCGTTGGTTGCGGTCATCGATCCCCCCAGACGGTCGTTTTCACGTTACCGAATCGATCGGGAAGTCAGTGCCAGAGTGGGCGCGGCAGGTATTGAACCTGCGACCTCTCGCGTGTGAGGCGAGCGCTCTCCCGCTGAGCTACGCGCCCGGGCCAGGAAGCGTAGCATCCGCGCTCCGGCCCTCCGCTCGACCGCGGGCCGGGAAAAGGAGACGGCGGCGCGTGCCCGCGTCGCGCCGCCGTCCATCGGCCGAGCCCGTAGCTCGGACGTCCGGTGGGCACTATGCACCGCGCTGTCGTTCCGGCGCAAGACCCAATATGGAGCAACCTCTGTAGGCCGCCCGGCCGTCTCCGACAGGCCCCGTCGGGCGTGGTGCAGGGCTGGGTCGGCGCATCCGCGGGATGGATCGCCTCCCGCCGCCGAGCGGGGTTCGAGGTGCCATGATGCGCTGGTGGAACCGGGCACCCACGACGCCTCGAGGCGGACCTATCTCGCCGAGGAACGGACGCTGCTGGCGTGGTGGCGTTCGGGGCTGGCGGCGTTCGCCGTCTCCGTCGGCGTCGGCCGCCTCCTGCCGGCGCTGCTCGACGAGGATGGCCAGGGGCCGTTCGTCGCCCTCGGCGTGGCGTACGCGCTCCTTGGGCTCGGGCTCGTGCTCTTCGGCTCGCTCCGAGAGCGGGCGCAGGCGAAAGCGCTGGCGGAGGGTGGCTTCGCCCCCCTTTCGCGCGCGCTCGTTACCGCGCTCACCGCGTACCTGGCCTTGCTCGGGCTCGCCACGATCGCCCTCGTCCTGTCCGTCTGAGCGCTGGCTCCGTCCGTCTCCGCCGCGAACGTCCCGATCCGATGATCGGCGCTTCACTCCTTGAGCCTTGACCGAGGTGGTACCTATAAGGACCCGAGGACCGATCTGGCCGGTGAGGGATGACGCCCGTTCGCGAGATCATGAGTACCGAGCTCGCAACCGTGGATCCCTCGACGCACCTCATGGAGGCGGCCCGCGTGATGTCTGCCGCGCGAGCGGGATCCGTGTTGGTGATCGACGGCGACACGCTCGTCGGCATCTTCACCGAGCGGGACATCCTCCGAGCCCTGGCCGACTCCTCCACCGCTGATCGGGCCAGGGTCTCATCCGTCTCGCAGTGGATGGCTCGAGATCCCGTGATCGTGGCACCCGAGACGACGGTCGCCGAGGCGCTCAACCAGATGCTCTTCGGCGGGTTCCGCCACCTGCCGGTGATGGAGGGCCACTCCGTCGTGGGGGTGGTGTCCATGCGTGATCTCGCAAAGAACATCGCCGGCGACTCAGGGAACCACAACTAGGCAGCTCCAAGCCACCCGAACGAGTGCACGAGACGAAGAGATGTCGGCTTGACATGTGACTATTCGGTCACCTATTCTGAGCACCATGACCGACGACGACCGGGTGTTCAAGGCGCTGGCCGACCCGACGCGGCGTCACCTGTTGGACCGGCTCTTCGAGCGCGACGGCCGCACGCTCTGGGAGCTGGAATCCGAGCTGGAGATGACCCGCTTCGGCGTCATGAAGCACCTTCGCGTCCTCGAAGACGCGGGTCTCGTGGTCACCCGTCGGTCGGGCCGGGAGAAGCTGCACTTCCTGAACCCGGTGCCGATCCGGCTGATCCACGACCGGTGGATCGACAAGTACCGGGAGCGCCAGGTGTCGGCGCTCGCGGAGCTCAAGACCGAGCTGGAGGAGGAGCTGGCATGACGACGGACACGGACACGGCGGTGACGACTCAGGTCTACCGCGTCTACATCAAGGCGACGCCCCAGGCGATCTGGGACGCGATCACGAAGCCCGAGTGGAACGAGCGCTACGGCTATCCCGGACGGAGCGAGTTCGACCTGCGGCCCGGCGGCGACTTCCGCGCGATCGCCGGCCCGCAAGCGCAGGCAATGGGGATGCCCGAGTTGCTGGTGGAGGGCGAGGTCGTCGAGGCCGATCCGCCCCGGCGGCTCGTTCAGACCTGGCACCCGCTCTGGGACGAGGAGATCGCGGCCGAGAGCCCGACCCGCGTCACGTGGGACATCGAGGAGGACGACGGCGGCGTCACGCGGCTGACGGTCACCCACGAGCTCGAGAACGCGCCGGTGACCGCGGCCCAGGTCACGAGCACCGCGCGTCTCCACGAGGGCGGGGGCGGCTGGGTGATGATCCTCAGCGATCTCAAGACGCTGCTCGAGACCGGCTCGTCGTTCGACTCGTAGAGATGAACCAACGCTCGTCGCATCGGCGGAGGCTCGCGCGCGGGGCCTCCGCCGATCGCTCCGGGCCTGAGGTCCTCCTGACTCCCTCGCGCTAGATCGTCACGCTGCCGTCGTCGTTCAGGGTCCACCCGGGATTGTGCGCGACCTCCCAGGGATGGCCGTCGGGATCGACGAACACACCCGAGTAGCCGCCCCAGAACGTCTCGGCGGGTTCGCGCCCGATCCGAGCTCCCGCCCGGCGCGCTTCGTCGATCGCCGCGTCGACCTCCTCGGGGGACCGAACGTTGTACGCGAGCGTGACACCGCCCCACCCCCCACCGTCGGTCACGGCACTGTCCTCGGCGAGCTTGGCTCGGTCCCACAGTGCCAGCACCATCCCGCCGGCCTGAAAGAACACGACGTCATCGGCCACATCGCCGGACGAGGACCATCCGAGACCCTCGTAGAAGCTGCGTGCACGTCCGAGATCGGCGACGCCGAGCGTCACCAGGCTGATCCGCTGTTCCACATCGCCCTCCTCGCGTGATGTCCCCTCCAGCGAACCACGATCCCACCGATCGACGTGCGCACGAGGGTCCGGTCGACCTCATTAGACTCGGCGACGTGCCCGGTTCCCCCTCGCGACGCGTCAGGAGATCTCCGACGAGCCGTACGAGCTCGCCGCCATCGAGGGCAGCAGGCCGCTCAACGTGTTCCGGCGGATCACGCCGCCGGTGATGGCCCCGACGCTGCTCCTGCTCCTGTTCCGGGACACGATCTTCAGCTTCCAGGCGAGCTTCGTGCCAGCGCTGATCGTGACCGACGGCGGTCCACCCCCGTACGCCACGACCTACCTGCCGCTGTTCATCTACCGGAACGCGTTCGAGTACCTCCAGTACGGCTACGCGGCGGCGGCGAGCCTGGTGATGCTCGTCGTGACTGCCGTCATCGTGGTCATCCAGTACCGGATCGTGAAGCGGTGGCGAAAGGCGTTCGTCGTATGAGGCAGCGAACGATCGGTCTCCTCGGTGTTCCGACGAATTCGTCGGGCAGGATCGAAGGCGTGGCGCGTAGCCCGACGGTGTTGCGGGAGAACGGCCTCGTCGACGGCATCCGGCAGCACGCGGACGTGCACGACTACGGGGACGTCGCGTTGCCCAGCCCGTCATCGGAACGCGACGCCGAAACCCACATCATCGATCCGCAGGGACTCGGCGAGATGGTGGCCCGCGTCCGGGACACGGTCGCGCTGATCCTCGACGACGGGAACCTCCCGCTGGTCATCGGCGGGGATTGTCCCCTCCTGCTGGGGTGCCTCGCGGCCGCCGACCGACGCGATCGGCTCGGTCTCCTGTTCGTCGACGGCCACGAGGACGCCTACCTTCCCGAACAGTCGTCGACCGGCGAGGCCGCGGACATGGAGCTCGCCTTCGCGCTCGGCATCGCCGACGCGTCGTGGTCCTCCGAGCTCAACCACCTGCTTCCCCTCGTCGAGCCGACGGATGTCAGGATCCTCGGGGCACGCGACGCGGACATCCTGCGCGCCGAAGGGGTCCCGTCGCTCGGCGACAGAATCGAGCTCGCGGACGGAATCCGTCTCGCCGCCGAGCCCGAGGGCATCGTGGAGTCGGCATGCGCCTCGCTCCCGGATCCGTGGTGGTTCCATCTCGACCTGGACGTCCTCTCGACCGATGCGCTCCCCGCCGTCGACTAGCCGCAGCGCGGCGGCCTCGGTTGGGAGGAGCTCGCGACCGTCGCCACGACGGCGCTGATGGCTCAACCACGTGGGTGGGACGTCACGATCTACAACCCGGACCTCGATCCGGAGCGGATCCATGCGCGGCGGATCGTCGCCTTCATCGCGTCCGTCGTCGAACGCGCCGTCGAACCCGTCTAACGTCGCGCCTCGATCGCGCGGTCGCGCCCGTCGCCGTCTTGATGCACACGGATCTCGGAGAGGCCCAGGTCCGCCAGCTTCGTCCCCACTTCCCCCGCCTGGTCGCCGCCGAGCTCCAAGAGCACGGTGCCGCCAGGGCGGAGCCAACGCGCGGCGGCTTCGGCGGCCCGCACGAGCACCGTCGTCCCGCGGTGCCCGCCGTCGAGCGCGAGACGGGGCTCGTTGGCGAGCACGTCGCTCGGCAGGAGGTGGAGCTCCTCGGTCGGCACGTACGGGACGATGGCCGTCAGGACGTCGACGCGCTCGCGCAACGAGGGGGGCAGCGGCTCATCGAGATCGCCTACGAGCGCGTGCACCCCGTTCCGCTGCGCACATGCAGCGGCCACCGGGTCAAGGTCGGTGGCCACCACCGAGGGCCTCGGACGCGCCGAGCCCAGGACCACCCCCACGGCACCGCTGCCGGTGCACAGGTCGACGGCGATCCCGGCCGCCGGCAGCACTTCGACCGCCCGCCGTGCCAGCGCCTCGGTGTGCGGGCGCGGCACGAACACCCCGCGGTCGACCCGAACACGGAGGCCGCAGAAGCGGACCCAGCCGGTGATCCAGGCGAGTGGCTCCCCGCGCAGTCGGCGTGCGACCAGGTCCTCGATGGGCCCGACGCCCTCGCTGGATGCCTCGAGCAGCGCGTCGGCCTCCGCACCGGGGGCGACGAAGCCACCCCTCGCCAAGGTGCGGAGGACGCGCTCGCGTTCCTCGGTCGTCCGCTCGCTCACGTCCCAAGGTCTCCTGTCGAGGTCAGCTCGGTATGGTCGCCCCGGAACTGAGCGAGTTCAATCGGAAGGAGTCCTCCTTGGAACTCGAGGCCTCATACCCGGTCGTCGTGACCGACAAGCTGATCGAGTGCCGCGACTTCTACACCCGCTGGTTCGGATTCCGAGTCGTCTTCGAGGCCACGTGGTTCGTCTATCTGACTTCGTCGGATGAGGGCCGACACGGGATCGCCTTCATGACCCCGGACCATCCGTCGCGGCCACCGGGTCCCGAAGCCTTCGACAGGGAAGGCATCCTCCTCACTCTTCAGGTTCCCGACGCGGCGTCCGAGTTCGAGCGCGTCCGAACGTCCGGACTCTTCGTCGACCACCCGCTACGAGACGAACCGTGGGGTCAGAGGCGATTCGGACTCAGGGACCCGGCCGGCGTCTGGGTGGACGTGGTGGAACAGATCGAGCCCGAGCCGGGCTATTGGGATCCGTACACTTGACCGATCAGGCCGCCTCGACCTTCGGACCGTGCTTGCGGACGAACGCGAGCGCCGTGTCGGCGACCTCACGCCAGCCGCTGTCGATCGTCAGCGCGTGGCCGCGGTTCGCGATCTTGACGATCTCGGTCACACCCTTGTTGCGCGCCTGGCGCTTGTAGGACGCTTTCGCGATGGCCCATGGGACCGTGTGGTCCTTCTCGCCGTCCATGATGAGGAGCGGGCCCCGCTTGGGGTTCTTGGTGTCGACCTTCGCGTCTGTCCACGGGTTGAGGTTGGCCGCCGCCGCCTGGAAGAGCGGTTCGCCGGGCGTCGGGACCGCGAAGGTCTCGTAGAGCTCCTTGGCCTCGTCCTCGCTCACGGCGTTGGCGAAGGAGTACCTGAACTGCTCGTACGTGAGCGGCACCGCACGGTTGACGTTCAAGGGGTTGCGGAGGACCGGCGATGCCGCCCTCAGCGACGAGATCGGCAGCGGCAGCACGCCTCGGAAGGGCGCAGGGTCGATCGCGACCGACACGGCCGCTCGCCCACGACCCGCGAGGATCTGAGTGAGCAGGCCCCCGAACGAGTGGCCGATGATGGCGGGCTTCTTCTTCAGGCCGACGATGACCTCCTCGAAGTGGTCCGCCACCTCGCCCACCGACTTGTTCGCGAAGACCTCAGGGTGTGCCTTGGCCTCCGCGACCGTGTCGGGGTCGTCCGGCCAGCCGGGTGTCAACGACGTGTACCCGTTCTTTTCGAACAGCTTCGCCCACCGATCCCAGCTGGTGGGCAGCAGCCAGAGGCCGTGGACGAAGACGACGGGCACGCGCCCTGCTTCGTTCGCGCGCTCGACCTGCTTGGCCTCGTGGTCGGTGACCGTCGCCGTCGCGACCTTCGTGGATGCCATCCATTCCCCCTTGGTCTCGCCTCGATGACTAGAGGGATATCACAACCCCGACCGTCGACCTCAGGCTCGACCTGAGCGCCCCATCGGTCAGGCTGACGCGGGGCCAGCGCGGAGCCGACAGCTCGCGCCGGACACCTGCGGTCAGCGAAGATCGCGGAAGAACTTCCTGATATCGCCGACGAGCAGCTCGGGTTCCTCCATGGCCGGGAAATGGCCGCCGCTCTCGAACTCCGACCAGTGCTCGACGTGCCCGTCGCCGTTCAGGACGTACCGGAGGAGGTTGTCGGCGGCGAACACGGCCATCCCGGTCGGCGCCGGGGACATCGCTCCCCAATCGCGATCGGCGTGGGCAGCCTCGTAGATGAAGCGTGCGGCCGACGCTCCCGTGCCCGTGAACCAGTAGATGCTGACGTCGGTGAGCAGCTGGTCCCGATCGACGGCGTCCTCAGGGAGCTCGGCGGCGGGGTTCGTCCACTCCTTGAACTTCTCCACGATCCACGCGAGCTGCGCCGCTGGCGAGTCGTTGAGCCCGTACGCCAAGGTGTGCGGTCGGGTGGTCTGGATCTGGAGGTAGCCCCGGCCGTCGGCCTCCCAGCCTCGCAGCTCCTCGAGCCGGCCCTTCTGCGCTTCGGTCATGTCCTCGGTCTCGTCGGGCAGCATCCCGCCGATCAAGGCCAGGGCGGTCGGATCGGTGCTGACGTGTGCGCCGACGACGTGATCGGGGTCGTGGATCCCGAGGTCGCCCGAGATGCCCGCTCCGATATCGCCGCCGTGGGCGCCGTAGCGCTCGTAGCCCAAGCGGTGCATCAGCTCCACCCAGGCCTTGGCCGTGCGGGTGGACTCCCATCCGGTGCCCTCGAGAGGGCTGGAGAACCCGAACCCGGGCAGCGACGGAGCCACCACGTGGAATGCATCGGCCGAGGCGCCGTCGTGCGCTCGCGGATCGGTCAGCGGGCCGATGAGATGTACGAACTCGGCGATCGAGCTCGGATACCCGTGGGTGATCACGAGAGGCAGGGCGCTCGGCTCGGGCCGCACGTGAAGGAAGTGGATCCTCTGCCCGTCGATCACGGTGGTGAACTGAGGGAACCCGTTGAGCTCGGCCTCGTGCGCTCGCCAGTCGTAGTCGGTGCGCCAGTACCGGGCAAGTTCTTTCAGGTAGCCGAGCGGAACGCCCGTGCTCCAACCCGCATCGGGGAAGTCATGAGGCCAGCGAGTGCGGGCAAGCCGGTCCCTCAGGTCGTCGATATCGGGCTGGGGAATCTCGATCCGGAAGGGCTGGATCTCGGCGTCGTAGCGGTCGGGACCGGTCATCGAGCTCTCTCCCCTCTCCTCGGCACGCTTTCGCGTCATGACGCCCGGGTGGCTTTCGAGGTTCCACATGGCGCCAGATGTTTGCGAACGGCAACGACTGGGCACGCGAGCCTACCTCCAGCGGGGAACTCGGTCCTGCTCTCGGCTCCGTACGGTTCAGAGGTTCAGGGGCCGGCGGCAAACGCCGGCCGCTCCGGGTCAACCGCTGGTCGGCGGGAGCCGCACGAGGTCAAGCGTCGGCAGCGGGCCACCGATCTGCTGCATGCGCCCGCCGGTCACCAGGTCGCCGAGGTCGATCGGGAAGAAGCCTGCACCGTCGAACAGCTCAACGACTGCGGCCTTGGCGACGGCGTCGTCGCCGGAAAGGAAGATCACCCGGCGACCGCCCGCTTGGTGAGGGTCTGCGCTCAGGATGTCTTCCCGAAGTGTGTTGGCGGCTTTGACCAGGTGGACACCCGGGACGAGATCGGCGACGATCTCGCTAGAGGTGCGGCCGCCAAGATCGGCGTTGAACGCGTTCGTCGCGTCGATGACGGGCTGACCGTTCCAGCGCAGCCCGTCGACAGCCGCCGGGACGCTCGTCCACGGCACGGCGATCGCGACGATGCCGGCGTTCGCCGCCTCGCGGACCGTGCCGGCCGACACCCCTTCGCCGAGAGCGGCTACCACCCGCGCCAGGGATCCCGGGCCGCGGCTGTTCGCGATCACGACCTGTCGGCGGGCCCGCAGCGCCGTGCGAGCCAACGCCTGCCCGATGTGGCCGGCTCCGATGATCCCCCATCGTCCCAACTCGATCCTTCGCGGACCGCTCCGATCCCACGTCCCGTCTCCTTGGCGTCAGCGAGAGGGAGCCCTCCTCTCCGCTTCGGAACCTCCCAGTTCCGAAGCTCGAGGAGGGCTCTCCTCGGTCTAGCTTCCGGCTAGCTCGCGATGAGAAAACCGTTCATCAGCGACGGGTGCACGTCGCACTGGAAGTAGTACCGACCCGGATTCGACGGCACAGTGAACGACACGTGCTGTACGTCGTTCGGGCCTGCCTCGATCTTGGTGCTGACGATCGAAGGCGTCGACGCGTTCGGGCCATCGAAGAGGTGCCAGTCATGCGGGATGGCGGATCCGTTCGTATAGGTCAGGCTGACGCGCGCCCCGGCCGCTGCCGTCAGCTGCTTCGTGTCGAAGAGGATCCCGTCACCCTGGTTTGGGGGTGCTGATATGCAGCTCGGCGTTCCTGGTGGGGCTGGGCGACGCCGAGCTCGTGGGGGCGGGGCTCGGAGTCGCGGTGGGAATCGTTCCGGTCGCCCCGAGCACGAGTGCCAGGACCATCGGCTGAGGGCCGAGCCCGACCGGGACGAGCAGTGTGTCGCCCGCGGCGGACATGGGGCTGTTGATGCCGCCGGGTGCCTGCATCGACCACACCTGCTTGCCGGATGCTCGGTCGAACGCCAGAACCTCACCGGTGAAGGTCGAGGTGAACACGAGGTCGCCCGCCACGAGCGCGCCGCCGAAGTCCGGGGCGTTGAGCTTGGCGGTCCACAGGATCGTGCCCGTGCTGACGTCGATCGCGTCGAGCTCCCCGGTTCCGCGGGAGACGTCCGGCTGGGTCATGCTGGTGGCCGTGTAGTCGGTGGGGACGTTCACCACAGGGACGAAGACGACTCCGTCCGCGAGCGCCATCGGCGTCTCCACACCCCCGTAGAAGCCCGGGGCCACGGTCACGGTCTTCCCCGCCGGTATCGTCTTGAGGTCGTCGTTGCGGTGCAGACCCACCGGCGTATTCCACAGCTCCTCACCTGTCTGCCTGTCGAAGGCAACAACGCGTCCGAGCTTGCCCGAGCCGATGACGATGTCCCGCGACGCCCCACCGATCGTCGCCGTGGTGAGGATGGGTGATGACTGGAAGTCGCCGTCGGACAGGTCGTGCGGTTTGACCTGCTGGAACCATTGGAGCTCCCCAGAGCTGTTCAGCGCGAGCTCGGAGTCGGTGTAGAGGTTGGGGCCCGGGCGGCTGGAACCATTGGGAACGCCTTCGTGCCCGGGAACGGCGCGGGATTCCCGATGCCCCATTGGTTGCGGTCTTCGCGTTGGCACTCGCCGGTTGCAGCAGCGCCAGCCAGGCGAACGGGTCGACGCCGAAGTCCAACAGCGGAG
>Ga0209843_1000200_pt1 | contig 11012 bp, 5 predicted proteins | sample GWRWS1_20_30_FD_187222 | JGI IMG/M metagenome (GOLD analysis project Ga0209843, IMG submission 187222) | Riverbed sediment microbial communities from areas with vegetation nearby in Columbia River, Washington, USA - GW-RW S1_20_30 (SPAdes)... | ecosystem: Environmental > Aquatic > Freshwater >... | reverse complement strand
CCAGCGGTTCGGTCATCGGGACCGGCGGCTTCGTCGACACCGCGACCCAGCGCCTGCCGATCCGCAACGTCCCGTCCATCACCACACCCGACCATCTGGCGCAAGTCCCGGTCGGCACAACTCCCGACGGAAACCCGCTACGACTCGGCGACGTCGCTGACGTGAAGTACGACCATCAGCCGATGATCGGCGACGCGGTCATCAACAGCGGGCCCGGCCTGATGCTGATCGTAGAGAAGTTGCCGTGGGGCAACAGCCTCGACATTACCCGCGAAGTCGAAGCCGCTCTAGCCGATCTCGCCCCGGGTATGGAAGGCATCGAGGTCGACACAACGATCTTCCGCCCGGCGAGTTTCATCGAAACGGCGGTCGACAACCTGACCAACGCGCTGCTGATCGGCTGCGTCCTGGTGATCCTGGTCCTGATCGCATTCCTTTATGAGTGGCGGGCGGCGCTCATTAGTATCGTCTCGATCCCACTGTCGCTTGTCGCGGCTGCGCTGGTACTGTACTACCGCGGAGCCACGGTCAATACGATGATGCTCGCCGGCTTTGTCATAGCCGTGGGCGTGGTGGTGGATGACGCCATCATTGGCATCGAGAACATAACCAGGCGATTGCGCGAGTCTCGACAAGCCGGGAGCACGAAGTCGACGGCCTCGATCGTGCTCGATGCATCGCTTGAAGTTCGAGGGCCAATCGTCTACGCGACCCTGATCATTGTTGCGGCGGCGGGACCGATCTTCTTCCTGCAGGGTCTGACAGGTTCCTTCTTCAAACCATTGGCCATCTCCTACACCCTGGCGGTGCTGGCCTCGCTGGTGGTCGCCTTGACGGTCACCCCGGCGCTCGCGCAGCTGCTTCTGCGAAAGTCGCACATCGAGCGCCGCAACCCGCCGCTCGTGCGGTTCCTTCAGAAGTATTACCACCGCGGCTTGGATCGCATCACCAAGCAGCCACGCTGGGCGTACCTCGCTGTCGCGGCCATCGTCGCCGGCGGCATCGCGATCACGCCGGGTCTGGGCCAGTCGCTCCTGCCGTCATTCAAGGAGCGCGACTTCCTGATGCATTTCGTGCTCGAACCGAGCGCATCGTGGCCGGAGATGGTGAGGATCACGCGGGCCGCGGAGGCCGAGCTCAAAGCCATTCCGGGGGTCCGCAACTCCGGCAGCCACATCGGTCAGGCATTCCTCATGGATGAGGTGGTCGGGGTCAACTTCACCGAGATCTGGGTCAGCATCGAACCGAACGCGGATTACAAGAAGACCCACGACGAGATCGAGCGAACCATTAACGGTTACCCAGGCATTAGGCGCGACGTCCAGACCTACCTCAAGGAACGAACCAAGGAGGTTCTCAGCGGCACCGGCGACTCGATCGTGGTTCGGGTCTTCGGCGAGAATCTCGACACGCTGCGGACGAAGGCCGACGAGGTTAAGAAGGCGCTGGGCGAGACTCCGGGCGTGGTCGACCAGCATGTGTCGCTACAGGTGCCGGTGCCGCAGATCCAGATCGAGGTCAAGCTCGACATCGCGGAGAAGTACGGGATCAAGCCGGGCGACGTCCGGCGGGCAGCGGCGGCGCTGTTCGCAGGCGAGGAGGTCGGCGACAACTTCAACGGCGGCAAGGCCTACGACGTATGGGTGATCGGCACGCCACAGGTCCGGTCGAGCCTGACGACGATCGAGAACGCTCTGATCGACACGCCGTCCGGACAGCGGGTGCGGCTGGCCGACATCGCCGAGGTGGCCTTGAGGACGACGCCGAACCTCATCGAGCATGACCGTACGTCGCGCCGGATCGATGTAGGTGCGAACGTCAAAGACCGCGATTTGGGCTCGGCGGTGGAGGAGGTCAAGGAGAAGCTCGCCAAGATCCAATTCCCACAGGGCTACCACTACGAGCTGCTGGGAGAGTATGCCGAGCGTCAAAAGGCGCAGAGCCAGCTGCTCTGGCTCGCGGTGGCCGCGCTGATTGTCATCTTCCTTCTGTTACAGGTCTCCTACGACAGCTGGCGCCTGGCGATGCTGTCCTTCCTCACGCTCCCATCTGCGTTGGTAGGCGGCGTGCTCGCGGTGTACTTCTTCGGCGGCGGTGTCGTTTCGTTGGGCTCGCTCGTCGGGTTCCTCACCGTGCTCGCCATCGCCGCCCGCAACGGCATCCTGCTGCTCAACCACTACCAACACCTCGAGCGTGAGGAAGGCATGACCTTCGGCAAGGAACTTGTGCTCAAGGGCTCCCGCGACCGGCTATCCCCGATCCTGATGACGACGCTCGCGACCGGTCTGGCCCTGGTGCCGCTGGCGGTGCTCGGCGATCGTCCCGGTCACGAGATCGAGCATCCCATGGCGATAGTGATCCTCGGCGGTCTCGTCACCTCAACGCTGCTGAACCTGTTCCTCGTGCCGGCGCTCTACCTGCGATTCGGCCGGGGCGAGGCGGCGCGCGCGGCGCAGCCAACGCCGGATCCCACGGCGCCCGAGGCCAGCGACGCGACACAGCCCCAAACGCAGACGGCGGTGATCGTCCAGCCGGCGATGGCGGCGGCTGGCGCGGCTGGCGCGACGAGTCCGACGAAGGAGCGGACCGCACGAAGCGGACCGACAGCACGCAGCGGACGCCGACCGCGTAAGGACGCGCCTCCGCCAGCGTCATAGGACAGGCGTGGTCATGCGGGTACTCGTCGCTGAGAACGATTACCACCTCGCGAGCTCGATCAAGCGTGGACTCGAAGCCGAGGGCTTCGCCGTTGACGTGGCGCGCGACGGCCGCGCCGGCCTCGCGCGCGCTGAAATCGGGGAGTACGACGCCCTCGTGCTCGACGTGGTGCTGCCGCTGCTGAGCGGGTACCGGATGTGCGCGCGCTTGCGGCAGGCCGGCAATTGGACGCCAATTTTGATGCTGACGGCCGAGGACGGCGAACATGACGAGGTGGAGGCACTAGACAACGGTGCCGACGACGTCCTTTCCAAGCCGTGTTCGTTGGCGGTTCTGCTGGCCCACTTGCGGGCGCTCATGCGCCGCGATATCCGAGAGCGGCCCGCAGTACTCAGCGCTGGCGACCTCAGCCTCGACCCGGCGTCGCACCGGGTCCGGCGCGGGACGGCCGAGATCAAGCTGACACCGCGGCAGTTCTCCGTGCTCGAGTTCCTGATGCGGCGCGCCGGCGAGGTCGTTGGGAAACGCACGATACTCGAGCACGTGTGGGACTTCGCCTACGACGGCGACCCGAACATCGTGGAGGTTCACGTGCGACACCTCCGTCAGAAGATCGACGAGCCGTTTGGGCGCAGAGCTATCGAGACGGTGCGGCTTGTTGGTTACCGGCTCGACGAGAACGGCGGCTGATTCTGTAGCTGACTCACGATGGGCCGGCAAGCGGGTGGGGTCGCCATAGCGTTCGCAGGGCGGCGCCACGATTCCGCTCCGAAGGAAGTCGGGCCATCTCGCGCTCGATCCTCGGGATGCGCCAGGCGTACCAGCGGTTGGCCACTCTCCGCCGCTGAGCCGCTGGCGCGCAGCCTTCCAGTCACTCGTCGGTGACCAGGTAGCGCCAGGCGACCCGATAAGTCTGGCCGTCGGACGCCGCCGGGATCCGGGTGAAGGGCTCCCTCCACGGGTCCGCCCGGCATTATGGCGGCCGCGACTCGTGCGGCCTCGCCCCTGAGGTCGACCCACCGGGCGTCCTCACCGCTCTCATCAGCGACAGGCGGAAACGCCACCGTGCCGGGCCACGACGTGATGTCGCCGGTGGCTAAACGCGACCCTGGGCGCAAGCGCCGGCAAGCAGAACGTGACGCGGCCGAGCCTCGCCGTGATCACCGGTTTCCGGTGTCGCCCTGACGACACCGGAAACCGGTGATCACGCACAGGCCCAAGGAGGGGCTAGACGACGACGCTGACCATTCGGCCAACGACGACGATCACCTTTCGAGGATCGCGACCGTCCAGAGCGGACGCGACCTCGGCCAGCGCCGCTGCCCGTACCTCGTCCTCGGACGCCTCGGCGGCGACCTCGATCCGTCCCCTCACCTTCCCGTTGACCTGCACCGGGTAGGTGACCGACTCCGCCACCAGCAGCGCCGGGTCGGCAACCGGGAAAGGCTCGTAGGCCAACGAATGCTCATGCCCCATCCGCTGCCACAGCTCCTCGGCCAGGTGCGGGGCGAACGGCGCAGTCATCAGCACCAGCGGCTCGGCCAGAGCGCGCGGCGTGCCGCCAGCCGTCACCGAGGTGGCCCGGTTCGTCAGCTCGATCAGCTTGGCGATCGAGGTGTTGAACCGCAGGCCGTCCATGTCAGCGCGGACGCCGGCGATGGTGCGGTGCAGCAGTCGCTCGGTCTCCGGGTCGATCTCGACGTCGACAACCCTGGGTTCGCCGGTGGCCTCGTCGACGACCAGGCGCCAGACCCGCTGTAGGAACCGATACGAGCCCACCACGGCACGCGTCTCCCACGGGCGGGAGACGTCCAAGGGACCCATCGACATCTCGTACACGCGGAAGGTGTCCGCCCCATAGGCGGCGCACATATCGTCGGGAGTCACCACGTTCTTCAGTGACTTGCCCATCTTGCCGTACTCGCGCTTGACCTTCTTCTCGCCGCCGTAATAGGACGTCGTCCCGCCCTCGACTACTTCGGACACCTCCTCGGCGGGGACGTACATGCCGCGCTCGTCAGAGTACGCATATGCCTGGATGTAACCCTGGTTGAACAGCCGCCGGAACGGCTCGAAGGACGTGATGTGGCCCAGGTCGTACAGGACCTTGTGCCAGAAGCGCGCATACAGCAGGTGCAGCACGGCGTGCTCGACGCCGCCGACGTACAGGTCGACGCCGCCGCTGTCCGATGGCGACTGCGGACCCATCCAGTACCGCTCGTTCTCCAGGTCCACAAAGGATGCGTCGTTGGTGGGGTCCAGGTAGCGCAGCTCGTACCAGCACGAGCCGGCCCACTGGGGCATCGTGTTGGTCTCGCGGGTGTAGCGCTTCGGCCCGTCCCCCAGATCCAGTTCGACCTCGACCCACTCCCGAGCCCGCGACAGCGGCGTCTCTGGTGACGTGTCGGCGTCGTTGGGGTCGAACGTCTTCGGCGAGAAGTCGTCGATATCCGGCAGTTCCAGCGGCAGCATCGTCTCGGGCAGGGCGATGGGCAGGCCCGTCTCGTCAAAGACGATCGGGAACGGTTCGCCCCAATAGCGCTGGCGGCTGAACAGCCAATCCCGCAGCCGGTAGGTCACGGCGCCCTGGCCGGCGCTGTTCGCCTCCAGCCACTCGATCGTCTTGGCTTTGGCATCGGCGACGCCCAATCCATCCACGCTCAGCCCCGCGGTAGGACTGGCCGAATTGATGGCCGGCCCTTCGCCTAAGTAAGCCTTGCCCTCGAAACCCTCGGGCGGCTGCACAGTCCGGATTATCGCCAGGTCGAAGACCTCGGCGAACTCCCAGTCACGCTCGTCCTGACCGGGCACCGCCATGATCGCTCCGGTGCCGTACCCAGCCAACACATAATCGGCAATGAAGATCGGGATCGGTTCACCCGTGGCCGGGTTGGTAGCGAAGGCGCCGATGAAGACACCCGTCTTGTCCCTGGTCTCGGCGGTCCGTTCGACCTCCGTCTTGCCGGCGGCGAACTTGCGATACGCGTCCACGGCCTCACGGGGATTCGCGTGCCCACCCGTCCATGCCGGCTTCGTCCCCTCCGGCCACGCATCGGCCACCAGGGCATCGACCAGGTCGTGCTCCGGCGCCATGACCATGTATGTGGCGCCGAAGACAGTGTCCGGCCGGGTGGTGAAGACGCGCATCGGTCCCGCACTCGTCGGAGAATCGCCGCGTTGATCGCCTACGGCGAAGTCGCCGCGTTGATCGCCTACGGCGAAGTCGCCGCGTTGATCGCCTACGGCGAAGTCGATGTGTGCGCCCGTCGAGCGTCCGATCCAGTTGCGCTGCATCAGCTTGACCGGCTCCGGCCAGTCCAGTGTGTCCAGATCGTCGATCAGGCGGTCGCAATAGGCGGTGATGCGCATCATCCACTGCTTCAGGCTGCGCCTGAAGACGGGAAAGTTCCCCCGCTCGCTGCGACCGTCGGCGGTGACCTCCTCGTTGGCCAACACCGTCCCCAGGCCCGGGCACCAGTTCACCGGCGCCTCGCTGATGTAGGCCAGACGATGATCGTTGACGACCGTTCGCTGCTCCACTGGGGACAGTTCGCCCCAGGCCCGGCCATCCGGCGTCGGCCGAGCCCCCGCCTCGAACGCCGAGATCAGGTCAGCAATCGGCCGTGCCCGGTGTTGCTCAGTGTCGTACCAGGAGTTGAAGATCCTCAGGAAGATCCACTGTGTCCAGCGGTAGAACGCGACGTCAGTCGTGGCCACCGAGCGCCGGTCGTCATAAGCCAGCCCCAGCCGTCGCAGCTGCGCACGGTAACGCTCGACATTGGCCTCGGTCGTCTTGCGGGGATGGGTGCCAGTCTGCACGGCGTACTGCTCAGCCGGCAGGCCGAAGGCGTCGAAGCCCATCGCGTGCAGCACATTACGGCCGGCCATCCGCAGGTAACGCCCGTAGGAGTCAGTGCCGATATAGCCCAACGGGTGCCCGACGTGCAGGCCCGCGCCGGACGGGTACGGGAACATGTCCATGACGAAAAACTTCTGCGCCCCGGCGCGGGGATGGCTTGCATCAGCCAGCGGTCCGGTCGGATTGGGCGCGTGGAAGGTCCCGTTCTCCTCCCAGAAGTCCTGCCAGCGCGGCTCTATCTGGCCAGCCAGCGTCGCCGTGTAGCGATAGGGCGGAATGTCGCTCGCGGCAGTATCCCGCTCTCCGGCTCCGCCGGCGCCCCTCGTCTCGCTCATCAGTGCCACCTCACGTCGTTATTGCCGGGCCAAGGGTTGGCGAAAGGGCATAAAAAAGCCCCTCGCGCAGGAGGGGTCGCCGTGCTGTCGCCGCTATTTCACTCCATACAGCGCGTCAGCACGGCTCACTAAGAAGCAGGGTGGCCCTGGTCATGTCAGCAGTGTACCGCGCCGGTCCCGCCAGTGGCACGCCGGTTACGGCGGCGCCGTCGATGCGCCGCGGTCAGCGGTATGTGGCGGCCGTGATGACGGCGTCGACGGCGTTGGTCACCTGACGGACGGTCACCTGGTTCTCGCCGGTCATCCGCTCCAGGGCCAGCAGGAGGTCGGATGTGGACATGCTAAGGAGCAGCGACGACTCCAGCCGCAGCACCCTGACCAGGCCGCAGAGCGCGGCCGTGGACGCGTCGGGCAGATCCCGGTCGAGGATGGCGTACCGCAGCCGCGACCGTACCCGTACTAGGTCTTCCGCGTTCTCGGGCAGGCAGCGGCTCACCGGCACGACGCCCAGCCGCCGGGCCGTCGCACGCCGGACGACACCGGCGGTGGAGAGCGCGTCCCCGACCCGCTCGTACGCACCGTGGGAGATCCAGCTGACCCAGGCCCGGGGACCACACGGCGCGGTGTTCTCGGCGATTGCCTCGATCGTTGCGTCGGTCTCCTCGTCACCGGAGGCCGACGGGTCGATGACGTCCAGCCGGCCGTCGACCACGGCAATTCGGCGGCTGAGGAGCAGGTCGATCAGTGTCGCCCCGGCGAGTCCCGCGGAGATGCTCGCCACCTGGATGATCAACTTGCCCGCATCATCGTGGGCCAGGAGGAACAAGTCGTCCCGCAGGGACAGCACGTGCATGAGACGCGACGGTATCTGCCGACCCAGTCGCGCGCCATTTGTGCAGGTCGGGGCGGCACGAGTGGGGTGGCGTTAGTTAGGGTGAAGCACGCGCCGAGGCTCTCGATCGGCGCAAATGAGGCAATCGGTGGACTCAGCCTGTCTTCCGTCGCGACGCGGTAGTCGAACCGCCCATTCGGCGCATCCACGAAACGTGGTTAGCCTGATAGGCGGGGAGAAGCGGGGGAACTAGTTTGCCGGCGAACCAAGCCGGGCTCCGGCGCCTCTAAACAGAGGCATAGGAGTCGGAGATGACGGAGGAGGGGCCGGTGACCACACCGCAACGGACCTTTGATGAGCTCGGCGGACCGATGGGCTCAGACGAGTTCGCGTCGAGCGCCAGCTCGATCGTGACCAACATCGAGCAGGTCATCGAGGGAAAGACCGCCACGGTGCGATTGGCCCTGGCCGTGCTCCTCGCCGAGGGACACCTGCTCATCGAGGACGTGCCGGGCGTTGGCAAGACCAAGCTGGCCAAATCGCTCGCCCGGTCGATCGACTGCTCCGTGCGCCGGATCCAGTTCACTCCGGACCTGCTGCCCAGCGACGTTACCGGCGTGAGCGTATACAACCAGGAAACCCGGGAGTTCGAATTCAAACCGGGCGCCATCTTCGCGAACCTCGTCGTCGGCGACGAGATCAACCGCGCCTCTCCGAAGACCCAGTCCGCGATGCTCGAGTGTATGGAGGAGCGCCAGGTCACTATCGACGGCATCACCTACAAGCTTCAGGTGCCGTTCATGGTGATCGCGACGCAGAACCCGATCGAGATGGAGGGGACATATCCCCTGCCCGAGGCGCAGCGGGACCGGTTCACCGCGCGCATCGCGGTCGGCTACCCGGACGCTCCTTCGGAGCTGGCGATGCTCGACATCCACGGGGCTCACGACCCTCTCGACGACCTGCGGCCGGTGGCGGACGCCGTCACCGTCCGGCGGATGATCGCGTCGGTGCGGGAGGTACACGTCGCCGACGCCGTAAAGCAGTACGCGGTCGACCTGGTGACCGCCACACGCGAGTCGCCCGACCTGCGCCTGGGCGCCTCCCCACGGGCCACGCTGCACCTGCTGCGCACGGCCCGGGCCGTGGCGGCTCTGGAAGGGCGCGACTACGTCCTCCCCGACGACCTGCAGACTCTCGCCGTGTCGGTGTTGGCCCACCGCATCATCCCCACCGCCGAGGCCCAACTTGGGCGGCGGACCACCGACGCACTCGTGGCCGACATTGTCCACCGCCTGCCGCTGCCGACGGACCGCCAGCGCTCGCCGTACGACCGTAAATTTGACACCGACACCCGGAGGCGGTGACCGTGCGCCAGGCGCTGCGAGGGCTGACCACGCGTGGTCGTTCCTTCCTCGCGGCGGCGGCGGCGGCCGGGGTCTCCGCGCTCATTCTCGGCGAACGCGACCTGCTGCGGGTCGCTATCCTCCTGGCCACGCTCCCTCTACTCGCCGCTGCCTACGTCGGGCAGACCAGATACCGACTCGCCTGCACGCGCACGGTCGAGCCCGGGCGGGTTCCGGTCGGCTCACCCGCGCGGGTGCTGCTGCGGCTGTCCAATTTGTCCCGGCTGCCCACTGGCACGTTGCTGCTGGAAGACCGGCTTCCTTACGCGCTGGGCAGCCGGCCTCGCCTTGTGCTCGAGCGCCTGGGCGGCCAGCGAGCGAGCACCGTGGCGTATACGGTGCGCGCGGAGGTCCGCGGGCGCTACGAGGTCGGACCCCTCGTGGTCCGGCTCACCGACCCCTTTGGTCTCTGTGAACTGAGCCGGTCATTCACCACGATCGGTCGGCTCACGGTGGTGCCACAGGTCGTGACACTGCCAAACGTTCGACTCGCCGGGGAGTTCGCTGGCAGCGGCGACAGCCGGGCCCGCTCGGTCGCCGTTCATGGTGAGGACGACATCGCCACGCGGGAGTACCGCGACGGTGACGACCTGCGCCGTGTGCACTGGCGCTCCACCGCGCGCACGGGAGAGCTCATGGTGCGGCGGGAGGAACAGCCGTGGGAGAGCCGCGCCACTGTCGTCCTCGACACGCGGCGACAGGGTCACCGTGGTGAGGGCCCGACGTCGAGCTTCGAATGGGCGGTGTCCGCCACCGCGAGTGTCGCGCTCCACCTACGCCGCAGCGGATACAAGATCCGGCTAGTCACCGGCGGCGGCGTCGACATGGACGCCACCGAGCGCGACGGCGAGGGCGCCGTCCTCGACTGTCTCGCGGAGGTGGACCTCTCCGCCGCCAACGACACGCTGTCGCTGGTCGAGCGGGTTCGCCGGCGCGGGGATGGTGGGCTGGTCATCGCGGTGCTCGGCGGTCTGAGCCTGCTCGAGGCCGAGGCCCTGGGCGGACTACGCTCCTCCGGCACGACCTGTTTCGGCCTGTTGCTCGACCCGGCGACCTGGTTGAACCTGGCCGAGGACGTACGGACGCAGACGGTTGCTGACCACGAGGCCGCTGCCCTGACGCTGCTGCGCGCCGGCTGGCGGGTGGTGAGCGTCGAGCACGGAACGAGTCTGGTCGCGCTCTGGCCGCAGGCTGCCCGCGGATCACAGGGCTTCGCCTGGCGGGCAGCGATGGCCGAGACGGTCGCGCCCACCGGTGGGAGGACCCGATGAGTCAGCGCCATCCCCTCGCCATGGTCGCCGGCGCGGCGACCCTTCTCGCCGCGTTTCCCCTGACCACCGTCTTTGCCTCGTTCACCTGGCTGTTCTACACGGCGATCGCGGTGGCCATCGTGGTCGGGACGGCCATGCTGGTCCGCACCACCCGTGGACCGGTGTGGGCGCAGGTCCTCGCAATGATGGCGAGCCTGCTGCTCTACCTCACCCTTGCGTTCCCCAGTGGCCAGGAGTTCGGTCGGCTGATCCCGACGGCCGCCACCTTCCGTCACTTCAACGAGTTGCTGGTCGTCGCCGGACAACAGATCCGGGACGAGGCTGTGCCCGTGCCGGACCTGGATGGCCTGCTCTTGCTGACCACCGCCGGAGTCGGCCTCGTCGCGGTCCTGGTCGACCTCGCCGCGGTCGGTATCCGCCGACCGGCGCTGGCCGGTCTGCCCATGCTCGCGATCTATTCCGTGCCGGTAGCGGTGCTCCCCGAGGGGCTGTCCGTATTGCCCTTCGGCTTCGCCGCGGCAGGCTACCTCTGGCTGCTCGTGAGCGACAGCGTCGACCGGGTTCGCCGGTTCGGGCGACGCTTCACCGGCGAGGGACGCGATGTGGACCTATGGGAACCCTCGCCACTCTCCGCGGCCGGCCGCCGGCTGG
>Ga0209843_1000199_pt1 | contig 11015 bp, 6 predicted proteins | sample GWRWS1_20_30_FD_187222 | JGI IMG/M metagenome (GOLD analysis project Ga0209843, IMG submission 187222) | Riverbed sediment microbial communities from areas with vegetation nearby in Columbia River, Washington, USA - GW-RW S1_20_30 (SPAdes)... | ecosystem: Environmental > Aquatic > Freshwater >... | reverse complement strand
CCCCGCCATGGACCGACCGAACGTCATCGCCGCCTTCAGCGGGGCCGACGTGGCCGAGACCCAGGGGGTACTGGCCTGTGCCTGGCCGGTCACCGAGGACATGGTGGCGCCGACCTACACCCCGCTCGCCGTCACCGAGGTCCGCCACGTCGGCGAGCCGGTCGCGGTCGTGGTAGCCCGGGATCGGGCCAGCGCGGTCGACGCGCTCGAGGCGATCGAGGTCGACTACGAGCCGCTGCCGGTCGTGCTCGGACTGGAGGAGGCGCTCGCGGAGGGATCGCCGCTGGTCCACTCCGACAAGGGCACGAACAAGTGCTACACCTGGATCTTCGACTCGGCCGAGGCCGGCACCGGCGGCAACGCCGTCCAGGCCGAGGCGGACGCGGAGGTCGTCATCAAGCGGCGGTACGTGCAGCAGCGGCTCATCCCGTCGTCCATGGAGCCGCGCAGCGTGATCGTCGACCCCAGCGGGGGGGAGTGGACCATGTACTCGGCCACCCAGATCCCGCACATCGTTCGATTCCTGCTCTCCGCGACGACCGGCACACCGGAACACAAGATCCGAGTGATCGCACCGGACGTCGGGGGCGGCTTCGGCGGCAAGATCGGGGTCACGCCGGAGGAGTGGATCGCTTTCACGGCGGCGAACCGGGTCGGCCGGCCGGTGAAGTACACCGAGTCACGCGCCGAGTCGATGGTCTCCGCCCACCACGGGCGTGACGTCATCCAGGACATCACGCTCTCCGCTCGTCGCGACGGCACGCTCACGGGTGTGTCCGTGAAGCTCATCGCCAACATGGGCGCATACCTCGGCGTGGTTGGGCCGGGCGTGCCGCTTCTCGGCGCGTTCATGTACAACGCCATCTACAAGGTGCCGGCGTACCGGTTCGAATGCACGGGGGTCTTCACCAACACCACGAAGACGGATGCCTACCGCGGCGCCGGTCGACCCGAGGCCACGTACGCCATCGAGCGCGCAATGGACGAGTTGGCGGCCGAACTGGGTCTGGACCCGGTAGAGATACGGCGGCGCAACTGGATCACCCACGAGGAGTTCCCGTTCACGACGGTGTGCGGTCTCGTCTACGACTCGGGCAACTACGAGGCGGCGACGGAGAAGGCTCTGTCTCTGCTCGGTTATGACGACCTGCGGGCCGAACAGGCGGCCCGGCGGGCCTCGAACGACCCGGTACAGCTTGGCATCGGCGTCTCGACCTACACTGAGATGTGCGGGCTTGCGCCGTCGCGGATCCTCGGCGCGCTGCGCTACGGGGCGGGTGGTTGGGAGTCCGCCACCATACGCGTGCTGGCCACCGGCAAGGTCGAGGTGATCACCGGTACCACGCCCCATGGCCAGGGGCACGTGACCGCGTGGAGCCAGATCGTCGCCGACCAACTAGGAGTGCCGTTCGACGACATCAGCGTGCTCTACGGCGACACCAGGGTCGCGAACAAAGGCATGGACACGTACGGGTCGCGCTCGCTCGCCGTCGGTGGGATCGCTCTCGTCAACGCGTGCGAGAAGGTCCGCGACAAGGCCAAAGTGGTCGCCGCCCATATGCTCGAATGCTCGGCCGACGACCTCGAGTTCACCGACGGGGCCTTCCGTGTCCGGGGCAACCCGGAGGCGGCAAAGACGCTGGCGGACGTGGCGCTCGCGGTCTTCACCGCGCACAACCTGCCGGACGGGATCGAGCCTCAGCTGGACTCGGAGGCCACCTTCGATCCGTCAACGTTCTCCTTCCCGCACGGCACTCACCTGTGTGCGACCGAGGTTGACACGGAGACCGGCCAGGTGAAGATCCGTCGATATGTCTGCGTCGACGACGTCGGCAAGGTGATCAATCCGCTCATTGTCGAGGGTCAGGTGCACGGTGGAGTGGCGCAGGGGATCGCCCAGGCGCTGTTCGAGGACGCCGTGTACGACGAGAGCGGCAACCTGATCACCGGCTCCTTCGCCGAATACCTGTTGCCGAGTGCCGCCGATCTGCCGACGCTCGAGGCCGACCGGACGGAGACCCCGGCCACCACGCATCCGCTGGGTGCCAAGGGTGTCGGTGAGGCCGGCACGATCGCCGCGACACCGGCGGTGGTCAACGCGATTGTCGATGCGTTACGTCCGCGTGGCGTCCACGATGTGATGATGCCGTGCACCCCGGAACGGGTGTGGCGGGCGGCCCAGGATGGTTCTGGAAGGGGTTCGTCATGATTCCCGTGGCGTTCGACTACGTACGGCCATCCACAGTGGAGGACGCGGTAGCCGCCGTCGCCGCTGGCGGCGACGAGGCGAAGATTCTCGCCGGTGGGCAGAGCCTGTTGCCCGTGCTCCGCCTGCGGCTAGCCGCGCCTGCCCTACTTGTCGACCTGGGCGGCGTGGGCTCGCTGCGGGGCGCTCGCTTCGACAGCGGCGCGCTCGTTATCGGGGCCATGACCACCCATGCCGAGGTCGCCTCATCGGCGCTGGTGCGAGCCGAGGCGCCGCTTGTCGCCACCGCGGCAGCGCACGTCGGTGACCGTCAGGTCCGCCATTTGGGCACGCTGGGCGGTTCTCTCGCGCACGCGGACCCCGCCGGCGATCTGCCGGCGGTCGCGGTCGCGCTGGACGCCGACATGGTGCTGGCCGGCCCGTCCGGGCGGCGCACTGTGGCCGCGCGCGATTTCTTCACCGACATCTTCACCACGGCTCTTGGGCCGGCTGAGGTGCTGGTCGAGGTGCGGTTCCCGCGTATGTCGGGGTGGACCGGCGGGTACGAGAAGTTCCACCGCACACTTCAGGCGTGGGCTCTCGTGGGCGTCGCCGCGGCCGTCAGGAAGGAGAATGGATCAATCGCCGAGGCTCGGGTGGCATTTACCAACATGGGTCCGACGCCGGTGCGAGCCTCCTCTGTGGAGGCGGCATTAGTCGGCGCCGCTGATCTCGGTGCGGTGAAGGCCGCAGCGGCGCACGCCGGCGAGGGGACGTCGCCACCGACGGACATTTCCGGCTCGGCCGAGTACCGCCGGCACCTCGCCGGAGTGCTCACCGCGCGGGCGGTGGCGTCGGCCGCCGGTTTCTAGCGTGGAAGGAGGGGCACCCTGGTTTGTGTATCCGAGGGTGCCCCTATTGACACCCGCCAGAGCATAGGCAGATTGGAGTTCGCATGCGGTTGGAGCAGAGCTTCGAGGTGCCGGTTCCCGTCTCCCAGGCGTGGAGCGTTCTGCTCGATGTCGAGCGGATCGCGCCGTGCATGCCCGGGGCGACTCTCACCGGGTTCGACGGGACGGCGTTCACCGGGCTGGTGAAGGTGAAACTGGGCCCGGTAAGCCTTTCCTACAAGGGCCGCGGAAGTTTTGTGGAGCGCGACGAGGCTGCCCGGCGGGTCGTCATCTCAGCCTCCGGTCAGGACAGTCGCGGTGCCGGCGGCGCGTCTGCGAAGGTCACCGCCGTCCTGCAGAGCGCCAACGGAGGCGCGACCACACAGGTCGACGTCGTCGCGGACCTGGACATCGCAGGACGAGCGGCGCAGTTCGGCCGTGGCATGATCGCCGATGTCAGCGGAAAGCTCGTGAAGCAGTTCGCCGACTGCCTCGCCGAGACGATCGGTGCAGGGGCCGCACCGGCTGCGGCCGCCGGCGCGCCGGCTGCCGCTTCGGCTGCTGCTGAGCCGGTCGAGGCCATCCCGTCGCCGCAGGTCGCCGAGGTTTCGCCGCCGGCGCCGACTCCAGAGCCGGAGTATCACCCGCTGGCCCTGCAGGAGCCGGAGCCGCTGCTCGCCGAGCCGACACCAGCGCAGCCTGCGCCCGGGGCCGCGCAGCCGGCGGCGGCTAAGCCCTCACAGCCGGCGCGGGCCGAGAGGGAGCCGATCGACCTCCTCGCCATCAGCGGGGCCAAGGGCATGGTACGAAGGGCCGCCCCGGTCCTCATCGTGGTGGCGCTCGTCGTGGTCGCCCTGGTGGTGTGGCTTATCGTCCGCTGACCCCGCCCCGTTGCCTTCCTCCCTCCGCCTTCCTCGTCGATCTAGGGCTTAGCGACGTGAGTCGATCACCAATCACGTCGCTAAGCCCTAGATCGACGAGGGCGGGGTGGTGGATGGCGCGGGTGGCGCGGAGAGGTTGAGCAGAGTGGCGGCGTTGTGCCAGCAGACCTTGCGTAGCCACTCGTCACCCAGGTCGAGCGTGGCCAAGGCGGCGAGTTGCTCCGCGTACGGGTAAGGCAGGTTCGGAAAGTCGCTGCCCAGCAATACCTTGCCGGCCATGCCGAGGTCGGCGAGGCGCGGCAGGTGCACCCTGGGGAAGGGCGCCATTGACTCGAAGAACCGGGTGAACGCCATCGTCGTGTCCACGCACACCCGGTCGTACTTCTCCGCCAGATCGAGGAAGCCCACGTACTCCGGCGCGCCGAGATGGGCGACGATCGCGGTGAGCCCGGGGTGGCGGCGCAGCACCGCACCGAAGACCTCCGGTCCTGTGTGGACGTTGGGGACGGGGCCGGAGCCCGCGTGCACCACGACCGGTATCCCGGCCTCGGCGAGCAGGCCCCAGATCGGGTCGAGCAGCTCGTGTGCGGGGTTGAAGTCGCCGACCTGCAGGTGCGCCTTGAAGACTCGTGTGCCGGCGTCGATTGCCGCACGGGTGTAGCGGTCGACGCCCGGTTCGGGATAGAACGTGGCGCTGGGTAGGCATCCGGGCGTATGCGCGGCGAAGTCCAGGGTCCACGCGTTCAGGTCGGCGGCCATGCCGGGCTTGTGCGCGTACGCCAGTGCGGTGTATGCCCGTACTCCCAGCGCCAGAAGATGCTCGACGCGCTCCTCGTCCGACCATTTGTAGATGATCGGCCAGGTAGCGCCGACGAGCGGCCCACCCTCGTCGAGGTGAGCCCACACCCGACGGAGCATGCGCGGAGGCAGGAAATGCACGTGGATGTCCGCCAACCCGGGCAGGCCGAGGCCCCGCCAGAATGCGGGGACCTCGGCATCGCTCGTGGGGCCGGTCATATGTGAATGTCGAACTTCTCCAGGACGGTGGGGGCGACGAGGGCGAGGGTGGCGGCTATGGCGACGAGGGCGAACGCTCCCCGCAGGAGGATCGTCTCGACCTTGCCGCCGACGGAGACTGCGAGGACGTTGGGTACGCCAATCATGCGCCACATGCGCCGTCCGGTGGGGATCGGCCAGAGAATGGGAACGCCGGCGCTGGTAATGAGGTCGCCGAGCAGGTGCACGAAGCAACCTACGCCGACGGCCACGCCCAGCATCGGGTAGCCGCGGCCGGCCGGAAGATAAAGGAACGTGGCGTACGCGGCGCCGGCGGACAGGGCAGTGATGAGGACCCACCCCCTGCGTTCGGCCCATTTGTGGAAGAGGCCGCGTAGGGCCAAGCCGAGCATGAAGAAGAGAATGCCGATCACGGCCCACTTACCGCCCGCGCCACACGCCCAGGTGGTGAGCAGACCGACCCCGACGGTGAACGGAAGTGTATGGGTCAGCGTCCGGTGGCCATTGGCGCGGTCCGGGTCGTGTCGCATGCGGGTCAGCGAGTAGATCACGAGCGAGAATTTCTCCAGGACCTCGGCGATGAAGAGCGAGACCCGCCCGAACGTGTTCGCCACCGTGGCCCCGCCGTCACCGGACGTGACCCGGCCGGACAGGTCCAGGTCGGGCAGGAGAGCCCCGCCCGCGCAGACCGCGGTACCGACCGCGAGCTCCAGCGGCGTTTGCTGGTAGACGTCGAAGAAGTCCAACGCCCACGACCCGGCGAGCCACACGGCCGCGCCGGAGAGTGCGTGAGATGGACCCATCATGTCACTCAACCCCTCCCTGGGTTCAAGGCTGAGTGTCTCCGCGCGGCAGTCGACAAGCGAGCACCGTCGTGGTTTCGGTGGTGTCGTGTCGCCTACATCCGGGATAGTTTGCCCGGAGCCGTCATTGGTCCGTTAGACGACCGCCCGCCCCTCGTGTGGCACAGTCGACGGCGTGGCCGAAATCAAGGTGTACGGAGCACCGTGGTGCCCCGACTGCAAGCGGAGCAAGAAGTTTCTGGCCGAGCACCGGGTGACCTTCGACTGGATAGACATCGACGAGGACGCCGAGGATCTGGCCTATGTGGAGCGTGAACAGAACGGCGGCCGGACCATCCCGATGATCGTCTTCCCGGACGGCTCACGCCTGCTCGAACCGGGCGACGCCGAACTCGCGCGAAAGCTCGGTCTGCGGATGGAGGCCGAGGAGCACTTCTACGACCTGGTCATCGTCGGTGGCGGGCCGGCCGGGCTCGCCGCGGCGATCTACGCCGCCCGTGAGGGCATCGACGCGCTCGTCGTCGACTCCGGCGGGCTCGGCGGGCAGGCGGGCGTCACGGGACGTATCGACAACTACCCGGGCTTCCCCGACGGCATCGCCGGCGGCGAACTGGCGGATCGGTTCATCGCCCAGGCTCGACGGTACGGCGTGGAGCTGCTCTCGGCAGTTCAGGTGGACGGGATCGAGCCGGCCGGCCGCGAACTCAGGGTGCGCTTCGGTACGGGCCAGGAGGTGGCTGAATACGCGGTCCTGTTGGCCACGGGCTCCACGTACCGCCGGCTCGGCGTGCCAGGCGAGGACGACCTGATCGGCGCCGGGGTGCACTTCTGCGCCACCTGCGATGGGCCGTTCTATCGGGGGGCCGACGAGATCCTCGTCATCGGGGGCGGCAACTCGGGCCTTGAGGAGGCGCTCTTCCTCGGCCAGTTCTCGCAGCGGATTCGCATCGTCGAGCATGGCCCGACGCTGAAGGCGTCACGCCTATTGCAGGACAAGATTGCCGAGAACCCGAACTTCACCGTGCACCTCAACACCGACGTTGAGTCGCTGGCGGGCAGCGGCGGGCGAGTGAGCGAGGTGCACGCCCGCGAGCGGCTGACGGGTGAAGCGTACGTGTGGCACCCGGCGGCCGCGTTCGTCTTCATTGGACTCGACCCGAACACGGCCTGGCTGGATGGCTCTGTGGAGCTGGACCAGTGGGGCTTTATCCGAACCGACAACGCCTTCGCCACCTCAGTACCGGGTGTATTCGCGGCGGGCGACGTGCGCGTCGGCTCGACAAAACAGTTGGGTTCCGCGGTCGGCGAGGGCATCGCCGCGCTCATCGCCATTCGGGCATACCTGCAGCAGCACAGCGAGATGCGCCGGGTGGACATCAACGCCTGACCCCCTCCCCACCCCGCGCCCGCCCGCCGTCGCCGCCCCGCCACCCTCGTCGATCTAGGGATTAGCGACGTGAGTCGATCTCCAATCACGTCGCTAATCCCTAGATCGACGAGCAAGGGGGATCAGTCGGAGCGGGCGTCAGAGCGGGAGGGCTAGCAGGCGGGGAGGAGGCCGACATTGTTGCCGCCGTCGGTATTGGCCCAGGCGAACGGGAAGTAGGCCGTGTTGCCCTGGTAGGTCACGCGAAGCCACTGGTTGCTGTTCCGGCCACCCCACGGACGCGCGTCGACGTTGTCCGACGCGACATGGCACTGTGGAGTGAACTGGTTGCCCGCGCGGTAGCGTCCGACCGCGTTGCCCGGGTTGGCCTGGCTCGGCACCGAGTAGATGTAGATGCCGCTGCCGCAGTAGTTCGTGTCACCACAGAGGACGGTCGCTCGAAGCTGCGACGTGGCCCGCGAGCCCGTGGCCGTGGCCGCACCGGCGGGCGTGGTCACCGTGACGGTGTAGCTGTAGGAATTGTTCGGCCACAACCGGTTGACGGTGAGCGTCACCGGCGCGGTGGTGCAGGGGGCCTGTGCCGCGCCCGCGCCGGCGATCTGGACCCGGCAGACCGCCGCGCCGCCCCTGTTGTTCGGGGTGAGGGTGACGCTGACGGAGTTGTAGCCCGAGTTGTTGCCGGTCAGCGTCAATGCGGGTACGCCGATCGTGCGCGCCGTGGCTCGGGCGTCCGGGCCGTCGCCCGCCTCGTTGACCGCGTGCACCGTCACCTGGACGGCGGTGTCGTCGCCGAAACCGGTCACGGTGACCGACGTAGCGGTGACGTCGAGCGGGCCGGCGCCGGCGTCGACGACGTACTTGGTGACCGGGCGACCGTTGTCGTCTGCGGCCTGCCAGCTGACCTGGACGGCGCCGCGCTGGCTGGCCGCGGTCGTGGCGGTGATGCTGCGCGGCTGGCCGGGAGGAGCGAACGGGACGACCGTGTTGCTCAGCGGCGAGGGCTGACTCCCGGCGTTCTTGTCGTTGACGGCGACGACCGTGAACGCGTACTGCGTGCCGTACGTCAGCGAACCCTTGGCGATGGTCATCCGGGTCGTGGTGACCGAGCCGACCGGGGCCTGTACGCCGCCGCTCACGGACGTCACCGTGTAGGACCTGATCTTTCGTCCCTGCCCGTTTGCGGCCGGCCAGGTCACCGCTACCGTGCCGTCGGGCTTTGCCACTGCGGTCACGGACACGGGAGCGTCGGGTACGTCGGCGGTCGGCGTGACGGGTGGACTGGTCGCCTTCGGTCCGGCGCCGATGGCGTTGACCGCGTGCACGGTGAAGCGGTAGGCCTTGGCGTTGACCAGGCCCTTCACCTCGATCGATCGCTGCTTCGCACCGACGGTAATGGACTGGCCGGCGCCCTGGACCACGTACTTGGTGATGGCCGAGCCGTTGTCGCTCGCCTTGCGCCAGGTGATGCGCGCGGAGGCGTCGCCGGCGGCGGCCTGAACCTGTTGTGGCCGGCTCGGGACGGTCTTGGTGGGCTTGGGCTCCTCCGTCGGCCGTGGTGGGGGTGGCGGATCCCCGCCGACCACGCCGTCCTCGTACTTGTTGACCTCCTTGACGACATGCTTCTCGTCGACTACGCGGGCCGTTGAGCCGTCCGGAGCGTTGATGAACAGGTGGTCCTCACGGACCTCGAGCTCAACGGGGCCGCCGGCGCTGGCGATACGGATGTGGTTCACCAGCGTGCCATTCGCGTCGAACTCGTAGACCACCCCCGCGGCCGGGTCGGCGCAGTACACGTGGCCTGCGAAGACGACGGCCGGGGACAGCGGCCCAGATCCGGGCACGGTGAATTCGCGCAGCTTCTTGCCGTCGACCACGACCACGCGGCGATCCTCGGCGACCGTGACGGGCACCGTGGAGCCCTGACTGCGGGCGGGCAGAAGTGCAGGCTTATCCAGCGGGACCGCGGTGGCTTCGACCCTGTCATCGCGTACGGTCATCAATGCCTGGTCCGTGTTGTCAAGCACCGCGACGCCGTCGTCCAGGGTCGATAGGACGAGGTCGTGCCCGGGTGCGGTGACGGTGACCGTACGCAGCACCGTCGGGCTGGCTCCGTTCGTACCGGCCATGATGGCCACGACCGTGCCCTCGGTCGGCACCGCAACCCACAACGCGCCCTTGCCGTCGAATCCACCCGGCGTGATGCCGTTGGGCAGCGAGATGGCGTCTCCGGTCGGGGCGAGGCTACGCGGGTCGAGCTGGCGGACCTGGCCCTGCACACTGTCGATCACGAAGGCGGTCTCGCCGTGCAGCGCGACGCTGACGCCGAGGCCGGGCGTCGTGGGCATGACGGCGCTCACCTGCAGCGTCGTCAGGTCGAGCGCGGTGACCTGGCCGGTGTCGAGGTCGCGCAGGATGAGGTACGTATCGGTCTGGGTGATCTGAATCTCGTGGTTCTGCGCGTCCTTGAGCTTGGTCCGGGTGTCCACCCGCGCGGTCACGCCGTTGACCCGGTCAACCTCGCCACGGGTGGAGCTCCACAGCCACGAGTTCGCGTCGAAGTTGGCAACCGCGGTGTCGGCGGCACCCACGCCGAGGATGGTGAGCCCGGTAGCGAGCAATAGCCCGACGACCGTCGTCAGGGTGATGATGCTGCCCCGACCGCTCAACGGCTTGCTGGGTTCCGCCTCGATGGTGTACTCGGGTTCGATACTGTTCCCTACGTCGATCAGGTCCGGATCGTCCTGCCCGATGTTGCTCATCCAGAAAGCCCCTCGCGTTCGGCGTCCTCCCCTGGGCCACCTCCGAGCTAGGCCCGCGAGGCGTCGCTCATCATAGGCTGTCGATTCGCCGCGTTGCTACCTACGACGCGTCCCCTGTGGATAACCGGTGTGTGCACGTCCGCATGCTGGGCACGATCATGTCAGAGGACCAGACGGCGGCGACGGTGAAGCAGTAGTCGTACCGGTCGTTGAGCCCGTAGATGGTCGAGGTGGTACGCCCTGCGGGCACCGTCTCCAATGGAGCCGAGAGCGCTCCCACGCGGGCGCCAGCGACGATGAACGGCACCTGTCCATCACCCGGATCGAGCCACGTCAAAGTGATCGAACCGCCTTCGTCCTCTAAGGTCACACCGGTCGGCGGCGGCACGGGGGATGCGGTGGTCGTTTGTGCTGGTGCGGTTGTGACCGGCGGCACGCTGGCGTTCGTTGCCGGACCCCGCCTCGGCAGGAACAGTTGGGCGCCGACGATCGCGGCCGCGACAAACGCCGCGACGCCGAGCGATGCGACGAGGGCGATCCCGCCGCGGTTGCTTCGGTTGCCGCGCGTGCGCCGGCGTGCGGGCGCGGGTGCAGGTGCGCGCGCCGATCGTGGCGGCTCCTGCCACACCTCGACGTCCTGGAAATCGCGCGGCGGCGGCTCGGCCACGTGGAAGTTCTGTGCCTGCGACTGCCGTTGGTAGACACCCGGCGCGTTCGGAGCGGGCGCATAGGTCGACCCGAATCCGTGCTCTGTGAAGTCGGGAGGAGGCGCGGGTACGGGCACTCGGCCCGCCTCGACTGGAGGGCCGTCCGGCTCCGGCTCGGGCGCGGCGGATGGAGCGCCGGACAGGCGCTGCTGCGCGCCGCGGACGGCGGGGTGGTCGTCGCCGAGAACACGAGATCCAACATCGGCGAGATGCCAGTCGTACGCCTCCGTCGGCTCGCCGAGACGGTAGGTGATCGCGGCTAGGCGACCCTCGACGGAGAGCGAGGTGGCGTGCTCCGGACCACCCGAGATGACGATGATCGCGTACGCGCGGCGCAACTGAGCCTGGGCTTCGGTGAGGTTGCCCAGGTTGCGGGCGATCGTGGC
>Ga0209843_1000198_pt1 | contig 11026 bp, 11 predicted proteins | sample GWRWS1_20_30_FD_187222 | JGI IMG/M metagenome (GOLD analysis project Ga0209843, IMG submission 187222) | Riverbed sediment microbial communities from areas with vegetation nearby in Columbia River, Washington, USA - GW-RW S1_20_30 (SPAdes)... | ecosystem: Environmental > Aquatic > Freshwater >... | reverse complement strand
GGCCCCTGCCGCGCGCCGCCAGGACGAAGCTCATCGCGGCCAGCGTGACGGCCAGGGTGGAGATCGCCTTGGACGGGAACGCGTACGCGTCCGCGTCCACCAGGACCGGCACGGTGGGACGCGGCAGCTCGACGAACAGCAGCCGGACCACCACCCAGTCGGTCACCACCAGGGTCGCGAGGAAGACCACCAGGTGGCGGAAGCGCCGATACGCCACCAGGACCAGGACGGTGGCACAGCGCAGCGTCATGACGGCCGCGAAGGTGGTCAGCAGCGCGACGAGCTTGGCGGCGTCGGTGAGCGCCGAGCTGCGGGCCTCGGCGAACCAGGAGAGGACCGCCTGGTCGGCCTCCTCGATCACGTCGGTCGTGTGGATGAGGCCGCTCAGGCCGATGCCGAGGAGCAGCACCGCGGCCAGGACCCAGATCCATCTGGTCCAGCGGTCCTCCCTCGGCAGGGGCGGTGGCTCGCCGGAAGGGCGGCGTCGTACCGGCGCGCTCGCGGTCGGTGGCATCGTGACCTCCTGCTCGCGGCCACCTCGGGTCCGAGGTACCCACCGATACACCCTGGCGACGAGCTCGAACAGCCCTGACCGGCGAGCGGCCTCGTCAGGGAAGTTCCAGGGTGATCCCCGATGCCGACCTCGAGGGGCTCCGCTAGCGTGCTCGTCGAGCGTGTCTGTCGCTGAAGGAGTTGTCGAACCATGGAGTCGTTCCGCCGTCAGGGCCTCGTCCGACCCCGCGAGGGCCGGATCCTGGCCGGGGTCTGCGCCGGCCTGGCGAGGCGGTTCGGGATCGCGCCCTGGATGGCTAGGATCCTGTTCGTCCTGCTGCTGATGATCATCCCGGGCTCACAGATCATCGTCTATCCTGTGTTGTGGATTCTCATGCCTTCGGAATAACTGTCACAGGATCGGATTAGACTTCCCAATACCATCTGCTGAAGACTACATTCAGGGAAGGCGATGGAGCCGGTGCCCGATCCCTCCGAAAGACTGACCGACCCTCGCATTATCGAAAGCGTGGTCGCGCTCATTCGAGGAGGGCCCGGGGGCGACCGCTCAGCGGCTGAGCTTGACGGCGGGCCGACGACCCTGTATCGCATCTTCGATAGTGAGGAGCAATTGCTCTATGTCGGCGTCTCGGGCCGCCGATACCTCGGTCGCTTCTATGAGCACGAAGACGACAAGCCTTGGTGGCTGGAAGCACGCACGATTCGGCTAACGCACTACTCGACCAGGCGGGCCTCACTGGAGGCGGAATTGTTCGCGATCCAGACCGAACATCCACGATTCAACTTCCTCGGTCGTGGCGACGAACTCGATCCGTAACTAATCCTTCCAGATGACCTTGACGGTGTTCGGGTCGAACTCCCGGACTCGCTGGGGAAGTACGATTACCTTCTCGATGACCACGTTGATCAGTGCTCGGCGCCAATCAAATGCATGCGACTCCCACGCGTCTCGTACGGGTTCATCGGCAAGCGGGACCTGGGTGTAGCTTGACTGCCGATGAGAAACCCTGCCCTCGACTTCCTCAAGGCGCTGTTGGAGGCGAGCTTTCTGACGAAGGTACTCCTCCTTGGTGAAGGTGCCATCTGCGTAGTCGTCGGAAATCTGCCCGATCTTCGCCCTGGTGCGCTCGATCTCTTCTCGTTCCCTCCTGTCAGCGTTATCATCTGGAGCCGCCAGGCTTGCCCGCAGCTCGTGGCTGTTTAGCCGGAAAAGGAGCCGTTCTGCGACTTCCTTCTCCAGTGGATCGGCTTGACGCTTGATCCGCCCACATCCCTTGTACCCGGCCGCCTTCCTGCAACTGTAGGCACGGGCGCCCGTGATTACAGACCTTGGGCCGCCTCGTAGCGGTTGGTCGCATAGGCCGCAAAACACATAACCCGTCAAGAGATAGGTTCGCACGTTCACTCGGCCACGATTGAGTCGAGACGGGTCAGTCAAGACGCTTTGCACTCGCTCCCATTCGTCCTCAGATAGGATAGGAGCCCAATTGGCGCGAACCGTCCCTACCACCGGATGCTCTCGATATCCCGCGAGCGACCGGCGCAGAAGGGTCTGACGAAGGGTGGTTGGCACCCACATGTTCCCCTTGGGTGTTGTAATCCCGCGCTGCTGCCAGTCTGCGCAGATTCCAGCCAGCGATTCGTCTTGGCGGACGCGCGATGCTGCTTCCCGAACCAGCGCCGCCTCTTCTGGAATGATGATGAGTGTTCCATTATCATACTTATACCCGAAAGGTCTGATCCCTCCGCTATGTGGCCTCCCTTCCTTGGCCTCGGAGAGGCTCTTCCTCCCGACTCCGGTCCAAATCTGCTCGACTTCTTCCTCGTCGACGTCGACGCGGAGATCGGCCCCGACGGCCCCTTCTCCAGTGTCGAGGTCGATGAAGTCGGATAGGGATTTGATCTTGAGCCGGCGGGCCTTGCCGAGCTCGCGGAACTGGCGCCATTCCAGCGGGCGCCGATGAAGAATGGACAGCTCGGTCACCAAGACGGCCTCGAACTTTCCCGCCGATATGTGGGCGCACAGCCGCTCGTAGTCGTTGCGCCGCTTCCGAGTCCGTCCGGTCGAGCCGATGTCGTTGTCTTGGTAGACGCCCACGACATTCCAGCCCATGACCCCGGCAAGGCGACGGCAATGATGTTCCTGGTCGGCGATTCCCCAGCCGTTTGCTCGGTCCTCGCTGATGCGGCAGTAGATCGCGGCTCGGATCTGCATTGGCTCCTTCCCCTCCCTGGGGGAACATACGTTCGATAGAATAGCAGAATCGTGAGTCCACCCGATCCTCTGGATCCTGATGCCGTCCGAGTGACCGGCCTCGACCTCGGCGCGCGGCTGGAGGCGCTGGTCCGCTCAGACGACTGGCTGATGAGCGTGCTGCGGGCCGCCCGCGACGTCGACCCGCCGGACTGGCTGGTCGGCGGGGGCGTGCTCCGCGACCTGGTCTGGGACCGGCTGCACGGCCGGGCGCAGCCGGACCGGCCCCGGGACGTCGACCTGGCGTTCTTCGACCCGCGTCGCCTGGACGCGGGACGTGACGCCGAGGTCGAGCGGGCGCTGGTGGCCCGGCTGGCCGGGGTGCCGTGGGACGCCAAGAACCAGGCCGCGGTGCACCGGTGGTACGGGCGGGCCTTCGGCGCCGAGGTCGCCCCGCTGGCCTCCGCCGCCGACGGGGTCGGCACCTGGCCGGAGACGGCCACCGCGGTCGCGGTCCGCCTGCTGGACGGCGACGAACTGCGGGTGGTCGCCCCCTGCGGCCTGGAGGACCTGTTCGCGCTGGTCTGCCGGCGCAACCCCCGGCGGGTGAGCGTGGACCACTACCGGCGCCGGCTGCGCGACAAGCGCGTCGCCGAGCGCTGGCCGAAGGTCACCATCGTCGATGCGTGAGCCGCGCCGGCTGGCATCAGTCCCGTCCGCGCAGCAGATCGAGGACCCGGTCGCGCCGCGCGGGCAGCGCCGGGGCATGCCGCAGCGTTTCGTAGGCGGCCACCCGCGGGTCGGGCAGCCGCTCCAGCAGCCCTCGCAACACCAGCACCCGCTGGGCCGCCTGAGGTGCGGGCAGCCGGGTCAGGTCCTCGGCGGCCAGTGCATCGATCGCCGCCGCCAGCGGCGCCAACCCCGCAGGCTGCGCTGCCGAATCTATGTTCGAGTCCATGGCCGCAGCCTACCCGGTACCAGCGCCCACGCAAGGGCCAACCCCACATTTGTGGATTGCGTGCCGAGTGCTACGGTCTGTTCGGCTGACAGCCTCCCGGACGGAGGGGATGCACATGACCGACGAGGCGGCGAACGACCAACTCCAGAGCTTCGACTCCAACGCCATGCCGTGGGGTGAGCTGTATATCGATCAGCTCAAGCTCGGCGTGCCCCTGAAGGCGTTCGTCTCCGACCCCGACACCGGCATGTCGGTCCAGATGATCCGGTACGCGGCCGGGTTCACCAATCCGTGGCACCGCCACAACTGCGCCCATGGGATCTACGTGCTCGACGGCACCCTGAAGACGCACGCGGGAACGTTCGGCCCAGGCAACTTCGTCTGGTTCCCCGAAGGCATGCTCATGGAGCACGGCGCCACCGAGGACGGCGACGTGACGACGCTCTTCATCACCAACAAGCCGTTCGACATCCGCTACGCCTTCGAGGACGAGCAGGACAGCTCGGCCGGGTAGCGGCGTCAGGCGGGGGCCAGGCGGTAGACGGGACCCGACAGCGACATGGCGTACAGCTCGCCGGCGGGGTCGACCCCGAACGAGGTCAGGCCCGGCACGCTCAGCCCCAGGTCGCGCTGCTCGGCGACCCGCCCGCCACGCACGCGCGCGGCCCTGACCCAGCCGGCGCAGTAGTCGCCGTACAGGTAGGCGCCACGCAGGCCGGGGATGCGCCTGCCCCAGTAGACGCTGCCGCCGATCACCGTGCAGGCGCCGCCCTCGCGGCCGTACTCGATCACCGGGTCGACCGCGCCGGCCGGGCGCTCGCCCTCGAAGTCGTGCCGGCCCTCGCGCCGGTTCCAGCCGTAGTTGCGGCCGCCGGACCCGGCCGGCTCGTGGTCGACCTCCTCCCAGGCGTTCTGGCCGACGTCGCCGATCCACATGTCGCCGGTGGCGGGATCGAACGAGAAGCGCCACGGGTTGCGCAGCCCGTACGACCAGATCTCCGGGCGGGCGCCGCCGCGGCCGACGAACGGGTTGTCGGACGGCACCCGGTAGGGGCGGCCGCCGGCTGGTCGCGGGTCGATGCGGAGGATCTTGCCGAGCAGCGTGTCGAGCGACTGCCCGCTGCCCAGGGGGTCGCCCCCGCCGCCGCCGTCCCCGAAGGCGATGTAGAGCAGGCGGTCGGGGCCGAAGGCGAGCTGGCCGCCGTTGTGGTTGGCGAACGGGTCGTCGACCCGGAGCAGCAGCCGCAGCGAGCCCGGGTCGGCCCGGCGGCCCCGCATGGTCAGCTCGACCACCCGGCTGTCGCCGGCGGTGTCGGTGAAGTTGAGGTAGAGGAAGCGGCCGTCGGGGGAGAAGGCGAGGCCGAGCAGCCCCTGCTCGCCGCCGGCGGTGACCTGGTCGGAGATGTCCACGACCGGGGTCGGGTCGACCTTGCCGTCCCGCAGCGCCCGCACCGCGCCCGTCTGCTCGGCCACGTAGACGGCCTGGTCGCCGGGGCGGACGGCCATCGCGACGGGCTGCTGGAGCTCGGCCACCTGCACCAGCCGCACCCGCGCCCTGCGGAACTGGGCGGTGGACGCCGCCGGCCCGAAGGTGGGCGCGGAGCTGGAGCCGCCCTCGGTGGTCGGCGGGGTGGTCGTGGTCGGGGGGACCGTGGTCGGTGCGGCCTGCTGGTCGCCGTTGCCGCCCGAGCAGGCGGCGAGCGGCAGGGCGAGGGCGAGGAGGGCTGCGGCCGCGCCGCGGGGGGATGCACGCATGGCGCCATTCTCGCCCGGGCGGGCGCAGTTCGCTCGACACCGCGCTGGCCCGCGTCAGCGGGTGTGCCTGGCGGGGACCGCGACCCCCAGACGGATCAGGAGGCGCTGGACCCGGCGGTCGATCGCGTCGCGGATGAAGCGGACGGTGTCGGCGTCCTTGCCGCGCGGGTCGTCGATGCACCAGTCCTCGGTGCGCCGGGCGCCGGCCGGCGCGAGCTGCTCGTAGCCCATGACCACGACCAGGTCGGCCGGCTCGAGCAGCCGGGAGGTGGGCGGCAGGGTCTGGCAGCGGGCGAGGTCGACGCCGATCTCGGCCAGCGACCCGACCACCACCGGGTCCAGCTCGACCGTGGCCGCGCTCGCCGACACGGCCCGCACCCGTCCCCGCGACCGGTGCGCGAGCAGCGCGGCGGCGACACGGCTGCTGGCGTCGTCGGCGACGCCCAGGAACACCACCAGCCGGGCCGCCCGCTGTCCCGTCCGCGCGCCGTTGCCGGCGGCTCCCTGGACGGCGACCAGCCTGGGCTGCGCGCCTGCCTTGACCCGGGCCGCCGCCGCCGCCCCAGACCCGCTGGCCTCCATCTCTCACCCCACCTGGCCGTCTACATAGAAGACGCCGCAGCGAACCGACCGGTTCCATGCCAATTCTCGCAGAAGCCGCCGAAACGGCCAGTCGAACCGCCGGATGGTTGCTTCTCGGCCGTCAGCGCTCCTGGACCTGCCGCCAGGCCGCAGCGTCGCCGTCTCGCTGCTGTGGACGGCGGGCATCCTGGTGGTGTTCGCGCCGCTGGCGGTGCGGGCCTACCGCCGGCAGGTCTGACCGGTGTGCTCAGGCCCGGTCGGCGACCAGCAGCGCGGCCCCCGTGGCGCCGGCGTAGTCGCCGAGGGCGCCCGGCAGGACCCGCAGCGGCGAGGGCCGCACGAACAGGTGCGGGACCATCGCCGTCTCGATCCGGCGGACGAACGGCTCGCCCAGCTTGTCGCCGAGCCCGCCGCCGATCAGCACCGCCTGGACGTCGACCAGGTTGACCGCCGAGGCGATGGCGGCGCCGAGCGCCTGGACGGCCCGCTCGATCAGCTCGTGGGCGAGCGGGTCGCCGGCGTCCAGGGCGGTCTTGAACACCCCGCTGGTCATCCGCGGGCGCCCTTGCCGCTCCTGGATCGCGAGCAGCTCGGTGGGTCGCCCGGCGGCGGCGGCCGCGCGCGCCAGCCGCTCCATCGCGTTGCGGCCGGCGTACGCCTCCATGCAGCCGCGCCGCCCGCAGGGACACAGCTCGCCGCCCTCCACCACCACCATGTGGCCGATCTCGCCAGCGGCACCGTGGGTGCCGGTCCACAGCCGGCCGCCGAGCACCAGGCCGCCGCCGACCCCGGAGCCGGCGAACACCACCAGCAGGTCGTCGAAGCCGCGGCCGGCCCCGAGCCGGTGCTCTGCCACGGTGGCGACGCTCACGTCGTTGCCGACCCGGACCTCGGTGCCGAGGGCGCCGGCGACCAGCGGGCCGAGCGGCACGGGCTCGTCGAACCCCGGCAGGTTGGCCGCGCCGGCGACCTCACCGGTGGCGGTGTCCACCAGGCCGGGCGAGCCGATCCCGACCCCGGCCAGCTTCCGCGCCGACACCTTGGCGTCCTTGGCCGCCGCCTTGACCACGGTCGCGATCTCCGCGACCACCGCCGCCGGGCCGCCGTCGGCGGGGGTCCTGCCGCGCGCCTCGCCGGCCCGCCCGCCGTCCTGGTCGACGACCACCCCCTGGACCTTGGTGCCGCCGAGATCGACTCCTACCGCGTGCATGTCGCGATGCTGTCCGAGCGGACACGGTGCCGTCAACGTCGGCGGGAGGAGGGATGATGCCGGCATCCTCCTTGAGGCTGACCGCGATATCGGCGCACCGGTTGACGATTCCCGCTTGCGGGGTCGCGTACGCTCGCGGGAGCGAGGACCAGGAGAAGCGAAGAAGGGGACACCTGCCATGACAGCTTCCGTCGTGCCCGACGATGCCCAGGAGACCCTGGCCGCCCGGGCGATCGAGGTGACCAAGATCTACGGGAAGGGCCAGACCGAGGTACGGGCGCTGGACAACCTGTCGGTCGACATCCCGAGCGGCCGCTACACCGCCATCATGGGGCCGTCGGGATCCGGCAAGTCCACGCTCATGCACTGCCTGGCCGGCCTTGACCAGATCACCTCCGGCCGCATCTTCATCGGCGACGTCGAGCTGAACACGCTCTCCGAGAAGCAGCTCACCCTGCTCCGGCGCGAGAAGGTCGGCTTCGTCTTCCAGGCGTTCAACCTGCTGCCCACCCTGACCGCCGCCGAGAACGTCGAGCTGCCGCTGGCCATCGCCGGCCGCAAGACCGACCGCTCCTGGTTCGACACCGTGGTGGACGCGGTCGGCCTGCGCGAGCGCCTGGCGCACAAGCCGGCCGAGCTGTCGGGCGGCCAGCAGCAGCGGGTCGCCGCCGCCAGGGCGCTGGCCTCCAAGCCGGCGATCGTCTTCGCCGACGAGCCGACCGGCAACCTCGACTCGGCCTCCAGCGCCGAGCTGCTGGGGTTCATGCGCCGCTCGGTCGACGAGTACGGCCAGACGATCGTGATGGTCACCCACGACCCGACCGCCGCCGCCTACGCCGACCACGTGCTGTTCCTGGACGATGGCCGCATCGTCGACGAGATGGCCAACCCCACCGCCGAGAAGGTGCTGGATCTCATGAAGAAGCTGGGGGGTTGAGCGGGCCATGCTGAAGGCCACCCTGAAGGGCCTGGCGGCCCACAAGCTGCGGCTGGCCGCGACCGCCCTCGCCATCGTGCTCGGGGTCGGCTTCGTGGCCGGCACCTACATCCTCACCGACACCATCACCGCCACCTTCGACAACCTGTTCAAGCAGGTCACCCAGGGCATCGACGTCGCGGTCCGCTCACAGGAGACCTTCGGCGGCTTCGAGACCGGCCAGACCCGCGACCCGCTGCCCGAGTCCCTGCTGGACCAGGTCAAGGCGATCGGCGGGGTCAAGGACGCCGAGGGGTCGGTCACCGGCTTCGCGCAGTTCGTCGGCAAGGACGGCAAACCGGTCACCACCGGCGGCGCGCCGACCCTCGGCGTCTCCATCGGCCAGTCCCCGGAGTTCACCGCCGGCTCCACGCTGCGCGCCGGGCGAAGGCCCAGCGGGCCGAACGAGATGGTCGTGGACGCCAAGACGGCAGAGGACGAGGGCTTCAAGGTCGGCGACCGGGTCAAGGTCCTGCTGCAGGGCCCGGCCCAGACGTTCACCATCAGCGGCATCATCGGCTTCGGCGATGCCGCCAACCTCGGCGGGGCGACCCTGGCCGGCTTCGACATCCCCACCGCCCAGAAGGTCCTCAACCGCGAGGGCAAGTTCGACGAGATCGACGTCGCCGCCCAGGACGGCGTCACCCCCGAGCAGCTCCGCGACCAGGTCCGGTCGGTCCTCGACCCCAAGTACGAGGTGCTCACCGGCACCGAGCTGGCCGAGTCCGCCGCCGCCGAGATCAACGACACCATCGGGCGCTTCCTGTCCACCGCGCTGCTGGCGTTCGCGTTCGTGGCGCTGCTGGTCGGCGGCTTCCTGATCTACAACACCTTCTCGATCATCATCGCCCAGCGCACCCGCGAGCTGGCCCTGCTCCGCTGCCTCGGCGCCAGCCGCCGCCAGGTGATGGGCTCGGTGCTGCTGGAGTCGGTGGTCGTCGCCGTCATCGCCTCGGTGATCGGTCTCGGCGTCGGCGTGCTGATCGCCCTGCTCCTGCGCTTCCTGTTCAGCACCGTCTTCGGGGCCGACCTGCCGAGCACCGGCACCCAGATCCGGCTCCGGACGGTGATCGTGTCGCTGCTGGTCGGGCTGGTGGTGACGGTGCTGTCGGCGCTGCTGCCGGCCCGCAAGGCGACCAGGGTGCCGCCGGTGGCCGCCCTGCAGCCCGAGACCGCGTTCGCCCCCACCGGCTTCCGCAAGCGCCGCATCGTGTTCGGCGTGCTGCTCACCGCCGTCGGGGTGGCGCTGCTGCTGGCCGGCCTGTTCCGCCCGGAGGGCAACCGGCTGCTCAACGTCGCCTCCGGCGCGGTGGTGGTGTTCTTCGGCGTGGCGATCCTCAGCCCGCTGATCGCCCGCCCGCTGGCGCGCGTGATCGGCTGGCCGTTCGCCAGGGCGTTCCGCCTGCCCGGCAACCTCGCCCGCCAGAACGCCATGCGCAACCCGCGCCGCACCGCCTCCACGGCGGCCGCGCTGATGATCGGGCTGGCGCTGGTCGCGTTCGTCAGCGTGTTCGCCGCCTCGATCAAGGCCTCGACCAGCAAGATCCTCGACGAGAGCGTCTCGGCCGACTACATCCTGCAGGTCACCGACACCTTCCAGCCGTTCACCCCGGACGTGGCCAGCCGCCTGGCCCAGCAGCCCGAGCTGCAGACGGTGGCCGGCGTCCGGCTCGGCGCCTGGAAGCTCAACGGGGCGGACAAGCCGCTCTACGGCATCGACCCCGCCGCCTACCAGCAGGTGGTCCGCACCGAGGTCACCTCCGGCAGCCTCGACGACCTGGCCGGCGGCGGCCTCGCCGTCAAGGACACCGTCGCCACCGCCAACGGCTGGACGGTCGGGGAGTCGGTGCCGATGGAGTTCCCGCGCAGCGGCCTCCAGCGGGTCCCGGTCAAGGCGATCTACAAGGACAACAGCCTCAACGGCGACTACCTGCTGTCGCTGGCCGACTACCAGCGCGGCTACACCGACCAGCAGGACTTCATGGTCTACGTCAAGGCCAGGCCCGGGACCGACCCGGCCGCCTCGCGGGCGGCGGTGGACCGGGTGGTGGCCGACTTCCCCAACCTCACCGTGCGCGACCAGGCCGAGTACAAGGCCGAGTACGAACGGCAGATCAACCAGCTCCTGGTGCTGTTCTACTTCCTGCTGGCGCTGGCGGTGATCATCGCCCTGTTCGGGATCGTGAACACCCTGGCCCTGTCGATCTTCGAGCGGGTCCGCGAGCTCGGCCTGCTGCGGGCGGTCGGCGCCACCCGCGCCCAGCTCCGTTCGATGATCCGCTGGGAGGCGGTCATCATCGCCGTCCTCGGCGCCGTCCTCGGCCTTGCCGTCGGGGTGTTCTTCGGCTGGACGGTGGTGCGGGCCTCGCGCGACCTCGGCATCACCGAGTTCACCCTGCCTGCCGGCCAGCTTCTCATCTTCGTGGTCGGTGCCGGCCTGGCCGGCATCCTCGCCGCCATCCTCCCGGGCCGCCGCGCCGCCAAGGTGGACATGCTCCGCGCCATCACCACCGAGTAGCCCCCGGAGGGTCTGGGGAACCCCAAGGGGGTTCTCCAGAGGATCGGGGGGAGGAGAGGGCGGCCCCGCCGAGGGGCCGCCATCACGCTTGCCTCCAGGTGGGAGACAATCCAGCGCATGCACAACGAGGACGTGCGGGCGGGCCTGGTCGAGGCCGACGTCGACCCGGACCCGGTGGTGCAGTTCGGGCGCTGGTTCGACGACGCCAACGCGGCCGACCTGGTGGAGCCGAGCGCGATGACGCTCGCCACCGCCGGTGCGGACGGCGTCCCCTCGGCCCGCATGGTGCTGCTGCGCGGCGTCGACCAGCGCGGCTTCGT